>WNFI01499477.1_pt1 | contig 44952 bp, 41 predicted proteins | sample 5400471 | NCBI WGS metagenome assembly WNFI01 (sample SAMN13153348, study PRJNA577476) | soil metagenome | isolation source: 100 cm saprolite on Douglas fir-dominated hillslope | place: USA:California | collected 2013-09-17 | reverse complement strand
AGCTCCCAGCCGGGCGCGGCGGGGGCGGAGATCTTGCGGTAGGTGGCGTCGGCCTTGCGGCGCAGGCCTTCCTGGATCAGCTCGAGGTGCGCCGGCGAGAGCCGGAAGTAGTTGCGCTCCAGCGCGGCGTCGTCGGCGTAGGCGCGCTTCACCTCGTCGCGATCCCAGGACGACGGGAAAGGCCGGTACCTGAGCCTTGGCTCGCTCAGCCACCACTCGCTGAAGCCGAACCTCGCATGGTGCTCGTCGTAGATGTGGGTGCCCGGATACGGCACCAGCACGCCGCGCGCGTTGAAGGCCGCCGCCAGCGGCGCCGCGCGCTCGATGAAATCCACCGTGGTCTGCAGCTCGGAAAGGGTCTCGTCCGGCCAGCCGAACATGAGGTTGAGCATGCAGTGCAGTCCCAGCTCCTGCGACCAGCCGAGGACGTCGAGCACGCGCTCGACCGTCACCCCCTTGCCGATGCGCAGCAGCATCTCCGGGTCGCCGCTCTCCATGCCGATGTCCACGCCGGCGCAGCCGGCCTGCTTCATGCGCAGGAGGATGTCGCGGTCGAGGTGCGCCGGGTGCGCGGTGCAGGTCCACTGCACGCCGAGGCCCGAGAGCGCCTCGCACAGTTCCACCATGCGGCGGCGCCCCACCGCGAAGGAGTCGTCGAAGAAGGAGAAGGCGATGAAGTCGGTGCGCTTGCGCAGCTCTTCGATCTCGTTCGCGATGGCTTTGGCGCTGCGGTAGCGGAAGCGCCGGCCGGTGACGTTGTTGGAGCAGAAGGTGCACGCCGCCGGACAGCCGCGGCTGGCGAGCAGGCCCGAGGGCGGCACCAGCTGCCGGGCGCCGTACCAGCACGGATCGAAGAGGTCGAGCCCATCGAGCGGCGAGGCGAGCCCGTCGAGGTCGAGCAGGAGCCCGCGCGACGGATTCAGCTCCAGCGCTCCGGTGGGCCCGCGGAACGCCAGCGAGCGCACCTCGGCGAACGAGCGCTTTCCATCGAGAGCGTCGCACAGCTCGGCCAGCGTCTCCTCGCCCTCGCCGCGCACTGAGAACTGGAAGCCGTGGAAGAGCGGCTCGAGCGGCGCGACGGTCGGGTGTGGGCCGCCGCAGACCAGCGGCACGCCGCCGCCTGCGAAGGAGCCCGCCAGCTCGTAGGCGTCCTGCGCGTAGAGCGTCTTGCAGTGGATGCCGACCAGGTCCGGCGCGAACTCAAGCGCGCGCTCGACGATCGCGGCATGGTCCTTTGGCGCAAAGGGCGCGCTCGAGTCGAGCAGCGCCACCTCGTGCCCCGCCCGGCGCAGCGCCGCCGCCAGGTAGAGGAACGAGAGCAGCGGCGAGCGCACCGTCTCGTCGGTCGGCGGATTGATGAGGAACAGTCTCGCCACGGCAACAGTGTAGCCCGCTGCCGTCCTCAGCGGCAGAGCGCGGGCGGAAACGGGAACACCGGCGGCGCACCGACGGCGTCGAGGCCGGGCCAGGGCGCGGTGAGCTCGCAGCGTTCCTTGTCGAGCCGCAGCGCTCCCGGCGGCGTCTGCCGCTCGCAGCGGAAGCTGAGTCCCGAGCGCACGGCGCGCACTTGAAGACCGCGCTCGGCCCGGAGCGCGAGCTTGCGGTCGGTGGCGTCGGGTGCGTCGCGCCAGGCAGGAAGCTCCTGCCAGGGCACTTCATCGAGCGCGGCGTTCCACTGCGCCTGCGCGGCGGGAGCGCCTTCGAGCAGCGGCAGGACCAGTCGCCGCTGGAAGTCGGCCGCGAGGTGCTGGTCGCGGTGCAGATCGACGAGCTTCCAGCCCGCCTGCACGCGCAGCACCTCCGCTTCGCCGCACGCGCGCGCGATCCAGCCGCCCACCGCCGCGAAGTACGCGCCGCCGGGAAGGGCGTCTTCCGCGCCCGGCTCGGGCCACACCTGCGCCGGCCAGGCTTCGCTGCCGATCCACGCCGCCAGCGCCTCGTGCAGGTTGGCGGGCGCGGGCACCTCCCGCGCGTGGAAGTGGGAGAGCTCGTGGACCAGCGGGCCGACGTAGCGGGCATCGATGAAGGAGAGCGGATCGCGGTCGCCGGTGAGGTCGCCGGGATAGGCGTAGAGCATCGGCATCGAGCGGCCGAAATGACACCTGGTATAGATCTCGCCCAACGAGCGCCCCTCGACCAGCTCTTCCGGCGTCGCGGCGCCGAGCGCTTCTGCGCACTGCAGTCCGGCGCGCGACACCAGGGCGAAGAGCGCCTCCAGGCCGGCGCGAAGCCGCGGCGTCCGCCGCAGCTCGACGCGCGCGGCGAAGAGCTTTTCCTCCGGCCCGCCCGCGCGCCGCAGCTGCGCGGCCAGCATCGCCGGCATCGCCACGCAGTAGTGCGCCTCCAGCGCTGGCCGCGCCCGGGGGCGCACCAGCTCCGCCGCGATCAGCGCTTCCAGCATCCCGGGCGGAATCGCGATCTCCGGATCCGCCGCATCGCGCCTCCGCGGCAACGCCGCCACCGCGCTCGCGTAACCGCTGCTCGCCGCGGCCTGCAGCTCCAATCGCCTCCGCACGATCCCGGCAACAAACTGGATCACGCCTGCAGCTTACCGATCTTTTCAGGGATGGACGCTGGCGGCCTTGGAGGCCGGGGGCTGGTCGGGCAGCGACTTCTTGAAGATCTGCCAGGTGCGCAGCGTGTCGAGCGCCGCCTTGAGCTGCGCGTCGTCCGCCGGGTCGTCCGCCGACCGCGGAAGCGCCGGCACCGTGCGCGCCGCCGGCGCTGTCGTCGCCGCGACCTCCTCGCCCTTGAAGTGTCCCGGCAGGTTCTGCTCGCGGGGCGCGTCCTCGTCGGAGGCGCTGGCTTTCACCCAGACGTCGGGCGTGATGCCGCGCTCCTGGATGCTGCGCCCCGATGGCGTGTAGTAGCGCGCGATGGTCAGCTTCAGGCCCGACCCGTCCTCCAGCTCGATCACCGTCTGCACGCTGCCTTTCCCGAACGTCTGCGTCCCTAGCACCACCGCGCGGCCGGAATCTTGAAGGGCGCCGGCGACGATCTCGCTGGCGCTGGCCGTCCCGCCATCCACCAGCACCACCATCGGATAGCGCGGCTCGGTGTCCCGGGGATGCGCCTTCTCCACCTCCACGTGCTTGCCGCCGCGCCCCTTGGTGGTGACGATCACGCCGCTCTCCATGAAGCGGTCGGCTACCTTCACCGCCTGATCGAGCAGGCCGCCGGGGTTGTGCCGCAGGTCCAGCACCAGGCCCGCGAGCTGGCCGCCCGCCCGGGCCCGCAGCGTGTCCAGCGAATGCTTCAGATACGCGTCGGTGCGATCCTGGAAGTTCTTGATCTTCACCACCGCGAACTTCCGGTCGATGAGCTGCTCCTCGACGGAGACGACGCGGATCACGTCGCGCACCAGCGTGAAGCTCTTCGGCTCCGGCCAGGACGCTCGCTGCGCCTTGACCGTCACCTTGGTTCCGGGCGGCCCCATCAGCGCCCGCACCGCGTCGGTCTCGTGCCAGCCCTTGAGCGGCTGCCCGTCGATCTCCAGAAGCTTGTCGCCTGGCGCAAACCCGGCGCGCGAGGCCGGCGTGTCGTCGAGCGGCGCGACCACCACCAGGTCCTCACCGCGGGTCCCCACTTCGAGGCCGATGCCGCCGTACTCGCCCTCGGTCTCCTCTTTGAGCGCCGCGTACGAGCGCGGGTCCATGAAGGTGGAATGCGGATCGAGCGTGCGCACCATGCCCTCGATGGCGCCGTAGAGCAGCTTGGTCTCGTCGACCTGCTCGACGTAGTTGTTCTCGATGAGCGAGAGCACGTGGCTGAAGACGTCGAGCTTCTTGTAGGGCCCCGCAGGGTCGCGGGCTGCCTCCGCTACCCGCACGGCGAGGAAGCCGCCCAGCGTGGCGCAAGCGCAAGTCATCAGCAAACGTTTCATTTCGCGGCCCCTCCTTTTGCGCCTGCCAGCAGCGCCGGAGCCTTGCGGTGTTTCGACAGCCAGCGCTCGGGGTCGAGCGGCTTCTGGCCGTCGCGAAGCTCGAAGTACAGGTAGGGGCCCTTGAGCGAGCCGCTGTCGCCGACGGTGCCGACCCGGTCGCCGCGGTGGACTTCGTCGCCCACCGCCTTCTCCAGCTGGTCGAGGTGCGCCATCAAGGAAAAGAACCCGTCGCCGTGATCGATGATCATCAGATGGCCGAAGCCCTTGAACCAGCCCGCGTGGACGATCTTGCCCTCCCAGATCGCGTGCACCGGCGTGCCCAACGGCGCGCGCACGTCGATGCCCTTCTGCAGGGTGACGAGACCGAAGCGCGGATCGGTGGCGCGCCCGAAGTGCACCTCGACCTTGCCGAGCGGCAGCGGGAAGGGCAGCTTGCCGCGCGCCCTGCGGATGGAAACGCGCAGCTTGATCTCCTTCGTCACCATGGCCGTGGGCGGCGCGTGCGACTGGATGTCGGCGAGCTTCTGCGACAGCTCGCGCTCGGCCTCCTCCAGCTCGCGCACCGCCTGCTCGTGGACTTCCTTTTCGCGCTGCACGGAGGCGAGGAGCCGGCGCTGCTCGCCGGCGCGCGACTCCAGCGCCGCTCGCCGCTCGGCTTCTGCCTGCACGCTCTGCGACTGCTCGTTGCGCGCCGCTGCCAGCTCGTCGCGCGCGGCCTTCGCTCCATCGGAGTGGATCTTGAGCACCGCGAGCGCGTCGAGGTCCGCTTCCAGGAGCGTGTTGAAGAGCCGCCTGCGCCGCAGCACCTCGGCGATGGAGCGCGCGCCGAGCAGGAAGCGCAGGTAGCCCTCGCGGCCCATCCGGTAGCGCGCCATCAACCGCGGGTTGACGACCTCGTTCGCGCGATCGAGCTCCGCCTGCGCCACGCGCGCGCGCTCCTCCACCATCAAAAGCCGCTGGTTCGCCGTGCGCAGACGGAACTGCGCGGCGCGCAGCGCCCTGCCCTCCAGCTCCACCTGCCGCTCCAGCTCGCTGAGCCGCCCCAGCAGCGAAGACTCGCGCCCCGCGAGCTTCGCCGCCTGCGCGCGTTCCTCGATCAGGCGCTGCTGCACTTCCGGCAGCGTCTGCGGCACCGCGGCCGCCGCGGCGAGGAGGAGCGCGATCAGGTGGGCAGCAGCCACTTCTGCACCGCCAGAACCGCGCCCAGCGCCAGCGCCGCGCCGATCAGCCCCTGCAGCGCGCCCTCCAGCAGGAAGGGCGCGCGCACGTAGCCGTCGGTCGCGCCCACCAGCTTCATGATCTCGATCTCGTCGCGCCGCGCGTACACCGCGAGCCGGATGGTGTTCGCGACCACCATCAGCGCCGCGCCCAGCACGGTCAAGAGCGCGCCCGCGCCGAAGACGCGCAGCCCGCGCGCCAGCGCCTCGAGCTTGTCGAGCCACTCGCGGCCGTAATCGACCTCGGCGACGCCCGGCAACTGCCCCAGCTGCATGGCCAGCATGCGCACCTCCGCCGGCAAGAGCGACACGCGCGGCGTCACTTCCAGCGAGGGAGGCAGCGGATTCTGCGAGAGCCCGTCGAGCGCGCCCGAGAGATCGCCCAGCTCGGCGCGCAGCCGCTGCAGGGCGAGCTCGCGATCGACGTACGCCACCTCCACGCCGGCGGCCTGCATGCGGACCTGTTGAACGAGCGCGCGCGCCTGCGCGTCGGTGCTCTGCTTGTCGAGGTAGAGCGTCACGCTGGCCTGCGCGCCCCAGCTGGTCAGGAGCGCCCGCGCCACGAACAACCCCAGCACGAACGAGGCGCCGATGAAGAGCGAGAGCGAGATGGTGAGCACCGACACCAGGCTGGGCAGCGGCGCCCGCCACAGGTTCATCGCCGCCCGCCGCGACAGCCGCCATGCGACGTGCGCCATCATGCGTCGAACACCAGCTTGCCCTTCTGCAACGCGATGGTGCGCTTGTGGTAACGCGTGAGCAGCGAGCGATCGTGCGTCGCCACCACCACGGTGGTGCCGCGCGCGTTGGCGCTGAAGAGCAATTGCAGGATGCTGTCGGTCAAGCTCGGGTCGAGGTTCCCGGTCGGCTCGTCGGCGAGCAGGATGGTGGGCTCGTTGACCAGCGCGCGCGCGATGGCCACCCGCTGCTGCTCGCCTCCCGAGAGCCTGCGCGGCAGGGAAGCCGCCTTGTGCCTCAAGCCCACCTGCTCGAGGCGCTTGAGCGACCGCTCGCGGATCTCCGCGTCGGAGGCGCCCAGCACCTCGAGCGCGTAGCCGACGTTCTCGACCACCGTGCGGTTGTCGAGCAGCTTGAAGTCCTGGAAGACGATGCCGATGTTGCGGCGCAGGTAGGGAATGCCGCCCTGCGAGAGCCGCACGATGTTGCGCCCGCCGACGAGGATCTGCCCGCTGGTCGGCGACTCCGCGCAGAAGAGCAGCTTGAGCAGCGTGCTCTTGCCCGCGCCCGACGGACCCGTCAGCCAGACGAACTCGCCCTTCTCGATGCGCAGCGTGATGTCGTCGAGGACGGGAGCGTCGCCGGGATATGCCTTCTTCACGTGGAACAGCTGAATCACTCAGCAGCCCCCGTCGCAGACCGAGATGCTGCACGAGCCGGTAGTGCCGATCACGCAGATGATGTTTCCGGGCAGCGAGCTGGAGTAGCACTGATTGTAGCCGCCGCAGCCCCCGTCGAAGGCGTCGCGCGATCCGCGCACCGTGCCCGTGCACCCGCCGGTTCCGGTGGTCATGTTGATGATCACCGTGCAGGTCGCCGTGTTCACGCTCACACTTCCGGTCCCGACCGTCGGCAGCGAGCTGATGCAGCCGTCGAGGATGCCCGCGTTGCCGGGGCTGATCGTAAGCGCGGCGCATCCGCCGTCTCCTGCGTCGGCGCCCCCGCCCCCGTCCCGCGGACCGGCGTCTCCGGCGTCGACCGTGCCTCCGCCGATCGGCGGACCACCCCCGCCCGGCGACGTGGGGCCCCCCGAGTACCCGCCGCAGGCACAGACCAAGGCGAGCGCGGCGGCAGTGGCGAAGCTTGGGCGCATAGCTCCTACTTTGGCGGATCGAGGTCCGCCGAGAGAAAGGCGAGGATGACCTCGTCGAGGCTCTTCTCGCTGATCAGCTCCTCGGCGAAGAGGGTGGGGAGATCTTCGTGCGGCGCTTCGACGGGCGTCTCGCTGAAGAAGGTGGGCGCGGGCCGTTTCGCGCCCGCAGAGCGCGGCGGAGGCGACGTCGGCTGCTGGACCGGAACCATGCGCGGCGGAGCGGCCGGGCGCGTCGCCTGCGAGGGAGCGCGGGTGACGTTCGGCAGCGGCTGTCCCGGCGTGCGCGGCGAGGAAGGGGAGGCGGCGGGCGGCGAGGCCTGCCACACCGGATGCTGCGGAGCCGGCTTGAGCGCGGGCGCAGACGGCCGCGGCGCGCCGGGAGCCGCGGGCTTCAGGGGTTTCGCCGCCGGAGCAACGGCCTTCCCAACCGCAGGCGGCCTCGCCGCGTCGGGAGAGCCCGCTGACGGACCGGTGTTGACGTAGGAAGCCTGGTTCGACCCGTCGGCCAGCACGCCCGGGTCGTAATGCGTGGCGGAGAGCCGCTCCGCCATGTCGTTGAACTCACCGGAGACGAGCCGCTTGAGCATCGCCTTGTGCTGCCCCTCCATCAGCGAGCGCACCACCACGGCGAGGTTTCGCTCCGAGACCTTCTCGGCGTAGCTCGTCTTCATGCTGGCGACGATGTTCCCGCCGACAAAGAGGTGCGTGATGTAGTGCGCGTGCGGCAGGCCGGAATCCTCGGTCTGCACATGGTAGACGCGCGGACCGTACTGGACGTTGTGGTTGAAGCCCACCACCGGCGCGCCGGGCTTGGGTGAGGTCGTGGTCACGAGTGTTGCTCGCCTCCGGGCGGTTCGGTCTGCCTGGTTGCAGAGTTAGCAGAAGAGCACAGGCTTCGCCACAGAGAGAACCCGCCCCGTAGAGCAAAAACTCCCCTGGTCGCGGCCGCCGCAGGCGGCTTAGCGACTACGCTTGTGGCCGTACAAAATGGTTACGAGATGCGCTTTAGAACGACAGATCGACGAGCTCGACGGATTCCACCGGGCGCCCGAGGAAGCGCTCCGCCAGGGCGCGGAAACGGTCGGGCACGTCGGTGCAGAGCGTGCGGTGCCGCACCGGGCCAGCCGCTTCCCGCAACAGCCCGCGGCTTCTCAACAGCGCCGCCACCGCCTCGGCGGTCGCGTCGGCGCTGTCGACGATCGCAACTTGTGGACCCAGCACCTGGGCGATGGTGCGCGCGAGCAGCGGATAGTGCGTGCAGCCGAGCACGGCGGTGTCGACGCCGGAGCGCCGCAGGTCGGCGAGATAGCGCTCGGCCACCAGCCGCGGCACCTCCCCGTCCGTCCACCCCTCCTCGGCCAGCGGCACGAAGAGCGGGCAGGCGCGCGCCAGCACGACCGCAAGCGGAGCGAGCCTGCGCAGCGCCGCCTGGTAAGCGCCCGAGGCGATGGTCGAAGGCGTCCCCAGCACCGCGATGTTGCCCCCGCGCGTCCGCGCCGCCGCCGTCTGCGCCCCGGGCTCGATCACGCCGATCACCGGGATGGGCAGCGCCTCGGCCAGCACCGGCAGGCTTTGCGCCGAGACGGTGTTGCAGGCCACCACCAGCAGCTTGATGCCGCATGCAGCGAGGTGCCGCGCCGAGAGCAGCGCATAGCGCGTCACCACCTCGCCCGAGCGGGTGCCATACGGAACGCGCGCGGTGTCGCCGAGGTAGACGGTGTGCTCGTGCGGCAACCGCTCGACGAGCGTGCGCAACACGGTCAGCCCGCCCACGCCGCTGTCGAACACCCCGATGGGCGCGCCCGCGTGCACTCGAGTGAGGACTCCTCACTCAGGCAGATATCACGGCAGAGCTTCCGCCGTGACGTTGACGGCGGTGGTGAAGGGCGCAGTGAAGAGCGTCGTCACCGGGTGGTGCGTGTAGAAGATGAGCTGGTTCAGCCTGGTGGCGCGAACGGCGAAGGAGTGGTTGCCGTCGGGCACGGGGGCTATCTGCAGCTCGACTACCGGCGCGCCGCCCAGGCCCGCGCAGTTGGTGTCGGCGCGGACCGTTCCGCCGGAGCCGTCGGCCGCGGGATCCATGACGACGCTCTGCGCAGCCAGCGCGAAGGTGTGCGAGCCGGGCGAGAGCGGCCCGATGGTAGTGCCCTCGAGCGTGCCGCCCGTGATGGCAAGCTTGCACGGCAGGGCCGGGTTGTTCTGCGCGTCGGTGATCACCAGGTTGTCGAGGCTGACGCGCACGGTGGTCACGCCCGCCGCGTCGCAGCTCTTGCCGGCGAAGCTCCAATGCAGCGTCGCGGTGCCGGTGGTCGGCGCGGCGTCGAAGTGGATGACGTTCCTCGCGACCTGCAGCACCTGTATCGTCCTCGTGCTCTGGAAGATGAGGTTGCCGGCCGAGTCGAAGCCGGTGACGGTCGTCGTATACGGCCCGGGGAGGAAGGTGCCCAGGTCGGCGCCCAGGCTCGCGTCGTTGGCGGATCCGGGTGCGCAGTAGAAAACGTTCGGCGTGAGGATCTCGCCATCGATGTCGATCTGCATCTTGGCGACCCCGGCGTCCGTGCAGGACTTGCCGCCGAAGGTCCAGTCGACCTCCAGGGGGGCCCACTCGCGCGTGGGCCCGCAGGCGGCGGTTGCGGCGGCGAGGAGGGCGGCGGGGACCAGGCGGCGCATCGGAGTCTCCTTGCTTCGTCTGACGATCGAGCGGCCTCTGCATTCAGACTTCCCGAGGTGCGTCGAGGTCACACCCCTTGTGGCCCAAGACCGGTTGCGGCGTTCATGCGTTGACAGGGCACGCCTCGCGAGGGAGAACCGCGCCCGCCATGAGCGGCAGCCTCAACTACTTCGAAATGGTAACGCACGCCGGTCCGATCGTGGCCGGCGTCCTCCTCATCCTCGTCCTCTCCTCGGTCGCGAGCTGGACCCGAGGAGATGCCCGTCTCGCCCGTGGCCCAGGTGTTCCGCGCCGGCTACGTCGAGCTCTCGAAGGTGACGCAGGAGCAGCCGGAACAGAGCGAGGAAGTGGCCTTGCACGAGGCGGCCATGCACGATCAGCTGGGCGGCTTCGAGAACGTCGAGCGCGCGCTGGCGCGGGCGGCCAACGCCGAGCTGACCGCGCTGGAGATGCAGATCCCCTTCCTCGGTACCACCGCCGCGGCGGCGCCGTTCGTCGGCCTGTTCGGAACCGTCTGGGGCATCATGGGCGCCTTCCGCGACATCTACGCGGCCGGCAACGCCAACCTCGCCACCGTGGCGCGGCCGATCTCGGAGGCATTGATCGCGACGGCGGTCGGCCTCTTTGCCGCCATCCCCGCGCTGGTCGCCTACAACGCCTTCGGCACGCGCATCCGCGTGCTGGACAACGAGATGCGCAACTTCAGCTCCGACTTCCTCAACATCATCAAGCGGCACATCTTCAAGAAGGCCGCCTAGTGGCCTTCGGCACAGACAGCGGCGGCGGCCGCCGCGCGATGACCGACATCAACGTGACGCCGCTGGTGGACGTCATGCTGGTGCTGCTCATCATCTTCATGGTCACCGCGCCCCTCATCCAGAGCGGCGTCAAGGTCGACCTGCCGCGCGCCTCGGCGCAGCAGATGGAGCACGCCGAGGAGAAGCTGGTCCTCCGGATCACCCGCGACCGGCGCGTCTTCCTCGGCGACGCCGAGATCTCGCCCGCCGATCTGGAGAAGAAGCTCGCCACCAACGCGCGCGTGCAGAAGGACAAGGAGCTGTACCTGCACGCCGACCGGTCGCTGCCCTACGGCTGGGTGGTCGAGATCATGGCGATGGCCCGGCGCGCCGGCGTCGAGAGCCTGGGGATGATCACCGAGCCGGACAAGGAGCTGAAACGGCGTTGAGCGAGAGCAGCCACCAGAGCCTGCTGGCGCTGAAGCCGCGGACGCCCGTGACGCCGGGCCTCGCGCTGGCGGTGGTGCTTCATGCCGCGGTCTTCGGGGCCGCGCTCTTCCTGCCGCAGTTCTTCGACCGCGCGCCGCCGCTGCGCAAGCCGATCATCGCGCACATGGTGGCGCTGGGGAAGCCGCGCGATCCGCGCCTGCTGCCGCGCCGCGAGATGCCGCCGCCCGCTTCCAGCTCGCGGCCGTCGGCCGGGCCGGTGGCGCCGCCGGCGGCGCCGCAGACGCCGGGCAAGGCGCTCTCGCAGCCGGCCCAGAAGCACCCGCCGACGCGGCAGGAGCTGATGCAGCGCGCTCTTGCCCGCGCCACGGGCCGCGCCAGCACCGAATCGAAGGAGGCGCCCGATCCCGAGCGGGCCGGCTCGGCGCAGGGCTCGCCCGAGGGCACCGCGCAGTCGGCCGAAGAAGGCGACGCGTACTTCACCGCCGTGCACGACGCCATCCTCGAGAACTACCTCGTGCCGTCGGTGATCTCCGAGCGCGAGCGCCTCTTCCTCTCGGCCAGCGTGGTCGCCTGGATCGGACGCGGGGGGCAGATCCTCAAGCACGAGTTCCAGAAGAAGTCGGGGAACGCCTTCTTCGACCAGGCGCTGGAGCTCGCCATCCAGCGCACCAAGCTTCCTCCTCCTCCGCCCGAACTCGCGCAGTCGCTCCGCGACACCGGCGTCGTCCTGAATTTCAAACCTTGAAGACTGCCATCGGATTGGAGCCCTCCTGACCTTGATCCTTTTAGTTGCCGCTCTGCTCGCTGCCGACCGGCCGGTCATCGATCTCTCGGGCGGCCGGGTGCAGGCGTATCCGCTGGCGCTGGCGCTGCCGCTCGGAGCGCAGGACGCGGGCCTCGCCGTGCAGGCCGTGCTGGCGCAGGACTTCGAGCGCAGCGGGCTCTTCAAGCTGCTCGACCCGGCGTCGTTCCTCGCGCCGCCCACCGAGGGGCTGACGAAGATCGACTATCCGAAGTGGCAGACGGTGGGCGCGCAGGGCCTCGTCAAGCTGAGCTGCGACGCGCCCGGCGTCGAGGTGAAATGCGACATGCGGCTCTACGACGTGTCGCACGGGCAGGAGCTCTTGCACGGCACCTACAGCGCGCCGCGCGCAGCGCAGCGGCAGCTCGCGCACCGCTTCGGCGACGACGTGGTCCGCTTCTTCACCCACGAGCCGGCAGTCTTCGAGACCCGCATCGCCTACGTGCGCGAGACCGAGGAGGGCAAGCAGATCATGGCCGCCGACTGGGACGGCGCCAATCCGCAGCCGCTCACGGGCGCCTCGATCAACCTGCTGCCGGCCTGGACGCCCGACGGAAAGACGATTGCGTTCACGAGTTTTCGCGACGGCGGGGGCGCGCATCTCTACACGGTGGAGGTGGCCGCGCGGCAGGTCCGCCCGCTGGTGATGATGGGCGACTTCGCCACCGGCGCCTCGTACGCTCCCGACGGCCTGCGCTTCGCCTTCTCCGCCAGCATCGACGACAACACCGACGTCTACCTCTCGCAGGCCGACGGCGCCGCGAGGCGCCGCCTCACCGACGCGCGCGGCATCGACATCTCGGCCTCGTGGAGCCCCGACGGAAAGCGCCTCGCCTTCGTCTCCGAGCGCGCCGGCACCCCGCAGATCTACACCATGAGCGCCGACGGCACCGACGTGCGCCGCCTCACCTTCCAGGGCAACTACAACCAGGAGCCGGCGTGGTCACCGAAGGGCGATCTGATCGCCTTCTCGGGGCGCGACGAGCACCGCGTCTTCGACCTCTACACCATCGCGCTCGAGGGCGGCAAAGTGACGCGGCTCACGCAGAACCAGGGCACCAACGAAAAGCCCTCGTGGGCGCCCAACGGGCGCTACCTGCTCTTCTCCTCGACGCGCGGCGGGAAGCGGCAGCTGTGGGTGATGCAGCCCGACGGATCGAATCCCCGCCCCGTCACTTCGGAACGCCTGGGGGCCAGCGACCCTGCCTGGGGCCCGCTGCCGCCTGCGAAGTGATCGCGCGCGTCTTCGCGGCCTTCATCCTCACGCGCGCCCTGGCCATCGGCGCGACCCACCTGGGCGCGGCGCTGATGACGCCCGCCAAGGCGGCGCAGTGGCAGTGGATCCCGAATCGCGACAACCTCTTTCCGGGCGCGCCGCCGCACCCGTTCCTCGCGCCGCTCGTGCGCTGGGATGCCAACTTCTACGTCTCGCTGACGCGCGACGGATATCCGCCGCGACATCCCGGGCCCAACCATCACCTCGCTTTCTTTCCGCTCTATCCGCTCCTCCTGCGCGCCATGCACGCCGACGTGTTCTGGGCCGCGTTCATCCTCTCCAACGCGTGCGCGCTGATCGCGGCGCTGTGCATCGCGCGGCTCTCCGGACTGCAGGCGGCGGTGCTCTTCCTCTGCTCGCCGGGGGCGCACTTCTTCACCTATCCGTATTCGGAAGCGCTCTTCGCCGCGGCGCTGGCGGGCTGTCTTCTGCTCTTGCGCTCGGAGCGTTACCTCTACGCCGGGCTCGCCGGCGCAGCGGCTTCTGCGACGCGCTCGCCGGGAGTCGCTGCCGCGCTCGCGCTGGCGACGCAGGCGGCGACCGCTGCGGGTGCGCGCCTGCGCGCGGCGGCCGGCGCACTGGTCGCGCTCGGCGGAATCGGCGCCTTCATGTGGTGGTGCCACGTCGCGCAGGGCGACGCGCTCGCCTTCGTGCACCTGCAAGCCTTCCACAACCGCCACCTCTCGCTGCTCGGCCCGCTTCGCGCGTTTCTCGCCTTCGACAGCGATCCGGATTACTACCTCGTCAGCCTGGCCGCGCTCTACGTGGCGGCGCGTCTCGTCCGCCGCACGCCTGCGTGGCAGTGGGTGACGGCGGCCTTCCTCGTGCTGCTGCCGATGAGCACCGGCACCTTGCAGGCGATGATCCGCTACCAGGCCGCCAACGTCCCCCTCATCTGCGGAGTGCCTCTACTCGCGCAGGGCCGCCTCTTCTGGATGGTCGCGGGCGCCTGCTGCGTGCTGATGTGTTTCGAAGCCTTCCTTTACGGGAAGGGCATCGGCCATTTTTGAGATTTGGAGTATAGCCAGCGATCGCCAACAGAAAGGACCTTCCATGATCCGCGTCATCGCTGCATTGCCGCTTGCGATCGTATCCGCCGCTGCCCTCGCCCAGGCGCCCGCCAACCCGCCCGTCAGGATCCGGGGCACGGTGGAGAAGCTGGAGGGCCAGAACCTCACCGTCAAGGCGCGCAACGGGCAGAGCATGAACGTCAAGCTTGCCGACACCTTCGTGGTGATGGGCATCAGCAAAGCGAGCATCTCCGATATCGGCCGTGGCAAGTTCATCGGCAGCACGACGGTGGGCGAGCGCGACGGCGCGCTGGTGGCCGAGGAGGTGCACATCTTCCCCGAGAACATGCGCGGCACCGGGGAAGGGCATTACGACTGGGACCTCCGGCCCACCAGCAAGATGACCAATGCCAATGTCGCCGACGTCGTGAACGTGGCCAACGACCGCGTCATGACCGTGAAATACAAGGGCGGCGAAAAGAAGATTCTCGTCACCCCGCAGACAGTCGTCGTCTCCTATGTGCCGGTCGAGCGCGGCGAGCTGAAGCCCGGCGCGCCAATCTTCGTGATCTCGCAACGTCAGCCGGACGGCACCCTGACAGCGGCGCGCGTCAACGTCGGACTCAACGGCCAGGTGCCGCCGATGTAGCGGGAGGAGGGCGCCTCCGCGCGCGATCATCGTCAGCCCCGGGAGGACTCGATGGCCGTCCAGTACGCCGTCTTCATCGCCGTCAGCCTCGATGGTTTCATCGCCCGCGAGAGCGGTGGCATCGAGTGGCTCGATCCTTTCCACGGCGAGGACCACGGCTACGGCGCCTTCTTCGCCGGCGTCGACGCGGTGGTGATCGGCCGCGGCACCTGGGACACCGTGGTCGGCTTTCCGGAATGGCCGTACGGGGACAAGCGGGTGATCGTCTGCACCGGCCGCGCCGCCGACCCTCGCCACGGCGAGGAGCTGTGGTCCGGCCCGCCCCTCGCGCTCGCCGAGCGGCTCGAGCGCGAGGGCGTCCGCCGCGTCTACCTCGACGGCGGAGCGCTGATCCGCAGCTTCCTCCGCGAGGGCCTGGTGGACGAGCTCACCATCGACGTCGTCCCGCTCATCCTCGGCAGCGGCCGCCCGCTCTTCGCCAGCGGCCTCCCCGAGATCCCGCTGCGGTTCGTCGAATCGAAGAGCTATCCCTCGGGGCTGGTGCAGATTCGATATCGGCGCGTGTGAACGGCGTCAGTGACGGCGCGGGCGAACGATCCTCCGGCGAACGAGCGGGTGCGCCCGGAACCAAGGATGCGCGTACCAGACGAAGTGCACCGGACCGTGGACGAAGTAGGGCCGCGGACCGAGGCCGAACACCCAGGGCGCGAGCACCCAGCGCCAGCCGAACCGAGGATAAAACACGAACTCGTATGCCACGCCGCTATTTACCTTCACCTGCGTGTACTGAGGGCCGGGTCGTTCATCAACGGACGTCGCGACACAATTCGCCGCCTTCCAATCACAGCGGGTCGATGCTGAAGTACGGTCCCCACCGGGGCTCGCCCAGCAGCACGTCGGGCGTCAGGTTGACGCCGATGTCGATGGCCATGCGCCCGATCGGCGTCAGCCAGCGCAGGCCGGCTCCCACCGCATCGCGAAGGACGAGGTGTTGCAGGATGTTGGTCGGAGTGCGCCAGAGGTTTCCCGCGTCATAGAAGAGCGCCATCTCGAACGACTGCGTGAACGGCACGCGCAGCTCCGCGCTGAAAGCGACGAACTGGTCGCCGCCGTCGCTGGTGGCTCCCGCCGCGATCAGCTGCGCCGCGGGAATGCACCCGACCCCGCTCAGCGTTGCGGTGCAGGCGCGGATCTGCGCGTTGAGCTGATCGATCAGGTCCTGCGGCTGCAGCTGCTCCTCGTGGAAACCGCGCAGCGTGGTCGCGCCGCCCAGGTAGAAGCGCCGGTCGCCCGGCGTGTGCGAGGCGTCATCGAGCTGGAAGTTCCGCCCCGCGCGCGCGGAGAGCACGACGCTGGAGAGAAACGGCAGCGGCAGGTAGCCCGCGAGCAGGCCCTGCACCTTCAAGAGATTGACGTGGATGCCGCCAGCGCCCGTCTCGGCGCCGGCGAACGAGCGCAAGAGATCGCCGCCCAGCTGCGCGATGAGCCCCGACCGCGGGCGCGCCGGATCGTCCCGGAGATCGAGGATGGCGTTGGGGCGTAGCGAACCGAAGATCATGTGCCCGGGCGGCAGGCGAAAGATCTTCTGGTCGATACCCGCGAGTATGCTTTCCACCGATCGCTCGCCGAGAATTCCCAGGTTCTGGTAGCCGATCTCGTAGGCGACGCCCGCGAACAGCGGCCTGCGCTGCGTCAGCTCCACCGAGATCTGCGACGAGTACTTGTTCAAGAGATAGGTCGGCTGCAGCGCGCGCTGGTGGATGAGGTCGAGCCCGACCCGCAGCGCGTCGGTGAGCGGCCACAGCCGCGGCACCAGGAGCCCGAGGTCCACCACCCGCTCGATGGGATCGGAGGGGGGCGAGAAGTGGTCCTGGCAGAGCGAAGCTTCCGTCGCGCCCGGCGGACAGGTGCGTTGGTAGAACCGCGAGAAAGGAAAGTCGGCGCGCCCGACCGCCGTGAAGGTCAGGTTGCGCCCAGCGAGATTGCCTTGCGTCCATTGCGCCGCGATGCGCGGCCCATCCGCAAGCGAGAAGCCGAAGCTGGACTGGAAGTCGCGCGTCGGCCGCTCGCGCAGCTGCACCTGCACCGTCTTCTCGCTCTCGGCCACCTCGGGGTTGCGCGGCGTCAGCGTGGCGCTGAAAAAGAGCCCGGTGCGCAGCAGCGACTGCTGGCCGCGATCCATCACTTCCGGCGTCAGCACGTCGCCCGGCCGCAGCCCGACCAGGTCGAGCACCAGGCCCTCCACCGTGCGCCGCTGGCCGATCACCTCGACGTAGCCGACCTTCACCACCGGCCCCGGCTGGATGCGGTAGCGCACCTCCACGTGGCCGACGCCGCCGCTCTCGTCCGCGAAGTTCTCCTCGTCCTCGACGCGCGCGTAGAGGTGGCCGCGGCGGGTGAAGCTCTGCGTCAGCGCGGCGCGCCCTTCTTCCGCCTGGAGGTAGCTGAAGGGCTGGCCGGCCCGCAGCACGATGGCCGCGTCCAGCTCCGCCGCCGGCACCTCGCCGCCGCCCTCCACCACGATGCGCGAGACCACCGTCTGCTGGCCCTCGTGGATGGGCACCGTCACCGCCAGCCGCTGCTGATCGCCGCCGATGGGCTCGAGCCTCGGCGGCCCCGCGCGCACCAGCAGATAGCCCTGGCTCTTGTAGAGGTCCTCGAACTGCCTCATCGCGCGCGCGTAGAGCACCGGGTCGAAGACGGCGTCCGGATCCACCTTGGTGCGCATGGCGTGGGGATCCGGGACCGACCCCATCACGCCCATCCGCTCGACGACGCCGGGATCCGCGCGCGACGCCGGATCGCGGGGGATGTTATCGCGCAGGATGAGCAGCAGCCGCTCGCGCAGCTGCGAAGTGGAGATGCCCTGGTTGCCGGTGAAGATCACCTGCTCGACCCGGACCTGCCGGCCTTCGTCGATGCTGAAGACGATCTCCTCCGCCCCGTCGCGCGCCACCATCTCGCGCTCCGCCACCTTCGCCCGCAAGAAGCCTGCGCTGACGTAGAAGCGCCGCAGCCGCGCCGCCATCTCCTGCGCCGCCTGCGCGTCGAGCAGCTCGTCGGAGTCGGCGCCCAGCCGCGCCGCCAGCACCGCGTCGCTGAAGGCGCTGTTGCCGCGGATGTGGAAACGCACCAGCGGACCCGCCTCCACCGGCACTGTCACCCGCGCGCGGGCGGTCGACAGCTCCTCGACTTGCGGCGCGTCGACCCGCGCCCGCAGGCGCCCCGCCTTGCGATAGCGGTCGCGCACGCCGCGCACGCCCTCCTCCAGCGCCAGGAGGTTGAGCACGTCGCCTTCGCCCAGCTTGAAGGCGGCGGACAGCTCGTCGCGATCGAGGCCTGTCTCTCCCTCGAAGCGCAGCTCGGCGATGCGCGTCGGTTGGCCTTCGTCGATGGTGAGCTCCAGCGCGACGCCGCCCGCCACCTTCTTTTGCGAAGGCGAGATGCGGGCCATTCGATAACCGATTCGATAATACGCCGCGCGCAGCCCCTCGACCGCGATCGCCACCTGCTCGGGCTGGAACTCCGCGTTGACTTGTAGATTCGCCGTCTGGAGGAGGATGCTCTCCGCCAGCGCCTTGTGCCCCGGGAAGGTCACCGCCGCCAGCTTCTCCACGCTCTCGAGCACGAAGACGAGCCGGACCCTTCCCTCCTCCGGCGCGCCCTCGAAGACGATCTCGCCCACCCGCGGCGGCTCTCCCTGTGCGCTCCAGAGCGGCGCCGCCGGCCCGCCGGCCAGCACCGCCGCGCACAAGAGCGCGAGCACCACCTACTCGCCCTCCCACTTGAGGTGCAGGTCGATGCCGAAGTCGGTGCCGGTCCCGCTGGTGATGTGCTCGTTGTCGAGCTGCAGCCGGGTGGAGAGGGCGTCGGAGAGCTGGTAGCTGATCACGCCGCGGTACCTGCGCGTGGTCAGGCCTTCGAGGAGCTTCAAGTCGAGGCGGTCGTTGATCAGGTGCGAGGAGAAGCGCGCCATCGGCTCGAGCCGGTTGGTCGCCACCGAGAAGTCGGAGGCGAAGTCGATGTTGGGATCGCGCAGGATCGCGTTCTTGGGAATGAAGCGGCGTACCTCTTCCGAGAAGCCGGTCACCTTGTTGAGCGCCTCGACGCCGATGGCGAGCCCCGAGTCGGCGGCGCTGAACGAGGACCGCTGCAGGTCCGTCGAGACGAACCCGAAGGTCAGCAAGAAGCCGAGGTCGGCCTCGGCGAGCGAGGGATCGGACGACAGCGCCAGGTGCGGCTCGGCCGGCGTGCCGAAGGCGTGCAGCCGCACCTTGTAGAGCACCGGGCCGGCCTTCACCTGAGAATTCGCCAGCAGGTCGAAGCTGGGCCGGATGCGCTGGCGATCGGTGAAGCTGAGCACGCCTTGCTCGATTTGGAATTCGTTGCCGCGGAAGGTCGCGGTGCCGTGCACCGTGTTCACCGACCCGAGCAGGCCCACCGCGCGCGAGGTTCCGGTGAGCTTGAGGTCGCCTTTCAGATCGGTGCGGGCGAGGTTGTTCTCGACGCGCACGCCGCGCGAGAGATGCACGTCGAGGTCGAAGTGCACCAGCACCGCGCTCTTGGTCAAGACTTTTGGCGTCGGCGGGCGCCGCGAGAAATCCAGCAGCGACCTCTCGATGTCGATGTCCTCGCTGTACTTCATCCGCGAGACGATGAGGTTGCCGCCCAGAACCGGCTCCAGCGGCGGACCGAAGAGCGTCAGGTCGCCGTCCAGCATGGCGGTGGTGCCTTCCTCGAATCTCACATTCACGTCGCTGACGTGGGCGGACATGTCGATCTTCTTCGGCTCGAGGTGGTCCATCTCCATGCCGCCGGAGAGCCGCGCCTCGCCGTTGTTGAGCTTGCCGGTGAGCGAGTCGATCACCAGCGCGTCCTGCGAGAAGGAGATGCTGCCGTTGAGCGCGCGCGCCGCGACGGGCAGCCCGCGCAGGCTGATGGCGCCCTCTTCCAGGCGCAGGTTGCCGAGCACTGTGGGCGACCTGGTGGTGCCGCCCACCACCGCCTGCACCAGGAAGGTCCCCGAGGCGTGCTCGACGTCGGAGACCAGCCCCTGCAGGACCCGCCCGTCGATGCTGGCCGCGAGCCGCAGGTCGAGCTTGCCGTCCTGCGCGCGGCTGCCCGAGAGCTGCGCCGTGGTGTACGGCGCCCGCAGCGCGAGCTTGTCGATGTGCAGGCCCGCGGGCCCGAACGAGAGCTGCGCCGGGCCGTCGTTCTCGAAAGGCATGTCGCTGCGCACCAGCTTGAGCTGCGTCAACGTGACCGCGCCCGCGCTCTGGCGCCAGTCGATCAGGGAGCCGTTCAGATCCACGCTGGCTGCCACCGAGCCGCTCTGGATCTCCACCTCCGGCGCGAAGACGTCGGCGTAGGCCTTGAGGTCCGGCAGCCGCAGCAACACTGCGCATGTGTAAGGGAAGTCGCCGAGCAGCAGCGCCTGCCCCCGCATCGCGTGCATGCCGACGGTGCCGTGCCAGGTCATCACGTTGCCGTCGATCTCGAGCGCGAGGTCGCCGTCGCCGAGCGGCGCCTCGCCGGAGCTGCCGTCCTGGAATTTCACGGCCGCGCCGATGCGCGGATGCGAGGCGACGCCGCCGACATGCGCCTTGGACTGCAGCGGACCGGTCAGCTGCGCCGCGCTTGCCGGGTCGAGGTCCGCGAGCGTGAAGTCGTCGGTGTGCGCGTCGATGTCGAGCTTCCAGTCGGGCCCGAAGCGTCCCGCCACCGCCAGCCGCGCATCGCGGTGGCGCAGCTCCAGCTCCTCGATCTGCAGGCGCGGCTCCTTGCCGTGCAGCGTGAAGCGCCCCTTGCCGCGATCGAACTTCTCCTCCCAGAGCGAGACCGAGTCGAGCAGGATGGTCGCGCTGCCGTCGGGCCCGGCGATGGGACCCTTCACGTCGATGACGCCGGTGAGGTGGCCGTCGACGTCCTTCTTGTCCTGCACCACCGAGAGCGTCGGCACCAGGCCCACCGCCAGATCGACGAGGTCGTGCAGGTACGCGTCGGTCAGCTCGAGGTGCGCCTCCGCCGGCATCTCCTCGCTCAGGAGATTCATCGAGATCCGGCCTTGGTACGCGCTGCGTTCCTTGCGCCCGCGGATGTGATCGAACGTCAGCTGCATCGCCTTGCCGCCGAAGGTCAGCTCCGTCGAGACGTCGCCCAGCGAGAGGTCGAGGAGGCGCAGGTCGCGAACGGAGGCGCTGCTCGCGACCTGCACTTCCTCGTAGGGCCCGCTCACGCGCGCGGCCAAGTTGACGCGGCCGTGCGCGGGGATCGGCCCCAGGTGTCCGCGAAAGTCGTCGAGGTCGAGGCCTTCCGCGTGACCGCTGAGCTGCATGCCCTTGTGGACGTCGGTGAAGAAGGTGCTCTGCGCTTCCACCCGCGAGCCGCCCGCCTCCACGGTCGCGCGGCTCATCACCACTTTGTCCGCGTCGATGTCGACCGAGGCGAGGAGCTTGCCGCGCGCGATCTCGAACACTCGCTTGGCGCCGCGCTTGTCGTAGGGCAGGTCGAGCGCGGCGAAGTCGGCGATGTCGGCGGTGGTCTCGGCCGCGAGCTGCAGCGGCAGGAGCGTTCCCTTGACCTGCACGCGTCCGCTGGCGCGCAGCACCACCTGGCTGTGGGCCAGGCCCAGCTTGCGCAGGAGCTCCTGCAGCTCCATGTCGCGCATGACGAGGTCGGCGGTCACCGGCAGCAAACGCTCGCTGAGCCACAGCTCCACCGCGCCGGTGAGCGCGCCCTTGCCCAGCGGCACATCCAGCCGATCGACCTTCACATGCGCGGGAGTCACGTCGAAGCGCAGCCGCGCGTCGCCGGGCTGGAAGCCCTCCAGCGCGAGGCCCTTGACGCGCAGGTCGCCCCTCACGTGCGGCCGCCCGTGGCTCACCGACACCGTGGCGTCTGCGGCGAGCGCGCCCTTGACGCCGTGCAGGACGCCGGGCAACAGCTGCCGCACCGCCGCCTCCAGATCGTCGGCGCGCAGGTTGGCCGAGACGTCGATCTGCGGATCGCACAGCCCCTGCAGCGTGCCCTTCACGAAAGCGGAAGCCTCGGTGCCGATCACGTCGGCGCGCTGCAGCTCGACCGCGCCGGAGCCGCGGAGATCGACCACGCCCGCGGTGCGGCTTCCGATGAGCCCGATGGTGCGGCCCGGCAGCTCCACCTTGCCGCCGTGGGTGGCGACGCGCACCGCCAGCTGACCGCCGCGGCCCTTGATCCCGACCGAGACGCGCGGAACCTGGAGGTGCAGCCCGTCCGCCTTCAGCTCGAAGCTCGCCTTGCGCACCTGCACGCGGCCGAACTCGAAGCGGCTCAAGACGTCGGGCAGGCACTGGCCGCCGCTGGGCGGCGACGAGCCCGCCTGGTCCAGCGCGATGTGCACCTCGGGGTGATCGATCTCCAGCCGCTCGAGGCGCACGGTCTGCGTGATGGGCCGCACCTTCACCTGGGCGAAGACGCGCACCACGCGCAGCTCGATGCGCCCGCCGGGGTCGCCGACCTGCAGCCCTTCGATGGTGAGCTTGCCGGACTCCGGCTCGACCGAGCAGCGCGCCAGCTTGACCCGCGCGGCGGTGGCCTCCTCGATGGTGGCGACCGCGTAGGCGCAGAGGTTGTTGGCGACGAAGTCGGTGCGCAAGAACGCGACCGCGCCGGCCGAGACCACGGCGGCGGCCACTCCGACTGCGAGCAGGATTCGGCTTAGCACGGCGCTTGGCTCTCAGCTCGGCTTCGCCAGGCCGGCGAGGTAGCGATCGATCTCGCCCAGGTTGATGGGCTTGCTCTTCTCACCGGCGGGGGGAGCGGGGGTCTTGCGCCCAGGCGGGGCTGCGGCGGCCGCCTCCGTCGGAACGGCGCCGTCGAGGCCGAGGTCGAGCGCGACGCGGGCGATCATCGCCTCGTCGATCATGGGGGCGCGCGCGACGTAGCCTTCGAAGAGCGCGTTGTCGCACAAGGTGTTGATCACGCGCGGCGTGCCGCTGGAGAATCGATGAACTGCTTTGACGGCCTCGGGCGTGAGCGGCATCCGCGACGCGCCGGCCAGCCGCAGGCGGTGCTTGATGTACGCCTCGGTGCTCTCCGGCGCGAGATGATCGAGCCGGTACTTGATGGCCACCCGCTGCGCCAGCGGCGCGTCGAGCCTGAGGTTCTGCTCGATCTCGGGCAGCCCGAAGAAGATCAGGCTGAGCAGCTTTCTCTCCGGCACTTCCAGGTTGAGGAGGCCGCGGAACTCCTCCATCAACTCGCGCGTGGCCAGCATCTGCGCTTCGTCGATGAGGACCACCGCTTTCTTGCCGGACTCGTAGATCTTCACCAGCCGCTGGTAGAGCTGGCCCAGAAGCGTGAGCTTGTCCTCGCTGGGCGAGTCGACCCCCAGCTGGAGCGCGATGCGCTTGAGCAGCCAGGAAGCGGTCACGCCGCTGTGGATGATGACCAGGAGCGCCGCCTCGTACTCGGTCTCCGGCAGCGAGTCGAGCAGGCGCCGCGCCAGCGTGGTCTTGCCCGCCCCGATGTCGCCGACCAGGATGCCGAGGCCCTTCATCTGCGCGCACAGGTGCGTCAGGCGGACCAGCGCCTGCGAGTGCTGCGGCGAGTTGAAGTAGAAGCGCGAGACCGGCGCGTTGGAAAAGGGCTCCTGGGCCAGCTCGTAGTAGTCGAGGTAATTCATCAGACGAAGCCGATCTTGCGGTTCTTCCGCGCGGTCGAAGAAGGATCCGGATCATGTCCACCGTCGCCGGCGGTCGAGGACATGGTGCCCGCGGCGGACTGAAGCGACGACGCGCTGGAGCGGGCCTGCGCGGTGGCCTTCTGGGGAACGGGCGGGGTCCGGCTCGCTGCCTGCTTCACTCCAGGACGCGCCGGCGCGCCGGGCATCTGCTTCGAGACGTTGCCGCCCAGCCGCGCGATGCGGACGGCCACGTCGCGGTACTGCGGATCGGCGCGGTGGATGTCCCCGTACCGCTCCAGCGCCTCGGCGGTCTGGCCGGTGGCCTCGTAGGCTGCGCCCAGCTCGAAGGAAAGCGCGCGCCGCGCTTCGGCGGTGAGGTTCGCCAGCGTCAGGCCGCGCTTGAAGCAGGCGACGGCCGCTTCGGCGTTGCCGCGCTCCAGCTCGCAGACGCCGAGCATGGTCATGCAGTCGGCCGCGCGCGTCCCGCTGCCGTGGCGGATCGCCGTCTCGAACTCGGCGACGGCCTCGTCGATGAGACCCATCTCCTTGTAGGCGATGCCGAGGTCGTAGTGCGTCTGCGCGTCCTCGGGACGGACCACCTCCTGCACCTTGGCGCGAAACTCGCCCAGCACGTCCTGCGCCGGCACCTGGAAGGGGATGAGCGCGTCGCCGTCGAGCGGCCTGTCCTCGTCGGCATCGTCGCCGACCTCGGCCGCCAGTTCCGCCGCGAGCTCGGCGGCGAGGTCGTCGTACTCCGCCGGCAGCTCCTCGGCCTGCGCTTCTTCCGCGCCGCCGCCCAGCTCGCCCAGGCGCTGCGCCGCCCCCGGATGGTCCGGCGACGCCAGGGTGATCGCCTCGAGGATCGCGCGCGCGTCCTCGGGCAGCCCGGCCTGGATGTAGAAGTCGGCCTCCGCGATGTCGCTCGCGAACTCGTCCAGGTCGTCGGCGACCGACACATGCGGGGGCTCCTCGACCACCGGCTCCGCCACGATGACATCCTCGTCGAACGGCTCCTCGACGATCTCTTCGTGCTGGGCGGCGTAGTCCCCGGCCGACGCGGCGATGGGCTCCACTTCCATCGCCTCTTCCTCGACCACTTCCTCGACGACCTCTTCCTCCTCCTCGACGGGCGGCGCGCCACCTGCCGAGAGGGCGGCGTTGCCCGGATCCAGCCCGCGCAGCTCGGCGCGCGCGGCGGCGGCCCGCGGATCGCCGCGCTCCAGCGAGAGCCGCAGCAGCGTCGAGAGCGAGGCGATGGCGTCGTCCTGGCGGCCGGTGGCCAGCGCGACCGTCTTGGCCTTCTCGTGCGCATCGAGGTTGTCGGGATCGGCCGAGAAGATCTTGCGCAAATGCTCGAGCGCTTTCTCGTGCAACCCGTACTTGATGTAGACCTCGGTCTCCTTGAGCAGCTTGGGGACCGCGGCAGCGGTCGGCGGCGGACCGGAGACCGCGGGAATCGGAGCTGTCGGCGGACGCGACGCCAGGTGGACGGGCGAGGTCGGCGGCCGCGCAGGGGCCGGGCGTGCGACCTGCCCCGTCTGCGGACGGGCGGATTGGACGAAAGCGGTCGATGAACGCGCCGGCGGAGTGTTCGGCCCGGGGCGCGCCGCGACGGGCGCGGCCTTGGCCGGCGCAGTGTGCGGGCGCTGCTGCGGCGCCGATTGCCCAGCTTCCCGATCGAGCCCCTTCAGCGCTGCCTTCAGCTCCCCGTCGTCGGGCGCCAGCTCGAGCGCCTGCGTATAGGTCCGGCGCGCTTCGTCGGCGCGGCCTGCGTCGAGGTGGACGCGCGCCAGCTCCTTCAGCACCGAGACGGTCTTCGAAGCCTGCCCCAGCTCCTGGAACGCGCGCGCCAGCATCTGCAGCGTGCCCAGGTCGCGCGGGTTCGCCTTGAAGCAGATCTGCAGCTTGGCGAGCGCCCGCTTGGAGTCGCCGCGGCTCAAGTAGCTCTCGGCCAGCTCGCGCGCCAGCGTGACGTCGCCCTGATCGAGGTGGCTGATGCGCTCGGCCACCCGCAGGTAATCGTCGCTCCGGCCGTTGCGCTGCAGGTACTGGGCAGCGCGGCGCAGCTCGGCGACCGCTTCGACCAGGTTGTCCTCGCGCGCGTATTGCTCGCCGAGCCGGATGCGCGCCGCGACGTTGTCCGGGTCGAGGTCGACCAGCTTCTTGAGCGTGTCGAGGCTGGCCTTGGTGTCGCCGATCTTGTCGTAGTACGCCGCGACGGCCTGCCACTCCTTGGTGGCGTCGCCGACGAGGCCCAGCTGCTGGTACAGCTCGGCGAGGCGAACGTTGACCTCGACGCGGTCGATGACCTTGAGCACCTGCTTGTAGAGGGCGACGGCCTTCAGATAAAAGCCCTGCGCCGCGTACGTCTTGGCGACCTTTTCGAAACAGTCCGCCGCCTCCGCCTTGCGGTTCATCTTCTGGTACAGCTCGGCGAGCTTTTGCAGGACGCGGACGTCGTCCGGGTCCACCTCGAGCACGCGCTGGTATTCCTTGACGGCCTTGTCGAACTGACCTTTGGAGATCAGCTTCGAGGCCGACTCCATGACCTTGTTCTTGTCCATCGGTCGGGTCGGCTCTCGGGGGCGGAAAGGGTCGGAAGGAACAGCAGGACGCGGCTCACCAACGTAACGGAAAATCCGCTTTCCGGTCAAGGAAGTGGCTGGCTTACAAATACGCTCGGAGAGCCTCGAAGATTCCCCCGGCGCAGGCCTCGGAGCCAAGGAGAAAGGGCCTCAGGCAAGAGCGGCTTTGGTGGCGCAGCCGCCTTGGGGCCTGAAGCTCGAGCCTGGGCCTGAAACCCTGCTAGGAAGGACTTTCCGCCAGCAGTTTCTCGACCAGCCGCGTGTCATAGCGCCCTTGTACGAACGGCTCGTACATCAGGAGCCTTTTGTGGAAGGGGATATTGGTCTTGATACCTTCCACGATGTACTCTTCGAGCGCGCGCCGCATCCGCATGATGGCGGCCGGCCGGCTGTCGGCGATGACGATGAGCTTCGCCACCATCGAATCGTAGAACGGCAGCACCCGGTACTGCTCGTACGCGCCGGAGTCGATGCGCACGCCGAGGCCGCCGGGCGGGTTGTAGGCGGTGATCAGCCCCGGCGACGGCGCGAAGGTGACCGGGTCCTCCGCGTTGATGCGGCACTCGATCGAGTGCCCCTTCATGGTGATGCTTTTCTGCGTGCGCCCCAGCTCCTCGCCCGAGGCGAGCCGGATCTGCTCCTTCACCAAATCTATGCCGGTCACGCTCTCGGTGACGGGGTGCTCGACCTGGATGCGGGTGTTCATCTCCATGAAGTAGAAGTCACCGCGCTCGTCGAGCAGGAACTCGATGGTGCCGACGTTGTTGTACCTGACCTCCTTCATCGCCTCGACTGCGACGCGGCCCATCCGCTCGCGCAGCTTGTCGTTGAGCGCCGGGCTGGGGCTCTCTTCGAGCATCTTCTGGTGGCGCCGCTGCACCGAGCACTCGCGCTCGCCGAGGTGGATGACGTTGCCATGCTCGTCGGCGACGATCTGGATCTCGATGTGCCGCGGCCGCTCGACGTAGCGCTCGACGTACATGTCGCCGTTGCCGAAGGCGGCCAGCGCCTCGGCGGAGGCGGTGCGGTACTGCGGCGCCAGCTGCTCCTTCTCGCGGACGATCTTCATCCCGCGCCCGCCGCCGCCCGCCGCCGCCTTGAGGATCACCGGGAAGCCGACCTTCTCCGCCAGCCGCACCAGGTCGCGCTCCTCGTGCACCACGCCCTCGCTGCCGGGCAGCTGCGGGAGGCCGGCCTCCTTCATCGCCTCCTTGGCGCGGATCTTGTTGCCCATCATGCGGATCATCTCCGGGCGCGGCCCGATCCAGCCCAGCCCCGAGTGCAGCACCATCTCGGCGAACTCCGCGTTCTCGGAGAGGAAGCCGTAGCCGGGATGGATTGCGTCCGCCCCGCTCACTTCCGCTGCGGAAAGTAAAGCAGGTATATTCAGGTACGATTCCTTGCTGGGCGGCGGGCCGATGCAGATCGACTGATCAGCGAAACGCACGTGCAGCGAGCTGGCGTCGGCCGTCGAGTGGACGGCCACCGTTTCGACGCCCAGCTCCCGGGCCGCGCGGATGATGCGCAGCGCGATCTCGCCGCGGTTGGCGATGAGGATGCGGTGAAACATCTGGAACGCATCTCATAACTCAATTGTAACCGCTACAGCGTAGTCGCCAAACCGCTTGCGATGGCCGCGACTAAGCCGCCGGCTCGAACTTGAAGAGGGCCTCGCCGTACTCGACCGGCGAGCCGTTCGGCACCAGCACTTCCACCAGGCGGCCCGGCAGCTCGGCCTCGATCTCGTTCATCAGCTTCATCGCCTCGACGATGCAGAGGACCTGGCCCTTCTTCACCACCGAGCCCACTTCGGCGAACGGCGGGTTCTCCGGCGACGCGGATCGATAGAAGGTGCCTGGGGAGGCGCTGCCAGCGGCGCCGGACCAGCCATCACCGGCACCGCCTGCACGGAGGTGGTCGGCGCCGGCGGATGTCCCAGGCGCAGGTCGAGAGTCTCCTGGCCGGAAGCCCAGGTCAGCCGGGTGACGTCGGTCCCCTGAAGCGCCGCGAGGATTGCCTTGAGCTTCTCGACGTCCATGAGCCCCCTAAATCAGCCGACGCGCGTCAGGTACGCGCCGCTCCGCGTGTCGATCTTGAGGATGTCGCCCTCGTTGATGAAGAGCGGCACGTTCAGCGTGTGTCCCGTCTCCAGCGTCGCCTGCTTCAGGGCGCCCGACACCGTGTCGCCGCGCACGCCGGGATCGGTCTTCGTCACCTTCAGCTCGACCGTGTTGGGCAAGTCCACCGAGATGGCGCGGCCGTTCCAGAAGAGCACCGACGCCTCCATGTTCTCCTTGAGAAAGTTCTTCGAGTCGCCGAGCCCGGCTGCGTCGATGTGGCTCTGCTCGTAGTTCTTGGAGTCCATGAAGACGTAGTGGTCGCCCTCCTTGTACAGGTATTGCATCTTCTTCTCTTCGATGTCGGGGCGGCCCACCTTCTCGCCCGACTTGAAGTTCTTCTCCAGCGTTCGGCCGGAGATGAGCGACTTGTAGCGCGTGCGCACGAAGGCGTTGCCCTTGCCCGGCTTGACGTGCTGGAACTCGACGATCACGAACGGCTCGTTGTCCATCAGGATCTTGAGCCCGTTGCGGAACTCGCTGGTGTCGATCACGTCGGCCATGGCGGCACTCCTCCCAAGGGCGCGACGGTTTACAACAAACCTCCTGGACCGTCCAGCGCGAGCAATCGCAACTGCAACATCATTTTGCTTCGCCGATCAGAGCTGGGCGGCGAGGCGCGGCCCGGCCGGGCGCAGCTCGTACCGGGCGCGGCCGACATTGCCTTCGGGCGCCATGGTCAGCACCACGAAGTAGTCGGGCGTCAGCGGCCGCGCCACCGCCACCATCTTCTCGGTTCGGATGGAAACCTCGGAGGCCTTGCCCATCTGCAGCGTCTCCGCCGCCTGGCGCACCTGCGAGATGATTCCCGAATACTCGATGAGGAGGGTGTTCATCTCGATGACGTCGGAGGGCCGGGCTTGATGGGTTTCGATGGGGATGCCGTCGAAGCCCATCACGCTGGCGGCGAACGAGCCCTCGACCTTGCCGCAGATCTGCTCGAGGTCTTCCTTGAAGCCCATCCCGCTCCTTTCCGATGTTACTGCCGTTCCGGCCTCCGCCCGCCGCGGGGCTAGCCCTTCTTGCGGCTCTGGATCTTCTGCAGCAGAGCCTGCAGCGCTTCGATCCGCGCCTTCGAAGACGGCAGCTCCGTGAGCCGCTGCCGCGCTACCTCGTCGCCCTGCTCCGCGAGCCTCCGGTAGATCTCGCGCGCCTTCCCGAAAAGGCCCTGCTTTTCGTACAGCTCGGCGAGCGTGCGGGTCGCCATCCGCGGACCCTATCGGATCCTCCGCACGCGCGGTACATGCAGCTCAGGGTGGCGGTACCCACCTGCGTCGCCCAGAGGCCGCCGAGGCCGCAGCCGGCGGTACTGCAGAAGCGGAAGAGATACTCGCGCTCCGAGGAGTTCACCAGCGATCCGTCGAGCAGCTTGCCCTCGAGGTGGAAGGTCACCCGGATGTACGTTCCGTTCGGCACCGAGATGGTGGCGCCGGTGAACATGTCGACTTCCACCGTCCCTTTGCCGCCGCCCGGCACTTCGACCCCGCTCGCCGCGACCACTGTCTGTCCCGGAGGCGTTCCCGCGGAGGAAGGGATGTACTCGTAGTTCAGCACCGCCTGGTGCGGCAGGAAGGTGGTGGTGTCCGTGCGCAGCAGAGGGTTGAGCGCGGTGGTCGGGCTCAGGTTGTTCAGCAGCACCGCGGCCACGATGCCCCGGTTCTCGGCCGGGTTGTAGGGCAGCACGCTGAACTCGGCCGTGGAGGGGTCGAACTTGCAGCCGAGGACCGAGGTCGCCCCGCTCCCCGATGAGCTGGCGGTCGGCGGGACGACGCTGCTGATGACGAATGCCGAGTTCTCGTTTCTCGTCTTGCAGCTCAGGGCGAGAAGGGCGAGAAGGGCAAGGGCGTTGCGCGTCTTCATGTGTCAGGCCTCCTACTGCTTTCCTTCGTCGCCCGCGCCGGGCGCGGCGGCGACGACGGATTGCGAGCGGTTGACGATGCGGGGCGTGACGAAGATGAGCAGCTCGGTGCGATCGTCCTGCACCGCCTTCTTCTTGAACAGCCAGCCGAGAATGGGAATCTTGGAGAGCACCGGCACCTCGTTCCACGCCTCGGAGTTGCGGCGGGTGTAGATGCCGCCGATGACGGTGGTCTCGCCGTCGCGCACCAACACGTCGGTCTTCGCCTCGCGGCGGGTGATGGCCGGCTGGCCGTTGGACCCGGTCAAGCCCGGGTTCGGCTGGTTGTTGGTGGCGTTGATCTTCATCTGGATGGAGCCTTCCTGCGTGACGTGGGGAGTGACCCGCAGCTCGAGGCGGGCTTCCACGAAGGTGGTGCTGACGCCGGCCGCGCTGGTCTGCGAGAAGGGGATGCTGACGCCCTGGCTGATGCTGGCGTCGACGTTGTCGACGGTGACCACCCGCGGCGAGCTGATGGTCTTGATGGTGCCGCTGTTCTCGTACGCAGAGAGGCGCAGGTTGAGGTTCGCTGCGCCGCCCGCGCTGCCGAAGACGAAGCCGAGACCCGCGCCGTTGTTGAGGCCGATCGGCGCCGGCATGTTGACGGCGAAGTTGGTGGTGGTCACGCCCTGCAGGCCGCTGATGGGCGCGGACGAATCGTCGGCGGCGCCCGCCACCGCGAGCAGGTTGGGAAAGATGAGCCCGGTCGGGTTTCCGAAGGTCGGCGCCATGATCACGTTGCCGCCCCACTGGATGCCCGCGCTGCGCGCGAAGCTGGTCGCAGCCTCGACGATGCGCGCCTCGATGAGCACCTCCGGCGTTTGCGTGTCGAGGTTGCGGACGATGCCCTCGGCGCGCAGCAGGGCCTCCTGCACGTCCTTGACGATCATGGTGTTGGTGCGCGTGTCCACCGAGACGGTGCCGCGGTCGGTGAGGGCGTCCTTGATCTGCGGCTGGAGCTCGCTGGCCTTGGCGTAGTTCACCGGGATGAGGCGGACCTTGAGCGGCTCGGTGGCCTGGCGGTTCTTGTACGCTTCCGCCGCCAGCCGCTGCTCGTTGCGCAGGGTATCGATGGGTGCGACGCGAATGATGTTGCCGACCTCTTCGCGGCCCAGCCCCTTGGACTTGAGGATGATGTCCAGCGCCTGGTCCCAGGGGACGTTGCGCAGCTTGATGGTGACGGTGCCCTTCACGTCGTCGGCGACGATGATGTTCTTCTTGCTGATGTCGGCGATGGCACCGAGCAGGTTCTTGATGTCGATGTCCTTGACGTTGAAGTCGACCTTGCGGCCCGTGTACTGACTGGTGTCGTAGACGTTGGCCTGCGGGGTGCCGGCGCGCGCCTCGGAAGCCATCGCTGCGGCGCGCGGGGCCGGCGTGGTGGACGACTGCTGCACCACCGTCTTCGGGCCACCGAACTTCCATATCAGCGTGCCCTTCTGCGCGGTCATCTCGTCCGGCGTGCCTTTCGCCACCGTCGCCACCACCTTGACGTCGCCGGCCACGGCCGGAACGCGGTAGCTGGAGAGCATCGAGACCGGCCCGCCCAGGGAGCTGGTGTCGAGGTTGCGCTCGAGGCGGTCGGGCAGGCCGGCGCCATGCAGGGTCAGCATGGTGGTGGTCGCGTCGGGGCGGGAGATCTCGAACCGCACCGCGTCCTCGAGGGCGACGAGCACTTCGGTGCGGCCCTCGACCGTGCGCAGATCGACGGCGCGGATGGGAGTGAGGGCCGGAATAGCCTGCGTCTTCGAGGCCTCGGGCTTCGGGCCTCGGGCCTCGAGTGCTTTGGCCTCAGGCCTCAGGCCTCGGGCCTCAGGTGCTTTGGCCTCAGGCTTCAGGCCTCGGGCCTCGGGCTGGGCGGTCGCGACTTTCGCCTCCGGCTGCGCGGCGGGTTTCGGGGCGGCAGCGATCTTCTCCTCGCCAACGCGGATCTCGATGCCGTTCGCGCGGCGAGCGATGTCGTACTTCGGCATCGTTGCGCCGTCCGCATCGACGACCACGCGCATGCCGTCGTCATGCTTCGCGACGCGCACTCCCTTCACCAGGCCGGCGCCAGGCGCCTTGGCAGCCCTGCCGGAGACGCCGTGCAGGTCGAGCGCGAGGCGGCCGGGGTTCTTCAGCTCCGTCAGCGTGTAGCTTGCGATCTCGCCGTCGGCGGCGACGCGAATCGTCGCTGCGCCATTCGTCTCCGCCACCGCCACGCCCGCTAGCCTGTGCGCCGGGTTCGTCACCGATCGGGCATCCTCGCGAGTCGTCACCAGGTTGGGATCGGCCTGAGGCGCGAGTCCCGCGGCCCGAGTCCCGGCCGCTCCGGCCCGAGGCCCAGCCGCCGCATTCTCTCCCACCGTCAGCACCACATCGTTCGATGCGGCCGACGCGCGTCTGGCCTTCGTCGAACTGGGCTGCGCTCCAGCCGGCGATCCCGCCGCGATGGACCTCCACCTGTTTCGCCGCCGCGGTCACGTCCGCGCCGTTCAGGTCGATGATCACCCGCGGCGGTCCCGACAGCTTGAAGACGGTGAACTCCGGCGCCGCGGTTGCGTGGATGATCAGCTTCCCGCCCTGGTCCTCCAGCGACGTGACCCTGGCTGCGATGGCCGCGCGCGCGCCCGGTGCGGCGGCAAAGAGCGCCGCGGCGAGGGCCGCTCCACGGAAGAACATGAGGTGGCTCGGCATCCGCTTCTCCTTCGACAGCTCAGTTGCGACGCGCACGGCTACTTTTCTCCCTTCGCAGGGCCGAGGCGCTCGCCTTCCTGGAGCATCCTCAAATCCTGTTCTTCGCTCTTGGAGACCGGCACTGTCAGCTTGACGTTCTGCGGGTAGACCCTCCCGGTCGAATGGTCGGTGATGGTCTCGGTGACGATGATCTCGTTTCGGTGTATGCCCGTCACCTTCCCACCGTTCTGGCCGATGAAGTCCCCCAGGCGCACGGTCCAGCCGCGCTGATCGGGGTCCTCCACCATCGCCAGCGGCGTGGCCGTGCCGGTGACCGTCAGCGAGAGCTTGAGCTGATCGAGCGCCCACTTCTCCAGCGGCGTCTTGGCGCGGCCCTTCACCTCCACGTGCGAGATGCCGCCGGCCATCACCACCTGGCTCTGGAAGGGGTCGCGCTTTCCGATCGGCGAGTAGACGTAGATGCTGGTCGGCGCCACCGGTTTGGTGTCGTCCTCGACGGCCTTGGGCGCCACCGGCGGGGGCGGCGGCATCCGGCGCGGCGGCGGCGGCGGGCTGCCGCAGGCCGCGGCCACCAGGGCTGCCAGGCAGGCTCGCAGGGCGCGGTTCATTTGCCGGCCTCGGGAACGAAGCGGAAGGTGGTGGCGACGTAGCTCGCTTGCACCACCAGCTTGTCGTTGGCCAACTTGGCCTGGCCCATCTTGATGTTGGTGACGTTGACGATGCGCGCCAGCTTGGAGAGCGCGTCGAGGAAGACGCCGATCTCGTGGTAGTTGCCGCTTACCGACATGACGATGGGAATGGAGGCGTAGAAGGATTGCCGCTGCTCGGCCTGCGGGTCGATGGTGTTGATGACCAGCCCGCTCTTGGTGGCGATCTCCGAGAGCGAGCGGATGAGATCGTCGACGTTGGCCTCGTTGGGCAGCTCGGTGAGCGCCTGGGCCAGCCGCCGCTCGAGGATCTCCTTCTCGTGCTTGAACTGCGCCAGGTTGTTGGCGATGGACTGCTTCTGGATCAGCTCGTCCTCGAGGGTGCGCAGCTGCGCCTGCTTCTGCGTGATCTGCGTCTGCATCGGATCGACGAGGAAGTACCAGTTGGCTACGGTGAGCAGCACCACCACCACCGCGACCGCGCCCACCTTCTGGCCGAGCGGGGCCTTGTTGACCGCGTTGAGGACGTCCTGTCCGGTGAGCGCCATGGATCGTCCTCCTTACGCCGAGTACGACGCGTTGCAGGTGACGGTCCACTCCACGATCCCGTCCCCGCGCTGCCGTGCGCCCTTGATGGTGATGTTGGTGAAATGGAGCGAGGCCTTCAGCTTCTTGGAGAACGTCGAGAGGTCCTCGTAGCTCGCCGCCTGGCCGGTCATGGTCACGCCGCCGCCCGCCTCGGTGTAGTCGGTGAGCCACACCTTCTGTGGAATGAGGGTGGCCAGCTCGTCCATCACCTTGACGGGCCCGGTGCGGCCCTTCTTCAGCGTGTCGAGGATCTTCAGCTTGTCCTCGAGCGCCTTCTTGTCCTCCTTGATCGACTTGACCTCGCCGATGGTCTTTTCCAGCTGCGCGATCTCGGCCCTGGTGCGCGCGATCTGCTGATCGAGCGCGCTCAGCTCGGACTCGACCCTGCTGTACCAGAACCAGTTGCCGATGCCCGCCAGCACCAGCAGCAGCACGAAGAGCAAGAGCTGCTGGCGGCCGAATTCGCGCTTCTTGGCGGCGCGGACAGGGAGGAGGTTGATCCGGATCATGCGCGCCTCCTCCTACCGCTCGTTGGACTTGCGCAGGGCAAGCCCGATGGCCACCGCCGCCGAGGGCGCGACGTCCATCACGTAGTTGGGGTCGAACTTCCGGTGAGTCGGCCGCGGTCGCCGTGTAGAAGTCGAGCGAACGCTGGATCTCGCCCGCCATCTGATCGGCGACGCCCTGGATGACCCGCTCCACTTCCTGCGGCACCACCGAGTCCGAGTCGGCCTGGGTGTCGCCGCCGACCTTGAGCTTCTCCGCCTCGTCGTAGCTGACGTTGAGCTGCTTCTGGATTTCCTCGGTGAACTGGTTGCCTCCCATGGTGACGTCGCGCGTGAAGGTGGTGAGGCCGTTGGCGAGGACGTTGATGTTGACCACCGAGGCGCCGGCATTGACCAGCACGATGGTCTCGTTCTTGGGCAGCTCGTAGTTGACCTCGAACGCGTTCTGCACGGCGAAGGCGTCGACGTCGACCACCACCGGCAGGAGCCCGGCCTCGCTGACCACCGAGGTGTAGTCGTTGATCATGTCCTTCTTGGCGGCGACCAGGAGCACGTCCATCTGCCCGGTGCCGGTGTCGACGTCGGGCGGCGTGAGGATCTGGACGTCGATGTTCACGTCCTTGACGTCGAAGGGGATGTACTGCTCCGCCTCCCACTGGATGCTCTCCTCCAGCTCTTCCTGCGTCATCTTCGGCATGGAGATCTTCTTGATGATCACCGAGTGCCCGCTGACGCCGATGGCGACCTCGCGGTTCTTCAGCTTGTATTGGGAGACCAGCTGGCGGATGGCCTCCACGATGGCGGTGGAGTTCATCAGCGCGCCGTCGACGATGGCCTCGGGCGGCAGCGGCGCCACTCCGAAGGCCTCGAGGATGTAGCCGCGCTTCGCCTCCTTGAGCTGGATCAGCTTGACCGAGCTGGAGCCGATGTCGAGACCGAGCGCGAGCCTGCCTTTGGCCATGGCGGTCAGCCTTCCCTGCCGCTCGCGCGGCTTTGCCCGGTGGTCGACATCGCCGGGACGCTAACACCGGATTTCGGAGCTCCCAAGAAAACGTCCATCATCGTCCTCCCGCCCTTTGCCGCGCCCCGTTCTTCGGGAACAGCTTCTGGCTCTCCGGCAAACTGAGACCGAGCGCGAAGAGGATCTTGCGCTTGGTCTCCATGCGGCAGTCGTGCCCTGCTTCCACGCGGTCGATGGTCGACTCCGAGACGCCCGCCTTGCGCGCCAGCTCGGCTTTGGCCATCAAGGCTGCCTCGCGGAACTTCTGCACTCTGTTCACGACTACCTCCGCGCGCGGTCTTGTCTGTGCTGAGAAGCGCATCGATGGATCGCTTTGGTGTAGGCAGTCAAGGAACTGACCCGTCACTGAGCCTGCATTGAGGGGTCACTTCACCCGCATTTGGGGGTGAAAAGGGCACACCCCCCAGCAGTGGTGGAGCGGACTATTCGAGACCGTACTCGCGGATCTTGTAGAGCAGCGCGCGCGGCGACAGCTCCAGCAGCTCGGCGGCGCGGGTGCGGTTGCCGCCGGTGCGCTCGAGGGCGCGGCGGATGAGGTCGGCCTCCAACACGCGCTGCGCCCGCTTGACCGAGAAGTCGTCGGGGTCCAGCGCGCTCGGCACCGGCGACGGCTCCGCGCTCGCCCGCACCGGCTCGGGCAACGCGTCCGGCTGGATCTCCTCCTCCTCCGAGAGGACCAGCGCCCGCTCCAGCGCATTCTCCAGCTCGCGCACGTTGCCGGGCCAGCGGTAGCGCCGCAGCAGCTCCAGCGCCTTCGCCGACAGCCGCCGCGGCGGAACGCCGGTGCGCGCCGCGTGCCGCTCGAGGAAGCGCTCGGCCAGCGCCAGGATCTCGCCCTCGCGATCGCGCAGCGGCGGCAGCTTCACCCCGACGACGTTGAGCCGGTAGTAGAGGTCCTCGCGAAAGCGCCCCGCCTGCACCAGCTGCGTCAGATCGCGGTTGGTGGCGGCGAGGATGCGGACGTCCACCTTGGTCGAGCGCGAATCGCCGACGCGCCGCACTTCCCCCTCCTGGAGCACGCGCAAAAGCGCCGGCTGCAGGAGCATGGGCAGCTCGCCCACCTCGTCGAGCAGGAGGGTGCCGCCGTCCGCCTCCTCGAAGAGTCCGCGCTTGGCGGTGCGGGCGTCGGTGAAGGCGCCCTTGGCGTGGCCGAACAGCTCGCTCTCGATCAGCGCCTCGGGGATCGCGCCGCAGTTCACCGGCACGAAGGGACGTTCGGCGCGCGGCGACAGCTCATGCAGTGCGCGCGCGACCACCTCCTTGCCGGTGCCGCTCTCGCCCTCGATGAGGACGGTGGTGGTGGTGGGCGCCACCTTCTCGACGACGCGCATCACCTCCCGCATGGCCGGCCCCTCTGCGATCAGGTGCGACGGCCCGCGCGCCCGCGAGATCTCGCGCCGCAGGCGCAGGTTCTCGAGGCGCAGCCGCTCGCGCTCTTCGGCCTTGCGCAGGACCAGCAGCACCTCGTCGGGGCGGAAGGGCTTGCCCAGGTAGTCGTAGGCGCCCGCCTTCATCGCCTCGATGGCCAGCTCGTGCGAGCCATAGGCGCTCATCACGATGATGGTCAGCTCGGGGTTCAGCGCCTGCGCCGCGCGCACCAGCGAAAGTCCGTCGAGCTTGGGCATGCGTACGTCGGTGACCAGCGCGTCGTAGTCGCGCGATTGCAGCTCGCGCAGCGCCTCCTCGCCGTCGGAGACCGCGCGCACCTCGTACCCGCGCTCTTCGAGCAGCACCGCCAGCACGTGCCGGATCGACTCCTCGTCGTCGGCGATGAGAATGGAGCGCAGGGCCATCGGGCTTTAGTGTACGCGCATCCGGCGGGGCCGCCAGGAAGCGCCGATATGAGCTTGTCGCCGTATTCACGGCGACAAGCAGCAACTGCGTAGCCCCTAAGCCACCTACGGTGGCCGGGGCTATCCTCTTTCCGCGGCGCGCCGCAGCTCGCGCAGCGTGGCGCGGGCTGTCTCCTCCCAAGTGAGCGGCCGCTTCTCCAAAGCGAAGGGCCCTGGCGCCCGCAGCGCGCCGAGGAGCTGGTCCGGATCGGAGAAATCGATCTGAAAGCGCGCCGGCACGCCGATCTCGTCGAAGACCTGCAGCCGCGAGACGACGATCCTCTTCCCGAACCCAACCGCTTCCAGCACCGGCAGCCCGAAGCCTTCGAAGAGAGTCGGGAGAAGGATCGCGCTCGCCCCCGCGTAGACGCGCGGCACGTCCCCGGAGGGAAGGTGGCCGAGATGGCGGACGTGCGCGGTCATGCCCAACTCGCGGATCAGCGACTCGAGCCTCGACCACAGCCCCGTGCGAGCGCCCGTCAGCAGCAAGGGCTCTTCGATCGCGCCGCGCTTGCGCAGCGCTGCGTAAGAGCGAAACAGCGTGGCGTGGTTCTTGTGCGGAAAGGTTGCCGCTGGATAGTAGAGATAAGGGCCGGGCAGATCGTCGAGAGGGCGCGCTGCCGCGCCTGGTGCGAAGCCGTGCGGCACCACCTCGATCTCGTCTGCTGCAACGCCGGCGCGCTCCACCAGCATCTGCTTGGTGAAGAGGGAGATGGCGATGATCCGCCGCGCGCGCCGCAGGCTGTATGGATAGATGGCCGCGCGGAAAGCGCGATCGAAGAGGCCGAAGTTCTCCGGCAGGACGAGGTGCTGCACGTCGCCCACCGTCAACACCGCCGGCGCGGCAGCGCGCTTGGGAAAGATCGACTGCTGCGGAAAGAGGATCGCGTCGGCGCGCAGGCCGTCGACGAGCCGCTCGATCGCGCGGTCGCGCCAAGGCGAGAACGCCTCGGCCACGCGGGCCGCCACCAGCTCGCCGTCGCTCCGATCCACGATCACCTTCCTCCAGCCGGGCGCGTCGAGATTCCGCGCCACCTCGCGCGGCACGATCAGCGACAGCTCGTCGCTGCCGGCGATGGAGGGAAGACAGCGCACCAGCTGGCGCAGGTAGGTTTCCGCCCCGCCCACCTGCCCGGGCCGCAGGCTGAGCAGGCTCATCGCGAACCGCAGCGGTCTTGTGCCGGAAGAAGTCACCTCAATAGCCGGTGAGGTGGCGGTTGCGCGCCTGGCGGACGCTCATCAGCGCCCAACGCGCGGCGCGGAAGAGCGCGGGAGGAGCCCGCGCGATCCACCAGGCTGCGCGCCGGTTGAAGGCGGGATACGGCCCGTTGCGGACGTACTTCTCGTGCGCCGCGGCGTTCAGGGCGCCGTCGGCCCGCAAGTAGCAGAACGAGGGGACCGACCCGATGGCGTGCGCACGCTGGTACGACTCTGCAGCGCGGTCGCAGATCTCCTTCGGATAGTAGGCGCGCAGCAGATCGATCATGCGCCCCCACCCGGTCAGCACGTCGAACGTCGAGTCGGCCCAGGTGAAGACACCCGTCGTCCCGACGCGGTTGAGCACCAGAGGCTTGGCGAGCAGATATGCGCGCCGGCCGACGAGAGACTGGAGGATCACGCCGACGTGCGCGAAGTACGTTCCCAGATACGGATCGGGCCGCACCTGCCGCCACAGGGCCTTCTCCACCACGCAGGCGCCGATGAAGCCCATCGACCACCCGTCGGCGGCGAGGAACTCCTCCGCGCTCGTCTCCGCGTCGGAGTCGAGCGGCAGCGAGCGCTCGCTCAGCACCAGCGAGAGGTCCTCGTTCACGGAGAGGTAGTTGACGTACACGAACGGCCGCTCGCCGCGCCGGAGCACGTCGAGGACCGCCGGCACCGCCTCGGGCGTCACCCGATCATCCTCGCCCATCAGCCAGACGTGACGGCTCTCGCACAGGTCCACGGCGTGGACGATGTTCCCGTCGATGCCCAGGGTCTTCGCATTGCGGTGGTGCACGATCCGCGCATACCTCGCGCGGAGCTCCTCGATCACCCCGACGTTGGTGTCGTCGGTGGAGTCGTCCGCGATGTGGATGGAGACGTCATGCGCTGCGGCCGATCGGATGATCGAGCCCACGCACCTGCGCAGCTGATCCGGACGCCGGTAGGTGGGGATGGCGATGCCGAGCAGCGGCGGAAGCGTCACTCCACGCCTCCGCGCAAGAGCCCCATCCTGCGCAGCACCCGTCCGCCCAGCACGACGGCGGAGAGCGGCAGCGCCACGCGCCCGGGAAAGTGGCGCCAGAGGAGGCGCAGGTAGTCCTCCTCGAGCGCGTGGTCGCGGTGGCGGGTGCTGCTGCCGTCGAGGTCGTTGTAGCGGGAGACGAGCAGCGGCAGGTATTCGAAGCGCAGCTCCGGATCCGAAAAGCAGCGCATGTTGAATTCCCAATCCGCCTGGAAGTGATATCGGGTATCGAAGGCGTATTTCTCGAAGACCGCGCGCGGGTAGAACATCGCCTGCTGGCAGATGTTGCGGAAGGCCAGCTTGGCGGCGCCGAAGCGGCCGTCGTAACGGCGGTTGCGCTTCGGCCAGAAGGCGTCTCCATAATAGACGGTGCGCTGGTCGCGCAGGAGCGGGGCGACCTCGCGCAGATCGGCGAGCAGCTGATCGTCGGCGCCCAGGAAGAGGATGAAGTCGCCGGTGGCCATCCGTACGCCCTTGTTCATGGCGTCGTAGGTGCCGCCGTCGGGCACCACGGTGATGACGCTGATCCGCGGGAGGGCCGTACCGTGTTTTGCGCTGCTCGCCACGGCGGCGAACAGAAGCATGTTTCTCCCTGCGAGTCGATCAAGCCGCGTGACCCCTGCAAGGCGCCCTTGTAGAGTCGGCCGATGCTTCGCACGGCCAAGGCCGCCATCGCCGGACTGGTGCGACGGCTCGGCTACGAGATCATTCCCGGGGCCTTCGCGCCCACCATGGACGCCGCCCTGGCCCGGCTCTCCCGGCGCCTGACCATCGGGACGCTGATCGACGTGGGGGCCTCCGACGGGCGCTGGACGCGGAATGCCTTGCGCCACTTTCCCGAGGCAAGCTCGCTGCTCTTCGAGGCTCAAGAAGAGGCGCACGGCGAGGCCCTGCGAAGATTCGCGCAATTCGACCGGCGCGTTCGCGTGGTGCTGGCCGCGGCGGGCGATCGCAGAGGCGAGATCTACTTCGACGTCTCCGACCCTTTCAGCGGGGTCGCGATGCGGCAGCCGGCGAGCGGCTCCGAGATCAAGGTGCCGATGACCACCATCGACGCCGAGGTGGCGAGGCTGGGGCTCAAGCCGCCCTATCTCTTGAAGCTGGACACGCACGGATTCGAGGCGCCCATCCTCGAGGGCGCCCGCAAGACCATCGCGGAGGCGAACGCGCTGGTCATCGAAGCCTACAACTTCACCCTGCGCGAAGGAGCCCTGCGCTTCCACGAGCTCTGCGGACACCTCGACGAGCTCGGCTTCCGCTGCGCCGACCTGGCCGACCCGATGTGGCGCGAGCGGGACGGACTGCTCTGGCAGATGGATCTCTTCTTCCTTCCCAAAGCGCGGCCCGAGTTTGCGCAGAACGGATACCGCTGAGTGAAGGTCGAATCCGTCACCATCGTCACACCGTGCAGGAACGCAAGCTCGCTGATCGGAAGGACCGTCGAGTCGATCGTGGGACAGTCGGCGGTCCGCTCAGGGCGCGTGCGGCTGCAGTACCTGGTCTGCGACGGCGCCTCCACCGACGGCACGCTGGAGGTGGTGCGCCGGATCGCCGGGAGCGCGGCGGAGATCGTCTCGGAGCCGGACCGCGGCATGTACGACGCGCTCGCCAAGGGCCTGCGGCGCGCGACGGGCGACGTGGTCGCATACCTCAACGCGGGCGATCTCTATTCGCCGGCGGCGCTGGACGTGGTGGCCGACGTATTCGAGCAGAACGAGGTTTCCTGGATCACGGGATATCAGGTTGAATGCAATGAAAAGGGCCAGTTCATATCCTCGCTCTTGCCTTATCGATATCGCTCACGGCTGATTCGAAGCGGATTGTACGGCGTGCGGCGGATCCTCTCGCACCACATCCAGCAGGAGTCGACGTTCTGGGCGCGCGGGCTGCTCGCGTCGATCGATTTCGCTGCGCTGGCGCGCTGCAGGCTGGCCGGCGATTACTACCTTTGGACCCGCTTCGCGGGGCGCGCCGAACTGCGCGTGGTGCAGTCCTATCTGGGAGGATTCACCTATCACCCGGGCCAGCAGTCCGAGGCGATCGACGCCTACAACCGCGAGGCGCGCGAGCTGGCCGCGCCTCCGCGTGCGGCGGACTACCTGCTTGCTGCGCTGGACGGTGCGGCCTGGTTGCTGCCGGTGTTCAAGGGCCGCGTCCACCACCGCGACGTCATCCGCTATTCGCGGACGCAGCGACTCTGGACGGCGCCGCAACGGTGACCGCGCGCGGGCGCCTGCTCGCGGTGCACGGCGATGTCCGAGAGCAGCACGCGTTTGCCCAGCGACTTCGCCTCCTCGACGCTGGTGCTCCAGCCTTCGAAGAGCGAGGGGTTGATGAGCGCGGCCGCGTTGCGCAGCAGCCCGGCGAGATCGGCGTACGGGACGACGCCCAGCACGCGATAGCGCGCCTCGAGTCCCAGCTCTGCGCGCAGGCGCATCAGGCGATCGAAATGGCCCGGGTTGCGGTGGTCGTCCGCGCTGCCGGTCGCGAGCACCAGCACCTCCTTTCCCTCGCGCTGCAGGAGCGAGAGCGCCTCCAGAACCCGCTGGTGGTTCTTGTGCGCCCAGTATTGATTCGGCAGCAGGAAGTAGCGGCCGCTGAAACCGTAGCGCGCCTCGAGCGCTTCGCGCGGCGGCGCCTGGGCTGCGGCCAGCGTGCGATCGATGAAACGCAGCACGCGCAGCTTGCCGGCGAAGCCGGGGAAGAAGCGCTCCATGTCCTGGCGCGCGGCTTCGCTGCTCACGATCACGCGCGCTGCTTCGCGCAAGGCCACTTCGACGGCGGCGTCGCGGGCATCGCGCTCCTCCTGCGAGAAGAACTCCGGCAGCGCCCGGTGCTGCAGATCGGGAATCCAGGCGAGCGCGGGCACGCGGGCGCGCGGCCCGAGGACGCCGGAGTGCGAGAGCACGTCCAGGCGGTGGTGCGCGAGTATCCGGTCGAGAGGATCCCACCCGGTTCGTTTCAGGATTCCGCGCGCCAGCAGCTGATGCCGGACCCGCAGCGCGAAGCTGCGGACGACCTCCACGCGCTCGAACCCAACAGGCCGCGCGGACTGCGTGAGCAGCACGGGCTGCACTCCGCACTCCGGCGAAGCGGCCAAAGCGCCGAGCAGGTTTCGCAGGTAGCTCACGCCTCCGAGCCACGCTTCGGCGTAGTGCGGAAAGACGAACCCGGAACGGATCACGGAGCGCCCTTGACGAACCAGGCCGCGTAGTCGCGAACGCCGGTGCGCCAGGGGACGCGAGGCGCCCAACCCCACGAGCGCGCGAGGCCGATGTCGGCGACGAAGCGAAAGGGATCGCCAGGCCGCGCGCGGCCCGTGTAGGTGAAGTCGCGGCGGGCACCGAGCGCCTCCGACAGCTCGGTCACCACCTCGCGCACGGTGGCCGCGACGCCGGTTCCGCCGTTGACGATGGGGCACGCGGTGGAGGCGCGATCGAGAGCTCGCAGCATGAGCTGCGCTGCATCCTCGACGTGAAGCCAGTCGCGCGCTTCGTCTCCCGTGCCCGCGCACCACGCCTCCCCGCGCGCGAGCCGGGTGCCGACATCCCAGAGCAGTTGCTTGCGCAAGCCCGGGCCGTAGACGGAGAAGAAGCGGAAGATCGCCGAGCGGACGCCGAACCAGCGGCCGTAGGAGGCGCAGAGCGCCTCGGCCATGAGCTTGTGCACCGCGTACGCGGACTGCGGCGACGTCGGCGCGCTCTCGGAGACGGCTTCCTCGCGCGAGCCGTAGACGCTGCCGCTCGAAGGCAAGACCAGGAGCCCCTCCGGCGCGCGCAGCCGCAGATATTCCAGCGCGGCAGCCGTGGTCTCCACCGTCTTCCGGTAGTCGAGCAGCGGCTCCGCCATGGAGAAGCTCACCGACGCGCTGCCGGCGCAGTGGACCAGCAGCTCCGGCGGGCGAGCGTGGGTGAGCAGGTTTTCCAGCGTCACGTCGCACGCGTGCCAGAAGGAGAGGCCGTGGCGCGACCATTCCTCGCGCGTCCAGGCGCCGTGCCCGATGCCTTGCACGGAGAAGCCCTCTTGCGCCAGCGCGCGCGCGACGTGCCTGCCCAGGAAACCGAACGCCCCGGTGACGAGTGCGATGCGGTCACGCATGGGGCTTCACAGCCACGAAGGTATAAAGTCTGCCCGGCTCCCGATCCAAGGTTCCGAGCAGGTCGAGGATCCAGCCGGGGATCAGGCGGGCCGGGACCCGCGACGACCTGGCGACCCGCTCGCGCAGGGCGGCGCGCGAGTCGGGAAAGAGGTTGATCTCGGAGGCGAAGGGATTCAGCTCGTGGTGGATGAAGAGGCCCGAGCCCTCGATGGCGTCGAGGTACTGCTGGAGCTTGTAGGCGTTCTCGCCCAGGTAGTGGCGGTGCAGCGGGTGCGCATCGAGGAAGCGCTGCAGTTGCGCCCGCGAAGAAACGACGTGCTCGCGCGCACCGACGAACGTGCCGCCCGGCCTGAGGACGCGCGCAACCTCGGCGCAGAAGGATTGCAGGTCGCGCGCGTGGTGCATCACGGCCCTGCAGAAGACGAGATCGAAACGGTCGCTTTCGAAGGGCAACTTTTCTCCCCACTCCTGCGAGACGGCGATGGAGAGTCCGCTCTCCGCCGCGAGCGCGCGGATGGCGGCGGCGCCGACGATGAGACCGGGATCGGGTTCCAGCGCCGTCGTCTGCCAGCCGTCCCGGGCCAGCGCGTAGGATGCGATGCCGCGCCCTGCGCCGAGATCGAGCGCTGCGCCCGGAGGAGACGGCAGCAGCGCGCGGATCGCGCTCCACTCCGCCGTCGCGTGATAGCGCTGGGCGGCGGCGAGCAGCGGATCGTCATAGAAGCAGGCCCGCACCAACTCGCGCTGATCCGGCTGCGCGCGGAACCAGAGGACGGCTTCTTCCCAGGTCACGGGGCCCTGCTTCCCGCGCTCGCGATCCCGAACAGGTCGCCGATCCGCACCGTTTCCGAATCGGGGATTCGAAGAACCGGCAATTGGGAGATCAACCGCAGGCGATCGGAATGGCTGGTCACGTACGACAGCCTGCCTTTGCCATCCCTCGATTCCCGGAATCTGCTCATCACGAAGCCCTCCCGCGGGCTCAGCGCCCGAAGCGAGCCAAGGACGTCGGTGCGCACGAAAAAGGCATTGCTGCCTGCGCTATTGCTGCCCACCAGCGCATAGCCCTTTCGCTTTGCCAGATGGCAGAACGCCGGCAAGGATGCTCCCCAGTAGAGCATCGAGTCATGCGCGGCCCTGCGGTCGAACGATGGCGAGTAAGGAATCGTAATCGCGTGATCGGGGCCGAAGTGGCTGTTGTATTCGACGATCACGATCCGCGGCGAGATCACCTCGATCGCCTCCATCAACCAATAGTCGTTCCCGTCGATGTCGATGGAGAGCAGACCGATGTCCCCTCGAATGCCGGCGCCGCCGATGAGGGCATTGATGTTCTCCCGCGTCACAAACGAGGAGATGGCGTCGATGGTGTGCTTCCAGGCGAGATTCCGCTCCTGGACGAAACGCTGGTGATCCGTTCCTGAATCGATGATCAAGCCGGCCCAATTGTCGTTGCAAAGCAGGAACCGTGTATTCGATTCCGAGTAATCCTGCACGCCGAACTCGACGAAGACCGTATTCTCGATGGCGACCTTGCCGAGCAGGTATTGGATGATGCCGTCCTCTCCC
>WNFI01607845.1_pt1 | contig 44954 bp, 81 predicted proteins | sample 5400471 | NCBI WGS metagenome assembly WNFI01 (sample SAMN13153348, study PRJNA577476) | soil metagenome | isolation source: 100 cm saprolite on Douglas fir-dominated hillslope | place: USA:California | collected 2013-09-17 | reverse complement strand
CCCATGTTCCGCACCCAAACTGGTCCGTCCTGGACACCAACTATCACCCTGGACAGTGGCTATCCTGCGGTCATCACCGGGGCGACTGGCTTTATCCTCTATATCAGAGACCCTTACGGCATCGTCTATGAGCGTACGGGTGGCGGAACAGTAATAGTGGCTAATGGGGCGTTAGGGCAGATTATCTATCCATGGGGGCCAAACGATACAGCCATCGTGGGAAAGTTCACGTTGCAGTTCCAGTGGACTACTACAGCGGGACTGATTCAGTTTACAGACCAAGTTCCTTGGGAGGTCAAGGCCATATGAGTAATCCACAAGAAGTTGCAGCGCACGAAATCGTTGAGCACTTGACGATTGTGGTCGATGACCCATCGCATGTCAAACGCACCGAGTCACCAAAGTTCCACCACAACCGTGAGTACCTGATCAACACGTACAAGCTTGACTGCTGGCTGTGTATGTTCCAGAAACAAAAATACGGAGTAGAACCAGGAGTAGGTGGATTGGAAGCACACCACGTCTTTGAGTGGTCGGAGTGGAATGACCTGGACCCTGACCTTGTGACACAAGTACTCACAAAGTTGCAGTTCAACCCGTTCGCAGGACACCCCGTGGGCGACCCAGACGACCTACCGAATCTCGTGATATTACATGAGAGTTGCCATCGCGGACTACCAGGCAAGGGTGTCACTTGTGGGACACATTACACGCCATTCCCCGTTTGGTTAGCACAAGCAGCAGCCAAAATGGGAGTGACCATAACTCAAGATGTCAACCACCTGCTTGACCATCTTAAAGGAGAAACGCATGCTCACCCTTAGCGACAATCTTACTCATCTTCTGCAGTTGACATTGATATTAGCAGCAGGAGTCGTCCTTATCATCTATGCGCCATCCATCCCACCTATCGCCATCTTAACCATGCTATCAACGCCTGTCGGTGTTCTCCTTGGGGTAAAAGTGACACAGAGCGCAGCCAATGCGGCTAGCGCCACATCAGCCGCTATCAGTCAAAACACCGAAGCGACGAAGGCCAATACTGCTGCTACGATGGCAGCGGCTCAGCAGTCGCTACCTACGACTCCTCCGACTCCTTCGAATGCTGCCGGGTAGAGTCAAAGTATATTACAGCGTTCTCGTACTTGCGTTCACCCTTGATAGGGTCTCCACTCGTCGCAGCTTTGAGCAGATCGACATCTACCTGCTCTGGCCTCGTATAGCGATATAACGTAGTCCGCGAGATGCCGAGCACTTCACAAATGTCTTTAATCGGACGGCTCTTATCAGCGGCCATTACCTGGGCGAGAGCAACTTTTGCAGCAGTTTTCAATGCCTTGGGCCTACCCCCCTTACGTCCTCTCGCCCTAGCTGCTTCCAGTCCAGCACTGGTTCTCTCGCGGGTAAGATCACGCTCAAACTCTGCCAGAGCACCCATTAAGTGAAAAATGAGCTTGCCACCTGGAGTGGTCGTATCAATTTTCTCAGTCAGGCTGACAAATTCTACGCCACGCTCCTTCAGTGTGTTCACCGTCTCAATAAGGTTCTTGAGTGACCTCCCCAGCCTATCCAGTTTCCACACAACCAATGTATCCCCAGACCGTGCAAATGCCAACGCAGCATTCAGACCTTCCCTCTCAAATTTTGCCCCACTTATCTTATCCATAAAGAACTTCTCACACCCTGCTTCTTTTAGTGCGTCTTCTTGAAGCCCTTCATGCTGCTCACGTTTTGAAACGCGAGTATACCCAATCTTCATCGTACCCTCTTTTCCCTCGCTTCATGCCTCCCTTGTTCTAGTGCATCAGCCAGTGCCTCGAATGGGCCTGTAAAACTTCCGCAATAGTGTGCGCTCTCGTCATTTCGTATAATTGAGTACCCCCACAGGATAACCTCTTCCCCTATAACGGGAAAAACTTCTATCCTGCGAATATCTCTGCACCAAACTTTATAGGCCCGTAGCATGTCATCTCTAGAGATGTCCGCGTCCTTGACTAACTCTGCCTGGATAGACACATAGGTATAGACACTATCGAGTGTTTCACTATCGTTCTGGTCTCTCATTGATGTTCCATCATCCTTCTTTGTTCTCTAATCCCATGAAATTGGGATAGTTTTGATACGTTGATTATAACATGAGTTTTGAAACATTACAAGAGGTTTAGGGAGCTATTTTTCGCAGGAGAGAAAAGAGTATTGCTATCCGACCGTTTTTGAAACAGGGTACTCTATCTCTTGCAGGCACAAATATACTCTGCATACTGCTCAATCTTCCGCAAAAAGTCTCGTTCCGCGCCTGTATTTTCAATCATACGCACGCGTCCATCAGGGATACCAAACTCAGATGTAAAAGTAGACGAAATATAGGCGCTTCCATCATCCTGGTATCTCCGTATCACTTCTTCATTGAGAAAAGGCGTATCCTCTCTTGGTGAAACATTTCTTTTTTGGATACGCCGTATGCGTTCTTCCAGAGGTGTGCTGATAAATAGGAAATATGCATTCGAAAAGACGGCAGGATATACTCTATGCATCCTTCCAAACACATCTGCATAGTTTCTCGCAGCTATCTCAATAAGAAGAAGATCTTCCTTATTTCTCCGTTCTCTTTCCCTGATTTGTTCTGCCAATAGAATATCGGTATCGTCATAGAACAATAGATCAGTAACCAAGAAGCCAACTTCTTTTCCGTTCTCGATAATTGGCTGAGAACGAGCATGCTCTTTATCTTCTTGATATAGGTGTTTCAGAATATCATAGATGTTAAACTGAACCTGTGCTACTCCTCTAGTCTTAACAAAATCACCTATCCTATTCTTTGCCGTCGTTTTCCCACCCCCTACTCCCCCTAGAATAAAGACCTTTATTGTCATATTCCTCCCCTAACAGCAACCTTTTACTTCCTTATACTTGGAACTTCTCTGGTGCGAGATGCTTAGCGGTATTTACGATGATGCGATATGTCTGGTCATCGATCCCGTACTTCTCTTTGTTGATCTCCAGGCCAGTCATGATACTTGTTTGGCTACGCTCAGAAGATGCAAGCCAGTCACAGATCATTTCGGTCAGTTGAATTGTGGTCATATCATTGATGCCATTCTCAAAATGCTCTACATGGTGGTCATTAGCCTCAAAATGATGCTGAAGAGCAGGCTTAATACTTTTGTATACCGCCTTCAATTCCTCAGATCCATAGGGATATTTCTGCAACTCAGAGAATGCAGCATCGTATGGCTCGAACTCCTCTTCCCCAAACTTTGAGTTATCATGCACGGATGCACGATGAGAAAGGTCATTTGCACACCACTGCATATAACCTGCGACTCGGCTTTTATGGTCTACGAGATCCTTCAAAAATCCACTTGGCATATTTTTACTCCTTAACAGCACCACTCTTTAGAGGAAATGGGGGAGGATTGTGTGGCTTCTCCCGACAGGCAGTACATAATCCTTTACCTGGACTATGTAAATAAGGTGAGGGCCAATCAGCACATACCCCACAGAGTGGCTTTCCGCAGTCTCGACAAGCGTTTCGGCTAAACCAGAAGCCACAGTCTACACACTTCCTCATGACTTCTCCTCTAGCTGAAGCGGACTTACCACAGTGCTATCTACAATGTCAGGTTTCCACTCATGGTCTGCTCGCCCTTGATGCTCAAAGTAGTTATAGGCCGTACGCTTTAAGGCTTGCAGACGAGCTATCTCTTCATCGATATCACAGAGATGAATATAATCGCTTTCGTCATCATTCTCAATGTTCATGCCAAGTGGTGTATTATAGTATCTATAATAGTGAACACAGCCGTCCCACTTGACCTGTGCGCTGCGCCAACCCTCTGGATCTTTGATCTCAAGAATAAAGTCTGATGATTTTTCGGGAATAACTTCCCAGTACTCACTCATAGTCTACTCCACGCTCTGGTAAACGATAGCGTTCCAGGTTCACAACATAACAATACACCTCTATAAAGTGCGCGTAACATAAATAGCATTCCTTCGATCCTGATGGTTGGATGAGCGTGCTGTGGGACTTCGAGACGTGTGTACATCCCTGCCACCAACATAGATTACCCTGCGCTGGTATTATATTCGCCAGAAACTGCTCAACAGTTTGCTCTTTATCATTCACATTTACCTCACGGCATATGGTAGTATGCCAAAATCAATCGTCAATTCACGACAGCCAACTGACAACCCTGGAAACTCCTTCTCTAACGCCTTCGCGTAACCGCTGAGTCTCGTACTGATAATACTGATTGGGTAGATGACACTATTCACCGTAAACCCTCGGTTATTTTTCAGATACGTTTCCAGATTGGCCTTCATGCGCTCTAACTCTAAAGCGATGTCCAGGCGGATTGTATCTATAGGAAGGGTTTGACGATCCCACCTGTCGTAGTACCCCACGATCACCTGATGCGTCCCTGTATAGGTACGTGCAGAGTTGATGTGAACGTCCTGAACGCCTGAAGAGATAAGCACCGCTGGAAATGGTCCAATGGATAGAGCGTATTTTTGAAGGACATATATGAGTTCCAGCCCATTGCCACTAACAGAACCCAAGGCCAATTGAGTATTCGGTGCTATAATGGACGGTAAAGCAGACAGAAGCACTGCTTCATTTAAAGGGTTATTTATTGTCCGAAGTGGCATAGTTAGACTCCCTTCTTTCCGCCAAGCGTTTTTCGTAACTCGCGCTTGAGTTGCAACGTCCCGCGCAGGATGGCATCACAGGTAGGGCAAATACCGTGAGTGTACCCGTTTACCAGAAGTGGTGTCACACCCTGTGAGTTCTCTTTAAAAAGGGGTCGTCCTGCATAAGGTCCATCTTCTACCATTACGCACCAGGCACATTGCCCATGCATTTCCACATCGAACATCATCCCACACTCCTTTTCTTCGTTAACGTCATTAACTGCGGACTGCTTTCCTCAGCTTTGCGAATGAGTCGCCTTCCTCTATAGACATAGGTTTCCTTTAATGTCGTCTCCCCTGGACGAGGGAGGCTTTTTTTGCCTTCAGTCATACGCAGGTCAGGGCGCTTAATGAGGTATTTCATACGCCTGAAGAACTTCGGTTCCCCCACAGCATTTCGATCCTCGCCACACCAATCCCTGTACCTACGCATCATCTCGTCTTTGATGATATAGCCTTCATCATCTGGCTCCGTCTGCGTCACGATGAAAGCATAGACACTATCGAGGATACCACGGTACTCATCAAGAGCCTGGCTTAGCGATTCTCCCTCACTAAAACCATCTTGTGTGAGGAGACGACGTAGTCCGTTCAGGGCAAGGTTGAGCATTTCCGAGAGATTTTCCGGCGTTGCCAGCTTGTCAATCAGGCGCGTATCGGCCCCCTGCTGTGGTCGGAAAATGCGAGCCAAGGGAATCACAATCCACCGTTCAACATAGGCATCAATCTCAGGATCGGCGGTTGGGACATATGCGTTTCCTGAGTAGACATGCTTGGCAGTCGGGTAAAAATCGACGGAGTTCTCGTACTTGCGCTCGCCAGATACCGAATCTCCTGACGAGATTGCCTTGAGCGTTCCGGCATCCTTCAGTTTCGTCGCAGACAAATCAGGATAGATATTTGCTAGCTTGTTGAGGATTCTGATTTTTTCGAAGTGCTTATCTGCAAGGTCTTGTAAACTCGTAGAGACTGTATTGTTTTGCCCCAGGAAGCGCTTTAACAAGTCGAGAATGGTACTTTTTCCTGTATCACGCTCACCAATAAAAAACAAGATCTTCTTATACCTGCAGTCCTGTAATAGACAGTAGCCTATAAATTCCCAAAACGTAGCAATCGCATCATCAGGCAAAACCTGCCTGATAAAATCAGCAACGACTGTCGTTGTAATCTCAGGGTTATACCGTACAGGCAGTTGGACGAAACTAATAACATTGGGATTATGAGGTTCCAGGACACCCGTGGCAACATTGAGCACCCCTGAGAGCGTATTCACCTGGCACGTTTCTAGGGAGTGGCGAACAGGTTTGACATAGACACTATGTGTGGGAATATCTCTATCTGCCCGGCAGTGCTTAATCGTTTCTTCAGCGTGAACCGACTTCCAGAGGGTACCCAGACGCTGGACTGCCTCCTCACGAATAAACTGCTCACCGTTCCGACTGTATATGCCGTCTGAATAATACCAGATGCCATCGGCTAAGGCGTCATCTACTCCTGTGAGACGCAAAAACCGCCCGCCACCTTTGACGATAGCACGATAGAGACGCTCAGGCACGAAGCGCTTGTTCTCGAAGTATTGATCTGGATCGCCATCTACGTTGCCAACAGCTTTTTGTAAAGTACGGTTAATGTAGTCGTATTTGCGGCGCTCACGAAACCTTGCCCCAGAGAACCAGACTTCATGAGTAAGTACCTGCATAATCTGGCCCTTGGTATAACCAAAGGAGAGCAAACTACAGGCAATGAACCAATCGTTCTTGGAACGGTCGATGCGCTGACCACTATCAGTCAGAGGCGCATTGGCTTTACGTGCCGTTGCTTCCGTATAGATGCGTTCGTAGACCATCTGGCTCTGTTCACGGATAGTACTGAGAAAGTTATCAGGTAAAGGTTCCTCTAAGATGGGTTCGCCATAGACAAACGGCTCAGGGGCGGACCAACCAAAATCAGCAAGGGTGTAGATGCGGTCCATGCGGATCTGTTTGATTTCGGCCTGACGTGGGGGGTCTGTCTTGTGGTTGAGCGTCGTTGGCACGCGGAATACACGGGACAGGTCAGAAGTATTGTCGGAGCCGTAGGCTCTAAACTGCTCCTCCAACCACTTGTTGCGAGCCTTGATGGCGAATTTATCATCGCAGAACTCAAGCAGACGCCAGCACGCCTGGATACCACGACCTGTGAACCAGATAACAGTGGGCTTGGGAATAAAGTTCTCTAAGGCGTCCAGAGCCTCTTCGTGTGACTTCCCTGTATTATAGACGTCTAAATCGAGCCACAGTAAATTCGTACCCACAGTAGCGTCCTCATCGCCACGTTTGCCTGGCGCGGGCTTCTCTGCTAAATAAGATGTACGGAAGTAAATGTTCGTTTTTGGGTCATTACGGTGACACTGCACACACTCCACAATTTTAGCAACCGCATCGACTGTAAATGATTCGATAAAGGTCGCCCCTGACCTGCCATTAAAGCCTATAATTGTCGTATACAGTTCGGGAGCAACTCCCTCAAAAATGAAAGAGAAGAAGTTTCCCAGTGAGATTTCTCTGGTTGGATCGTCTTGATGCGCCATGATACAAAAACCTCACCACGATAATAGACAGCGGATCTATAGAAAATTTGTTACAATAGGCATATTCTCGTATAGACTCTGTCTCAATTATCTGGTATACTATAAAAGTACGAACACTCACACTGCTTGACACAGAAGGGGAAGCGTACGAACGCAGGCGAAAACAGTATGTACAACTGTCTTTACCTACCTGAGAGAAGACCTCAACTTCCCCCCGAGGTCTTTTCTTCTTTTTAGCGCAGGTTCTTTTCTTCAGCGGAACTGATCAAGAAAGGTTGGAGCAGTTCCACATGCTCCGTCAGGAAGTACCTGACTCCACGCATTGTGATCTTCTCACGGATCATTCTCTTCGTGGAATCCCTCTTCTCGGGGTCCAGCAAATCCTCATGCCAGGCAGTGACAGTCCCTTTCTTGACAAGAGCTTCTAGATGCGGCCTGAAGTATTGTGCGGATTGGGGACCGAGAGCCGACTGCATGGTAGTTGGATTGAGAATAGGGAAGCGATCCAGTGCTTCTAAAATACGCTGGCGCTCCAGTGCTCCCTCACCACTCAGCATCTCTACAAGACGGGGCTGGAATAATGGCTGCAGGACAGATTCATAGCGGGTCAGGTAAAAACGAAAGGAATGTGTGAGTCCTCTATACGGAGGGACTATACTCAGATATGGTTTACCACCAGCCGCTTCGTCCGGTTCTTTCAGGTATCTGTTTATGGTACTCTCCAGGTAGTCACCTACCTGCACAGTGGAGCGCATAAGCGTCTTAGACACGATAGGATACCGCCTCATACCTATAATAAGCGTTTCTTTATTTTTTTGCAGACGCTTCGCTTCAGCTTCGGTTACAAGTATGTCTTCTTCCATTGGCCTCGTTCTAGCAAGGGGGCTGGTCATCGGATGCACCTCTTTAATAAAAGTGATAATTTCGGAAAAAGAACAGGTGTGTTCTTTGTCAAATATATTATAGTATATTAATCAAATTTCGTCAAGGGTGACGAGGGGGATTGCACGATGAAATAAAATATACTATAATATACAAAGATTGCAATGTGCTTCCTTTATATTGTATCATAGGTACCTTTGTTTTGACTACGGGAGACATAAAATATACTATTCTTAAGCAACGCTTGTGCTCTGCTTAAGAATATGTTATACTGTATAGCATGAGGAAGACATATCAGTATCGGATATATCCGACCAAGAAACAACTGAACACGCTCGAAACCACTCTTGAGGAATGCCGCTGGCTGTATAACAACATCTTGGCATACCGCAAAGACGCATGGGAACAAGAGCAACGGCTAGTTTCTCGGTATGATACTCAATCCCGTATTCCTCTGCTCAGAAATGAACGTCCTTCTCTCAATAGTGTGTACTCCCAAGTTTTGCAGAATGTAAATGAACGGGTCGAATTGGCCTTTAGGTCTTTCTTCCGACGTGTGAGAGAACATGCAGAAGACCCAGGCTACCCTCGTTTTAAGGGCTATGGGCGCTACGATAGCTTCACTTTCACCCAAGGGGGTTTCAGCATCACACATGACAACCGTGTGACTCTCTCCAAAATTGGTAGCATCAAGATGGTTTATCATCGGCCCATCAGGGGCAAGGTGAAGACATGTACCATACATCGTACTGCAACGAGTAAGTGGTATGTTTCCTTATCCGTTGAGTGTGAACCTGAGCGCCTTCCAGAAACTGCTGCCCAAGTGGGTATCGATGTAGGATTGAAAACGTTCGCTACCCTTTCTACAAGTGAAGAGATAGCCAACCCACACTTCTTTCGCAAAGAAGAAAAAGCATTAGCAAAAGTGCAACGCACATTCTCCAAAGCGGAGAAGGGTACGTCTGAGCGGAAGAAACGACATAAAGTTGTTGCGCGAGTACATGAACGAGTTGCTTTCAAGCGTGACAACTTTACCCATCAAGAAAGCCGTCAAATCGTTGGTCGTTTCGGCATCATTGCAGTAGAGAACCTGACAGTCAACCGGATGATGCATAACCGTTGTCTTGCCAAGAGCATTGTAGACGCAGCGTGGTCAGCCTTTTTCTCTCAATTGTCCTACAAAGCGGAAGAAGCTGGTAGACAGTTCATTAAGGTCAATCCTGCGTACACATCTCAAGATTGCAGCAGGTGTCACCATCGACAAAAGATGCCACTCAGTGAACGTGTATATCACTGCCCCTGTTGTTTCCTTGTGATCGACCGAGATCTCAATGCTGCCATAAATATCAAAGCTGTGGGATTACACAGCGTGGGTTTGCCCCTAGAAGACCTAGGACTTATGCCTAGGGAGTAGTCACTATTATAAACTATAAAGGATTAAAAACCAAGGACTCGGGGGGAATATGACAGAATTATGTATTCAGTACTCTCCTAAAGGGGTGGTCAAGCACCTCTATTGTGTGCCTGCCTCTGACGAAGAGCGTCAACTCATTTTGAGCATTCCAGGAGCACGCCCACAGAATAAGAACGATGAGATCCACTTCAACCCGGATATCTTCATCGTGCGCGATACACAACGTATGCTTGGTGAGAAGTTAATACTCCAAGATGCTGTGACGCACTGGTATCAGCAAACCACAGAAGAGCAGCATAGACTCTTGAATATCTCACAGATGGGTGACGTCGTTCTACCTACAATAGTCTCACGGCAGTTACGTACCTACCAACGTGTGGGAGCGTACTGGCTCGCCAACAGTAAACGCGCTCTACTTGGGGACAAAATGGGCCTTGGCAAGACCCTGGAGGCGCTCGTTGCGATCAAGCTCGTAGATGCAAAGAGTATTCTTATCGTGACACTTGCCATCTCAAAATGGCAGTGGCAAGACGAGATAGCCCATTGGTTGGGAGAAGAGGCAGTTGTCGTAGACGGCTCCGAATTGCAACGCAAGGAACTTATTGCGAGTCGTCCCAAATATGTTATTATCCATTACGACATGTTGCGCAGTGCCATAGTCACCCCCGCTACGAAAACGAGGCCATCAAAACCTGCTGTGTTTGCAGACCTTGTTCGACGTCAGTGGGACGTGGTGATTTTTGATGAGGCCCATAAACTTCAGGGAAGGAAGTCACAACAATCCAAGGCCGCTGATGCTGTAGCGCTGCGCGTTCCCCATACCTTTGAACTCACGGGGACGCCTATATGGGATATGCCGGATTCCCTCTGGCATTTGTTGCATGTCCTCGATCCACAGGTGCTGTCATCATACTGGAATTTCGTAGATAAATATTGCCTCACAGAGGATACGCTGTGGGGAAAAAAAGTCATCGGCGTCAATCCTCTTATGCTTCCCGAGTTAAAAGAACGTATTTCGCGCTATATCCTACAACGCGAGAAGGAGGATGTTGCCCCGGAGCTGCCAAAGAAAATATACACCACTATTCCATATATACTCAGTCAGCGCCAAGCGTTAGAGTATCAGAAAATAAAAACCAAACTACGTCTCGAACACGCACAGGGTGAGACACACTTTGCCAACGCCGTTTCGGCTGCTATCGCATTACGAAAGCTCTGTAACAATCCACGAGAACTCGGATTAGACTACGACTCGCCTAAAGATAAGGTACTCGTAGACCTCGTCGAGAACATGCTTGAACAGAAGGATAAAATAGCCATTTTATGTTGGCACCGCGATTACGTCTTACATATAAAGGAACTCCTCGAAGCCAAAGGCATCAAATGCACTCTTGGGACAGGGGCTGAGGTCGCCAAGAAACGCATCCTTACTATCAACAAGTTCAAAGAAGATCCTGATGCACGTGTTCTTATAGGAACGATTGGCGCAATCGGCACCGCCCTCAACCTCGGATACATAACCGATGTGGCCTTTGCGGAACTTCATTGGACTCCCACGCTCAACTCACAGGCGGTTGACCGCTTTCACCGCTTGACCAGTACTCAGACAGTGAATATCTACTACCTCATTGGAAAAGGTACGATTGAGCAGCACATCCTCGAAGTTACACAACGAAAAAACCATATTGCCGAAGAAACGCTGGCTATCCAAAGTGTGATTCAGGCACTTTTAGCAATTGATGCGTAAACCCTTGCATTTTTAAAGTTCATATGTTATACTATATTGTAGTAGCAAGAACATCTTGGAGATAGCGTAACACACATTCTTGCGACTGTTCTATTGTACCGAGCAGTTTTCCTTTCTTTGCTTTCTGCTCGGTGCTGTAGATTTTAGGGGGAGAACTCGTGGATATAGACCACTCAGAGACTACTGCCTGGAAGCAGTGTCGCCAACGACACTATTTTCAATATATCCTGAAGCTAGAGCCAAAGAAGCCACAGCTTGAACTGCTCCTTGGCACTGCTGTGCATTATGCCCTGGAACGTTTTCATGGGTATGGTGAGGATATCCTGCTCGCGTTTGACGTTGCCTTTAATACGGCATATGCAGATCTACAGACAGGATATGTTCTGAATGAGCGAGAAGTCCAAGAGCTTGCTAACCTTAACTTGCTCGGTGATGCGATGTTGCAACACTACCACAAACAGTGGGTAGCATCTCCTGATTTCACCTATGTCGTGAGTGAGTTCGCGTTCCGTGTACCTATTCCAGGTACAGGTGGTTTCTTCAAAGGGCGTACTGACGGTATTGTGCAGGACACATATGGTGACTACTGGGTTATCGAACATAAAACGGCCACGACGTTCCCTTCTCCCGAATACTTTGCTCTCGATGAGCAGAGCCTAAAGTACCAGTGGGCACTGCAACAGATAATCAGCAGTGGTGGTATAGAGGCCATTCCACAGGATGCCATACTCAAAGGCTGGTGTTATAATGGATTACTAAAAGCAGTACCACAGAGACCCCCACTTCTTAAAAGCGGAGAGAAACTGTCGGTGGCTAAAATTAAGACTACTTATGATGTATACCTGGACACTATCAACACGCACGGTTTCAGCCCTGATGATTATCAGGGCATTCTAGAGCAGCTTGCCCAGCAGGAGGATGTATTCTTTCTACGCAAGTGGTTTCGACGCACGCGGCATGAGTTGCGCGAAATTGAGCAGCGATTGCAGGTAGAGTATGTCGAAATGAAAAATGGCAGCTTTGTCTACCCATCGCCGTCGAAACTCTGTCCCAAATACCCATATTACGAGCCGTGTTTGGAAACCCAAAGAGGGGGTGATGTCAAGTTCATTTTGAAACACATGTACCGAGAGAAATCTCATAGGGGGGAAGTGACAGTATGATTATTCAACCTGTAAAGCCCGTCGAGTCTCTTGCACCAATCGTGCTAAAAAAGAAGACTCCTGTGCTCAACTTCATTGAGCCAGAAGTGCTCAGTGAATACATGAGCATCCTGATTATCGGAGCACAAGGTGCTGGCAAGACCAAACTCGCGTCTAGCGTCCTGGAGTGTGAGCAGATTGAAGGAGTCCTCTATATTGATGTGGATAGAGGCACAAAAACTGCCGCTCGACTTATCACACAGTACAGGAATAAAGTAAAAGTCGTTGGCATCGACAAACTTGACCCCATCGGAGACATGAAAAAAATTATTCAGTGGCTAGAGATCGCTACCGATAGGGAAAAAGCAGAAGAGGCAGGTATTCTCTTTGTCAACATTGTTATCATCGATTCTATTAGCTTTCTCGCTGATAGAACTATCGCCAAACTCTGGGGTACAGCAGAAGCCGTAGCGAAAGGAAATGCTCCAGAGAAGGCAGCAACGCAACCAGAATGGAATCAGCAGAAGAGCATCGTCGAGGAGTGGATTACCACGCTGCGCGATATGCACTGTCACCTGATCGTGACTTGTCATCAACACAGTGAGAAGAACGAGCGGGCGGGAGTGCTAATGCCGCAACTTATTCTACCTGGCAAACTCGGCAAAAAACTTCCAGCATTTTTCGATGAGGTCTTCTGGCTGAGTATTGATCAAAGCAAACCAGACCCAAAGAAACCAGAGGACAAGCCCAAGTCAAGACGCGTGTTGCTCTGTAACGCAGAAGGCAATCAAGAAGACGGCTTTCGAGAAGCAAAAGACCGCTCACAAACGCTTCCTGTTAAAATAGAGGGTCCAGATATCACCATGAAAACGTTGTTTGGCTACTTTTTTAAAGACTAAATACCACCATTACAGGGGGGAAAGAATTTCATGACTACTCTTACGAAACGTAACACAGAAGGCGTCCTTCTGGTCTCCATTTCAGAGGCAAAGGAAAGCAAGTCCAAAAATGGCTACAGCACGGTTGAGTTTTCTTTCGTCGTGGTTGACGCTCCGAATCAATCTGATCGGGGACAAACAATTAAATTTCAGACCTTCTTCCTTGAGAACCAGCGTGGAGTTGACCAGCGTGGAATCAACAACTTACTCGACTTCATTGCGGCTATCACAGGCACACCACTCGATTTCGGTGACAGCGTTGAAATCAACGACGAAGTGCTCTCCAGCCTTCTCCAGCAAACAGTGACGGTGCGCCTCGAAACGGACACCTTCACAAGGAGCGATGGCACAAAGGGCAATTCACTCAAGATGAAGGAATTTTGGCCCGCTGAAGACTATCCTGAAGTCGTCAACCGAGTTTTCTAAGTAACAAGTAGTTAGTGTTTAAGAAACCTACTGCAACTGAAACAGTTGCAGTAGGTTATTGAGGGGGAAACGAGTGAGTTCACAAAGACTTTCCGCATCAGAGCGAGCGTTCATTGAAGGATGTAACCGATATTTTGACGAGATGAAGAGTATCGTGCAGGACTTTATCCTGCGCCAGCACGGCATACTACCAGTTCCAGCATATTTCCGCTACGGACGCCGGAGTATCAACCAGAAATTGTGGGAGCTATCTCCCGAGTTACTAAAACTCATCAACGATGACAACTTTACCAGTACAGAAACAGAGATCCGCAGCCAGTTTCTGTGCCAGGAACTATGCAAGTGGTTGGCGTACCGCTGTGTCTACAACACACCTGAAGAACCGCCAATAGAGCCACTTGACATCTCGGTTGCAGTAGCATCTGCTATAGCAACCGTGGAATCGCCCCTACAACGGTTGATGATTGAAAGCAGTACTCAAGCAGATCAAGAAAATGGGGACTCAACTGTGCTTGTGAAAGGTAAGAGGTAATGATAAGTTTAGAGGAAAGGAAGACAGACATGTCAACATATTATTCAGGACGTGTGTCCTTTGGCAGGATAGGAAGACAATCCATCCCTATCCTTACTTTCGTCTCACAGAAATCTTTGTACTTTAACGTCCCTCCGCACCAAAGATACGATGATCTCTGGCCGTACTGGAAACAGCAACTCTTCATCGACTCGTTGTTGCGCGGACCAGAATTTATGCCACTTCCCGAGTTCGTCCTCAACCAGGAATGGGAAATTACTGAGGACGGCAAAGAGCGGCTAAAGTACACAACGCAGGATGGCTTACAGCGCTTATCCGTCATTTATAAATTCGTGGATGGCAAGATGAAAACATTCAACCAAAAGGAGTACCAGAAGCATATCCTTATTAAAGGGTTAAAACCAATCCCATTCGACAAACATTACGGCGAACTTCCTGACGTGATGAAGCAGGAATTTCTGGCTTACCCCTTACCCGTACAAGTAGCAGAAAAGGCTTCCCCCATTATCGCCGGAGAACGTTTTCGCCGACTTAATCTTGGTACCCCTACAAGTGCTGGTGAGGATCTGCGATCATACCAGCCCACAGCAGCAACCGAACTCGCTGATAAAATAGGCTCTCACTCCATGTGGCCTGAAATGTTCCAGGTAAAAAAACGCAAAGACCGCCGTTACCACTTCGAGATGGCTCTTTATATCATTTATATGAGCATCCATGGCTTTCCTGCTGAACTGAGTAGAAACACCCTCAAGCTGGTTGCAGCAGGTACGGAAGACCACTTCATTACCTCAGAGTTTGGACAGGAAATACTGAGTGACCTGGAAAACCTGAGTCTCGTTTTCAGCGGTACGGAGATCAGCGCGAAAACGGACGCTATTCCACTATGGGAAGCAGGTATTCTACTCAAGAAAGCGAGTTGCAACTTCCAGCGCTCCAAACTCGGTTGTTTGAATAACTGGTTCACCAAAACCAAGCGCATGATGCTTCACGGGTATACCTACGGAAATCTGAGTCTGTTTGCTGGTATGACCCACAAGGACTTACAGCAGAAGTTTTGGGCAGACCAGCGCTCAGTACTGCTTGAACAAGAAGGTCTCGTTTTTGATGATTCCGTCCAATGGAACAAGGTGCGTGACGTCACCTACCAACCAGAAAAGCCCAGTGCGTACGCCCTCATCCACGAGAATGGTACTGTGGCTGTGCCAAGTGACTTTGTAGACGTATAAGGACAGAACCATGCAACGTAGCCTCAACGTGAAACCCCTCCCACCACGACGGATGTCTGAATGGCAAGCCCTTTGTGATTGTACGCATTGCACCCTGCGTTGTGCTGGACAGGCATTCTGGCCTGTCCCCGGCTCGGGGAACAAAGACGCCCAGATCATCTTCGTCGGGGAAGCGCCAGGTGAAGTTGAGGTCGCCATCAATCAACCGTTTGTTGGCCCAAGTGGGCGCTTGCTCGACGATACTCTTGAAAAAGTCGGATTGAGGCGAGAAGACGTCTACTGTACCAACGCTGTATTGTGCCGTCCGCCAGACAACCGCAATCCCACAGCCATAGAGATTGGTGCATGTAATCAGCGCCTCAAGCAAGAAATCCTTGCGCTCCCACAACGCCATGTCATTATCGTGCTCGGCACACCTGCTGTGAAAGCGGTCACTGGTCGCAACGACGGGATTATGACGTCCCTCTTCAAAACAGAGTGGAGCAAGGACTTCAATTGCTTTATCGTCTTCGCGTACCACCCCGCAGCGTGTTTAAGGAATGCAGACTACTACAAGGACGTTTTGCACACACTACAGCACGCGAAAGATCTTCTAGATGCTCCCAAAGGGCCGATTACCGTCCCGCCTGTCACCTACGATCTCGAAGATGACGTGGCACGCTGCTTAACGCGACTTCAAGTATTGCAAGGGGCAAAGGACTACATCGCCTGTGACGTTGAGACAACTGGACTTGACTGGCGTGTGGATACCCTGGAACAACTCGGACTTGCCTGGAACCACTACGGGAAAGACCGCGCTTACCTTATACCAAAGTCTATGTTATCCGATTCCCGCGTCCGCCTTGCCCTCAAGAAGTTACTTGGCAGGCGAGATGTGCAATGGGTATGGCACAACGGCAAGTTTGATATCCAGTTCATTAAGAAGTACGGTGTCGCCGAGGCTCGGATAGACATCGACACTATGCTGTTGAACAAGTCACTTGATGAAAGAAATAGAGTCCACGGCTTAAAGCAAATTGGTGCTCGCTACTTTGGTGATTACGATTGGGGTGAAGAGAAAGTCGGCTTTACAGATCCCGTCTATCACGCCAAGGATTGTATTTATACGCTACGGTTAGGACGGGATGTGCTTCCTGCTCAACTTGCCCAGGAGCCACCATCGTTGCAGGGATATCCAAATCCACGCTTTCGCCATGACAACATTCTAGCTCCTGTTTGTAACGTCATCGCTGACGTCGAACTACATGGAGTGAGTATCGACTTAGAGTACGCAGAGCGTCTTGAGAAAGAAATGGCTATCACGATCAAGCTCACTGAGACTGAGTGCCTACAGATTACCAAGGAGCATCGCTTCCAGAAGAAGACAAACAGGAAGAGCAAAACTGTAGAAGAAATTCCACAGGGGGTGTATCAGCACGGACTTAAAAAAGGTCAAACGAAACCACCGAAATACAGAACTACGTATGGTGAAGAAGTCACCGAACTCGTAGGTATTAACCTTGACTCACCAAAGATGCTGGGGCAGTTACTCTACGACATCTGGAAACTACCTATTCTCAAACTCACAAAATCAGGGCAACCATCTGTAGATCGTGAATCCATTGAACAACTCAAAATGATAGCGATGGATGACGAGCAACGAGCGTTCTTTCGTCTATTCTCCAAGTTCCGTCAGGAGTCGAAGCTCTATTCGACTTACGTTATGGGAGCGATACGAGAAGGGAAGGTTCTGGATGCTAGCAACCCAAGCATTCACACCCACTTTAACTTTAACCCAGTAACGGGGCGACCATCATCGGCGGATCTGAATATTCAGAACATCCCAAAAGAATCTCCCATTAAAAAAATCTACATTGCACGTCCAGGCTACTGGTTCGTCGATGCCGACTACGGTCAGCAGGAAATGCGTGTTGCTGCCTTGTACTCGGGAGAAGAAGAGTTACTCAAAGCGTGCATGCAGGGAGACTTCCATACTAATGTATCCCGTCAGGTGTTCCGTGTGCAATATGCTGAAATCGACGCCTGTGGTGACGATCTTGCGGCCCTGGAAAAGTTGCTTACACGCTACGCTAGCTATCGACATATTGCGGCGGAGCATGCACGCAAACCACTCGACGCTCCAGCCCTAGCAGACAAACTTAGAAGCCATTTACGCTCAGCGACAAAGGGCATCAACTTTGGAGCGCTTTATGGGCAGACCCCAAGTGGCTTGCAGGAATATCTACTACGCAAAAACAACATAGAAATCAGTCTGGAGGAATCAACAGAGTACCACCGAGCCTGGTTTAAGAACTACCCCGCTCTTTCTATATGGCTTGCCCGTATGCGAAAACAGATAGAAACGGTCGGCTTTGTTGATACTCCTGTAGGGCACAGACGACGGAAGTACCTTATCACGGACCAGACACTCATCGAAGCACACAACCAGGCCATGAATAGCCCTATCCAATCCTTAGCTTCGGACATGACCATGCTGGCAATTATTGAACTCGACAAGATACTGCGAGAACGAAGTTTGGGCCACATTCTCTTTTTCGTACATGACAGCATCGCTTTCGAGATTAAAAAAGAGCGCCTGAAAGAAGGAGCAGCCGTCATTAAGCAGACAATGGAACATGCCCTTGATTTCATTCAAAAACCTGACTTTTACGTCCCCTTCCCAGTCGATATCGAGTACGGACGGGGTTGGGGAGAACTCCAACCACTAAAAATGACATAACAATTATTCATTAGGGGGGAATATCACTTGAGCATGGAAGCTACAACAGGGCCACTGTTAAAGTGGCCTGGAGCAAAATGGATACGAGCAGAATGGATTATTAGCCATTTTCCACCGCATTTCACCTATGTTGAGCCATATTTTGGCTCGGGAGCTGTCTTCTTCACAAAAGAACCATCAAGACACGAAGTTATCGGGGACATAGATAAAGATGTAGTACGTCTTTTCCGCACCGTTAGAGAACAGGGAGACGACTTAGCATATGCCCTCGAATATACGCCATGGTCAAGAAGCGAGTACACCCTAATCCTACGCATATGCTGATGAGGAAGACGATATTGAGTGGGCGCGTCTTTTCTTGGTACGATGCTGGCAATCATATGGAGGCAAGATAACTGGTTCAAGTGGGTGGAGGCATCGAGGCCCATCTCATGGAGGGGCTACGGTGGGTGTATGGGGGAAGATACCACAGCGTCTGTATGCTCACATGCACCGACTCAAACAGGCTGAGATTGAATGTAGACCAGCGCTTGATGTAATCAGCGAATACAACAGGGAAGACATTTTGCTCTACATCGATCCACCCTATGACCCAGACACGCGACATAAGAACATCTATCCTCACGAAATGACAGTAGATGACCACAAGAACCTTCTAGACATCCTCGTAAAGCACAAGGGGGCTGTCGTACTCAGTGGGTACGATAACGCACTGTATACACAAACTCTATCATCCTGGAAGAGATTTCAACGCATGACCCTCACGGAGAGAGGAAAGGTTGAAAACGAGACTCTGTGGATTAAATCATAGTAGCGAATTTAGATATGGTATAGATTAGCGTCAGAAGCTGCTTTACAGGTAAATCCCCTTAAAATACGCAATTCTAATATGTTATACTTTATAGGGTGTTTTTTGGAATATGTCGAAGTTATAGCAGAGACAAAGGAGCCTCTGCGGGGGGATTCTATGATTGCGTATGTTCCATTTGAAGCAGCTTTTGACGGGCGTCTGACCTCAACTGCAAAAAGTCTACTCTTCTACCTCGGTGCTCTTGTCAAGAGCAAGAAGCGGGATGGGGTATGGTGTTGGGAAAGCCTCAACGACATTGCAGTTGCAATGTCGGATACGCACATCCACTACAGCGCGAAGATGATTAAGGATGCTCGCTACCTCTTGTGCAAGTGCGGGTATTTGAAGCGTGAGAGTGGCATCTACCTCAAAGAGATAAAGAAAAACGGCAAGATCATCGAGCGTGAAATCCACAGGATGTCCTACCGTGTCATCGTGCGCCTTGAATAACCTATAGCAAACACGGATACATAATCAGAAGACAAAGGGGGGAAACCAGTGTCAACGTTACAAGAATGCTATGCTGCCTTAGAAAAGGGCTTCATTATCACCCTGTGGGATGGGAGCACACTCCACAAGCGTCCCACGGGGGAGTACGCTTATATCCCATACCGAATCGATCCCACTGTCGAGCAACCTAATCTTCCCTGCACCTGTGATGACCGCGATTCTCTCTTCGCGTTTATTGTCTTGCGCGAGGCTATCTTCGAACCATCCTTTGTAGAAGCAGATAGCGTGCCAAGTGAGTGGGCAGGATTACGGAATATCATTCCAGCGATGGAGGTTCATGATGAGTCTTAATCTGGCTTAGGATGTTCGTCGAAATATGCCAGAACAGTAGTAGCATAGTCACACTTGTAGTATACTAAACGTATAGACATATAACGAAGCATCAAAACGGGGGGAACGTTTTTCATGCCATTTATCACGCTACCTTACGATACCATCATGGCTCAATTTTACACAGCATTCTTCTGGACAGTAGGTTTTGTCCTCACATTTTTCCTCATCCTCGGGCTGCTCTATTTACTTGCCCAAAAGTACAAGGAGGACACGTATGGCGCACCCATTCCATCACGCCAAAAGTAGTGCCCGCCGTCTCGGTGGAACGCCTCGTGACTACCTCCACCTGCATAATTGGATGGACAGTACTAAAAGTCACATAGGTGACGCTCGCCACAGATTGCTTCTCCACAACGCGTGGGGTATCTTTCTTGGGGAGCAAATCTTCGGGGTCACATTCATTCGGGAGAGTGACGGCCATGAGATGCCTACACGCCTTATCCTTGAGCAACACGTTATCGAAGACTTAGGGCGTATTCCAAGTCTCTCCGACTGTTTTGAAAGCGTACCAGTAGAGAAGTGGATGCATCGCAACGCCTTACCACTTTCGCTGACGCTCGGATTGCAGGAGGAGAGCGACGCAAACAATATCACGGAAGAAATACCAGAAGTACACGCAGGAGACTAACGATGATTGAAGTAAACACTATGAGCGCACTCGCAAGTCAAGCTCAGACCTATGCTGACTGGCTCTTAATGAAACGGTTCTGCGACCAGATTTACGGCGAGGATAGAGCCGTCAAGGTAGAAATAGAGACCGAAGGAGAATATAACGACGAGGGAGGCACAAACTACCACCTTACTGAGTTAACAGCATATGATGAGGATGGTGACGAACTCGAATACGATCTCTCACTCCCATTCTGGAAGCTTGATGTAGTCAGAGAAGTACTCAAGAGCTATAACGAAGATGAGGGTGAAGGTGAAGGTATTGATCCTGACAACATACAGGAAGCCCTGAGAGAGATGTACTGGCCGAGTTGGGACAAAGAGCATACACGCCCAGATAACCTCGTCCTGTGGGAAGATTTCTCGATTGATGCAGATTCAGACATCAAGTATGACCTTACGCAGCCACCTGAGTCACCCCTCCTTGAGAAATACGGTATTTTATAGTAATGGTGGGAGATAACACCGTTTCCTTCTTGACAGAAGTAGTCTCTTGTAATATACTATATTGTATAAGAAGCAGTGCAACTGAGTAATTACTCAACCACTGATAGCTTTGTAGTAGTGTATAGAAAAGGATTTCATTTATGGCAAATGCCAAAGAGCCGATGCTCTTGCTCGACCTAACTGGTTCCATGAATTATGGTGTCACACGCTTGAACCCGACACCACGCCACACCGTCCTGCACGATGCAGTCAAGATCTTCGTCCAGAAGCTGTCTGAAGCAGACACGGCTGGTGAGGACGAAGAGGGAGGCGGTGGGGTTCGTACCATCGGCTTTGCTCATACCCCACGCAACCCACAAGGGTATGTTGATTTAGAGGACTTAAATCCGAACAATTTCGAGAGCCACTGGAGCCAACTTCGTTTCAACGGAAGCACGCACATTCGACCAGGCTTCGAACAGATTCTGACTGTGTATAACGGGGAGTTCGGCCAAGAAGATCCGCCCCCGGACATCGCTCTCGTCATTGCAACTGATGGCGTTCTGGAAGACCAGGGCTGGTTCGAGGATAAGCTTGGGCACCTACCCGCAAACATGTCTGTGGAAATTGTCGTTGTGGGTGACGGTGATGACAACACTGGTGTTGTACACGAGTATCAGAGCATTGCTGCTCGTAGTGGCGATAAGGTTCACGTTACCTCTGCTGTGGGCACAGTTGATGCCAACCAATTAGCAGGACATCTGCTACAAGCGGTGTCCTAAGACGACAGCACGTTTCCCGCACCTGCTCTTGCGGGAAGCACTAGAGGGAAGGCAGAGAATCTGGTCCGAGGATTTTCTGCCTTTTCTTCCTATATAGGGGGAAATATAGCATGAAAGTAACACGACACACACGCCTGCGCTGGAGTATTATCTCTACTGGTTTTGGCCTTAGCATTGGGGCAACATACTCTACCCTTAGCCATTATAGCAGTGATGCAGGCCCTGCTCTGGTATTTCTCTTGTCTTTCATACTGTCCATTGCTACTATTCTAGTAGGTCTCACATATACATGGGAGAAACAGGATCACGTTATCTCACAGGACGTACGGGAAATCCGCTTGCGCTGGAGTAGCGAACCAGCAATGCTTGAACTTCCACAGAGTGTGTCTTCTTACACCACAAAAGTTGGTAGTTACTCACACTATGATGCCACACCTAACGTCTCTTACGATGACGACCAATATAAATGGGAAAAACTTGTTGATAGTGACGTTTATGAAGACTATTAAAAAAGGCTCGAAAACAGCAAAAAATGCCTAAAAAAGTTCGAAAAACGCTAAAAAACACTGAAAAACGCTCGAAAAAGCCAAAAATACGTAAAAATATAGGAGGAGTAAAATATGACCATTCTTGTTGCTGGGGCAGTCTCTCAGGAGGCGCTCGACTTCCTAAAGAAGCATGAGGCTACCGCTTTCCAAGGACACATTCGCCATTTGGAGATGGACGTCAGCCTCTACTACATTATCCTTCCTGAAACGGCCAAGTTGGACTCTTACTGGGGTGTACAGTGGGTGTTCTGGTTTGATGAGGACGAAGAGCATACGCGCACGGAAGGCATTGCAGTAGACCTGAGTATCGACGCCCTCAAGACGAAAATTACGTACACGACACTTGGAGAGTAAAACCATCGTCCATTTCTTATTGTATGGCTCTGGGAGCCAGTTGAAAGGAAAATAGAATGCGTTACTGGTACGATACAGAATTCATTGAAGATGGCAAGACGATAGACCTTATTAGCATCGGTATCGTTGCTGAGGATGGCAGGGAACTCTATCTGCAATCAGTAGAGTTTGACAGTTTGACCCAAGGAAAGCATCGCAATGGGTAAAGGATCATGTACTTGGTTATTTGAAGAGGTGTCCAAATGCGAAGGCAATACATGGGAGAGACGGCCTGTATTACATTGATAGAGCCGATCACAAAAATGGACAATGCACCTTTGCCGATCCATCTAAGGGCATTATTGGTGCATACGCTGATTGTCCCTGGCGTACTCGTGAACAAATCAAAGCTGAAATTCTTCATTTCATGGACATCGAAAAGTATGGTAAACCTGAACTATGGGGCTACTACTCAGCATATGACCATGTAGCCTTCTGTCAACTCTTCGGTACGATGATGGATCTACCGCCAAATTTTCCAATGTATACCAGGGATATCAAGCAGTGGTGTGACGCACTAGGCAATCCCAATCTACCAGAACAAGGTAAAGGTGAACACAACGCGCTTGCTGATGCGAGGTGGAATAAGATAGCTTGGGAGTTCCTGAAAGCCCATGATACCTATCAATTGATGGGAACGTAGAGTACATACAATGCCAGTTTCTTAGCATAAACACGGGGGGGAAATAGTATGTCAAGTCTTAGAGCCGTGGAATGGGATCATCGACCCCAATACCTCACAGCGGGTAGAAGCGTACATGCGCCATTACACCCTCGAACCACAAGTGCAGAGGAAACCTATTGAAGAACAAGCAACCATTGAGACGCCTGCCGTACAGACCACAGCACAGAAAGAAAAGCCTGCTCGCTCGTTCCTCCGTACACCATTATTCCATTCAGCGGAACGGAAATGAACGAGTCGGTGGAACAGAGCAAAAGCAGCGTACTCTTGTGGGATAACCTGTCCTTGCGCCAGGTGGACCAACTTGTCTGCCGCTGGGTGCAGAACTGGCGCGTCTTCGAAACTGAGGATGAACTCTGGAAGGCAAAATGGCACGGGTTCGAGCGTATCGATATTCCTTTCCCCTACGCTTACTGGAGTTCGTTGGGCGACTGCTACTGTGTGTTCTACGAAGACGTCATGGATGCTGAACCCTATCTACCGAGCAGGAGCGTTGATGACGCTCTAGATCTATACGAAATGCCATTATTCACAAACGCTGCCTGCTTCTTCAATAAAAAGAGTGGGCGCTGTCACGCGAAACTACGCACCGTTGAGAAGCGTTCGTTCCACGGTAACTCAGGAACGTTACCGCTGGCTATTTGCCAGGCTGTTCTCACAGCGTATGGCATCGTTTCACAGACAGGGGAGGTATACATACCATGAGGACAGTCATTCTCACTCTGGGAGTTGCCGGAAGCGGGAAGAGTACATGGGCGAAGCAGCAAGTCCGCGAGCACCCTGAGCAGTATGTACGCGTCAATAAGGATAGTCTCCGCTACATGTTGTTCGGAGGTGTATATACTCACGACAACGAGCAACTTGTAGAATGTCTGCGCGACGAAGCTATCCTTATTGCGTTGCGCAATGGCTTCGACCCTATCTGTGATGATACCAATATCCAGCCTCGCCACATAGAGCACATACAAGCGCTCGTTGTGGATATTGCCTCTGTCCAGATACAAGACTTCAGCAGCGTCCCGCTGAACCTTTGCATCGAACGTGACGCGCTACGGCCTGTGCCGTTAGAGATGCAGGAGCGGGTAGGTGAAGAAACCATACGGAAACAGTACATCCAGTTGCAGCAAGTAATTTTACATGAGCAAGAAAGCCTTTAAAAAAATAACACTCGTCAGAGATAGGCAAACCTGGACCTGCCACGACTTAGACTTGTATGGCCTGTGGGATAGGCAACTCTGCTGTATGGCGTGCCACACGGACGTACCCACAGAATGCATAGGCGTGCAAAGGTTTTGTTGGAACGAGACGATGTGCGTTGTCCTCTGCAGTAGTGCCTACGAGCACTTCTTTGGTCCCGACGCGATTGAGGGTTATCCTACGATAGAAATGAGAAAAGTGTGAGCGAACAGTGCTACCGTAAAACCTGTCTGCACCCTGCAGAGACACAAATCACTTTAAGAAATGGTACACGAGGGAAGACGTACGACTTCTGCATGGACCACTACCTTGAAGTACTCACCCTGGCTGAAATGATGAGGCGACTCACAGGTATGCCAAAGATATTTACAGAACAAGGAACATATAATGAAGAAACCTAAGAACCTTGCTAGCATCACTCTTGAGGAGAAGAATGCCCTTATCCATACCCGAGTCATGGGTAGGCAACGTGAGGAACCATGCGGTGGCGAAGTTGTGGACGTCCACGAAGAGTGGTTTTGTTGTGTGTGTGGTACCAGGGGGGAGATAGGTGAAAAACGTGTACACTTCCGCGCTATCCCGAACTACTTTCAAGATGTGAACGCTGCCCTGCGTATCTTTGATAATATGGGACCACTGGTTGGGATACACGTCGAAGTATGGCGTGGAGCGCAGGGATTGGTGCGGTGTATTATGCACAACTACCCACAGTTTTACAGTAACGTGATTGCCTTTTCTGCTGAGGGCTACGCCGACGCGCTCTGTAAGACGGCACTCACAGCACTGCATATTATCAGTGACGATGAGGATATTATAGAGGAGTGAGTTATCTCAATTTCATATAGTCGAAGGATATAAAACTAGATATATAGTTAGTGGCTATAAGAAAGGATAAGTAAATCTATGAATATTGCCGCTACATATGGGCATATAAGTACTAGTCCTCCTATACTGATAGCAGATGGACGATACCAGATCTCCACCCTTATGTATGCTGAGTGGGAATGTGCATGCGGGTATCTCTGCCGTTGCTATGAGTACGTCCCTCTTACGATGGGTTTTCAGTGCGTCTGCGACCTTATATATACCGTAGATTGGGCACATGGTCTTGAACCTCGTGTTACCCTTGAGGAGAAGAAATGATACAAGGATTACGCGGTATATGGGAGAATGCAACAGCACTCTACATGATTGCATCTGCTCGCCAGGGCCGTTGGTTTGCAATAAGGCACCTCTGTTGGGCTTTTACTACGTCTGAACCATACACGCTCTGGTGGAGACAGTATAAAAGGAGGTAGTTGGGTGAATGAATATAACCAGAACTGGGTATTGCTGGAAGATGGTATCACTTGGAGCAATGAGTATCATAAACTTCATGCCTATATCAAATGGGACGGCTGTACTCATTTGTGGTTTGAAGAACAGACTGAGGAAGATACTTTAGGTTGTTATCACCATATATGCGATATCGATGATTTTCTTGAAGCGATGCAAGCGCTTAGAGAAAAGGCTGCTCAGAAGTTCGACCAAGAAATAGAAGTAATGAGTGAAGAAGAGCGGAAAGGTCTCATCTTACCATTTCATAGATATAGCAAGAGCAAGAGCACTCCAAATGAGGGATAGGTTATCTCAATTTCAGATGGGGAAAGATGTTATCATATATTCAGATAGAGTAAAAGCTATCGCAATTTCACTGCTGAATGTATCTTGCTCGCTTCCGAGCATGGGTGGGCATCCGGCTAGGGCCGAAAAGCAAGCATCCGCTGTCACAGCCAGCCAGTACCCACCGATGGCTATACGAAAACAATCCATACCATAACTAGAATTTCAATCCCTAATCTCTCGACTGCCCACAGTCCACAGAGCAAGCAGTGAGCCTCTCCGTCACGCCTCTAGCACATGGCTATAGGAAGCGCACTCTACACCTTCATTCTACATTAGATTGTTATAGAATGAGAACACTTGTCTTGATATTTAATTGCACACTTAAGCAGTGGAATTAGCATAGGTACAGTAGATATTCTTTCCGATAGTCATTTTAACTCATGCATACAAACGGCACAATAAGCAGGCAAGCATCGGTATTGCGTGTATACGCGATGCTACAGCGGTTTTATAGAGAGAAGGTAAAATCACTGCTCTGATTCCTTTTAGGCCATCTCTTGCCCATTATAGAGCGTTTAAAGCGCATTGTAAAAGGGACAATCAGCGTAAATACTCACCTGTGTACTGAGTACCCACAGAGCACACCATGGGCAAGGCTAGCTACACCTGACACGTCCCTACCCACAAGCCAGCCAGCCAGCCAGCATATCACTGCGTAGCTAGCTATACTGGTAGGCATAGCTATTGACAATAGCGTCAAGGTATGCTAAACTAAGAAGAAAACGGTTAAAACAAGGAAGGGCAAAGCAATGCAAGATGATAACTACAGAGTAGTGAGACATGGTGATGATTGTTACCCTCAGTACAAGGACAACGATGGCAATTGGACACCTTACCTTGTAGACGGCATGGAAGTCGTTTACTTTGAGGAAAACGAGTTTGCAGTAGGTGAGACGGTATACTTCACCTCGATTCATGACAACTTTGATCGCCTGATTGACAAGGCACATCGCACACCTTTAAAGGTTGTACGAGTAGGCAGTAGTCATACATCGTTTGCATACGTCGTGGAATCCCCCACTGGTAACAGGTTCTTTATTGACAATCCTAGTGAGATTGAAAGATAGCAAGCAAGGGAGTACACATCATGACATACCAGTTAAACGCATCTAGCATTCTTTCAGATAGCATCAGGCGTCGTATACACAAGGTAGTAGGTGTACAGACACTTCAAGGCCATGTATTTTGTAGCGAGTGTGCTACTAGCCTACACGTCGTAGCACAAGAGACGTACTACTCAGATGATACTTCAGACTGGAGTATCATCTGCGAGCGTTGCGAGAGCACTATCCTAGAGTTGGCTGATTAAGCAATAGCAAGTATGCCTCTGTAGCAGAGGCATACTTAAAGGAGATTCACATCATGGCAGTAGGAAACATTTACTTTCAGAACGATTCGTTTGTCGAAACTATCATAGCTGACAATGAGCAAGGTACGTTCCTTGTAGAGTGCGCCGTGTTAGGCATACCCCAGTTGTACCGCGTACAGTATCCAATAGCAGATGGCAAGCATGAGACGCATAAAGTTTTTTACTTCAGACAGACAGCAGAAGCTTTCTATCGGAATAAATCAAACAAGCAACAAGCCCGCATCGACGCGCATTGCTTTGAGCAAGCCATAACAGAGTTTGAAGATATCAGTTAGTTGACGCTTGCCTGTGAGGTTATCCCCCACAGGCAAGAGCTAGCTAATTGCTAGGGATAAGGAGTAACTACCATGGTAGAACTTACAGCAATCAGACCAGAAACGAATCAGACCAGTATCTCACATCACAGTGATGATACCCTCTTGTGTGCTCAGTTAAACGTGACGGCTATCTCTACTTCCTACGTTGCGTTTACAGCTTGCTACTGTGGGTATTGTGGCAAGCGTACAGACGAACCGAACGATATTTTTTGTGGGTACTGTGGTAGTCAACTTGACACCATAGAATTTTTTCAGATTTAAGGAGTAACACTATGAAACAACTAACGAAAAATTTTGACACCATTGCATACACCGTTACTGCTATCGTTTTCTGTTTTCCGCTTATCCCTATGTTCCTGTCATTCCCCTATAGTGACTATCGTACATCTATAGGCCATATCGTAGGTGATGTTACGCTGTACAGCGTAGTGCTGTGTTGGATGCTTTTTCCATTGTTGGCTATGCTTACAGCCATTGTTTACTGCGTTATTGATAGCAAGAAGTACATCTAAGCAGAAGGGAATCAAACATCATGGCAATTGGAGAAATCATCTACACACATAACGGCTATGTTGAAGTAGTCATTCGAGAGTTTCACGACGTTCGCTTAGTGCAGTGTCTCGACAAACAAGATACGAAGCTGTACCGTATTGAGTTCCCCACAGGAGCACGCAACACGGCACGCTATACCTTACAGGATGCTATAGCGTGCTATCTCTCTCATGCCTATAAAGGGTTTATGTACGTTGTCACTGCATACAGCACATTCGATACTAAAATTGTCGAGTGTCCTGTGGGTACCGCTGACACTGTCGAGAATTTTAGAAACGCTGTACGAGTTGGTACCGAGTTACTGTGTGATAAATGTACCAACGTCACCATTTACACATGGAACGATACCACAGGACAATTTAAGATAAAGTAAAGAGAGTCAATCATGACACGTTACCACTTCACAGCCTGCATAGTTATTATCGTCCTTGTAGTATTGTTGCTTGCAAGCAACTGCTTGCACACTGTACAGCGTCAACCCTTCCCAATTGCTCCTTATTGGCAAACGGGAGCATGTATCTACTGGGAGCAAGATAATACAGCTTGCGATAGTGACCAGTAAAGAAAGAAGAAAAATCATGATCGCAGTAACCTATGCATCTAAAAAAGCCCTTAAAGCGGCTATAGGCAAGCCACTACGTTACATTGAAACGTCAGCATTCGGTACTGATTATAAAGCAGATGGCAAGTTAACGTTTGTCGGTCCTGGTCCCTACGACAGAAGATATTATGGAACCGTTACTATGAAAAATGGCTTAATTGAAAAAGTCATCTAGTGAGCATATCATGACAAAAAGAGATAAAGATAAAGAAGCTATCACAAAACAAGCTAGTCAATCCTTTACGTCAAAAGTCTTGACTATGGAATCACTTTTTTATGGCTTTAAAGGTGCTAGATTCACATCATGGGATAGAGCTATGAGCTATACGGAAAAATTGTTAAACGAGTTAGTTAATGAAGGATACCTGGAGAAAGAGCAGGAACCATACTTGTTAGATGATAAACCTCGTTACTGGTTAATATGGTACAGAAGATAAACGCTTACTCAGTATGTCCCCAGTGAGTTTTCACTGGGGATGTTTTTATGCGTATGCCCTCTAGTGTCTCTGTACTGAGATTCTGAGCGTTGTATTTTGAGAGGTACTGAGATAGCTTTTTTATGCGTACCCCGTTTCTAGCTTCATTGTACAGTCTCTATTGGGCATTGTCTGATATCCTTCTTTACCAGGCATATTTCTCTTTTCACATTGTAACCGTCATTCCTTGTTTTGACAGTTATATGACAAAAAATTGTCATATTTTACTTTCTATTCATACTACAATCAGAATATCGACTAATAATCATTATATTCCCTAATACTTCCATTTTCCCTTTTTTCACTCATTTTCAGGTCTGGGGATACAAATCGATGTGATCGACATGGTCCGAGAGTAACTCTCTTTGAATCATTACTGCCTGCTTGTCAAAAGTTTCCCAGTGTACGAAGGAAAGTTACACTGCGACCATGTCGATCCTATCGATGCTATAAACACACTCCACAAGCCAATCTAGAACTAGTACATAATTTCCAATTAGTTTATATTATCATACTGTAGTAGTATCATAACTAAAAGTTATGATTATACCAAAGGAGGTTGTCAAAATTAGGTGTCGATGCTATCTATTGCTTACAAAGTATGGTATACTAGCGTAAAATAGCAGCACAGGGGAATTTTATGCCGTACAAGTATGTAGACCAGGATAAGCCCGCACAAGTTTTGTATGATGAACAAGCATGGTATGCTCTTTCCTTCAAGCACGTTCTTTGTAGTGATGGAATCAGAAGAACAGCAAGAGTAACAGAAATAGCAACTGGAGATTTCTTTCCTATAAGAGCGGCAACACAATGTAAAGGTAAAGGCATAACCGGAAACCTTTTTCTTACCAGTATAAATGGACAACAGGATATTATCTTTGAGGCAGACGTACAGAGCAAACATGCAGATATGTTACCTGCATGGAATCCACGTCCCTGCAATATTGCTCCATATTTCACTGTGGGATAGCAGATGTATTGCTACATCTGCTATTTTTATGGCTATTGACTTTAGCATAGCTCGGTGCTATACTCAATACAGCTATCGATAGATGCAAAAAAAGCAAAGGAGTAGTAAATGACAACAAGTACAGAATGGGACGCTGTACGTTCTTCTGTGGAAACAAGGCTAGAAACAGCCACAAATGAAAATCACAGGGACGCGCTAGCCGGAGTGCTCGAACATACCAGTTACAGCAATGGCAACGGCAAAACAGATGATAATCTCACTGTGGTAAGAAGTTACGGTAAGCGTCAAGGTAGGCTTTTATCAGAGATATCCGAACAAGAAAAACCATGGATTATACCGGGCAAGCTTATCATAGGTGGAATCACTATATGGTACGGCTTGCCTGGTTGTGGGAAAAGTAGCGCATCCTGTGAGTTCATCGCAAGACATACACAGGGTTGGAAAAATCCTGACGGCAGTGATAACGAATTTTCCGGTCCGGTCGTCACTGTGATGTATGAAGACAGCTTGGAATATACCGTAGTAGGTCGTTTAAAAGCGTTTGGTGCAAAAATGGATGACATATGCGATCTAAGCAAGGTAAGAGTCGATGATACCAAGTATGGTACAGGAACACTTGAACGTCGATTCTCGCTCTTTACAGACCTTCCCATACTGAGAGACACTGTACGTGCTATGAAAGCCTCTCTTGTCGTCTTAGACCCCATGTCAGCGTTATTCGACGGTATGAGTAACTATAATAATCAAAAAATCGGTCAATGCTTAGATAATGTACGTACATGGGCAGAAGATGAGGGTGTAGCCGTTTTAATCATAGGTCATACCAACAAGGACGGTAAAACGTTGGCAGGAGGTGCACAATTTGAACGAGCGGCTAGAATCATCTTCCACTTTGCGCAAGACCCTACAAAGCAGAATTTATGCGTTGTGACAAACACAAAAAATAACCTTGCGATGCGTCAAGGCAATATGGCATTCACGCAAAAAACAGATGGTTTAGTGGAATGGGTACATGGTGAAGAACCAGCACAAGAAAAAGTACATAATCAGCAACGCTGGGGAGATTTAAGAAAAAACGTCTACGCTATGATTGAATCAGAGCCACAACGTTTATTCAGAGTGCAAGACTTTGCTGACGTAGATTCCTACGTGTTCTCTACTGTGAAAGATATCCTAGCTGGGTTATGCACAAAAGGATTGATTATACGCCCGTCTCTAGGCAAGTATGCGAGTATTCTCTATACTCCAACAGTGCCGGAAAATAGCACGACAAGTCCGACAAGTCCGACAAACGATATAGAAGACGAAAAAACAAAGATACTTGACATTGCTGCACAAAAAACACAACACATTGACATTGACATTGACAATAACAACGTCATAGCCGCTGTACTCCCTTAGTGCCTTGACAATAGAATTAATGTATGCTATACTTCTCTTGACAGAGAAAGAGAGAGAAGTATAGCATAGTGCATAGGAGCAACAATCATGCAGAATAGAAGACGTTACTATAGGAGATACTACGGTATGCGTCGTATGGGTTATGGCGGCTACGGTGCAAGTGGAGGTATTGTGATAAGCATGCTTGTTACTGTGGCTACACTCGCAGCAATAGCCTGGTATTCCCTGCCTATTGTCCTTATAGCAATCGTTGGTACCCTCTTTTTATTGTTTGGTATCAAGTACCTATGTTGGTGTTTCCTGTGGGCAAAGTTCGTCATGTTTCCACACTGGAACATGAACAAGACGGCATACCGAGAGATGTACAAGTTAGCCTCTTTTCGCTTGTTTCGCAAGTAAAGAGAAACGAGTTTTTATTTACCATTGACATTAGCACCAACATATGCTATACTCTCTATAGAGAGTGAATCACAGGTAGCATAAGGAGTACACAACTATGATATACGCAGTGTTAGCATTCATTAATGACAGTGAACAAGTACGTTTAAGTTTTGTACAAGCTGATTCTGTAGGTACAGCTAAGGATATCGCAGAGGTAGAGTATCATAAGCAAATTATGAAGGGTAAAGAAGTACGCTTACAAGTCTACAAAGCAGAGTGTTACTATCAAAATTTTGAAGAGGTAAGCGTTACCATTTTCGCATAAGGAGTAACACGCAATGTTTGCATACAGAGTACAAAAAATAAGCGGTACACCGTTCTATGTTGCTCAGTACAAGAGAGGCAAGAAAAGCACATGGACAACATATAAAGACGGGCGTACATTTACGCAATCGCATGCGTATTCAATCCTAGAGAAGCATGCGAATCCTGTGGAATTATCTGTAAAACTTATAGGCATGGCAAAATAAGCACATAAGGAGTATCAAACATCATGGCAAGCATTCACCAAACAACAGTAGATAAAATACAACAGAAGCTTAGTTTTACCGATGGACCGTTAACCGGAACACGGTTACAGCGTTGGTGCTATCTCTGTGGGAATCATTGTCACATGTACAGCGTAAAGTCATATCAATTAGAACTGTTTACCGAGTGTTTACTCTGCAATCGTCGCGTATTCAACACTTGTACGTATAAGCAAGCAGATAGAAACGGGACTATACGAGTAGCGAGTACTACAGCAAGACATAAACAGACGATAGCACGAACCGAGTTACAGGATGATAGTTCGTATACGTTTGATTCAGGTGAGTCTCGGTACATACTGGAGAATTTAACCTACTACGTGCAACGCGATCCTACAGACGAAAACGAGCATGACATAAATAGCTAGTTGGTTGAAAACAGGGAGTAAGCACACTGCTTATTTCTTGTATTGAGTCAATTAGACTCTATTTACCACAGTTCAGAACAATGAGGAGAAAACAGGAATGTATATAACAGCGGATGCTGATATCTATTGTGAAATGCATGCTAAAAAACGGTATGGTAGTACAAACATAACCATTGCTGTAGCTATGCGCAGAAGGTATGACGAGCATACCATAGTGGAGAATAGCTCGTTATTCTCTCAATATCCTAAAGATACAGAAGGTAACATGATTCACTTGCATAAGGGAACAAGCACATATTGTAGTGATTGTGTCTATGAACAAGTAAGCAATAAGGAGTAACCAAACAATGCTAGGAACATTTCACAGTATCGCAGAAATACGAGAAGCTAACCAGGCACATGGGTATTATTGGTTTACCCATTCTGCAATGCATAGCTTCGGTACTAAAATTGAATCCTCCGTATATAGTGGGAAGTACTTTATCACAAGCGAAGATAATTATAATGGCACAAAGCGCTTATATACCATACGTCAAGCCAGTTCTAATGGGTATGTAAGCACAGTAGAAGATTTTAACAAGTTTCATACACTGGAAGATGCAAGGGAACAAGTAAGAGCAATCGTTAAAGCAGAACTACAAGCAAGCAATAAGGAGTAACGACAATGGCAACGATTCAAGAGTTAATTCCTGGTACACTGGTTATCTGTTCAACTCGTATGCCTTACCATGTACAACCATGGATACACGGATTCCATATCGGCACTATTCAAGAGCCTGGTACAGTTCCTACAGAATGGAACGGCTATAATAGCGAAAAATACTATTGTGAGCTTACGGGTACTATCCCTGTCAAATATGAGTTTGGGGTACAGCATGACAGGATAGAGCAACTTATAGTTATCACTCCAGAACAAGCAGCATTATCACATGCTGACAAGTTATCCCTATTCATGGGAGAAGAGACAAGACAGAACTATGAGAGAGCAAATAAACTGAGTAGGTAGTTGTTTCAAGTCAGGAGATAAGCTGTATAGCTTGTCTCTTGAATTGAGTCAATTAGAGACTCTCAATACACAGATAAAGGAGTAACAGTCATGTACTTTTATAGCTTACCGACAATACGAGAACACTTTTTAAATCGCTTAAATGACGTTCCTAGCAATTCTGGGAAAGAGCATGCTTTACAGTGTGTTACTAACCTTATAGATGATACTCCAGAACATAAGCGTTTTTCCCTGATTCAAGAGATAGGTACAGACAAGGCAGAGTACCAGGAAACTGTATTAAGCAATTGGAATGAAAAGAACTGGAGAAAAGAACATATAGCCGTGTATAACGAGGTACTAGCCGCTCTTAAAAAGAGGGTATAAAGGAGTAACCACCTGTGAATAAGCAGCAATTAATCGAAAAATATACCAGTCTTTACGGGGTTGGGTATGCAGAAGGGCAACAAACAAACAACCAGATAGCATATCAGACTATTCTTTCAGCGTTACGCAATAATGACACGGTAGAACAAGCTAACTACAGAATACAATGGTCTCTAGAATTTTGTCCTAACCAGGATAGAAGAGAGATATACAAGACGTTCCTAGAGGAGACAAGTAAATGAAAAAACTTTTTTATACCTCGGTACATCATGATTTAAGCGATGCTTACGAGCATGAGAAAAAAGTATACTTGATTCAAGCAGAATCACCCGGCCAGGCTGTTAATCTCTTACGTCCAGTTTTGAGTGATCTCAATGTTGCTATAGAGTTTATGATCGAAATAGATTTTTCAGATAGTCCTGTGTTTCACGTAGAAGACATTTATACAGGTGACTAAGGAGCAAAAGATGAATCGCTATACCGTTTCAATCATTGTTCATAATCCCATTGAACCAGGGATGGAGGAACAACAAGCACAAGAAGCTTTAAACAGCCTTGTTGAACCATTTGAGGGTAAAATATTCGAGCAATACGTATGGGCGGAAGAAGGTGATGATAATGTGCTCTGTGTTTGGTTCCACAGTAGCACCGTTGACCTGGCTGTAAAGTTAAATAATGCCTTGTTAACTGAAGCTATTTATTCGTATTCTGTCAAGCTTAGAAAATAACGTGTTTCTCAGTATAGTCTTGTTTCTCTTGACATTAGAGACAACATATGCTATACTTAAAGAGTCAGAGAGAGTACAGAACAAAGAAGGAGTAACAAGCAATTATGTTTACAGTAGGTACACATGTACGTATCATTGCAGATGTACAAGATATGGAAACTGTAGGGTACATTAACGAAATTGACTTTGAGTATTGCCCAGAAGAGAATGCACCGTATAGGATTATGAATGAGTCACAAACAGAGTGTTTAGGTTGGTATAGCGCACAAGAGATAGAAAGTATAGAGGAGTAGCAAGCAATGAAACTACGGCAAACATTAGAACATGCTGTAAATGGGTACTGGGACGGTGGACCTAAAAAAGTATTCGAGTGGAGTATAGACCGAAGTTATGACGACGGCAAGTCACGCATAGGTTCATGGTCTGCGAATCACTTTTTCGAGGTAAAGACGGGCAAAACTGAGAAGTTGACACTAAGCAATGCGAAAAGACATTTACAGAGTAGCACAAAGATAGCAAGTACATTTGAGTATGTAGAAGACTAGTGAAAATAAAGGAGAAAGAAAAATGTCTAACATTCAATCGTTCAACTGGGAACAGCCTGGACGCTCATATAGGAGCAATGGGAGCTACGTACAAAAGTATGCCAACGTAAAAGTAGAAGAGTTTGACTGTAGAATAGAAGTTGTAACAGACTATGATCATGACTGGACCATGTTTCGAGGGAAGTTTACCGATACATGGGAAGAGGGAGCACTAAAGAATCCACGAGGAAGATACGATAACCGTGTGTACAAGTACTTTGTGCCGGATTCCACAGTACGAGAAACTATCAATGACTATACTACTAACCTGAAATATAGCATACAAGCAGCACGAGTACAAGCTAAGACGCAAGTTGAAGAGGATATGAAACTAGCCATTGATCCTGGCAGCATGGGATACACTGCTGTGGGAGTACGCGCTACGATATCATTTAAAGGCGTAGAACTAGGAGATGCTAGCGTGTGGGGAATAGAGATTGATGATAGTGACGCTCCTTATATTGACGAGGTAGCGAATGAAGAACTACAAGAAGCGCTTACAGAAGCAAGACAGAAGTTAGCAGAGTTACGTGAGAACTAATCAGTCTAAGCATATCTTGACTTGACAATAGAGTCAAGATATGCTATACTATATAGACAGACAGAGAAAGAGAGAACAGGCATGGACGGAACTATACATGAGATGCTGTTAGAACTAGAGTATCAAGGTTTTTCACCCAGTCAAGCACAAGACTTTGTTCTCTTGAAACACTACTACGCAGAAGGAGAGAAGCAAGCAGATTTTACCGACAAAGAGGTAAATCGTTTGCTATTTGTAAACTGGTTAGTTGTAAACGGCAAATTAGACGTATAAGGAGAAAAATAAATGAACAGTTCTGATATAGTGGGTTGGGTGTCTCCAGAAGGATTCGCACTCTGTACAGACCATGGGAGCGATGAGAGAGACTTACTCCCTATCTTTGCTGACAGTGCGTGGGACTCGTTCCCATCCTGTGATGTGTGCCATGAAGTTATTGATGATGTACAGCTTACAGAATATGGCTTGAAACAGCAATGGTTAAACAAGCATAACAAAAAAATGCGTAAAGTGTTAGATGAGAATAACGGAGAGTTTCCGTATCTTGCATGGCCCGGTGGATATCCATTTTTCTATGTAGACGAGGATAGTAACGCGCTATGTCCTAAGTGTGCAAATGATCAAGATAGTTCTACTGTGGTAGTCGCGTATGATGTGAACTGGGAAGATGAAACTCTTTATTGCGATGATTGTAGCGAACAGATTCATAGTGCATATGGCGACGATAACGATGAAAAGGAGTAAAACGACAATGGCAACATTTACAGATGGCGATTCAGATATGCAAGAGTTTTCAATGCCTAGTGACGGTGAGATAATTGTAGCCGTCAAGACAACGCATGAAGGTACAGAGTACTTTCACTGCTATAACTGTGAAGTAGCAAGTCATACACCACGCCCGAAGAATCAAGCAGAGTACCTTGAAGTAGCAGAGGGATTCCATGATAATGCTGGGATAGAGTATGAGTTTTTAACTGAGAAGTATGGTGAACTGTGGAGTGAAAACGGCGACAAGTTTCTCGGAAAAGTGTGCGAGAGTTGTTTCTGTGCGCTTTACTGGCATGTATGCAAATTCTGTGGGAGTGTAGAATTTATAGACGCTCCTGATCCACATACCTGCATGGAATTTAGCAATGCTGCCAACGCTGATAAGCGCACAAAAGAGTATCGTTTATATGACGCTGTGATGAATGGATTCGATGATAGTTGGCAGGAATCAGGGTTTAAGCAGCACATACTCTAGTATCCTGTGAAGAGAGTACCGAGTATTCCCACTCGGTACTTCCCTGGTAGCGGTATTTTAAGCGAGTAAAGATAAGGAGTAACTATTATGCAAGTAGGCGATGATGTGAGAGTTAAGGAAACTGGCAATATTGAGACAGTAGAGAATATTAGCTGTACAGTAGGATATGGTAGACATGGCTTGTTTGGTGTGACTCATGTATACGTGGAAACAGAAAATGGTATATATGAGCAAGACGAGTTAGAACTAGTAGGGGAATAACAATTATGAGTGAATGGGCTAGAAATACGCGCACATATACCCAAAGAGAATTATCTCGAGAAGAGAAAGAGCAGCAAGCAGCAAAAGAAATAGGTCTAGGCTATATGCGTGGTACTCACTCCCTACAAGACGTGACAGCTTACCTGAATGGATTCCACTGGCCCATGACCTACAGTGAAGTCAAGCAATGGATAAAAAAGGGAGCAGATGAGGCAATTCTAGAGAGTGAAGTCTATACTTATCCTGGTGCGGCTGTTGTTGAGAGTAGGAAACAGCCTACGCAAGATAAAGCAGAACTAGCCACAATCTATGCGCGTCACATCGTCAAGAAAAACTGGGATAATAAACCACTTCATGAAAAAGTCGTGATAGCACGTCTCACAAAAGAGCAGAGTGAAGAATTTAATAGTGACCGCTATAGAAGAGTACAGTTAGAATTTGTGAAGAGGAGTAACTAACTATGAGTTTTCTCACATCTGCACAAGAAAAAGTGAACAAGATTCAGAAGCAATACAAGTCTAAACAGTTCCGCTACAATAAAGCTTTTTATGAATATGTATGGTATGAAGGATTGTTGAAAGTGTTTCCTGACAGTGAGAATCTAAAAGAAGGTATGAAGATTTTAGCAGAATACTGCAAAGAGAACGAGCAATAAGGAGATAATAATCATGGGATGGACATCTTTATACAAGCCAGAAGGTCAGTCGATGCGCGACTTTTTCACGCACGAGTTTCGTAGCGCGAATCATGAGATTGTAGATATTGCCTCTCTATTGGGAGCGACGTATATCGCTATGAAGTACGCAGATGGGCATATAGGCGCGGTTATTGTTTTGACCAGGCATAGCCCAAAAGAGGATTATAACTTCTCTTTTAAAACCATGGATGAATCCATGGGACCATACGAAACGAATTGCCCAGACCGTATTCTGAGGCTTTTATCCCCCACAACCGATAGATATGCCTTACAATGGCGTGAACGTTGCTACGAGGCTATCAAGCGTCGTAGCAACGTAGCAAAGGTGGGGGATACAATCCAGTTTGCAGAGTCTATCACTTTCACAGATGGGCATACTGACAATACCTTTAAGGTGATGGGTGATGGGAGACGAACGTACTTTGTAGCAAGTAACCATAAAATGTACCGTATCACCAATTGGAAGCAAAAAGACTACACTTTAATAGCTTGACAATAGCACCATAGTATGCTATACTATTAGAGACAGATGAGAAATAGTATAGCATACGGTAAAAGGAGTAACAGATAATGGGCACAAAGAAAGAGCAAGCAGAAGAGCCGCAACAGTACGCAATTGAACAACTCAAGAAATATTGCCCTCCAGGTACACGCATCCTCATTCAGTTCTTATACGTCAATCATGCAGGTACAGAGCGACGACACTCGTTTTTTGTAGCACACGAGGGTGAAGTCATTTGTATAAATGGCTACTTGGCAAGCGGTTTTGGCTACAAGATTCGTACTGGCTCAGAGACACCTACAGGCATATCTACAGGCTTTGATAATGGTGAAAAACTTGTAAATAATCTTTCATATGCATTGTATGAAGATAGTCACCAGTTGACTAGCTACCGTTTACAGTAGACTACTAGAGGAGTAACAATCATGGTTTTTGATATAAACAGAAGTTTTGAGAGAGCTGACTACAGTACAATCAATCTTACAGCGTTACGTAGACTACCAGTGTACAACCTACCGCCAACGTATCATTTAAGTGGATTCGGTGCTGCTTGTGCTGGTGACGCGCCGGGTTTTCCTACCTACTTTTTACGTGGTGTGTATACGCAATCTGGTAATAATCCTCCATATAGGCAGAAAAACCCGGCACCTGACCATGTGATAACTGACCCAGAAGATGCTAACAAGCACTACCGTATTCCTAACAGTTGGGATTTTAGTAGTAAAGAGAAGATGGACAGCGGGGTTTTTCATCGCCTGTGGGTACCGCTCCCTATCGATCATCCTCGTGTGTGGCTGTGGATGCAAGCAACATATGTACATATGGCGCATTGTTACAACGACCCTACTGAGCGAGAGTATGGGCGAGATGGGACGCTTATATGGCCTATTCCTGACTACGAAATCATTAATCATGTTGGAGCACCACCACGGGCATATGATGGAATAACGCATGAAGAGGTAGAGAGCGTTTTTCTACCTGCATGGAAGTATAAAGAGCAAGAGTATGTAGCGTCAAAGCGTTACCTTGCCACGCCTGAAAATCATCTGGCAGTACGCGCTATTCAACGCTTTTATCCTGACCATGAGCCTATTGTAGAATGGATAGAGAACCCACCACTTGACGGCTACGAGCCGAACAATAGATTTTGGGAAGCTTGTAGCAGTTCATTGTAAGAGAGTACCCTATAGTAGCGAGTCTCAACAACTCGTTACTAATTCACTTGACAATAGAGACGAAGTATGCTATACTAGTTCCAGTAGATGAAACAAAAAAACAATTTAACCATTGATGAGTAAAGGAGTACAGACCATGCAGAAAACAGCAAACGCAATCGAGGATACGCAGAACATTCAATCATCCATTGAGGGAAACATTCTAACAATCGTTATCGATTTGTCGAAAGAACTATATGAGTCCGGTTCGGGGAAGAGTACCATTGTAGCTACCACGTCCGGCAACAAGCCTATAGAGGGGTTCAAGAGCACTCTCATAGGGGTAAATGTGTACCGCATGAAAGAGCGTGGCAAGCGCTAGTAGTCACTGACAATTGTTCTGGAGTGCTTCTCAAATAGGAGCTTGAAACACTACCATTCACAAAGAGGAAAGGAATAGCAATCATGAATTATGAGCAAGAGAGTATTGACGAGGCAGTAAACGACGTTGAGGAACAGGAACAGGGAGAGAACGAAGCAGAAGAGTACGAGTGTGCTCGTTGTGAATTTACATCCACAGACGATTCAGACTTTGGTGACTTCAATGGTGAGCGACTTTGCAATCACTACGGGAATGACTGCTATAAAGCTGCACAAGTAACTGGTGATGGGAGTCCTAACGATATTGGGGAGCGCATACTGAACGGTGTAAAGAGTAACGATGAAGAATACGGGACTGATTGGCCTTTTCGTATCAACCTCGACAGCCTTGACATGGATAACGGAGACGCTTGTATCCGTGGTCAGCTTGCAGGTAGTTTTCATCGTTCATATCGTGAGAGTGGTAAGAGTCACGAAGAAAATATGCGCCATGCAAAACTACATGGTTTTCTAGAGGATGAGGAAACTTCTGAGTATAACATCAAAAACCGTGAACTTGATATTGCCTGGCAAGCTGTGATTCGTGTCCTGCGGTTAGAGCGTAAGCAGTAACCATACAGAGCATCGCTTGTTCCCGCCTGCCCTTCCCACTTAGCAAGCGATGCTGCACTATTTTTCGATGATAGTTATGTATAGATAAACAGGGGGGAACCTGATTATGAGCAATGGCATTTATGAGCGTATCCGAGCGGGTGAATTAGTACCTGTGCATAATGGAAGAGGCTTCCATTTTAGTATTCAACATGAACGTATGCATGGATGTATTCACTGTTATAGTGTAGTAGTTAACGGTAAACGACAAAGAGGGCACAATCGCTTAATGCTTGACCAGGCTACGGCAAGAGACTGGTGCGAAAACGTTTTTGAAGATATTGCTATAGAGGAGATTTAATCATGGCAGCAGGAATGTTAGTTGAGTTTAAAAAGACATCAGACGGTAATCTGCGTATTGAGTTATTGCCAGAAGCAAGGAAGGAAGTAGAGGAGATTCAGGCCGATGATAGGTATGGTATTGATGGTAAGTTTCGAGAAATTATTGAGTATCAGATTTGCAATAGTGACTGGGAAGAAATTCAACCAGAAGAGATTGCAGCGTTGACAAGTTCTCTCATCTTCTCAGATGAATGTGTACGTGGTGAGAATACAAACGAGATAGTAAGCATAGGGCGTGTGTATTGGAATCCGAATTATGCTGTACAGGATGAAGTACAGTTGCTTCTAGATCGTGGGTATGTTGAGTTTGAGGGAGTAGATTAATTATGAGCTATAGAATTGCGTTCGATATCAAGAAAATAGTGTCATACTTTAAAAAAGCTGAGAAGGTAGTAGTACAGCATACAGATGAGGGATACTTTATCACTGATGGGGTAGCACTGTTCCACTTCGTAAACGTTCCTTACGAACTGAAACATCTAACCCCGCCTGAGAAAGATAAAACCTACCAGATAAGAAAAGGGGATACCGAACTTATCGAGGGAGGTCTTGACTGCTTAAACTTCTGGAAAACTACCTGGGGGAATGGAGAAAAAACAGAGATAAAGCCTACCAAGACTCTTCTAGAGCCTGAAGAGGGAAAGTTATTCCGAGAACTCAAGGCAGAGGGATTGACAGTGTGTGTAAATAAGCGTCTCCTAGATACGCTGAGCACTTATGTAGGTGATCTTGAGAGTGATTACTCTTTCTTTACTGCGGGGAAGGATGAGCCTGTAGGAGTGATGTGGGGTGATGCTAACGGCTACCAGGCTGCTATCTTCATGCCATATATAACGAGATATGCGATAGCATGGGAAAGATAAATCATGAATAAAAGCACAGCAAAAATCTACGAAGTGTTTTATAGGCTAGATACTGTAGGGTGTTACGGAGTAGATGCACAGGGTAATCCCTGGAGCACATTCGAGTATAGTGCTGGCAAGGTGTGTGCTGAGTGTGGAAAGCAAATCACACGAGGTTACAAGCGTGGCAAGTTTGGAGAGGGTGAATACTTTTGCTCTGAGCATGTTGCCTATCAAGAAGAGAAAGCAGAGACACGAGAGAAACGCGAAGCACGCGTCAAGCTTCGTGGTGAGATGGTTGAGAAAAAGCTAGAACTGGAAAGGCTTGTAAACTTTCGTAGTGCTCTACGAGGACGTGATGTTGATGAGGCTATGCAAGAGATAGAGAGATTGTATAGAGAGATTCAGGCGTTGGAAGGTGCATACTATACACCAGAAAGGACGGTGTGACATCGGATTGGAAGGAACCACTCCATACCTTGATGGGTCTCTTCTGGGGGATGGAACCCTGGAGCCGTACAAAGAGATATCAGCCAGACTCCAAATCAGACACCAAATAGCTCATGCTGAATACAATCTCTGGTTTATGGAGAAAACATCTGAAAGTTTGCGGTGGTATGAACCGTCAGAGGTTCACCAGAAGGGAATGAAGATTGAAGGTCGAGCTATTGTGAGCGGGAGACAGCACTCAATTAGAACAAGGTATATGATGGAGCTTGTGAAGGCTAGGAAACGTTGGTACCCAGAGAGTAAGAAGATTGTACCGTCTGATCTTGTTCTTACGCCAGAAACAGTTGCTGTTTGGTACATGGATGATGGTAGTCTGGGGTTTTCACGCCCTGTTAAAAACTTGTCTCCAGTTATCGTTCTCTATACCGCTGGATTTGGGAAAGAGGGAAGTTTGTTTCTAAGTCAGCTCCTACTGGAGACATTTGGCATCAAGTCTTCTGTTCATCAGAATCGCGCTAGCTGGCAAATAGCGGTGTCTGGCCGTACGCAGGTTGAAAAGTTCGTAAAACTAGTAAGCCCGACAGTCTCACAAGTCGCCTGCATGCGTTACAAAATAGACCTCTCCCGTTTACCGGAGAGAGAGCGGAAGCACCTGACAGAGGCAGAGGTAAAGGAAATGCGTTCCATGAGGGCTGCGGGCATGAAGCTTAGGCAACTGGCCTTACAATTTCAAGTTGGTATGACAACAGTCAAAAAATACATAAGAAAAGAAAAAGGAGCATAAAGATGGGTTTTACACATTACTTTTATCGACCCAAGTCTTTTGAAGCACAGCAGTTTAAAGCGTTTGTGGGAGACGTGCGACTCTTCCTTGAACATTTACCGAACCACAGTCATAGCGCTGGGGGTGACTACTCGGAGCATCCTGTGGTGATACGTGGGGGCATGGGAAAAGGACAGCCACAACTCACACCTAACCTTGTCTCTTTTAATGGAGATGATGAAAATGGGCAAGGACTAGCCCACGAGACAATGCGCGTTCCTCGTATCCTGAAACCGGAGTCCTGGCAGCAACCCGACCCGGAAGAAAACAACTGCTACTTTCAGTGCTGTAAAACAGCAGGGAAACCATATGATATCGTTGTATGTGCTACGCTGTTGTCTCTCAAATATCACTTCCCCGTAGTGACTGTTCGCAGCGATGGCACGCCGGACGACTGGTTTGTGGCTGTTGCCTGGTACCTGGATTGTGTGGGGCGTCGTCCTTTAGGGGATGGCCCATGGATCGATAAGGGGGAGTAAAATCATGCAAGCAAGAGAGTTTCAACAGCTCCACAGGCAGGTCATGGAGCATCGCTACCTTCAACAAGAGACGTACCAGATTGACGACGTGCGCTACGTTCTAGAGAAGGGTAACGCAGCGTCCACAGAGCGATGGACACTCTGGATGTATGAAGAAAGTCGTTTTGCTGATGTTATAGCAGGTGATTCTGTTGAAGAAGTGTTTGATAAAGCAGCAGAGCAGGGTGTGCCAGTAGAAAAGCTTACCCTGGACAAGTGGCACGATTAAGGAGAATAAATCATGCATGTAGCCATTTACGTTCGAGGTGGCAACGTCTGTGAAGTGCTCACAGACAATCCAGAAATTGTTGTCACCATCGTAGACTTCGATAAGATTACGGAAGAGCCTGAACAGCATCCCTATGATGCTGACGTAGATATTGTAGAAAACATCTCCAAAGAGATTGCGGAGAGTCTTGTGTACCTCGTTGGATCTGATATGCAGAAGGTGCAGCGTTTTCGTGCGCTGAATGACGGGGACGCGTCGTAGCACCCTCATAG
>WNFI01445730.1_pt1 | contig 45011 bp, 50 predicted proteins | sample 5400471 | NCBI WGS metagenome assembly WNFI01 (sample SAMN13153348, study PRJNA577476) | soil metagenome | isolation source: 100 cm saprolite on Douglas fir-dominated hillslope | place: USA:California | collected 2013-09-17 | reverse complement strand
AGGCTTGTGCCGTTACCCGGAGAGCCATACAGCAGGTTTCCGGGGTTGTTCTTTGCGTAGACAATCAACTCCTGAACGGATTTAACGGGGAGTGACAATCTCACGGCGAGGACGTTGGCCGAAACAAGTGTCCTCCCTATCGACTGGAAGTCCTTGTTCAGATCGTAAGAGACGTTCGGAATCACACTATAACTAATGGTCTGTCCTATGTTGCCGGGACCAACGGTGTAACCATCCGGGGCAGCTCTCGCAATTAACGCCATGCCGACAGTCCCGCCCGCCCCAGGGCGGTTGTCGATCACAATCGGCTGCCCGAGCCGTGCGCTGAGCTCTGTTGCGACAATGCGGCTCGTCACGTCGGGTCCGCTTCCTGGACCCCAAGGCACTATGAACCGGATGGGCTTCGTCGGGTACTGGGCAAATGCCCAAGTGGGTGCGAAACCGAGCAGGAGTGGGATCAGAGCAAGCGCCAGCAAGAGTCTTCGCATATTCCCCTCCGCACTAACTAACTAACCTCTTCAATGTCCGCTATGGAAAGCCGCCATCAGCATTAGCTTCGTATCAAATACCTCGAGCAAACACTATCACGTCCTCGCGTCAGATAGTGTTTCCAATCTGCCACCCAACGTCCGACATGAGCGGCAGGCGCTGGTTTGCTGGCGCCTGTCCGCTCAATGGAGTGGCTGGGCGTCATTGTTCCGACGCTATTGCGTCAATAACGTAGCGAATCTCAGCCAAACCTGACCATGCCATGGGGACGACGAACATATTGCCGGGAGACATGAGCCTGACAAACTGCTGCGCCAAGCGCTCCAGTGGCAGATCGCTGAATGGCGTACGAGTGTTGAGGCCAACCGCGGAGACGTGGGCCAACTTCCACCCCCGCGCGTTTACGTCATGAGCTTTACTTATGCAGCAGTGATATTTTGCAATTGGTTTTTCGACTGACTTGTGGATCATCGCAATCGGGATACGGTCCTCAGACACCCAGGTACGTACGTCACCGAGAGTGGGACGTTCACCTGCCGATGCCAACGTGTACGCCCAATGAGCCGGGCTGTTGTCCGTCGGCACGATTTTGCGACCAGATGGATGAGTGACCTCGCTTCCCCGGTTGTTCGCGTGCTTGCGAACGAATAGTGGTAGATCTGGGGCGGTACTCCACTCGTCAAGCAAGATATTCCAGTGCGCGATTACGCCTGGTGTCGGAGAAGGACGAACCGCGCTTTTTGCCCATGCGAGCGCGAATCGTTCGACATGCTCGGTTAGCTCCATAGGTAATTCAGTGGGGCAAACGGGCAGTGACATTCGTTATGACGCCCAACGCCTGCGTTCAGCTGCGCCGAGCGCAGCGATGGAACATTGGGCGCGCTGCGACCAGGGCGTCAGCTGGAACGCGTTATTGGGCGGCGACCCCTCTATGTTTCATCGGGCTACTCGTTCTTGAGAATTTTGTGCATGACCGAGAGCGGAATCATGCCGGCGAAGCCTAGGGGGAAGAAGGCCAACAACCACCATGATGAGCCGCCAAGCAAGAACACATAGATCGGCAGACCAATTACTGCGCCGCTTTGCAGCAGGAATCCTAGCGCGCCGAACAAATACCCGACAAGCTTGCGAAGAAACGATGGCCCCTTGTGTTTTGCGGTTTCCTTGGCCAGATCTGCTTCGGCTTCCTCTGCAATATGTGAAAAGGCAGACAACAGATCTTTGTCGAATTGAGCCCTGTTCCCAGCGGTGGTGATGGTGTGAGTTTTCTTTTCGTATGGCACTACGATTCTCCCCTCGCTGCCCAACGTGAAATGGTTGACAAAGTCATTGCCGAGAAAGGATATACCTCTGGATATTTGTATACAAAGCTAGAGATGCGTATGTACTGCTACATATCTGGTGTTGGATGTATCGGCTTGTCCTGTTTATCTCTTGTATTGGATATGACGCGGTGCTCGATGCCGAGGGCCTGGACGGCGCGCCACGGCAGTTCCCAGAGCTTGTGGCGCGGGCGCCAGAGGGCGCCGAGGACCTTCATCTGGGCGCGAAGCGCGATATCGTCGTAGGCGATGCGCTCGTAGACCATGTCATGTGGCGAGCGCGGCGAAATGCGGATTCTCTTGCGTGGCTGCTAGGCTGACTGCGAGACGATGAGCTCCACCGTCGTGAAGCGCAGCGAGCGCGCTTCGTCGTAGCGATAGCGCACGCAGACCAGCCGTTCGCCGAAGCGCGCGAGGAGCTTCTTGGTGCCGTTCTGTCCCGGCTTGAGCTTGAGCCGCGCCTCCATGTGCCGATTCAACGCCGAGGCCCATTGGGGTTGACCGGCTCGCCGGACCGCAGCAGGTGAGAAAGGCGCTGGCAGGCGAGGGAGGCACAGTAAAATCCGTGCCTCCATGTGGGAAGGCGCCGCGATTGTCCTCATCGTCGCAGGGATATTGCTCTGGGTCGACAGCCTGCGCGCCAGGGAGCGGGCGGTGCGGGCGGGCAAGTCGGCGTGCGAGCGCTACGACCTGCAGCTGCTCGATGACACGGTGTCGTTCACGCGGTTGCGGCTGGCGCGCGACGACGAGGGGCAGCTGAAGATCGCGCGGACGTACACCTTCGAGTTCTCGGATACCGGCAACAACCGCCGCCGCGGCGCGATCGTGATGCTGGGAGGCGAGCTGCTGGATCTGCAGCTGGAGCCTTACAGGGTGCAATGAGCGAAAAGTGGCACCAGGGGCGGGTGATCGAGAACCGGCACTGGACCGAGGCGCTATTCTCGCTGCGCGTCGAAGCTCCTCGCCTGGGCTTCGAGGCCGGGCAGTTCGTGCGCATCGCGCTCGATATCGATGGCGGCCGGGTGGCGCGGCCGTTCTCGTTCGTCAATCCGCCCGTCGATCCGGTGCTCGAGTTCTACGGCATTGTCGTGCCGGAGGGGCCGCTGTCGCCGCGCCTGGCGCGGCTCGAGCCGGGCGATGCGCTCCACGTCGCGACCAACCCGGCGGGCTTCCTGGTTCTGTCCGAGGTGCCCGATGCCAGGTCTTTGTGGCTCATCTCGACCGGTACCGGCATCGCGCCGTTCCTGTCCATGCTGCATACCGAAACGCCGTGGAAGCGCTTCCGGAATGTGGTTCTGGTGCATGCCGTGCGGCGCGCGAACGAACTGGCTTACCGCGCCCTGATCGAGATGCGACTGCGGGAGAAGAAAAATCAGTTGAAGTACGTGACCTTCGTAAGCCGTGAAGCGCACCCCGGGTCGCTTGCCGGCAGAATCCCGGCCGCCGTGCGCGACGGCCGCCTCGAGCGTGCCGCCGGGCTCGAGCTCTCGGCGCAGTCCTCGCACGTGATGCTGTGCGGCAACCCCGACATGCTGAAGGACGCCGGCGCGGCGCTCGCGGAGCGCGGCATGCGCAAGCACCGCCGCCGCAATCCGGGCCACATCACCGTGGAGAGCTTCTGGTGAGCGTTTTTTCCGGGATGACGCTCAGGCGGGCGAACCCGTTCGGCGTGCTGCTGGCCGCAGCATGGCTGCTGTCGGGCTGCAACGCCGCGATGCGCACGGCTTACGACAACGCCGAAACCTTCCTGCGCTGGCGGGCGATGAGCTATGTGCAGCTCAGCGGCGAGGCCGCGGACGAGCTCGACGAGCGCATCGACGGCTTCCTCGCCTGGCACCGGTCGCGGGCGCTGCCGCAGTACGCGCGGATTTCCGCCGACGCCGCTCGCCGCGTAGCGACGGGCCTCTCGCCCGCCGACCTTGTTTGGGGGTACGATTCATTTGGCGCGCAGGCGCGGGAGAGCCTGCGCGAAGCGGCGCTGCGCCTCGCCCCGGTGCTCGACCGGCTCGATTCCGAGCAAATCGCGCATCTGGAGAAGCGCTTCGCCGAGGACAATCGCAAATTCTCGAGAGAGAACCGGGGCGGCGAGAAGGATCGCCGCAACCGGCGCGCCAAGCGCATGGTGAACCGGGTGGAGGACTGGGTGGGAAAGCTGTCGAAAGAACAGGTGGAGAGGGTGAGGCAGTACTCGGAGCGCGCGCCGCTTTATGACAACCTGCGCGAGCGCGACCGCAAGCGCATCCAGGCCGGCCTGCTGTCGATCATCCGCGCCCGCGAGGCGCAGAGGCGCCTGCCCGCGTACGTGGAAAACTGGGACCGCGGCCGCGAGCCGTCCCTGGCGGCGGCCAACAAGGTCTGGCGCGGCGAGCTCGACAGGCTGCTCATCGATCTGGACCGCACGCTGACTGCCGAGCAGCGTGCCAAGGCGGTGGCACGGCTGCGCGGCTTCTCCGAAGACTTCGCCACGCTCGCCGCCGGCGCGGACCAGACGCGGCAGTGAACGATCCCCGCGGCATAGACCCGCGCGCCGCTCCAGAGATGCTCGAACAGGAGCCGGCCGGCTACGCCGGCCGCACGCGCTACGCGCAGCTTGAATACGATGCGCTGCTCGCCAATCTCTCGATCGGCATCGCTTTCACGCGCGAGCAGCGCTTTTTCCTCTGCAATCCCAGGTTCGCGGAGATGTTCGGCTGGGGGCCCGAGGAGCTGATCGGCAAGCCCGGCGAAGTCGTTTATCCGAGCCGCGAGAGCTACAACGCGCTCGGCCAGATCGCGGTGCCGATCCTCTCCTCGGGCCGCCAGCTCGATCTCGAGTGGGAGGTGCGGCGCCGGGACGGCTCGACCTTCCTTGCGCGCCTCATCGCCAAGCCGATCGACCCGCAGAACACGCAGCAGGGCACGGTGTGGATCGTCGAGGACATCACCGAGCGGCGGCGCCACGCCGACCAGGCGCAGCGGCTGCTGCGCGAGCAGGAGGCGATCCTCGGCACCGCTTCGATCGGCATCGTGTTCCTCAAGGACCGCGGGATCGTGCGCTGTAACCGGCGCTACGAGGAGATGTACGGCTACGAGCCCGGCGGCATGGACGGAAAGCCGACCTCGGAGCTGTACGGCAATCCCGAGGACGAGTCCAAGGCGAAGTTCGCGTACGCGCAGCTCGCGCGCGGCCAGACCGCTCGGCGCATCGAGCTGCGCAAGCGCAAGAACGGCAGCACTTTCTGGACGCGCGCCGACGGGCGCGCGGTCGATCCGCAGGAGCCGCTGAAAGGCTCGGTGTGGATCGTCGAGGACATCACCGAGCAGCGCCTCGCCGAGGAAAGGCTGCAAAGCGCGCTCGCCGAGCAGCAGGCGCTACTCAACAACGTGGTGGTCGGCATCCATTTCACGCGCGGCCGCAAGACGGTGCGCTGCAACCGCCGCTTCGAGGAGATGCTCGGCTATGCGCCCGGCGCGGCGGTCGGCGCTTCCACGCGCGACTTCTATTTCACCGACGAGGAATGGCAGAAGGTCGGCGGAGGCATCTATGACGAGGTCAATCTCGGCCGCACGCACACGCGCGAGCAGTGGCTCAGGCGCCAGGACGGCTCGGGTTTCTGGTGCCGCATCAGCGGCCGCGCCGTCGAGGCGGGCGAGTCCGCGAAAGGCTACGTCTGGCTGCTGGAGGACATCACCGAGAGGAAACGCGCCGACGAGGCGCTCGAGCGCCTGGTCCGCGAGCAGGACGCGGTGCTGCAGAACGCGCTCATCGGCATCACCTTCCTCAAGGACCGCAAGGTCATGCGCTGCAACCGGCGCTTCGAGGAAATCCTCGGCTACGACCAGGGCGAGCTGCTCAATCTTTCGACGCGCTTCATGTTCCGCAGCGACGAGGAATTCCTGGCGCGCGGCGGTGCTGTGTACGACAGCATGTGGCGCGGCGACACCCTCAGCCTCGAGCGTCCGTACATGCGCAAGGACGGTGCGCAGATCTGGTGCTCGGTTTCCGGCCGCGCGGTGCAGCCCGGCGATCCGTCGCAGGGCGTGGTCTGGCTGTTCGAGGACATCACCCAGGAGCGCGAGGCGGAAGAGCGGGTGCAGCGCGCGCTCGCCGAGCAGGAGCTGATCCTGGACAACGCCACGGTCGGTATCGCGTTCGTACGCAAGCGCGTCATCCAGCGTTGCAACCGGTTTCTCGAGGAGATGGTGGGAGCCGGGCCCAGCGACCTGCTCGGCAAGTCGAGTGCCGTGCTGTTCGCCTCCGAGCAGGAGTGGAAGGAAGCCGGCCGCGTCGCGTACACGAGCACCGCGCCCGGCGAGACGCACGAGTCGGAGGAGCGCTTCAAGCGCAAGGACGGCTCCGTGTTCCGCTGCCGCACGCGCGGGCGCCGCACCGATACCGGCGAGCCCGAGCAGGAGTGGATCTGGAGCTTCGAGGACGTCACCGCCGAACGCGATGCCGAGGCGCGTGCCCGCGCCGCGCTGGGCGCGCTCGAGCGCGCCGTCGCCGAGCGCACCGCCGAGCTCAAGGCCGCCAACGAGCAGCTCGAGCTCGAGGTGGTCGAGCGCAAGGTCGCCGAGCAGCGCGCGCAGCACCTCGCCCACCACGACGCGCTCACCGGGCTGCCCAACCGCCGCCTGCTCGAGGACCGCCTGACGCAGGCGCTCGCGCTCAGCTACCGCAACCGCAAGCAGACCGCGGTGATGTTCGTGGACCTCGACCGCTTCAAGACCATCAACGACTCGCTCGGCCACTCGGTGGGCGACCTGCTGCTGAAGGAAGTGGCGGCGCGGCTGGTCAAGCAGCTGCGCGTGATCGACACCATCTGCCGCACCGGCGGCGACGAGTTCGTCGTCGTGCTGCCCGAGGTCAAGCGCTCGGCGGACGCCGCCAATGTGGCGCAGAAGATCATCGAGAACCTTTCGCAGCCGATCCGGATCGAGGAGCGCGAGCTCACGGTCACGCCCTCGATCGGAATTTCCGTGTTTCCCGAAGACGGCCGCGACGCCGAGACCCTGATCCGCAACGCCGATGCGGCGATGTACCACGCCAAGGAAATGGGCCGGGCGAACTACCAGTTCTTCACCGAACAGATGAACCTGACGGCTTCACGCCGCCTGGTGCTGGAGAACGACCTGCGACGGGCGCTCTCCCGCGGCGAGCTCCGGGTCCATTACCAGCCGATCGTCGAGGCGAAGAGCGGCAAGGTCTCGGGCCACGAGGCGCTGGTGCGCTGGCAGCACCCCGAACGCGGCCTGGTGTACCCCGTCGAGTTCATCCAGGTCGCCGAAGACACCGGGCTGATCCTCAAGATCGGCGAATGGGTGCTCAAGGAAGCCTGCCGCTGGGCGACCTTCATCGGCGTCGAGCGCGGCCTGCCGGTGTCGGTGAACCTGTCGGCGCGCCAGTTCAACGATCCGAAACTGGTGCAGACGGTGTCGCGGGTACTCAAGCAGTCCGGCCTGCCGGCGCACCTGCTGACGCTCGAGATCACCGAATCGACCGCGATGCAGCAGACCGACCTGACCCTGGCGACCCTCAAAAAGCTGAAGGAGCTCGGCGTGTCGATCGCGCTGGACGACTTCGGCACCGGCTACTCGAGCTTCTCCTACCTGAAGCTGTTCCCGGTGAACACGCTGAAGATCGACCGCTCGTTCATCGCCGACCTCGAGCGCGAAGGGGACCACCGCGCCATCGTCGCGGCGATCATCGCGCTGGCGCAGGTGCTGAACCTGAAAGTAGTCGCCGAGGGGGTCGAGACCGAGGCGCAGAAACAGTTCCTGCGCGGCTTCGGCTGCGAGGAAGTGCAGGGCTATCTGACCGGCCGGCCGGTGGACGCCGACACGGCGGCGAAGGGATACCTAGGTTGAGCTGCGGCGCCGCTGCTTCAGCAGCTCCTCGACTTCTTTGATGTTGAACTCGACCCCGACCATGTTCGGGTTGACCTCGAGCGCGCGGCGGAACCACTCCAGCGCTTTTTCGTACTGCTCGAGTTTAGTGTAGATCTGCCCTACGCCGGAGAGCGCGCCGAAATGCAGCGGATTGCGCTTGAGCACCTGGTTGCAGTCGGCCAGCGACTTGCGGTACTCGCCGGCGAGGTAATACACCGTGGCGCGCCGGTTCCAGGCTTCCGCGAACTCGGGTTTGGCCGTGACTATGGATGTGAATATTTCTATGGCCTCCTTGTGACTGCCGGCCCGCATCGCTTCGGTGCCGCGCGCCATCAGAAGATCGATGTCGCGCTCGCCCGAGCGGCCCCATAGCAGCCAGAGCCCCTGCTCGGCGTAGCTGCGCACGAACGCGCTCTCGTCGCGCAGCCTTTCGTGCAGCAGCGCCGCGTCCTGCATGCCGCCGAGGTTCGCGACCCAGACCACGGCCTCGGCGCGCGTCGCGGCATCGGCGCTGGCGAGCGCCGCGAGCGCCTCGCCGCGGGAACGCGGCGGCTCGGGGAATGCGGGCGGGGCGGCCGCTGTTAATACAACAGTTAACAGCACCGCCGGGAGTACGATGAGCCGTCGTGCATCCGAAATCGGCATCGTCCGTATATGCTTTCGTGACCACCAACGAAAGGAAAGACTCGTGAAAAAGTACCTGCTTGCCCTCATCTTAGCGTTTTCGTCGCTTCCCGGCGTCGTTCTCGCGGCCGACAGCGGCCCGGCCGCGACGCCGTCCAGGCCGCAGGATGCGACGCTGGAGCGCGCGCGCTCGGCGATCGTGCAGAAAAACTGGCCGGGAGCGCAATCAATCCTTCGCGATGCCGTGGGGCGCGATCCGAAAAACGCCGACTACCACAACCTGTATGCGTACTCGATCCGCAAGGGCGCGAACCCGGACATGAGCCTCGTCTTCAAGCACTACAACGAGGCGCTCAGCATCGACCCGAAACACAAGGGCGCGCACGAGTACATCGGCGAGGCCTACCTGATGATCGGCAACGTCGACAAGGCGAAAGAGCACCTCGCCCAGCTCGACAAAATCTGCTTCTTCGGCTGCAGCGAGTTCACGGAGCTCAAGACCGCGATCTCGGATTTCGAGACCAGGAAAGTCGCGCGCTAGTTGGCAGCGTGGCTCGAAGTCCGGGATTTTCCCGTCTTTTGCTTACTGCTGGCAAGCCTCTTCCGGGCGAGCGCCGCGCCCGCGCCCAGCGCCTTCAGTTTCGCAATCGCGATCTCGCGGTCCATGGGCGCCATGCCGCAGTTGGTGCACGGGAAAAGATGCTGTCGCGGCACGAATTGAAGGGCTCTTTCGATCACCTGCGAGACTTCCTGTGCCGTCTCGACGCGATCCGACGCGACGTCGATGACCCCGACGAGAATGTCTTTTCCCTTCAGCAGCCCCAGCAGCTCGAGCGGGACCTTCGAATGGATGCATTCGAGCGAGATTTGCTTGATGCGGCTTTTCGCCAACGCCGGGAAGATCTCCTCGTACTGGCGCCACTCCGACCCGAGCGTCTTCTTCCAGTCGAGATTGGCCTGGATGCCGTAGCCGTAGCAGATATGCACGACCGTCGTGCATTTCAGCCCCTGAATGGCGCGCTCGAGGGCGGCAATGCCCCATTTCTTGACGTCGGCCATGTAGACATTGAAGGCCGGCTCGTCGAGCTGGATCACGTCGACGCCGTCCTTCTCCAGGGCGCGCGCCTCCTGGTTGAGCAGCTCGGCGAACGCCATCGCCAGCTTGACCTTGTCGCCGTAATGGCGGTCGGCGATCGTGTCGACGATGGTCATCGGGCCGGGCAGGGTGATTTTTATCCTGTTTTTCGAATGGCTTCTCAGGATCCGGGCTTCCGTCTGGTGCACGCGGCCTTTGAGCCGTAGATCTCCTGTAACGACCGGCACCATGGCGTCGTAACGGTTGTCGCGGATTCCCATCTTCACCTTGTGCTCGAAATCGATCCCCTCGACGAGCTCGAGGAAACCGTGCACGAAATGCTGGCGCGACTGCTCGCCGTCGGTGACGATGTCGATGCCGGCGTCTTCCTGCTCCTTCAGCCAGAGCAGCGTGGCGTCGCGCTTGGCGCGCGCGAGCTCGGCGCCCGAGGCGCGCCACGCCGGCCAGAGCTTGTCGGTCTCGGCGAGCCAGGCCGGCTTGGGCAGGCTGCCGGCGATGGTGGTTTCGAGCATCATTTTCTCCCCTGGGCGCGACGTATCGATCATAATTAACTGGATTCTCTAACGCATCTCACGCATTTCACAAGCGCGCAAAAGGGGTAAGCCATGGGCAGACTGATCGTTGCGGCACTGGTGCTGGGACTCTCCGGATCCACCTGGGCGCAGGTGAAGCCCTGCGAGGAGCTCAAGGGCGAGATCGAGGCCAAGATCAAGAAGAACGGCGTCGAGAAATTCACGCTCGAAATCGTGGACGCCGACAAGCAGGCCGACGGCAAGGTGGTCGGCACCTGCGACGGCGGCACCAAGAAGATCGTCTACAAGCGCGGCGAGTAGCCAGCCCGCTCGCGGGCTCCTGCCGGCTCCCGCAGGGGGTAGAGCCACGCGAGCGCCGCAAGCTGCAGCGCGGCAAGGGCGAGGAAGGCCGCGGCGTAGCCTTGCGGCGCGTAGCGCCCGTCGACCACGGGGTAGAGTTTGAGCACGGCGCCGATGCCCCACTGGAAGGCGAACGAGAAACCGAACATCAGCACGTTCGACGCCGTGTTGACGCGCCCGGTCATCTCCGGCCCGAACAGCGCAGTAAAAAGCGGATAGGCAAGGGCAGCCGAAATCGCCGTGAAACCGTAGATCGTCAGAATCACGCCCAACCAGGCGTTGACTCCGAAACTCAGGATTGAAAACATTGCGAGAGACGCGGACAGCCCGACCTTGTACATCGTCATGCGCGAGATCCCGCTGCGCGCGAGGCGGTCGCTGGTGACGCCGAAGAACACCGAGCCCACGGTATAGGCGATCGCGGTCAAGAGCAGGTAGTGCGCCACCGCCGGGCGCTCCAGGCCGGCGACGTCGTACAGCCAGGGCGCGAGCCATAGCCCCTGCAGCGCCTGGTAGCCCGCATGGCAGACGACGAGCGGCGCCGCGATGCGCCAGAAGGGCAACGACGAGAACACGCGGCCGAACCCGGCGATCTGCCGGCGCAGGGTTTCGCCCGAACCAGGAAGTTTTTTTTCCGGAACGATGGTGAAGATAAGAACGGCGACCACCAAGGAAATTCCCGCCAACCCCGTGAACAAAGCACGCCAGCCGTAGGGGCCGAGCAGAGCCTCGGCCGGCGCGGTCGCCGAGAGTCCGCCGATGCCGCCGATGGCCAGATAGAAACCATTCAGCGTCGCCAGGCGCGACAGGGGAAACCACAGCGTGAACGCCTTGATCGCGCCCATCAGCCCCGCCGAAACGCCCAGGCCGATGAGCGCCCGCCCGACCGACAGCATCGTGAAATCGCGCGCCACGGCGAAGACCAGCGCGCCGCTCGCCGCGACGCAGAGCAACGCGGCTACCACGCGGCGCGGCCCGTAGCGGTCGAGCAGCACGCCCAGCGGCAGCTGGATGGCGGCGAAGGCGAGCAGGTACATCGAGGTGAGAAAACCCAGATCCGACGGCGTGAGCGCGAACTCGCGCGCCAGGTCCCTGGAGATGACGGCGTTGACGTTGCGGAAGAAGAACGAGAGGAAGTAGCCCGCCGCGAAGGGGCAGAACGCCACGAGAACGAGTTTCACGGCCGGATTCTAATGGGGTAGGCTAGCGCGCATGCCAAAGAAGCTGATCATCGGCATCACCGGGGCGACGGGGGCGATTTACGGCCTTCAGCTTCTGCATGCATTAAAAAAAATCAGCGGCTGGGAGGGCCATCTCATCCTGACCGACGCCGGCGCTCTGAACGTCTGGCACGAGCTCAAGATGAAGCGCAAGGACGTGGAGCGCCTCGCCAAGGTTGCCTATCACCCGAAGGATGTCGGCGCGGCGATCGCCAGCGGCTCGTTTCTCACCGAGGGGATGATCATCGCGCCGTGCTCGATGAAGACCCTCTCCGCTGTCGCGCACGCGCACGCCGACGATCTCGTGTCGCGCGCCGCGGATGTGGTGCTCAAGGAGCGCCGCCGCCTGGTGCTGCTGCCGCGCGAGACGCCGCTCAATCTGGCGCACATCCGCAACATGGCCGCCGTGACCGAGATGGGCGCGATCGTGTTTCCGCCGCTGCCCGCGTTTTACGCCAGGCCGAAGTCGCTCGACGACATGGTCGCGCACAGCGTGGCTCGCGTGCTCGACCTGTTCGGCATTCACTCGCCGAAGCTCGTGCGCTGGCAGGGGCTGGATGGCTGACCTGTCGGCGTTTTCGCAGTCCTATGCCGAGGCACGCACAAAATTCCTGGAAGTCGCGGGTCCGCGGGTAAAAAATTATCTTCATTCAGACGTGAAAGGCCCGGCAGCAGAGGATCTTCATCTCGATGTCGCGCTGCTCGGATCGCCCGATGCGTCGTGCATATTCGCGGTCGGCTGCGGCACCCACGGCATCGAGGGCTACCCGGGCTCCGCGGCGCTGACGCACTGGCTGCGCTCGGGCGGGGCGAAGCGCATTGCGGCGGATACGGCGGTGGTTTTCCTCCATGCCCACAATCCCTGGGGCTTCGCTCACAAGACGCGGGTGACCGAGGAGAACGTCGACCTCAACCGCAACTTTGTCGACTTTGGGGCGCCGCTGCCGCGCAATCCGGGCTACGAGGAGGTCCACAAGATCATTACGCCGGCGCTGTGGGACGAGCCGGGCGTCGCCGCGGTGTTCCAGCGGCTCGCCGAGTTCAGGCAGCGCGTCGGCGAGCAGGCGTTCTCGGACGCGTTCAACGGCGGGCAGTACTCGCATCCCGACGGGGTGTATTACGGTGGTGCGCGCGAGCAGTGGTCGAACCGCGTTTTTCGGCGCGTGGTCAAAGAGCATTTCTCCTATTGCAAGAAGATTTGTTTTATGGATTTCCATACTGGAATCGGCCCGCGGTATGACCATATCTACCTGTGCTTTCATCCGCCGGGCTCGGCGGGCCACGAGCGGGCGCGGGCGTGGTGGGGCGAGCGCGCCGTGAACCGCGAGGGCGTGACGCACAAGGCGCTCGCCGTCTACCGCGGGCTGCTGATCGATGCGTTCGAGTCGATGCTGGCGGCGGCGGAACTCACTACGCTGGTGGTGGAATTCGGCACCCTGCCGCGCGAAGGAGTGCAGCGCGCGGCGCTGCTGCAGCGCTGGCTGCGTTTTCACGGTCCCGGAACTCAGGAGCTGCTGCGCGAGTACGAGGAGGCCTACTACCCATCCGAGCCGCGCTGGCGCGAGGCTGTTCTCGAGCAGTCCCTGGAGCTGCTCGATCGCGGGGTGCGCGGCGTCAGTTCCTGGTGAAGAAGCCCTCGAGCGCCTGGTTGAACGCCGCGGCCTGCTCGACATTGGCGATATGCGCAGCCTGCGGTATGCCTACGTATTTCGCCCCCGGGACGTGCTCGCCGATGTAGCGCGTCCCCGGCGCCGCCCCGTCCTGTTCGCCGGCAATGGCGAGCACCGGCAGTTCGATGTCCTTCAGCCGCGCCGTGGTGTTCAACTTCATTATCGCCTGCCCGCAGCCCACGTAGCCCGCGACCGGAGTATTGGCGATGAGCCCGGCGATCCTCTGCGCCGCCGGACTGCCGCGGAACGGCGCGGTGAACCAGCGTTCCATGGTCGATTCGACCAGCGCCGCCATGCCCGCGGTCTGCGCGATGCGGATGCGCTCCTCCCATTGCTTGATGGCATCGGCGTTTTGCGTGTGCGTGGTATCGGCGAGCACCATCCTGTCGAATGGCCCCGGCTGCTTGAGCGCCAGCGTCTGGCCGATCATGCCGCCGATCGACAGGCCGCAGAAGTGCGCTTTTTGAATTTTCAGGATTTCTAATAACCGGAGCACATCGTCGGCGAGCTGCTCCAGCGCATAGGGCCCCGACGGCGCTGCGCTCTTGCCGTGGCCGCGCATGTCGTAGGCGAGGATCCGATAGCGGTCCTTGAAGGCGGCGATCTGCGGATCCCACATGCGCACGGTGCAGGCGAGCGAGTGGCTCAGGACCAGCCATGGCGCGCCTTCCTCGCCGTGGATTTCGTAGTTGATTTCGATGCCGTTGACGCTCGCTTTCATGCTGCCTCCATCGCCATGGAACGGAAGATTTTAGGGGTAGAATTGCCCATTCCCTCCTGAGGTTTTCGCCATGCGGCACGAAGTCCATGTTCACGCCGATATTCCGATCCTCGAAGGCGTGTCGCGGCGCCAGATCGAGCAGGCGTTCGCGCCGTGGCTCGAGTACCTGGACGCCGACGGCCTCGCCGACGTGAAGAGCCTCGAGCCCGACGAGCCCGGCATCAAGTTCGACGAGAAGGAGCTGATCCTCTACGTCTGCTGGACCGGCGAGACCGGCCGCAGCTTCCACCCCGCGTTCGAGCAGGCGCTCGAGAACCTCGGGCCGTACTGCTACGAGGCGGTCGAGGTCGACCTCACCGTCTATCACGAGAACGGCGACCAGGAGGCGAAACTGCTGTTCGTCGGGCCGACCGCGCACGCAATCCACGAAGCGCAGCGCCGCTGCATGGTCGAGGACCTCGTGGCGATCCTCGGCCGCCAGTTCGAGAAGGACGGGATCGCGCAGGTCACCACTCTGGTGAACGAATTGTTCGACGGCGACTGGAAGAAAAAAGCCTCTCAGGAAAAGAAGCCCGAGCGCGCGTTCGAAACCTACACCAGGCCTTCAAGAAAAAATCTGCACTGAGTGGCAGGACCGAAATACCCCGGTTTTGACACGCTCGCCCTGCACGCCGGCCAGTCGCCCGACCCGGCGACCGGCAGCCGCGCGGTGCCGATCTACCAGACCACCTCGTACGTCTTCCGCGATACCGAGCACGCGGCTTCGCTCTTCAACATGGAGCGCGCGGGCCATGTGTATTCGCGGATCTCGAATCCCACCGTAGCGGTCCTGGAAGAAAGGATTGCCGCGCTCGAGGGCGGCGTGGGCGCTGTCGCCGCCTCGTCCGGCCAGGCGGCGCTGCACCTCGCGGTGGCGACGCTGATGGGGGCGGGCGGACACATCGTGGCGTCGAACTCGCTCTACGGCGGCTCGCACAATCTTCTCGGGTACACCTTGAAGCGGTTCGGGATCGAAACGACGTTCGTCTCCCCTCGCAACCCCGAAAACTTTCGAAAAGAAATAAGAGACAACACCCGGCTTCTGTTCGGCGAAACGCTGGGCAACCCGGGCCTGGATGTGCTGGACATCCCCGCGGTCGCGGCGATCGCGCACCAGGCAAAACTCCCGCTGTTGGTTGACGCCACCTTCACCACCCCGTACCTGATGAAGCCCTTCGAGCTCGGCGCCGATCTGCTGTATCACTCCGCGACCAAGTTCCTCGGCGGCCACGGCGTGGCGATCGGCGGCGTGCTGGTCGACTCCGGCCGCTTCGACTGGGAGGCCTCGGGCAAGTTCGCCACCCTCACCGCGCCCTACGAGGGCTTTCACCACATGGACTTCGAGGAGGAGTCGGGCACCCGCGCCTTCCTGCTGCGCGCGCGCCGCGAGGGCCTGCGCGATTTCGGCGCCTGCATGGCCCCCATGACCGCGTTTCAGATCCTGCAGGGCGTCGAGACGCTGCACCTGCGGATGCCGCGGCACGTCGAGAGCACGCGAAAAATAATTCAGTTTCTGAATTCGAATCCTGTTGTCGAAAAAATTCTTTACCCTGAAATTCGAAGTCATCCCGATTACGAGCTGGCAAAGAAGCTGCTTCCCAAAGGCTGCGGCGCGGTCTTTTCGTTCGACATCAAGGGCGGCAGGCCGGCGGGGAAGGCGTTCATCGAGGCGCTGCGGGTGTTCTCGCACCTCGCCAACGTCGGCGACGCGAAATCGCTCGTCATCCATCCCGCCACCACCACGCACTACCGCATGAGCGACGCGGACCTGAAGAAGTCGGGCATTGCCGCGGGCACCGTGCGGCTGTCCATCGGCCTGGAGGATCCGCAGGATTTGATTGAGGATTTGGAGCGGGGACTCAAGTCCGCTTCCCGCGTTTGATGGATTTTGCTGTAGATAAGAAGCGGGTTTTCTCTTACACCGCTGCTCATGAGCTGGATCCGAAGAAGCGCACCATCGTCTTCGTCCACGGCGCCGGGCTGGATCACTCCTGGTTCGGCCTGCAAAGCCGCTATTTCGGCTATCACGGCTGGAACGTCCTCGCCCTCGACCTGCCGGGGCATGGGCGATCCGAGGGGCCGCCGATCGCCACCGTTGATGCCATGGCGCAGTGGGTTTTTGATCTGCTGAAAAATTTGAAAATTGAAAAAGCGGGCATCGTGGGGCACTCCATGGGCTCGCTTGTCGCCCTCGAGTGCGCGGCGCGGCAGCCCGAGCGGGTCGAGCGCATTGCGCTCATCGGCACCGCTTACCCGATGAAGGTAGGCGAGGCCTTCCTGGAAGCGGCGCGGAAGAACGAGCGGGCGGCGTTCGACATGGAAACCATCTGGGGTCACGCGGCGCAGGTGCCGCTCGGCGGCAACCCCAATCCGGGAATGTGGATGTACGGCGATACGCTGGCGAGACTGGCGCGGCTGGCGCCGGGCGTGCTCTACAACGACCTCAAGGCCTGCAACGACTATGCGTCGGGGCTGGAGAGCGCGGCGAAGGTCGGCTGCCCCGCGCTCTTCGTTTTAGGGCAACGCGATGTAATGACGCCGGTCAAGGCGGCGAAAGCGCTTCAGGAAAAAATACCTGGCTCGAAAACCAAAACCATCGCGCCTTCGGGCCACTCCTTGATGGCCGAGGCCCCCGACGCTACGCTGGACGCGCTCGTCGGATTTTTCGGCAGTCAGCCATGAGCCGGTTCGCTGCCTGGCTGCTGGCATCGGCCGCGCTGCTGCCGGCACTCGGCGCGGCGCAGACCTATCCGGTGAAGCCGGTGAAGATCGTGGTCCCCGCCCAGCCCGGCGGCGGACTGGATCTGATCGGCCGCACGGTGGCCGACCAGCTCGGGCGCGCGCTGGAGCAGTCGTTCGTCGTCGAGAATATTTCAGGCGGTGGCGGCGTAATCGCCTGCCAGACGGTCGCGCGTGCGGCGCCGGACGGCTACACGCTGATGGTAGGCTACGTCGCGACGCACGGCACCAATCCGGCCGTTCGCAAAGTCCAATATGACCCGGTCGGGGACTTCACCGCGATCGCGATGGTGGGCGGCACGCCCAACGTGCTGGTAGTCCATCCCTCCGTGCCCGCCACCGACCTGAAAACCCTCATCGACTATGCGAAGAGCAATCCCGGGAAGCTGAGCTTTGGCTCGGGTGGAATCGGCACGCTCAACCACCTGGTGATGGAGCAGCTCAAGGGCGCCGCCGGCTTCGACGCAGTCACTGTCCACTACCGCGGCATCGGTCCCGCAATTACCGACATGCTCGCGGGGCAGACCCAGATGATGACGCCTGGCCTCGCCGCCGGGCTGCCCCACATCCGCACCAAGAAAATGAAGCCCATCGCCATCACCGGCCTCAAGCGCCACCCGCTGCTGCCGGACGTGCCCACCTTCGAGGAATCGGGGTTCAAAGGCTTCGACGGCGTGCAGTGGTACGGGATCGTCGGCCCGGCTTCATCCAGGCCGAGGTCGCGCGCTGGAGCAGGCTCGCGCGCGAGCGCAGGATCACGCTCGACGACTAGCCAGGCCGCTTTTTAGCCGAACACGCCGCCGTTCACGTGCAGGGTCTGGCCGGTGATGTAGCGCGCGCCGGGCCCGGCGAGAAAGCGCACCGCCGCCGCGACCTCCTCGGGCGTGCCGCGGCGCCCGAGGGGGCTTCCACGCCCTGTATGCGCTGAAGGTGATGTTCTTTGAGTTTCGATCAAACCCGGCACCACGCAATTGACCGTAATCGCATGGGGGGCGAGGTCGTGGGCAAGGGCGCGGGTCAGGCCGACGAGCCCGGCTTTCGCGGCGACGACGTGCGGCCGCCCGGCGGCGCCGGTGTGCGCCGACATGCCGCCGATATTGACGATCGCGCCGGCTTCGCTTTGCTTGAGACTGTCGAGGCAGGCCCGCGCGCACAGCCAGGCGCCGTCGAGGATCACGCCGGTGATTTCGCGCCAGCGTTTGCCGTCGATGCCCTCGAGCGGCTCGACCGCCCGCAGCGCTGCGTTGTTGACCAGGATGTCAAGCCTGCCGAATCGCTCGAGCGCGGTTGCCACCATGCGCTCGATAGCCGCTTCGTCGGTGATGTCGGCGAGTATAGGAATGGATTGTTGTTTTTTGGCTTCGATTTCTGAATGAACTGCATTAATTTCAAAAGCGGACTGTCGGGCATTCAGAACCACCGCTGCCCCGGCATCCGCTAGCGCCAGGGCGATCGCGCGGCCGATGTTGCGCCCCGCGCCGGTCACCAGAGCGACCCGGTTCTTCAGCTCGCTCATGAACGGTACGGCGACAAGTCTATTTTTGAATCGAAGGCGGCTCGCGCAAAAACCAGGAACCGTTCCGCCTGCGCGGCGCTCCAGCCGCCGTAGGCGCAGTTCAGCCGGAATTTTTCCTCGATGTCGGCGCGCACTAGCGGCTCGTGGACGCCGCCGCGCAGGTGCGCCTGGCGCTCCTCGATGAATTTTCCATTTCTCAACTTCACCTTGATGTGACCGGTAAATTCGCGGGGGTAGGGATTATCCGGATCGATCTCGTAGCGCACCTTGGCTGCCAGCGAGCGCAGGCGCTCGTCCCTCACCCGCTCCTCGGTGAATGCGTCGAGGCCGGCATGGCCGAGGACGAAGCCGGCGGCGATGCAGTAAGGCTGGCTGAACTTCGCGGCGTAGGCGTTCGGCGGGCGCTGCTTGGCTGCGAGCGGCTCCCACAGCCGGTGCACGATTCCTTCGGCGGTCTCGCACACCACCTCGACGATATCTTCAACGCGAATCCTTCCTGCCAGCCGGCGCGCGCAGTCCACGTAAGGCTGCGTCATCGTGCCGCAGGCGTACGGCTTGAAAGCGAGCGACGCCGCAAGCCAGCGCTCGCCGAAGCCGTCGAGCAGCTTGGCCCAATCGCCTTCGGCGGTGTGCGCGAAGCCCTGATACAGGCCATGCTTGCCCTCGAGAACCGTGCGCGGCCCGACAAACCCGGCGCGCGCCAGGTCCGCGGCGCGGATCCCGGACTGCGCGGCCCATCCGGGGTGCAGGCGCTTGGTCCATGCGCCTTCGGCGAGATATTCGATGATGCCCGAAGCCATGGAGCCGGCGATGCCGAGTGCATTTACAAAATCATTTTTTTTGAAATTCAAGGCAACCGCCACTCCCGCGGCAGCCGCGATCGTGCCGAACACCGCCGTGGGATGAAAGCCCGCCTCGTGAATGCGCTTCGGCGCGACCAGGCTCGCGCGGCAAATGAGTTCGGCGCCGACGGCGATCCCCGACAGCGCGTCCTTTCCCGGGATTTTTTCTCTTTCGGCAATCGCGAGCACCGCCGGCACGATCACCGCGCCGGCGTGCACCGGCCCGCCCTCGAAGGTGTCGTCGAAGTCCTCGCCGTGCGCCGCGGTGCCGTTCACGAAGGCCGCGCCCGCGGAATCGAGCGCGCGCGCATGTCCGATGGCGGTGCAGTTTCCCGCGGATTCCCACGCCGCGAGCGCCGCGCCCGCGTAGTCGGACTTGCGCGCCGCGACGCACAGGCCGGCGACGTCGATCAGCAGCTTTTCGGCGGTATCGCGGAATGCCGGGGAACGGAGGCGGGCGCCCTCGACCCCGGCGGCGAGGCGTTCGCTGATCGATTCCGTCGGCGATTCGCTCATGCGTATTCGCCCCTGAGGATCCTCGCCGCCTCGACCATCGCTTTCATCTTGCCGAAGGCCGATTCGCGCGGCAGGAACTTCATGCCGCAGTCGGGCGCGAGGATGATGTTCTCCGGTTTTACATGTTGCAGCGCTTTTCTTATCCGTCCGGCGACAGTTTGCGGAGTCTCGACTTCGCTCGTCGAAAGGTCGATGCAGCCCACCATTATTTTCTTGTTGTTCAATGACTTCAAAACCGAGCAGTCGAGCCTGGGCTGCGCGGTCTCGATCGACACCTGATCGCACGAGCAGTCGGCGAGCTCGGGCAGGAAAGAGTAGCCGGCGGGCTTGTCCTTGAGGTAGACCGCGTAGCCGAAGCAGATGTGAACGGCGGTTACACCAGAAACATTCTCAAGAGCCCGGTTGAGTGCCTTCAAACCGTACTGGCGCGCCTTTTCCGGCTGTGCCTGCATGTAGGGCTCGTCGATCTGCACCACGTCGGCGCCCGCGGCAAAGAGGTCCGTGATCTCCTCGTTCAGCGCCGCGGCGTAAGCGAGCGCCGCTTCCTCCTCGCTCCCGTAGTAGTCGTTCTGCGCCTGCTGCGTCATGGTGAAGGGTCCGGGGACCGTGATTTTGGTTTTTCTCGAAGTGTGCTTCTTCAGGAACAATAAATCGTCGACTTCAACGGCACGCATTCTCCTTATCTTGCCGACAATGCGTGGCACCGCCTGCCGCTTTCCGGAACGGGTGATCGCGACGCCGGGGTTGTCGAGGTCGATCCCCCCGAGCGCGGTGGCGAAGCGGTTGGAATAGCTTTCGCGGCGGATCTCGCCGTCGGTGACGATGTCGAGGCCGGCTTCTTCCTGCGCACGGATCGCGAGCACTGTGGCGTCATCCTGCGCTTGTGCCAGAAAGGGTTCCGCAACCCGCCACAGCTCCGAGGCGCGCACGCGCGGCGGGACGTGCTTCGCCAGCCGCCCGCGGTCGATCAGCCACTCGGGCTGCGGGTAGCTTCCGACGAGAGTCGTAGGAAACAGGGTCGGCATTTCACTTCCAGCTCGTACGCATCACGATCCAGATAGTAGCGGCGCCGAATACTGCCAGGCCTGCCGCAATGACGGCAAAGATGCCCTGCAGCGAGGTGGCGAGAGCGCCGCCGACGATCACGATCGCCAGCCGCGCAGTCCCCGAGAGAACCGGGAGAATGACCCGCCCGGCGCCCTGCGACGCGAAATAGAGCGCCATGCCGGCGGCGAGGAAGGGGTAGAGCGGCGCCACGGTGCGAAGGTAGCGCGCGCCGCTGTCGAGTACCGCCGGGTCGGCGCTGAACAGCGTCACCCAGGCCTGCGGCACGATCGCCACGGTGGCGCCGATCGCGAGGCTGATCGAGGCCGCAAGCCCGGCGCCGATCCAGGCGATGCGCTTCGCGCGCTCGGCGCGGCCGGCGCCGATATGCGTGCCCACCAGCACCACCAGCGCCTGCCCGACCGCGAACACCAGCGGGATCTGCAGCAGCTCGAGCCGCAGCCCCACGCCGTAGCCCGCGAGCGCAGCCGTGCCATAGCGGCCGACGAAGCCGGTGAGGATGACGGCGGTGAGCACGGTCTGAAACGATGACAGGACCGAGACGCCGCCGACGCGGAGGATGTCGCGGAAGAGCTTCGCCTCCAGCCTGAAATCTCCGCTGCGGGGTCGCAACGGGCTCGAGGCACCGAATACCGCGAGCGCCATGGCAAGAGCAGCGATCGTGAAAGTGGTCACATACGCCACGCCGGCGCCGGCGATGCCGAGCTTCGGCATCGGCCCGAGGCCGAGCACGAGGGCCGCTGACAGGGGAAGATGAACCACCGCGGCGCCGATCAGGCCGAGCGCAGGCATCATCATGTTGCCGGTGCCCCGCAACACGGCGGACAGCGTGTTGGCGATCCACACCACGATCGCGCCGGCGAACACGACATTGGAGTAGGCGAGCGCGCTGCGCAGCGACTCGTCCGCGCCGCCGAGCAGGCTGTAAATCGTCGTCCCCAGCAGCAAAATTAGAACTGTAAAGGCGACACCCATGGCGGCGGCGATCACCAGCGCATGCACCACCAGGCGGCGCGCGGCCGCCGGCTCGCCGGCGCCGAGGGCGCGCGCGATCGCCGACGAGACCCCGCCTCCCATGGCGCCGGCGGAGGTCATCTGCAGCAGCATGAGCAGCGGGAACACCAGCGCCAGGCCGGCGAGCGGCGCGGTGCCGAGGCGGCCGACGAAATACGTGTCGCCGACCGACACCATCGACTGGAAGGCTACGAGCAGCACCCCCGGCGCGGAGAGGCGCAGCAGGATGGGGACGATCGGAGCGGAAAGAAGGCGCTCGGCGGGGGGGCGGCTCAACGAACCGCGATTCTACAAAGACTTTCCCCTTAGAAGAGCGCGATTTGCCCCGAGGGCGAGGGCAGCTTGAAGCGGCTGCAATCGAGCTCGGCGGGCTTGCGGCCGGCGCCATGGCCGTTCAGGCCGAAGCGGCGGCAGGCGATGTCGAAGCGCTTCTCGATCAGCTGGGCGAAGTTTCCGGTTCCCGTCATGCGGGAGCCGAAGCGCGGATCGTTGTCGCGGCCGCCGCGCACCTGCCTGACTATGCTGATGACATGGTCGGCGCGCTCCGGGTAGTGCGTGGCGAGCCATTCCTTGAACAGATCCTTCAGCTCGTTCGGCAGCCGCATGATGACGTAGGCCGCCTCCGAGGCGCCGGCTTTCGCTGCCTCCTCGAGCACGTGTTCGAGCGTCTTGTCGTTGAGCGCAGGGATCAGGGCCGCGACCATCACCCCGCAAGGGACCTTTTCTTTCGAAAGAGATTTCAAAACATCAAGGCGGCGCTGCGGGCTGGCGGCGCGCGGCTCGAGCTTGCGCGCGAGGCTTCGGTCGAGGGTCCCGATGGAAACGAATACCTTCACCAGGTTCTTCTGCGCCATGAGGCCGAGCAAATCCAGATCTCTCTCGATCAACGCGGACTTGGTGACGATGGTGACCGGATGCTCGCATTCAGCCAGGACCTCGAGGATCTGTCGGGTGATCTTGTATTTGCGCTCGATCGGCTGGTAGCAGTCGGTATTCGCACCGAGCGCGATCGGGCTCGGCCGGTAGCCGGGTTTGGCGAGCGCCTCGCGCAGCAGCCCGGCGGCGTTGGTCTTGGCGAAGAGCTTGGTCTCGAAGTCCAGGCCTGGAGACAGCTCGAGATAAGCGTGGCTCGGCCGGGCGTAACAGTAGATGCAGCCGTGCTCGCAGCCGCGGTACGGATTGATCGAACTGTCGAAGCCGAGGTCGGGCGAGTCGTTGTGCGAGACGATGGAGCGGGCGCGCTCCTCGGTCACCGTGGTCTTGAGCTCCGCGACTTCCTCCTCCTGCGTCCAGCCGTCGTCGAAGCTTTCGCGGGCGACAGTTTCGAAACGTCCCTGGAGGAACGATTGCGCCCCCCGCATATGGAGCATTTCACCTTTTATCTCTCTCGGCATCAGCGCCACCAGTAAAATCAAAACTCCTGCCATCCTACCCCGATACTGTATAAATGAACAGTAGCACCGACCACGCGCGCCGCAACGTCGCGTTGCTTGCCGCGTGCCAGGCGATGCTGTTCACCAACAACTCGACGCTGATCGCGATCAACGGCCTCGCGGGACTGGCGCTCGCCCCGTACAAGGGGCTCGCGACCCTGCCGATCACCTTCTGGCTGCTGGGCGGCGCCATCGCCACCATGCCGGCCTCCCTGCACATGAAGCGCGTCGGGCGGCAGCGCGGGCTGACGGCGGGAACTCTTTGGGGAGTGGTGGGCGCGCTGATCTGCGCCGGGGCGATCTGGGCGCAGAGCTTCTGGCTGCTTTGCTTCGGCGCGCTGGTCTGGGGCGTCTACAACGCCTACGGCCAGTACTACCGCTTTGCCGCCGCCGACGTTGCCAGCCAGGACTTCAAGGCGATCGCGATCTCGCTGGTGCTCGCCGGCGGGCTGGTCGGCGGCATTCTTGGGCCGACGTTGAGCCAGGTTACCGTCGACCTGCTGGGGCCGAAGTTCATGGGCGCCTACCTGGCGCTGATCGCTTTCGCGCTGGTCACCATGGTGCTCCTGCGCTTCATCCGTATCCCAAATCCCACTACACAGGAACAGGCGGCTTCCGGCCGGCCGCTAGCGGAAATTGCCGCGCAGCCGAAGTTCGTCGTCGCCGTGCTTTCCGGAGCCATCGGCTACGGCGTCATGAATTTCCTGATGGTCTCGACGCCGATCGCCATGCAAGTCTGCGGCCACCCCTACAAGTTTGCCGCGTTCATCATCTCGTCGCATGTCGTGGGCATGTTCGCGCCTTCGTTCTTCACTGGATTTCTCATCAAGCGCTTCGGCGTGCTTCGAGTGATGATGGCCGGAGCCGCGCTCAACCTGGTCACCATCGGCATCGCGCTCGCCGGAGTTTCGGTGGCGCACTTCTGGTGGTCGCTGGTGCTGCTCGGCGTCGGCTGGAATTTTCTCTACACCGGGGGCACCACGCTGCTCACCGAGACCTACCGCCCCGAGGAGCGCGCCAAGGCGCAGGGCACGAACGACCAGGCGATCTTCATCATGATGGTGGTCTCGTCCTTCAGCTCGGGCTTCACCGTGACCACCGCCGGCTGGGAGCGCGTCAACCTGTTCGCGCTGCCGCTGGTCGCGCTGGTGATGATCGCGCTGGTCTGGTTCGCGCTGCAGGAGCGCGCGCGCAAAGCGGCGACGGTCTGAGCATGATTCGGCCCCCGGCTTCGGTCGGCCAGCGGCTGGAGGAAGTCGACACTCCTGCGCTGGTCCTGGATTTGAATGTTTTTGAAAAGAATCTCTCGACTCTAAAAAATGCGGTCGGCAGCAGCGTCCGCGTCCGCGCCCACGCCAAGACTCACAAATGTCCCGAAATCGCGAAGCGCCAGATCGCGGCGGGTGCCGTAGGCGTGTGCTGCCAGAAGGTGTCGGAGGCCGAGGCGCTGGTCGACGGCGGCATCGAGGACGTCCTGATCAGCAACGAAATCGTCGGCGCGGCGAAGGTTGCGCGACTCGCGTTGCTGTCGAAGCGCGCGCGCCTCGGGGTGTGCGTCGACGATACCGACAACCTGCGGGCGATCGCGGCGGCCGGCGCGCGGCTCGACGCCTACATCGAGATCGACGTCGGCATGCGCCGCTGCGGGGTGGCGCCGGGCGAGCCGGCGCTCGCGCTGGCGAAAGAGATCGTCAAGCACCGCAAGCTGCGCTTCGCCGGGCTGCAGGCCTACCACGGACGCGCCCAGCACGTCAGGTCGATGGCGGAGCGCCGCGCGGCGATCGAGAACTCGGCCGCTGCCGTGACAGCCACGAAAGACCTCCTCGGCAGAAACGGAATCGAATGCCCGCTGGTCACCGGCGCGGGCAGCGGCACGTTCATGTTCGAGGTCGAGTCCAGGGTGTGGGACGAGATCCAGCCCGGCTCGTACATATTCATGGACGCCGATTATGCGAAAAACGAATGGGCCGCGCCCCTGCCGCGCTTCAGCCATGCTCTTTTCGTGTGGACCACGGTGATGAGCCGCCCGACTCCGCAGCTGGCGATCGTCGACGCCGGGCTGAAAGCCTCGAGCGTCGACTCGGGCATGCCGACGGTCTGGGACCGGCCCGGCCTGACCTACACCAAGGCCTCGGACGAGCATGGCTGGGTCGAAATCGCCGCCGGCGCGGCAGCGCCGGCGCTGGGCGAAAAGCTGCTGCTGGTGCCGGGTCATTGCGACCCCACGGTCAACCTGTACGATTGGTATGTTTGCATGCGCGGCGGCGCCGTCGAGGCGCTGTGGCCGATTACTGCCAGGGGAGCGCTCTACTGATGAAAACGCAATTCCTGAATCCAAAGGCGCTGTACGAGCCGCGCTTCTTCACGCACACGGTTTCGGTGGAGGGGGCCGCCAAGCTGGTCTTTGTGTCGGGCCAGGTGAGCTACGACCGCGACGGCATCGTCATAAGCGGGGGCGAAATCCGAGAGCAATGCGAGCAGATCTTCAAGAGCCTGACGCACGCGCTGCATGCCGCCGGGGCGGCCTGGGCGGACGTGATCAAGATCAACGGCTACATGGTGGGGCTGAATCCTGCCGCGGTGAACGTCTACCGCGAGGTGCGCGCGCGCTATTTCGACAAGAACCGGATGCCGGCAGCGACGCTGGTCGGCGTCGACCGCCTGGTGCACGAGGACCTGCTGCTGGAGGTCGAGGTCATCGCGGCCGTGTCGGGCAAGCAGCCGGCCGGCAGGAAGGTCTCGAAGAAAGCCAAGAAGAAGAGTTGAGCAGGAAAAGCTCCATAGCGGTCAGCGAGGCGCGCGGCGTGCGCAGCCTGCACGTCGGCGGCGAGGCCATCCAGAGCGCGATGCGCCTCGGCGACCCGTTCGGGCTCGCGCTCGACTACACCCGCTGCATGATGGCGTTCCTGCTGTTCCACCCCGAGCCGCGCCAGGCGCTGATGATCGGCCTGGGCGGCGGATCGCTGCCGAAGTTTTTCCATAAACATCTCGGAAAAACCGCCGTACGGGTGATCGAGCTCGATGCCCGCATCGTCGCCGCGGCTCGCGCGCAGTTCGCGCTGCCGCCGGACGACTCGCGCCTCGCGGTCGAGATCGGCGACGGCGCCGAGGCTCTCTCGCCCGAGTGTTGCGACCTCCTGGTGGTGGACGCGTATCACGACGAAGAGCATGTTCCCAAGCTCACCAGCGCCGAGTTCTACGACGCGGCGTTCCTCGCGCTTGCCGAGCGCGGCGCGCTGGTGGTGAACTTCATGGACGACGATCCGAAGTTCGATCAGTACCTTCGGCGCCTGGAATGCTCGTTCGGCGGCGCGGTGCTGGCGATGAAGGCTCTGTACGATCCGAACGTGGTCGTTTTCGCCCTGAAGGGCCTGCCCGGAAGGATCGAATGGGAGGCGCTGCGGATGCGAGCCGGGCAGCTGGAATCGCGGCTCGAACTGCCTTTCCGGCGCTATGTGTCCCGCCTCAGAGGGATGAATTCCTTTACCGCAAGCGAACTTATAATCGTCCCGGAAGAGAAGGAGCTGGAAAGGTGAAAATTACGAGCGACAGCTTCAAGGACATGGGGCCGATTCCCGGGCGTTGCGCCTTCGCCGTTCCAGACCCGAAAGGCCACATCCGCCTTTCGGACAACAAGAACCCGCATCTCGGCTGGGCCGACCTGCCAGCCGGCACCAAGTCGCTGCTCCTGGTCTGCCACGACTACGACGTGCCTTCCAAGGGCGACGACGTCAACAAGGAGGGGCGCAGCATCCCCTCGTCACTACCGCGCGTCGATTTCTACCACTGGGTGCTGGTAGATCTGAAGCCCGGTAGCGGCCCGATCCGCGAGGGCGAGTTCTCGAGCGGCGTCACCGCGCGCGGCAAGAGGGGGCCGCAGGCGCCGCGCGCCGCCCGTCAGGGCATCAATGACTACACCGCGTGGTTCACGGGAGACAAGGACATGGCGGGCGACTACTACGGCTACGACGGCCCGTGCCCGCCGTGGAACGACACCGTCGTCCATCACTACGTCTTTACGCTTTACGCACTCGGCGTCGAGCGCTGCCCCGTCGAGGGCAAGTTCACCGGCCCGGATGCGCTGAAGGCGATCCAGGGGCAGGTGCTGGGCATCGCGAAGATTACCGGCGTCTATTCCCTGAATCCTGCGGTGAAGATCTAGTTTCTGCCGGAACTATTTTCCTTCCAGGAAGCGCTGCTGCTCGCCGGCATCGCTTTCCTCGGCGCGCTGGTCTTCGGCACCACCGGCTTCGGCGCCGCGCTGGTTGCCATCCCGCTCGCCACCCACGTCGTGCCGCTCCAGTTCGCCCTGGCGGTGTTCGCGCTCTCCGACCTGGCGAGCGCGCTGCGCGTCGGCTTCGAGAACCCGAAGAACGTGGTGCGCGCCGAGTGGAAGCGGTTGGTGCCGATGATCCTCGCCGGAACAGTGCTCGGCGTGACGCTGCTTGTGAGCCTTCCCCGGGAGGTCGGGATGTTTTTCCTCGGCCTGTTCGTCGTTTCCTACAGCCTCTACGCCCTCATGCGCCACGACAGGCACAACATCATCTCGGCGCATTGGGCGTGGCTCGCCGGCCTCGCCGGCGGCATCGCCAGCGCGGTCTTCGGCTCCGGCGGGCCGCCGTACGTGATCTATCTTTCGCAGCGCGGCCTGAGCAAAGAGCAGTTCCGCGCCACGCTCGGCCTCACCATTCTTACCAGCATTTCGCTGCGCGTAATCGCGTTCCTGATCACCGGCCTGCTGCTCGACCCGAAGGTGTGGATGACGGCGCTCGCCGTCGTGCCGGCGGCGCTGCTCGGAATCTGGATAGCCAGAAAGGTTTACCTGAGGATCTCGCGCGAGCTGCTCATGCGCGCCGTGGCGCTGCTGCTGCTCGGCTCGGGGAGTTCCCTGATCCTCAGGGTTTTTTGACCAGCAAGCCCTTCCAGCGCGTCATTTCGGATTGCAGGAATCTGCCGAATTCCTCCGGCGCGCTCGCCTTGGCCACCAGGCCCATGTCCTCGAAGCGCTTGCGGATCTCCTCGCTGCCGAGGATTTTCACCAGCTCTGAATTCAGTCGCTTGACGATGTCGCGCGGCGTGCCGGCGGGCGCGAACAGGCCGCCCCAGCTCGCGAAGTCGTAGCCCGGGATCCCGGCCTCCAGCGCCGTCGGCACGTTCGGGAACGACGGATTGCGCTGCGGCGTGGTGACCGCGAGCGCGCGCAGCGACCCTCCCTTGATGTGCGGGGAGGAAGCCGCGAGCGGGTCGATCATGAAAGTGATGCGGTTCGAGATCAGGTCGGGGTGCGCCGCCGAGCTGCCCTTGTACTGCACCTCGGTCATCTCGCCGAGCTGCATGGCTTGCGCCAGAAGCAGCGTCGCGAGCTGCTGCGGGCTGCCCTGGCCGGTCGTGCCGTAGGTGACCTTGCCGGGGTTTTCGCGCACGTGCTTGATAAGTTCGGATACTGACTTGAGCGGCGACTGCGAGCTGACGACGAAGACATAGGGTGTTACGTGGGTGAGCGAGACCGGGGCGAAGTCTTTCACCGTGTCGTAGCGCAAGTCAGGCATCAGGATCGGGTTGATCGCCATGTTGGCCGCGGCCTGCAGCAGCGTATAGCCGTCTGGCTCCGCCTTGGCGACCGCGCCGGCGCCGATCGACTGCGAGGCGCCCGGCACGTTCTCGATGATCACCGGCTTGCCCAGCGCGGCGGCGAGCTTGTCGGCGAGGATGCGCGCCACCAGGTCGCTTGGCCCGCCGGTGGTCACCGGCACGACGATCTTGACCGGCTTCGCCGGATACGAGGACTGCGCGAGCGCGAACGGGCCGGCCAGAAGAAGAACTGCTGCGGCAAAAAAGCGAATCACTGGACTCTCCTCCTGACGTTTGAGCGAACCCAACGGGACTTTCGCGCTGCGCAGGGATTGGAGTCGTCAGTCATTCGCGCAATCTCCCTGACCCGAGGGCGCTTTCTCCCGCAGGGTGACGAATTCTTCGGCTGCGGTGGGGTGGATGCCGATGGTGGCGTCGAACTGGGCCTTGGTGGCGCCGAGCTTCACCGCGATGGCGACCCCCTGGATGACTTCGCCGGCGTCGGCGCCGATCATGTGGGCGCCGACGACGCGCTGGCTGGCGCGGTCGACCACCAGCTTCATGAAGGTGCGCTCGTGCTGGTCGGTGAGGCTGAGCTTGAGGGCGCGGAAGGAGGTCTTGTAGATGTCGACAGCGCCGAAGCGCTCGCGCGCTTTCTCCTCGGAGAGGCCGACCGCGGCGAGGTTGGGGTTGGCGAACACGGCGGTGGGCACGTTCTCGTGATCGACCGGGGCCGGCTCGCTATGGAACAGCGTCCGCGCAAGCCACATGGCTTCGGCGGTGGCGACAGGCGTCAGGTTGATGCGGTTGGTGACGTCGCCGATGGCGTGGATCGAGCCGACGCTGCTGGCCGAGTACTGGTCGACGATGATCGCGCCGTCGGGCGCGAGCTTCACGCCGGCGGCCTCGAGGCCGAGGTTCGCGGTATTCGGCTTGCGGCCGGTGGCGAACAGGACCAGATCGGTCGCGAGGCGCGGGCCGTCGCTGTAGGCGATTTCGAGGCTGCCATCCGCGCGCTTCGCGATCGCCGTCGGCTCGCCGCCGAAATGGATGCTCACGCCTTTGGCCTTCATTTCCTCCGCCATGCGCTCGCCGATCTCGGCATCGAAGCCGCGCAGCAGGCGCTTGCCGCGATAGGAGAGGGTGGTCTTCACGCCCAGGCCGTGGAAGATCGAGGCGAACTCGAGCGCGATGTAGCCGCCGCCGACGACCAGCGCGCGCGCCGGCAGCCGCTCGAGGTGGAAGGCCTCGTTCGAGCTGATGGCGTGCTCGCGCCCCGGGATCTGCGGCAGCACCGGCCACGAGCCGGTGGCGACGAGAATATGCTTCGCGGTGATCTTCTTTTTGTTTATTTCAACTTCGTGGGGACCGAGGACCGTGGCGCGACCCCGCATGATCTCGACCCCGGCGAGCCGCAGCACGCGCTCGTAGACGCCGTTCAGGCGCGCGATCTCGCGGTCCTTGTTCGCGAGGAGCGTCGGCCAGTCGAAGCGCGGGGTTCCGCCAGTCCAGCCGTACGCCGCCGCGATTTCGAAATCTTCCCGCCAATGCGCGGCGTAACTGAACAGCTTCTTCGGGATGCAGCCGACGTTGACGCAGGTGCCGCCGAAGAGATTGGACTCGGCGATCGCGACGCGCACGCCGTAGCCCGCGCTGACGCGGCTGGCGCGGACGCCGCCCGAGCCGCCCCCTATCGTGAAGAGGTCGTAGTCGAAGCCCAGGCTGCTACCCGCTGCGACGACCCGTCACCGCAACCACAAAACGTCACTTCAGGTTCGGGAGATTGAGCTCCACCAGCTCGAGCTGCGCGAGGAGGCCCTGGTGCTCGGGCTTGCCCAGGAGCCATTTCAGGGCGCTTTTCACGCGCGTTTCCATCTGCGCGCGCGGCATGCCTTCCACGCCGTTGAACATCGCCGCCAGTTCGGAGAGATTTTTCGCCTCGGCGGCCTTGCGGATGTCGGCGACCCGGGCTTCGACTGCGGTGCGGTCGAGGTTGGTGACCAGCTTCAACGTCTTTTCGTGAGAACTCATGCGCGGATACCCCTCATTTGCGTGCCTGGTCAGCGCTCTTGCCAGTCGAGCGGGATTGTACCAGCGTGTAGCCGGCGCGGCCGGTCCGCACCGCGCCGTCGGTGATGAGCTTGTCCAGGTGCGCCGTCAGGGAGCGAGCCGCCCAGCGATGCATGCGCTCGGGCACGTCGTCGTACACCAGCGGCAGGATCTGATCGAGCGGCGCCGGGCCGACGCGCTCCAGAACCGTCTTGACCTTGCTTTCGCGGGCGAGCCGGTGGGCGATCAGCCTGCGGATCTCCTTGTGCGGCGCGCCGATCAGGTAGCCGTGCCCCGGGGCGATGATGGCGATGTCCTCGGCGAGCAAGTCCTCGAGCGAGGCGAGATAGGCGCGCATGTCGCCGTCGGGCGGATTGATCACCACGGTCGAGCCTTGCATGACGTGATCGCCGGTGAAGAGCATCCGCGTCTCTTCGAGCAGGTAGCAGAGGTGGTTCGACGCATGCCCGGGCGTGTGGATCGCGCGCAGTGTCGCGCCTCCGATATCGATCCGTTGCCCGTTCTCGAGGACGAGGTCGGCCTTGAACGACGGATCCTGCCCGAAAGGCGCCGGGCGCCCCAGGACCTGGGCGCCGCTGGCCGCTTTCAGCGCCGCGGCGGCGGGTGAGTGATCCAGGTGGGTGTGCGTGCAGATGATCCAGCGGATCCTGTTTTTTCCCGCAGATAAAACCGCTTCGACATGGGAGGCAATGTCGGGGCCGGGATCGACGACCGCGAGATCGCCTTCGCCGACGAGGTAGGTGTTGGTGCCCGGGCCGGTCATCGCACCGGGGTTGGGCGCGATGACGCGCGTGACGAGGCGGTCGAGGCGTTTCGGCGCGCCCGGAACCAGGTCGTAGATGCTCTGGCCGGTTTCCTCGGGGTCGCTCCAGTGGATCTCGAAGTACTGCGGATCGGCGCGGCGGAAAATTCTCTCGCCTTCCTTGCCCTGCGCCCGGCAGGCGCGATTTGTTTCGATTTCCTTCAAATCCGAAACATGAACAAAGATGTCCCTGCTGTCTGAAAATCGAGACAAGTCCTTCAGCGTGTGCTGCGTCGCGAATACCAGCTCGATCTCGCCGCGCGCGCCGCGCTCGAGCGCATCTCGCGGCCGCAGCCACATGTGGTGTACCGTCTCGTTCGCGTCGTGCGAGCCTTCCTGGCCTTCGGGCGCGAGCGCGACGAAGAAGCGCGCGTCGAAGCGGCGCGAGCGGCCGGGCGCCGTGATCCAGTGCCCGTAGTAGGCGAGCGCGCCTGTCGGGACGAGCAGGTTCTCCCGTTCGAGCAGTTCGACAAAAGGCTCTTGCCGTCTGGAGAGGAGCGATTCGGCATGCGCCGCCGATATTGGCGAACCGTTGGAATCCAAAAGCAGCAGCACGCCCGCTTCCTCGAAGCTTTCGCGGATCGCGGCGACATAGTAGGAAAGCCCTCCCGCGGGCACGCCGAGGCGCTCGCTCGCCTGCGCGTCCGTGAGGCCGACGATTCTTTTCGAGACGCGGGGATCGGCGTCCTGCGCGTCGAGCGCGCCGCCGGGGAAAACGTAGGCGCCGCCGAGGAAGGCGGCGCTCGGCGTGCGCTGGATCATCAGCACCTCGGGCCCTTCGGCGCCCGGGCGCAGCAGGATAAGCGTCGACGCCGGACGCGGAACCTGCGGAGTCACGCGGTGCGGCCGGCGCGGTCCTTGTCGTTCTGCGCCTTGATCATCGCGCGCGCCTTTTCCCAGTCGGCGTCGCTCATCTTGTCGAGCTGCAGGAAGTAGCCGCCCGAGCCGGTTGCGAGGTAGCCGCCGCCGTCCACCGCGATGGTCTCGCCGGTGAGCCACTCGCAGCCGTCGGCCATGAGGAAGGCGGCGAGGTTCTGCAGCTCCTCCATTTTTCCGATGCGGCGCATCGGGTTCATGTGGGTCGTGTCCTCGAAGCCGCCGGCGCCGGGGCGCAGGCGCTTGGCGGCGCCTTCGGTCGGGAAGGGTCCCGGCGCGATGGCGTTGAGCCGGATGCCGAAGCGGCCCCATTCGACCGCGAGCGACTTGGTCATCACGTGCAGCCCGGCCTTCGACATCGCCGACGGCACAACATAGGGCGAGCCGGTGTGCACCCAGGTGACCAGGATCGAGACCACGGAGCCCTTGTGCTTGCCCTCGATCCAGCGCTTGCCGACCGCCTGCGTCACATAGAACGTGCCGTGGAACACGATGTTGGCGATGGCGTTGAAGCCGTTCGGCGTCAGGTCCTTGGTCGGGCTGATGAAATTGCCGGCGGCGTTGTTCACCAGGCCGGTCAGGGGACCGCTTTCGTCCCAGATGCGCTGCACCATGGCATCGACCGCGGCGGCATCGCGGATGTCGACGGCATGGGCGCGCACGCTGCCGCCGTATTTTGAAACCAACTCTTTTGCACAGGATTCCAGAACCGGCCCGCGCCGCCCGGCTATCCAGATCTCCGCGCCGAGCTGCAGGTACTTGGCGGCGATCTCCTTGCCCAGCCCCGTGCCGCCGCCGGTAATGAGGATGCGCTTACCTTTGAGAATGCCGTCCTTGAACATGCGCGCTCCGGGAGGGGGGAGCGCGCATTTTATGCCTTTACTTCATGCAACAGACCTGCGCAGCATCCGCGACTGCCGCAGCGGCGGCTGCTTCAGCAATGCCAGGAGCGGCTTGATGATCAGGCGGTGGAGCGCTTCGGCGCGTTCGCGGCGCACCGCCGCCAGGATCGCGGCGCGGTAATTCTCATCGTTCAGATAGCGTTGATATGCCTTGTTCATGACAGCTCCTTCACGCAAATGACACTGCGGCTTCGCCGCCCAGGGCGTTCACCAGGGCGAGGCCGCTTTGGCGCAGCCGGTAGCAGCCGCCACGCTCGAGCACGATGTCGCGCGGCTGGTTTTCCTCGGTGATCCACACCGAGCCTTCGACCGCGCAGACCGTGCTGCCGGCGCCGTCCACCACCTTGAGCGTCTGGTTCGGGCCCAGCCGCACCGCCCCGGAGTTGAGTTCGATTCGCATGCTTTTCTCCTTGCGTTTGACATGCGCAGGATGCATCCTTGATGCGGTGTGCTCAAACGGTAAATTCTCAATACATACATGAGAAAAAGGAATGCAACGGAACCGGTACACTCGGCCCGGCTTCCGGCCCTCGATCTGTTAGTCGGCTTCGAATCGGCGGCCCGCCACCTGTCCTTCACCAAGGCGGGGGAGGAGCTCTTTCTGACCCAGTCGGCGGTGAGCCGCCAAATCAAGGACTTGGAAGAGCAGCTGGGCGCGCCGTTATTCCAGCGACGCCATCGGGCGCTCTCGCTCACCGAAGCGGGGCAGCAGTTCTATGTCTCGGCGGCCCAGGTGCTCGCCACCATGCGCACCGCAACCGAGCGGCTGCGCGCGCATTCGGGCCGCCGCCGGCCGCTGTCGGTGACGACCACGCATTCCTTTGCCGCGTTGTGGCTGATTCCCAGGCTGGCGGGATTCACCCGCAGCCACCCCGGCGTCGACGTGCGGATAACCGCGGAGATCCGGGTGCAGGATCTCGAGCGCGACGGCCTCGACCTCGCGATCCGCCACGGCCCGGCGTCGCTCGCCGGGCCCAACGCGGTTCGCCTGATGGGTGAAAAGGTGTTTCCGGTGTGCAGCCCGAAGCTCTTCAAAAAAATTCCATTGGAGAAACCCGCAGATCTGGCGCATCACGTGCTTCTTCAGTACGACGACCCGGACGGCCGCCATCCCTGGCTGCACTGGCAGACCTGGCTCGAGGTGGAGCGCATCGCCGACCTGCGGCCGGCGGGAACGCTTTCGTTCTCGGGCTACGAGCAGATCATCCCGGCCGCCGTCGCGGGCCACGGCGTGGCGCTGGGGCGCAGCCCCCTGGTGAAAGACCTGATCGCATCCGGCGAGCTGGCGGCGCCATTCAAGAGCAGCGCCGATCCGGCGCGCGCCTACTTCGCCATCGTGTCGGATTCGGCCGAAGGGCGGCCCGAGGTAGCGGAGTTTGTCGCCTGGCTGAAAGCCGAAGCCGCTAAACGGTGAGCACGATCTTGCCGATGTGCTGCGAGCTCTCCATCAGCCGGTGCGCATCGGCGGCCTGGGCGAGCGGAAAGGTCTTGTAGATCTCGGGCTTGATCCTGCCGGCCTCGATCAGCGGCCAGATCTTCTCGCGCAGGTTCTTCGCGAGGTAGCCCTTGAACTCGACCGGGCGCGGCCGCAGCGTCGAGCCTGTGACGGTCAGCCGCCGGCGCATCAGCTCGTTGATGTCGAGCTCCGTCTTCGGCCCGCGCAGGAAGGCGATGAATACCAGCCGGCCGTCGTCGGCGAGGCATTTCAACTCTTTCGGCACATAGTCGCCGCCGACCATGTCGAGGATCACGTTCACGCCCTTGCCGCCGGTCGCCGCCTTGACCTCCGCGAGGAAGTCCTGCGTCCGGTAGTTGAACGCTTTCTCGGCGCCGAGGCGCACGCAGGCGGCGCATTTCTCGTCCGAGCCGGCGGTCGCGAACACGCGGTTGCCGGTGGCCTTCGCCATCTGGATCGCGGTGACGCCGATCCCGGAGCTGCCGCCCTGCACCAGCAGCGATTCGCCCGGCGCGAGCTTCGCCCGGTCATAGACATTGCCCCACACGGTGAAGCAGGTCTCGGGAAGCGAAGCCGCCTCGACCAGCGACAGGCCCTTGGGCACCGGCAGCGCCGTGACTTCCGGCGTCGTGCAGTACTCGGCGTAGCCGCCGCCGTGCACCAGGGCGCACACTTTGTCGCCCAATTTGAACGCTTTTACTGAAGATCCCAACGCGGCAACCTCGCCGGCGACTTCCAGCCCGGGCAGGTCGGAAGCGTCAGGCGGCACCGGATAGAGGCCCATGCGCTGCAGGACGTCGGGCCGGTTGACGCCGGCGGCGGCAACCTTTACGAGGATTTCAGTCGCCCGGGGAACCGGCAAGGGTCTTTCGGTTTGCTGCAGAACCTCCGGGCCGCCCGGCTTGCCGACCTCGACCGCGCGCATCTTTGAGGGGAGCTGCATAAGGTAGATTTCGCCGCGAAAGCGGCGGATATTACGCCAACAAGGAGGTCCGCATGCCGCAATTTCGCGTCGAGTTCGTGATCGATCCGGCTTCGGGGCGGTACCTGGCCGAGATGTACAACCCGGACAACCCGGCGGAACTGCTGGTTCGCACCGAGGCGCTCTACCCAAGCCAGGCGGCCGCGGTGATGGGCCTGATCGATCTGTTCAAGAACGCCGTGCCAAAATTTGCGCTGCCCACCTCAGGTCCACGTTTCCCCCGGAAAGCACCACGCCGACGCGCTTCCCGGAAAAAGATATCTTCTTCTCCAAAAGGGCGCAAGCGGCCAGCGCGCCGGTTGGCTCGACGACGGTCCGCAGCCGCTCCCAGAGGTAGAACATCGCGCGCAAAAGCTCGTCGTCGGTGACCGTAAGCATCTCGTCGACGTACTGAAGCACCAGCGGGAAGGTCAGGTCGCCGGGCGCCTGCGTTTTCGCGCCGTCGGCGATCGTGTCTGGAACGGCGATGGTCACGATTTTCTTCTGCTCGAAGGACAAGGTGACGTCGTTGCCCGTGGCGGGCTCCACGCCGACGACGCGGCAGCCGGGGGCAAGCTTTTTCGCCGCGATCGCGCAGCCCGACAGCAGGCCCGCGCCGCCGCAGGGAACTAGCAGCGCGTCCAGCGGCCCGGTCTCCTCGATGAGCTCCTTCGCCGTAGTGCCCTGGCCGGCAATGATGCGCGGATGATCGTAAGGGGGAATAAGGACCAGGTTTCTCTCAGCCGCAATTTTTTTCGCCAGCTGTTCGCGACTTTGATCCTTTTGATAGAGCACGACCTCGGCGCCGTAGCCGCGCGTGCCTTCGAGCTTCACCGTGGGCGCATCGGCAGGCATCACGATCACGGTCTTGATGCCGAGCATTTTTCCCGCGAGCGCGACGGCCTGGGCGTGATTGCCGGATGAAAAAGCAAGGACGCCGCGCTGCGCTTCCTCCCTGGTCAATTGCGAAAGGGCGTTGTAGGCGCCGCGGAACTTGAACGCGCCCATGTTCTGCAGGTTCTCGCACTTGAAGAACACCTGCGCGCCGGTGCGCTCGTTCACCGCGGCCGAGCTCAGCACGGGCGTGCGCACCGCGTGCGGCCTGATGCGCTCGTGGGCCGCCGCGATGTCTTGATAAGTCACTGTCATTTTCCCGATTGTAGAATGGCCGCATGGATTACACCCAGTACAGTGATCTGAAAATTCGCGTCATCGAGCCGGGCATCCTGGAGATCGTCATGGGCGAGGAAGGCAAGCTCGCGACCGCGACTGCCCGGGCGCACGCCGAGATGGCGCGCGTCTGGCTCGACATCGACCGCGACCCGGGCGTGCGCGTGGCGATCCTGCGCGGCGCAGGCAAGGGCTTCTCCGCGGGCGGCGACATGGCGATGGTCGAGGAGATGACGCGCGACTTCGCGGTGCGGGCGCGCGTCTGGCGCGAGGCGCGCGACCTGGTCTACAACATGCTGAACTGCTCCAAGATCATCGTCTCCGCGATCCACGGCCCGGCGGTCGGCGCGGGGCTCGCGGCAGCGCTGATGGCCGACATCTCCATCGCGGCGAAGAACGCGCGCCTCATCGACGGGCACACCCGCCTCGGGGTTGCGGCAGGAGACCACGCCGCGATCATCTGGCCGCTGCTGTGCGGCATGGCAAAGGCCAAGTATTACCTGCTCACCGGTGACGAGATCAGCGGCGAGGAAGCCGAGCGGCTGGGATTGGTTTCAATGACTTGTGAAAAAGAAAAACTAATGGAAACTGTACTTGAAGTCGCGCGCAAGCTTGCCGCCGCGCCGCAGACGGCGCTGCGCTGGACCAAGTATTCGCTCAACAACTGGCTCAGGATGGCCGGGCCGGCATTCGACGCGTCGCTCGCGCTCGAGATGATGGGCTTCACCGGCGAGGAGGTGAAGGAAGGCATCGCCTCCATCAAGGGGAAGAGGAAGCCTTCGTTTCCTCCGGAACCTAAGGACTTCTAGCCGGCCTTGCTGAAGTCGAGATTCTCGCCCGCCGGAGCCGCAGGCGAAGCAGCCGCAGTTGTCTCGGAAAAAAGCCTTTCCAGGTCTCTCGCGACGGCGGCCGTGTCGGCCCCCCCGGCACGCCCCATCGAGGCGAGCAGGATGCGCACCGGCAGGTCCACCAGCGTGGGCTGGGGGTGGTCGCGCGAGTGCGAGACGTTCTGCACGGCGGGGATGATGCGGCCGCTGCGCACGCCCGTCAGTTCACTCTCCAGACCCTGGACCACCGCGGCCTGGGCGCGCCCGATGCCGGTCAATAGTTCTGCGAGCTGTTGTGCGGAAATTTGCAGCATGGGATTCCCCCGTAGCGCGATGGCAGATCAGTGCGGCGATGTTAGCATCCTCCCGATGCTGGCCTGGAAACGTCCTCGCAACCTCGGCGTGAAAGACGGCCGCCTTGCGCCGCCCAGGAAAACGCCGAATTGCGTCTCCTCGCAGGCCGATCCTTCCGATGCGGAACACTACATCGCGCCGATTGCCTTCAAGGGAACTACCGCGGCCGCCATGGCCGCCGCGAGAACGGCGGTCGAATCCATGGAGCGCAGCAAGATCGTACGCGAGGAGCGCGGTTACCTTTACGCCGAGTTCCGCAGCAAGCTGCTGGGTTTCGTCGACGACCTGGAGCTGGTTTTTGACGAAAAGGCGGGCGTGTTCCACGTCCGGTCGGCGTCGCGGCTCGGCCGGCGCGATTTCGGGGTCAACAGAAAAAGAGTCGAGTTGCTAAGAACGAAATTGCAATCAAGGGCTAGCTGAATTCGACGATCACCGGCTGATGGTCGGATGCTTGAGTCAGGCCCTCGATCTTTACACTCTTTAGTAGTGAAACCAGATTCTCGGTGACGAACACGTAGTCGCAGCAATACGGCGATTCGCCTTCTTCCTTCTCGTGGATCCGGAATGTGTGCGGGTGCGGCTTGCCGGGATTGAGCGCCTGCCAGGCGTCGATAAATCTCGGCATCCGCCCGGCCGAAAATTTCTTCTGCATTTGCGCGTGAAGAGGATCCTCAGGGGGCATGTTGAAGTCGCCGCACAGGATCGCGCTCTTCGGCCGCGGCCACGAGCGGAAGATGCCGGGCTTGTCGTTGACGTAATTCTCGGTACAGGCTTCGGCGTGAATCTCCCGTAGCCTCTCGATCTGCGCAGCGCGCTGCGGCTGCGAGTAGTACTCCAGGTGCGTGGTGATGATGCGCAGGTGGCCGAAAGGCGACTCGATCACCGCCTCGACCGCGACGCGCGGCATGCTCGGCACGCCGGCCGCAGCCGGCCAGGGCAGCGAGTGGCGCAGGATGCGGCCTACCGGCAGGCGGGAGAGAATGAGGTTGCCGAAATAGCCGCGCCGGCTGCCTGCCGAAGGAACGTCGACGCCGCTGACGAAGCAGGTCGCGTACCCGGGGAACAGATGAGCGAGCGCGTGAACCTGGTCCTCGGAGTCGTTTCCCGCCAGGTCTGGAAAATTGACGGCGAGCTCCTGCAGACAAATGACGTCGGGATCCGCGAGACGGCGTACTTCGGCGGCGATCCTGGCCGGGTCGACGCGCCCGTCGACGCCGCGGCACCACTGCACGTTCCAGTTTAGTAAGCGCATGATCCAGCGGAGAAGTCCACGGTATTATGTAGGGCTTTCTCTACAGTACAACACTTCAAAACATCTCTCCCTTTGCCGAATATCCTGTTCTTCGATAGGGTTTGGCGCGGATGACCCCCACCAGAGGAACCACGGTGCTCTTCGCCGATGTCACCGGCAGCACCAGGCTCTATGAAACAGCCGGAGACAGGCAAGCGCTCGACGCAATCGGGCGCTGCATCGAGAGGCTGCGCCAGACTACTGAAGAAGGCGCCGGGCGGCTGGTCAAGACGATGGGCGATTCGGTGATGACGCTGTTCTCGAACCCGGACGCTGCGGCGATAGCGGCAACCAAGATGCACCTTGCCGTCGAGTCCCTTCCCGCTCTGGGGGAAACCAGGTTCGCGGTGCGCATCGGTTTTCAGACGGGGACCGTGATTCAACGCGACAACGATGTCTTCGGCGACACCGTCAACCTGGCCTTCCGCATCGTCGAGCAGGCGCGGAAGGGACAAATCCTCACCTCGGAGGAAACGGCCTCGCTTCTCATGCCCATCTTGCGCAGCAAGACGCGGCGCCTCTACCCGATCCAGGTCAAGGGCAAGGCAGACGACGTGGCGCTCTATGAGCTGGTCTGGCGGCAGAGCCCGGATGTGACCGACCTCGCGAGCACCATGTCGATGATGAAGACGAGCCAGGTCAGGCTGCGGCTCAGTTACCAGGGCCGCGACGTCCTGCGGCGCCGCGGCGGCGAGTCGATCATCGTCGGCCGCGATCAGGAGTGCCAGCTCGTGGTCGCGGATCAAAAAGCCTCCCGCCAGCACTGCACGATCGAGCGGCGCCATGATAAGTTCGTGCTGCAGGATCACAGCACCAACGGCACGTACCTCACGGTCGAGGGCGAAGAGGAGATCGTGCTGCAGCGCGAGGAATTCACGCTCCGGAAGCACGGCTGGATCGCCTTCGGCCAGCCGCGCGCGAAGACCATCGACACGATGGAGTATTTTTGCGAAGGAACCTAGCTTTCACGGAGGAGGAGAAATGAGTAACTTCAAACGCAGGGATTTCCTGAAGATCGGCGCCGGCCTGGCCGCGGGCACGGCGGCGCCGATGATCTGGGTGAAGGACGCGCATGCCCAGTGGAACAATGCGCCCGAAAAAGGCGCGAAGCTGCGCGTGCTGCGCTGGAGCCGTTTCGTCCAGGGCGACATCGACCAGTACATGAAGAATGTCGAGGCTTTCACCAAGAAATACGGCATCGAGGTGCGCGTCGACAACGAGAGCTGGGAAGACGTGCGGCCCAAGGCGGCGGTCGCAGCCAACATCGGCAGCGGGCCGGACATCATCCTCGGCACCAACGACGACGCGAACCTCTACCCCGAGAAGCTGGTCGACGTCACCGACCTCGCCAGCTACCTCGGCAAGAAATACGGCGGCTGGTATCCCGCCTGCGAGGCCTACCTGCGCCCGGACGGCAAGCGCTGGATCGGCATCGCCCTCGGCGCCGCGGGCAGCATGATGGTCTACCGCGAGAGCCATGTGAAGGCGGCCGGGTTCCAGAGCTTTCCGAAGGACACCGACGGCTTCCTGAAGATGATGCAGGCGCTGAAGGCCAAGGGCACGCCGGGCGGCTTTGCTCTCGGCCACGCCACCGGCGACGCCAACACCTGGTGCCACTGGGTGGTCTGGGCTTTCGGCGGCAAGATGGTAGACAAGTCCGGCAAAGTGGTGATCGACAGCCCGGAGACCATCAAGGCGCTGGAGTACTCGAAGGAACTCTATGCCACCTTCGTGCCGGGCACGCTCTCCTGGCTCGATCCGAGCAACAACAAGGTTTTCCTCGACGACCAGATCTCGGTGACCAACAACGGCATCTCGATCTACTACGCCGCGAAGAATTCCAAGGATCCGAAGATCAACGCCCTCGTCGCCGACATCAACCACGCCACGTACCCGGTGGGGCCGTCCGGCTCGGGCGCCGCGTTCCACCTGTTCCTCAACCAGATGATCTTCAAGTACAGCAAGTATCCGAAGGCGGCCAAGGAATTCATCCGCTTCATGATGGAGGAAGAGCAGTACGGCAAGTGGATGCAGGCCGGGATCGGCTACGTTGCGCACCCGCTCGCAGCCTATTCGAAGAACCCGATCTGGACCGTGGACCCGAAGCACCTGCCCTACCGCGACGCGGTGAAGGAGCTGCGCCCGGCTGGATACGACGGCAAGCTCGGCTATGCCTCCGCCGGGGCGCTGGCCGACTTCATCATCGTCGATATGGTGGCAGCGGCTGCCTCGGGGGAGAAGTCGCCCAAGGACGCCGCTGCGGCGGCGCAGAAGCGCGCGGAGCGCTACTACAAGGTTTGATTCAGAGGTCGATGAGGTCTTTGGGGTAGGGCTCGACCTCGGGCGCCAGGGTGCTGGGTGGTTGGCGGCGCAGCGCCTCGGCGCCCGTCGCCTGCGCCACGACCTGGGCGTAGCGCACGTTCTTCTGCATCTCGTCGAGGTAAGGGTTGGTGCCGCCGAAATGCCGGCCGGCGTACTCGTAGGCGCGCGCCAGCTGGAGGTCGAGCCGCCGCGAGGCGTTCTGGTAGAACAGCGGCGTTTTCTGCACCAGGTCGTGGCCGGAGGCGAAGCTCGGCAGCGCGCGCCGGCCGACGAGCTTGCGTCCCGCGAGCCCGCCCAGAACGAACTCCGGGAACAGGCGGTCGCGGCATTTCTCGAGATAGCAGCGGTCCGACATCTGCGCAATGATGTCCGCGGTGCCGAGCATCTGGCCCACGCGCCGCAGCAGCGTGCTGGACAGCCGGATGCTTTCAGTCGGGCGCTCGTAGCCGGTGAAGTGCACCAGGCTCGCGGCGGCGTGCGACAGGTGACCAAGCCCGATGTCCGGGAGGTAGCGGCGCAGGAACCGGGCACCGCGCGACACATGCGTCAGCGTGTACTCGGCGCCGTAGCGGTGCGTGCGGTCGTGGCGGCGGCGCAGGTAGCCGAAATCGTGAAATAGCGCCGCCAGGATCCCGACCATGAAGACTTCGTCCGCAAGCGGCCCGTCGCCGTTGTGCCGGCGCCCGTAGCCGTCCAGCAGGCGCGCCATGGCGAGGGTGACGTCGAGAACGTGCTGGATATCGTGGTACTCGGTGTCGCAGGGGTAGTAGTCGGGATGCCCGCCGCGGTAGAGAGTCTCGACGTCGGCAAAGGCGCGCTCCAGCTTCCGGGCCGATGCGCGGCCGTATAGGCCCTTGAAAAGGCGCACGACTTCGGCGGCCACTGCAGCCGCGTCGGTGGTGCGAATGGAATCGGTTACGTCGTAGTCGCTGCGGCGCATGTCGTGCCTCCGCCGCGTCGCCCTTGGCCTTCCATTGGACGTCGCGGGCCTTCCCCCTGGCGAAGTATAGAGATAGGATGGGTGAAAAGGCAGGTACCAGAGATGAAGTTTTTCACGGACGGGCAACCACCCGAGTCCGAGTCCGCGAGATTCTGTCAGGAGAGAGGCATGATGGACTTCCCTCTGACGGACGAAGAGAAGGTGCAGATCCGCATCCGCCTGCAGGAGCTCGAGATCGAGCACCTCGATCTCGACGACGTGATCCGCAGGCTGTCGGGCGACCCGGCGCAGGACCAGCTGCAGCTGCGCCGCCTCAAGAAGCGCAAGCTCGTTCTCAAGGACCAGATCCAGAAGCTGCGCACGCGGCTGATTCCCGACATCATCGCGTGATCGCACTCGTGCAGCGAGTCGCCGAGGCGAGCGTCGCCGTCGGCGGCGAGACCGTGGGCGCGATCGGCCCGGGGATCCTGGCGCTCATCGGCGTCGAGCGCGGCGATGGCGAAGCCGAGGCTCAACGGCTCGCCGAGCGGGTCGTCGGTTACAGGATCTTTGCCGATGCTGCAGGGAAAATGAATTTGTCCTTACGAGATACCCAGGGCCAACTTCTGGCGGTGCCGCAATTCACTCTCGTTGCCGACACGAACAGCGGAACCCGGCCAAGCTTCTCCAGCGGTGCTTCTCCCGAAGTTGGAGAAAAGTTGTTTTCGGACTTTGTTGAAAAAGCAAAAGTCCTGCATCCAAAAGTCCAGGCCGGGCGCTTCGGCGCCGGGATGAAGGTCAGCCTCGTCAACGACGGGCCGGTGACTTTCTGGCTGCAGGTTTCTTCGCCGAAAAAGTCCTGAAGCCGGCAGGGCCGACGATCTCGATCATCTCGAGGTTCTTCGAGTGCCGGAGCTCGCGGTGGCGGATGCGCGGCGGCTGGTAGAAGCAGCTGCCGGCTTTCATCATGATCCGGCCGAGGCCTTCGTACTCGAACAGCACCCAGCCCTTCAGCACGTAGACGAACTGCAGCCTGCAATCGTGCCAGTGCCACTCGCCGTGCGGCGCCTTGCCGGGGCGGGCGCGGATCACGTGGGCCACCACCTTGCCGCCGGTCGCGCGCCTGATGCCGAGGTCGCGGTACTCGAAATAGCCTCGCAGCCCGCGCTTCAGGAAAGCGGATTTTTCGAGGTGAGAAACGCGAAAGGCGGAGCGCTTCATACGCCGGGATTCTAGGGTAAGCTTGGCCGGGCATGTTCGAGCAGTTCATCGGCACCAAGCCCGTAGAGGAGCGGCATCGCATCGATGTCGGTTCTCTTGAAAAGTTCCTGGACTTGAAGATTCTGCAGGTAGAGCAGTTCAAGGGCGGCCAGTCCAACCCTACCTACCGCATCACCGCTTCCAACGAAAAAAGATATGTTTTAAGGAGAAAGCCTCCCGGGAAGCTCCTGCCTTCGGCGCACGCGGTGGAGCGCGAATACAAGGTCATCAAGGCCCTGCACGGCGCCGGGTTTCCGGTGGCGAAGCCTTACCAGCTGTGCGAGGACGAGTCGGTCATCGGCACCGCCTTCTACGTCATGGATTGCGTCGAGGGGCGCGTGCTCTGGGACCAGTCGCTGCCGGGCATGAGTAGGGTGGAGCGCGCAGCGATCTGGGACGAGCTCAACAACGTAATTTCAAGACTTCATCTGGTTGACTATCGCGCTGCGGGGCTCGAGGATTTCGGCAAGCCCGGCGACTACGTCGCGCGCCAGGTCTCCCGCTGGAGCAAGCAGTACCAGGCTTCGGAGACGCAGAAGATCGAAGCCATGAACAACCTGATCGCCTGGCTGCCGAAGAACATCCCGGCAGGCAGCGCGACCTCGGTGGTGCATGGCGACTTTCGCCTCGACAACACCGTCTTCCATCCGACCGAGCCGAGGATTCTCGCGGTGCTCGACTGGGAGCTGTCGACGCTCGGGGATTCGCTCGCGGATTTCTCGTATCACTGCATGAGCTGGCACATCCCGCCGGGGCAGTTCAGGGGGATCGCGGGCTTGAATCTGAAGGAGCTGGGCATTCCCGGTGAAAGCGAATATGTCGCTAGGTATTGCGAAAGGACGGGGCTCAAGACCATCGATCCTTCGACCTGGGACTACTACATGGCCTACAACCTGTTCCGCATGGCGGCGATCCTGCAAGGCATCGCGAAGCGCGTGCTCGACGGCACTGCTGCGAGCACGCATGCCGCTGAAGCGGGCTCGCGCGCGCCGCTGCTCGCCGGACTGGGGTGGGCGCAGGTCGAGAAAATTTTGAAGAGGGCAGCCTAGGAGAGCGCATGGACTTCGAATATTCGCCGCGGGTGAAGGAGCTGAGGAAGAAGCTCATCGCCTTCATGGACGAGCATATCTATCCGAACGAGCCGAAGTACTACGCGCACGTGCGCAGCGACAAGCGCTGGACGC
>WNFI01221379.1_pt1 | contig 45025 bp, 71 predicted proteins | sample 5400471 | NCBI WGS metagenome assembly WNFI01 (sample SAMN13153348, study PRJNA577476) | soil metagenome | isolation source: 100 cm saprolite on Douglas fir-dominated hillslope | place: USA:California | collected 2013-09-17 | reverse complement strand
CCGACGTTCGTCACCCCGTAGAACGCAAGCCCCACCCGCGCATAAAATTTATAGCCGCCGACCACGGGCGTCGGGGAGAGGGGCACCGTCGCGACATCGACCTGCGTGAAGGGGCCGGCCCCGGTATCGATGGGCGAGTCGCCTAACGGCACGAATTTGAGCGCATTGCCGGACCAGAAGATCCAGGAGTTCGTGAGTTGCGCCCACCGATCGAGTACCGCGCTCACCTGCTCGAGCGAGACCAAATCCGGTGAGAACACGAGCCCCTGCGCGTTGCAGTAGTTGCGGTAAGTGGTCCAGCTCGTGTTGTCGATCGCGGTGGCGGGTAGCCCGATGGAATACTGCGGATTGGTGGAAAAATCCTTGATCACATCCGCCATCGGGACATCGACCCACCCGGTGAGGCCGCCGACCCCGCCCGCCCCATTGATCCCCGCACACACTTCATAGTTGTGATTGGGCAACGTCGGCTGACGCCCTAAGTCGTAGGCGGAATTCGCGACGTAGGCGGTTCGCGCGTAGGAGAGCGCCTGTGAGGGGTGATTGCTCACAAGGTACGACCAGGCCGCCTGCGCGGCGCTGCCGAGAAAGAGCGTCAAGCCTAAGTTCGCGAGCGTCGTGACTGTCTTGTCTTGCCACACGGTGCCGATGCCTAAGATGGGCCCCTCGCCGAGCGCCATCGCCACCGCGACTGTGTACTTGTTGATCGGGTTTTTACCCTCGCCGCCCTTGCCGGTGCCCTTCTTGCTACGCACCGCCGTAAAATCGCCCTGCCAAATCAAATTGGTGCCGATGCGCTTCACGCCCCACACGAGCGCGATCGGCACGCCTTGCGCCGAGGTTTGAATGTTGAGGCCGGTGTAGTTCGGCGTCGCGGCGCCGTTGGTGCCGCCAGACATGAAACCCATCAGCGCCGCCCCCACGGATTGAAGGCGCGTGGCTGGCGGCTCGCGAGCTCCGGGTCGAAGGTCTCGGTGTAGATCACCTGACCGTTCTTCGCAAAGGCGTGAATGACGAGCTTCGGCTCGACCAGCAGCACGCCGTGCGCGTGGCAGCGGCCGATGCGGTACATCAAGAGATCGCCAGGCTGCGCGGCGGCCGGCGCTATCTCCGTGCACCCGAAGTGGTTCACGATGGTGTTCAAAAAGATTTCTTCGTCCTGGTGCACAAACCAGGATCGCGGATAGGGACGGGGATCGAACCACGCGATGATCCCTGCGCGAAAAAACCACTCGATCAGGCTCATCGCGCAATCGACCGCCTGACCCTTGATGTTGGCCTGATGCACCCACGGCGTGCCAAGCCAGGTGCGCGCCTCGGCGATCACGGCGTCGCGCTCCGCTTGTTCTTGTGGCGCGTTCATCTAAAACGCATTGTCTGCGGTGGGGACGAACTGAAATCCCCGAAAATTCGGCGTATTCGCGTGCGTCGTGCAATCCTGGGCAGAGCCGTCGTTGAACCCCTTGCTGCAGCCCTGCAAGACCGAATACGTGTCGCCGATCGCCGGCACGTTGTAGAGCGGGTATTGCAGGACGATGCCCGCCGCCGAGGCCGACTTGATGGTGCGAATCTGCCCCGAGGCCGCGCCCGATGTCATGGTGAGCTTGCCGAACGTGTACTTGCTGGGAGCGCCCGGAACGGATCCCCATTGCACGATCGAGCGCGTCGAGCCGGCGGCCGCCGTGTTGGTCGTGGTGAACGTGGCGGCGGCGAGCGTACAGCCCACATCGCAGAAGGTGTGCATGCACGGGATCTGATAGGCGTTACGCGGCACGTACTGGTTCATCAGCACGTTCGCGCCCTTCACCGTGAGCTCGGCGCCGACCGCGGTAATTTTCGCCTGGCTCATGCGGCCCGCGAAGAGACCGCCCGTCGGATCGAGCCCATTGCCGCCGATCAAACCAGAGACTGTCCCGATGCTCGGGTCTGGCGGCGGCGCCATGAAGGTGCGGTCCAAAAAGACCGTTGCGCCGTCGAAGTAGCCGTTATGCAGTTGCGTCTTGATCCCCAAACCGCCGACGAAATCCGTATCGAGCGCCGAGAGCTTGATGATGAGTTCCGGCACTTGGACGGTGTTCTTGACGCCCAGGCGCGAGCGTTGCAGCAGCGGCCCTTGAGCGAGGAAGGGATAGGTCGTACTGAAGCCAACTAATCGAATATCCCGATCGAAATCGGTCCAGCGATAGATCGTGCCGCCCAAGAGCGTGATGGTGAAGAGGTCCGCTTTCCACATCGGCGCCTTGGAGGCCAAGAGCGTCGGGATGTTGCCGCCCACGGTGCGCATGTCAGAACGGCCCGCGCTTCGAGACGAGCAGCACTTTTTTTAGTTGCCAAATATTGTAGAGCAGCTGTTCAAAGTCGAGAGAGTCATCGGAGAAGCGGCAGAAATACCAGTAGCTCGCGTCGATCGAGACCGACAGCGTATTAGCCGGCGCGACGGTGAACGTGATCGTCTGCTTGCCCGGAAACGTTCGGTCGATCGTGTAATCCGTGGTGAGCGTTTTGAGGACGCCGTTCACATACACGTTGAAGGCGAGCCCAGTGTTGAGATAGCCAATCGGTTCCGCGGCCGTGAATCCGCCCGCGCCATAGGTGCGCGTCAGAATGAACTTCGTGGTCGCCCCGTCGCCCGCCGCAATCACGCTCCCCGTGACCTGATTGTCGTAGGGGTTCAAAAACAGGAATCCGGTCAGGATACCGGAGAGCTGCAAAAAGAACCCCATGAAGGTCTTGAACTCGACCTCCGTCGGCGTGCGATTGCGCAGCACGTTGTAGATGAGCTCGAACTCGTGCAGCGGATACTGCGCGGCGCCGACGATCACCTCGCGCCCCGAGGCGTGCTGCTGAGGCGGAAAGTTCAAGGCCTTCGGGCGCCAGATGACCTTGATATCGAGGCCGGGCAGGACGGTGACGCCGGGGTAGGTGACGGGCGCAGTCATCGCATACCACGGAAGGCGGGATGACCATTGCGCACAGCCTTCGCAAAATGGGCCATGATTTCGTCGGTGGTCGGCATCACCTGGTGAAAGTGATTGTTGATGTCGCCATAGGTATTGCCGCCGCCAGCGCCCTGACCACCCTCGCCGCCGAGCGCGCCCGAAGCGCGAAGCCCGGAGGCAAAGTCTTTCGGCACGACCGACTCGCCCTTATGCAGCGTTGCGTTTATGGTCCCCGGGATCTCCCAGGCGCCGCGATCGAGGCCGCCGGCGTACGCCAAGGTTTCTGCGTAGGTCGCCGCAGCCACCTCGGGAGCCATGGCCCAGCCGATGAACGGGATTGCCGCGACCGACGCCGACGCTCCGGCAGCGGCTACCGCGGCGCTCGCCTGAATTTGTGCAAGCCCGGCGGCGAGACTCTCGGCGACTCCGGTTGCATCCCCGGCCGCCTGGGCCGCGGTCCGTGTGGTGACGGCCGACGCGGTTGCCGTCGTCTTCGCGGCCTCGTTTTTCACGTGATCCGCTACCTCTTTCGCCCCGAAGATCAGGTGATAGAGAAACCCGCCTTCCTCGAGGGCCTTTTTCTGCGTCTCATAGCCTCTGTCGAGCAGGAGACGCGTGGTCACGGCGCGCACGTCGTTTTCGATTTCCTTCGTGACCAAGTTGCTGGCCACGGACAGCGCCGAGGCGGCGAATGACTTACGGCCCGACAGCAGGTCGCTGATCATCGAGCTTTCGGCGTTCTCGATCTCGCCGACCGCAGTCTTCCATAGGGTCGCCTGCTCCCTCGCCTGCTTCGCCTCATCGAGCGCGCGCTGGCGATCCAGCGAGGCCAGATCCAAATTCAGTTTCGCCGCGAGCTCGCGCCGCTTGTTGAGGTTCTCCTGGTAGGTGGCCGTACCAGCCACCAGCACCGAGCGTTCGCTCGCGAGCTGCTCAAGGTCGAGCGTGTATTCTCGCTGCGTCAGATCCTTAAGGATCTCGTACTTGCGCTGAGCGGTAATCTGATTGAACTGCAGTCGCTCATCGAGCCCTTGCTTCTCCGCCTCGATGCTCAGCTTCGCGATCGCAATATTCGTATTGGCGTCACTGCGCGCAATGGCCTGACGCGTGCTCGACGCCTCGCGGTTGACCGCCGCGATCGACTCATTGAGGCTTCGCTCAACCTCGACCCTTTTCTCCTTGGTGAGGATAGCGCTCTGCAGCTCCTCGGCGTAGAGGTCGCGCACTTCGGCCAATTGCTGCGCCTTAGAGACGCCCTCTTCGGCCATGATCGCGGAGGCCTTCACGCGCGTCGCCGTGACCAGCTCCGCCGCGTTCTTTTGAGCCTCGCGCTTCAATTCCTCGCCGTACTGGCGCTCCTCCGCCGTGAGCTGCCGGTGCGCCTCTTTGACCTTGTCGATATTGGCATCGCCAAAGAAGGCGAGCGAGTCCTGATAGAACCGCCTGACCAAGGCGAGTCTTTCGGCGCTGCCCTGTTTGGTCCCTTCAATCTGATCGCGGATCGAATCGAGCGTGTCCTTGGTGATGGCCGCGTTGCCGGCTTGGGTCGCGGTGAGCGCCTTGGCTTGAGCCTCTGACTGCGACCGATCGATCTTGCCCGTGACGGACCCTTGATTCGGTGACACGTCCGGATGGCCGCCGAGCCCGGCCTGCATCATGTTCGCCAGTTCAGTACCCTTGAGGGCGTCTGCGGACCAGATGACGAGCTTCGATCGGGCGTTCTCGATCTGCAGGCCGACATGGGCCCAATAGGCAGCGATCCCGCTTAAGCGCTGGTTCTGCTCGTCCGTCGTGCCGTTCGCTTCTCTCACCTTGTCGGCCCACACCGCAACGTCGGAGCCCATCTCTTTGAACGCCCTCGACGCAAGCGCCACGCGGGGACCTAAGACTTTGAGCATCGCCTCCTGTTCAGAGACCGCAGTGCTCGCGTCGTTCAAGCGGCCTGAGAAGTAGGCCATCATTTGCGCGGCGTCGAAGGCCTTGTTGTTGATCTGCTCGTTCGTGATGCCGAGTTCTTTCAACTTCTCGACTGCAGCGCCGCTTTTATCGCGCGCCTCGTGCAACACATTGACGAGCTTTTCCATGGCCCGGAATAGTTGATTGGCCTCGATGCCGGTTTCCTCGGCCGCGATCTGCATCGCCTGGAATTGCGTGCCGGTGACGCCCAGGACCTCGGACATGTTGCGAATGTCATTCGCGCGCTGTCCCACCTCGGTGATGGCCTCCGCAACCTTGCGAATCCCCTCGATCGCGAGCCCGATGCCGGTGAATTGCAAGGCCCGGTTGACCGTGCCAGACATCGTTTCGAACGCACCGCCGACGCCCGCCGTCTCGGCCTTGGCGCGATTGCCGAATCCGCCGACCTTGACGCCGGCCTCCGTGAGCTTGTTCGCGAACTCGCTGGCTGCGTTGCGGGCATGGAGTAAGTCGCCGGCGAGTTGCTGCATCCGAGCGGAGCCGGCCGGGTCGATGAGGCCCTTGGCGCTCGCGGTCGCGAGCTTGTTGAGCTCGGATGTCATCCCGCGAACATTGGCTTGCGCGATCGAGAACTTCGTCTGCAGGTCGACGATGTCAGCTGTCACCTTAACAGCTAAATTATTTTCGCCCATCAATGCGCTCCCGGAAAAGGACCGATGCCCGGCATATTCGCGCCCACGAGCCCGGCGCTTGGACTGCCGTCAAGCGACAATGCACCGCCCATCGCCTCCCACAGCTGCTTCGCGTTCATGGCACCCGCCTTCCAGCGAAGTTCGAGGGATTTACGGTGCTCTGCCTGGGCCTCAGCCTCCGTCATCGGCCGCGCGTTGGCCGGCTCCCACGTCGTGTAGACGGAGAGCAGCATCGCGAGACTCTCATGCTCCGGCGGGTGGCTGCCCCAGTAGTCGCACAGGTCGTAGTACTGCGGGAGCGTCATCGTCCGGATCTCGGACGGCAGTTTTTTGAGGGCCATCGCCAGTCGGCTGATGATGAAACCCCAATCTATGCCGCGCCCGCCTGCGCTTCCCCCTGTGCTTCCCCCGGCTTTTTCTCCGCAGGAACGAAACCGGCAAACTCAAGAATGGCGTCGACGGCGGCGGTGCGTTCCTGCGGCGAGATTCGCATTTTGAACAGCGTGTCGCGGGTGAGCTCGGGATAATCCGCCGAGAGCGCCGCCACAATGATGCTCACGTTGCGCTCAAAAGCGCGTCGGATGTTCTCCTGGGGGTCATCGCTCTGCGGCAGCACGACACCCACGCGCAGATCACAATCCTGACCTATCGTGAGCTGCTGAATTTTATAGCTCTTCTCAGCGAGCGTGATGGTGATGGGTTCAATCATTGAGAATCCTCTTTTGAAAGGGGAAGGGGTGCGAGCGAGACCGGCATCCCGCTCGCCCATCGATGGGGATAACCCGCCGATGCCCCAAAAGAGGCTTGAAGGACGAGTCCAGCTGCCGGGCCGGAATCGAATCGAAATTTACGCCTGCGTGGCGAGACTGATCACGCCGACGTTTTGCGCGGCATTCGCGAAGAACTCGAAGTCATACTCCGGCAGCATGAAATCCGTGATTTTGTGGTTCATGGCCACTTTGCTGCCGATGGACTGGTACAGCCGCAGGTAATACGTCGCCCCGTACAACGTCGTCTTGTAGTCGAGCTGGAAGGTCGGCGTGGTGCCGATCAACTGGTTCGCGATGATCATGCTCTGGCCGGGCGCGGTCGTGAACTGGTAGGCGAAACTGATTTTCACCGAAATGCCGGACACGTTATCGGCAGAGGAGAAGGTATAGAGGCCGGCGACGTGCGAATATTGGCCCGCGCCCGGTGCCGAGGCGACCTGGGTCAGCGGCTGCCCAGTCGCGGAATTGATCACGCCCAAATCGGTGTCGTACGTACCGCTCGACGGGACGACCGGGGTGATCTGGAAAGGCGTGGCCGGAATGGCCGTCGCGGCCGTGGTCGTCGCATCGTACTGCGTGCCGATGGTCCAGGTCTGCCCTAAGAGCACGGTGTTGAGCGCTTGTCCCGAGAGCGTCGCCGCCTTCATCTTGCCGCTCGTCTTGGCTGTTCCTCTTGCCGCCAGCAACGCAATCTGGTTTTGGCCGTGGAGTTGCTTCGTGTCGAACGAGAAATCGTAGGAGAATTCGTTGATGAACCCGATATTGATCGGCGTCCCGTTCGCGATATCGGTGCGCGTCAGCCAGAGAATGCCGGGGCCGAACAGGCCTTGCGGCACCACATTCGTATTAGCCATTGAAGGACTCCATAGTTGCGATGCAAAAGTTCAAGGGGTTTTCCGCGCTGGCCGGACGCGGAAAAAGAAAAAGGCGCCTCGTGGGGCGCCTCACTGTTCCAACTCGACAAACAAAAACTGTTACGGAACGATGATCTCGACATCGGCGACCGCGATGGCCTGGCCATCCAAATCGCCCGGGGATTTCTCGACCTTGCCGACCATGCGGCACCAACTCACCAATCCGCCCAGCGTGAACTGGTTCATGGGGCTGTCCGGCGCGAATGTCGCCTGCACGGCGTCCAAGAGATTGTTGAGCGCGATCACAGGAGCTAAGTCCGGGTTCTCGCCCGCCTTGCTGTAGATCCACACTTCCGCTTTCATCGTCTGGATCTGGAGCGAGGTGTTCGGGTAGTGCAGTTCTTCATCCCCATCGCGCAGAAACAACGCCGGCTGCGCCGATACCTTGCTCCAATACTGGAAGCGGCGCGAGAACGTGAGAAACCCCGTGGTCAAGGCTATGCCCGCCGCATTCGCGGTCGCGGGTAGCGAGAGCGTCAGTGCCGGCGTCAAGGTCGCGATCACCGCACCGCGTGGAATTCCAACCCCAAACACCGGAAGTCCCACGAACAGCCCGGCGACGGTGCTCGGATTCCCGAGTGCGGCCGAATTCGCCTGCGTGTCCGCCGTGAAATTCGTCTTGACCGAAGCCACGAGCGCATTGAACAGCGCCGTCATCACGGTCTCGCGAGAGGGACGGCCGCTCACGAGGAGCTCTCTTGTGCGGCTTCGGCGAGCCCCGCCGCGAGCTCGGCCTCGGCCTCGGGCCGAAGATCCTCGATCGAACCGCGGAGGTATCGGAAGGCGCGGATGTGCACGGGCTTGCTCACCCGGGATGCTAGGCGCTGCTGACTGCGTCGGAGTCTCGCCAGTAAGCCCCCGTGGGCCGCGCGTTCGGCAATCTCCCGCGGCTTATCGGTGCCGTATTCGAGCGTCGCCGCCTTCGGATATTCCTTTTTCGGATCGCCCGGCGCGTAGACCTCGACGTATCCCGCGATGCGTGTCGGGCTATCGGCAAATACCCGCCCCTTGATCTCGCTCTTCAGGCGTCCCGTTTTGCCCTGCGGCGCCACCGCCTCGGCGCGCGCTTGCAAGCGGTCGACCAACTTGTTCATGCGCCCCTCGAGCTTCGCGTGCGCGGCGGTCGGAAACCTCTCGAAGCGCAGCGCGAGTTCGTGATCGCCACGGGTGATGAGGGCCATCAGGCCACCACCGGCGTCCGATAATTCTGCAGCACGGCCATGATCTCGTTCGGATAGGGACCCGTCTGACCCGGCGCGGCGCCGACCCACCACTGTTGGGCGCCGAGATTCGGCTGCGTCTCAGCGCGGAGCATCGGGTCGCGGCCCTTCGAGCGGAAGCGCCAGACGACCAGGCGAATGCACACCCCCTCAAGGTCCGGCGGCAGCGTCGGCGTAATCGGATTGCTATCACCGGGAAGCGCGTAGCCGGCTTGATAGATGACGACGATCGGGCCCGGTGCCGGCCAGGTGCGCGGATGGCCGAGTTGATTGAGTCGATAGATCCGCGACGCGCCCTCGTCGCCGGCGAGCAGGGATCCCGTCTCGACCTCGAAGTCGGTTCCCGCGATTAGTTGCGTGCTCGTGGTGCCGACCGTCTCCACAACAGAGAGTCCGGCTGTGAAGGACATTGCGCTGGCTGTTGCGGTCGCGGGCTTCGACAGCGTGACGCCGGTTGGCATGACTGACGCGATGGTAGCCCCGGCTGGAATGCCAGATCCAAACACCGGCGTTGGGGCCGACCCTTGAATGCCAGATCCAAAGATCGGCATCCCCACACGAAGGCCGGCGGTCGATGCGATGCCGTCGATCAACAGATTCGAATGCGTGTTACCCGTGAAAACGATGGCCGCTGTGGTTAAGGGCCAGCGGGTCAACTGCAAGGGATTCGACGCCGCACGCACGCCCTCACCGCGCACGCCGCGCTGCGGCCGAAATTCGTCCTGCCAGGTGGCGAGACCGAACACGCGATTGCAATGGCGAGAGATCGACGCCGATTCTTCCGTGATGAACCGTGTCAGGCGACTATCGTTGCCCGTATCGGTCGCCGGGAGATCGAGTTCGTCCTTCACGTTCGCGAGCGTGGTCAGGCCCGAGGATAGCGGCGCGGTCACCAGCGTCGTGAGGACGTAGCTCGAGGTCTGCCCTTGCATGTCAGGCGACGAAACGGATGAGGAGCAGCAGCGTCGGCGCGCCCGTTTGATTGACCGGCGCAGCCGAGGTCCCAGAGCGCACCTTGATCTCGTTGATACCGCGCCACTTCGTCGGGTCCACCGCGATCACGGTATAGGCGCCGCCGGTAATGCTCGAGATCGATCTCGCGGTTGCCGTCTCATCCAATAGTTCGCCGAACGTCGCGCCGCCATCGCCAGAGGCCTGAAACGAGATCCCGGCGGTGACCCACGCGGCCGGAATGACGATGCCGACGAGCGTTTTACCGCCCAGTCCCATCGCCGCGGATAGGCCGGCGACTCCCGCAGGAATCAGCACCGGGATTGCATCTATGACATATGGATCAGCCATGTCGACACTCCTCGCGCTTAGGAGCGGTTCATGCCGATCTGGACCATATCGAGGTCGAGCATTCCGACACCGACTCCAGAGGCTTTGTAGACCGAGAGGTACGGTTGCAGGATCGCATTCGCTCCAACAGCCGCAAAGCTCATCTGCTTGGGCGTACTGACATCCGCTCCGTCGATGGAAAAGCGCACGTTGGTGGGATCGGTCGCATCGATGCGGAAGATGTGGAAGACGTCGACGGCCATAGACACGCCGGACGGATTCGAGAGCGTCTGCACGCCATCCTTGGTGCGGAAATTGATTGCTCCGGAGGCGAGCTGCTGGAAGTCGGCGTAGAAACCGGCGTTATCCGGGCCGTCAATCCACACGCTGTGCAACCCGAACACTATTTCGACGAGCGCCCCCGGAACTACGTGATTCGAGATCCTCGCTTCCCAGACCGCGGACTTCGTCATGTCCCAGTTGAGCGAGTCGTTCGCGTAGAGCGTCACTTCCTGCTTCTCCGAGGTCGCATCGAGCGCGAAACGGATGAGGCCGCCGCCGGAGTTGGCCACCGGTCCTACGGTGGGCGTACCCGCGGTCTTGACGACCTTCTGCACCCAGGCGTAACCGGCCGCCGGCGCGCCAAAGGTCGGGATGGTGGTATGGCCGGGACCGATGAAGTCTTCATCGAGAACGACGGTCGTGTACCGGGTGATGGTCTCGAACGTCGCGGCGTCAAATTCGGATTGTGCATCGCCGATGGCGGTATTGCGCGAGCGCAAGGAAACTGTGCTGCCCATGGATGGGATCCTCTTTCAAATGGTGAGGTGAGGCGGGCCCCCGACAAGCGGGAGCCCGCGCAATGACGCTTCGACGATTAGACCTCGGACGCCGGAGGCGAAGCCCCCTGGTAGCGGCCCAGCGCGCGCATCTCGGCAGAGGTGACGTTCGCTGCGTTCGATGCGGAGGTCTGCACGGCGATGTGATTGAAGTTATTCGCCATGTCGAGCTCGGCCGGATCGAATTGAAACGCGACAATCTTGTCCTTGAGGGCGACATCCGTCTGGAAGCTCACGGCGGCCGCCTGTGCAACCAGCGTGTCGGAGACGGTCGTATCCGCGTTGTAGAAGATCGGCACGACCGGGATCGCCTTCGAGCCGGTGCCGGATGAGTCCTGCGCCTGCAGCAGACTGAACGTGACCTGCGCGGCATTGCCCTGATTGACACTGCACTCGACCGAGACGACGCCGGCGACGTTGCGCATCGACTTGTAGGGGCCCGTGCGCCCGGCCGCGTCGGTGGCCGCCGCCAACAGGCGAATCGGTGGAATTTGATAAACGGGGTTAAATTGTTTAGCCAAGTGATTCTTCCTTACCGCCCCCCATTGCGGCAATAGTGATTCAGAGCGCGGCTGGGGAGTCCGCGCTTTAAAATGCGTTCGCTTTCGTTAGATCAGATGCGTCCGTTTCGCATGCTTGCTCAGGTTATCCAGCTTCCACAGTGGCCGCAGATTCCCGAGTGACCAGCACGCTCTGACTTCCGGATCCTCCTTCGACGTAAACGCGAAGGATGAGACCGGAAGTATGTGATCGATATGCCATGCGGTGCCGAAGTTCTTCCACAACATGCCGCGCAAAAACTGCCGCTCGAGGTGCCTGACAAGCTCCTCTCTCCCGTAGCCTACAAGCGATTCCCAATGTGCCCCATTTTTTCGGTGGCGAAGCGCCTGGAGCAGGCCGCCGGAAATGGCTTTGGCGACTTTGAATTTCGGATCGTGTTTTTCGATCTCACGTCTCGCGCGACGCCTAGCAAGTATCCGCTCGCGATTTTCCAGTCGGTATATCCGTCGTCTTTCGCGCAATCTCTCGCGATGCCTGGCATTAAAAACGCGCATGGTGGCTCGGTGCTTTTCTGGATTCCTATTTTTCTTCCAGTAGGCTCTGACGCGCTCAGGGTTCTTTCTCCGCCATTCACGCTCGCAAGCCAGCACCAACTCCGGATTTCGTTCACGCCATTTCTTCTGGTTGGCCGCGTCGCGCTCAGGGTTATTTTTTGCCCATTCACGCGAGCATGCTCGCGCCAGGTCCCGATTGCCTTCACGCCATGCAGCGCCGTCCGTTCTGACGCAGGGCTTACATCGAGAGGTAAGACCGCTGCGTTGCGACTTATGCCGATAGAAAAACTCCGCCGTCGCAAGCTTCTCGGCCTTGCAGCAGGTGCAGATTTTCGTCGGCGCGGGTATTGTTCCGTCAGCCATTGTTCGCGCCTCCAACGCGTATCAGTGGTTAGAACGGCCGTGGTGTTAGCGCACCTCGGCCGTTCGTCTATTTTACCTCTGAGCCAAGACAATAAACGGAGATTTTGTGTTACTTCCCTTAAAAGGAGTAAGTGGCACATTCCACAAAGGTTCGCCATCCACGCGATAGGTGAAGCGGAACGTCATCTCATCCGTCAAGAAGCGCACATGCATGGACGTGGCCGCCTGCATGCCGCGCTTGTCGGCGAGCACGTACTGGCTGAAGTCGGCCAACATGATGTCGCCCGGCGCTCCCAAGGTGGCGGCGTACTCGATCGGGATGATCGGGCGGCCGAAGAGTGACGCGTAAGGCGCCGCGCTGATGCCGCCCGCCGGCAGGAACATCGGCAGACCGCCCGTACCGACAGGCTGAGCCAGCTGATAGAGCTGCGGTTCGACGTCCTGATTGATGTACCAGGCCGCATTCTTGCGCGAGCGGATCCAGATGCGCGACCACATGTTCAGGATATTGTTGAGACTCACGGTCGCCGCGGCCTGGCCGTTGTCCTTCGCTACGGTCACGAGGCAGGGCGCCTTCATGACGCCCATCGGCTTGCCAACGCCGTCACCCTCGAAGATCCCATCCTCCGTCATGAACATGATTTCCTCGGAGAACGCCTGGGAGGCGATCGACTCCAGGGCCACCTGGTCCTGCAGCAGCTCATCGGAGACGTACATCACCGACATGAGTTTCTTCAAGTCCAATTCGAGCAAGCGGAACTTCGGTTTCGTTTGATTCGCACCGTCGCCCTCGCCCACCCAGTAGGACTGCACACCGCCCCAGCGGCTGCCCGTGGCACGGCTCGATTCATCGACGGCCGGGATCTTGATGCCGTTCGCACCCGAGGAGATCGGCAGCTTGAACACGCGGCCGAGGATGTCGCCCATGTCATAGGCGCGAGTCCACACGGCCGACGCGAAGTCCGTCTGCACCAGGAAGCCGCCCGCCGACGCATCAGTTTCGCCGGCGCCCACGGGGGCGCGAACGAGCCGATTGTCTTGAGCACCTCCCGAGTAGTGGCGCGCGACCGCGGAGAGCTGCTCGCCGAAGCTGCGAAAATGCTTATCCCCATCGGGCTTGAAGCCGATCGCTGCGCGAGCGTGCGCGGTATATTCGCCCATGCCCCAGTTGGCGCGGGACTGTCGGTCCCCCTGAAATCGCAGCAGGGTCGCGGGCGCGAGATCGGCCACATCGGCGCGGATGTCCTCGCCGACCGGCCGCGCACCGATGCGCGCCAGATCAACCGCTTTCTGCGCGCGCGAGATCTCGGCGTCCAGATCGGTGATGTCCTTTTCTGCCTTGTCGAATTCAACCGGCTTGCCGGCCAATTCTCCCAACTTATCCGCCATATCGGCACGCCGCTGGCGAAGCTCCGAGATCTTCATATAGGAACTCCAGATGTAAAAAAAGCGCCGAGTGGCGCCAGGGATCTACCGTTGCCCAAGCGGCGGATGAAGGGCGTTCGCGCGGCGGGGCCGCGAAATCAAGAAATCAGGCGGCAGTGCCGCGTAGCTTCAAGGCCTTCGCTCGACGCAGACGCCGGGCCCTCTCTTCCTTGGCCTTTTCCTCCTCCTCGAGATCGTCGGCGTCCTTGCTGTCCGGCTCGGATGTTTCCGCACCGTCGACAACGGAGCGCACACAGCGCTGAGCACTCTTCACGCAGCGGCCCATCGCGCGGTGGCTGTCACCGACGTCCTCATTGCGATCGGCCATGTCCGTATGCTCGGTACCGAGCTTCTCGAGGTGACCGGTGGCGGCGCGGTGATACTTCACCGCCTCGTCGAGGTGCGAATCGGCGTCCTTGACCTCGACCGGGTCTTGGATGGCGCGCAGATGCTCGCCGATCGCCTCCAAGGTCTTCGTGGCGCGCTCGTGATGGCCCTGAGCCGCTTCGATGTGCTCGCCGACCGCCTCGTGATGCTCGCCCAAGGTCCGATGGTGCTTCATCGCGCGCTCATGGTGGTCTTGCGCATCGGTGAGCTTTTCCTCGTTGGACTTGGAGAGCGCCTTGCCGGCGCGTGCGACTGCAACACCGGCGCGCCAGGCGCGGGCGCGGGTGGTCTTGCCGGCGGCGATGAAGGTTCGTTCCTCGGTCGGCAATGCACGGGTTTCGGCCTCCATGGCCTCGTCCTCGCCGTCTTCTTCGCCCTCGTCATGGTCGTCCAGGAGCTCGTGTACCTCCTCCTGCGTCATCGCGATTAGAGCCTCGCCGATCTTGACGAGCCCCTCGCCCAACATTGCCGGCACGGGACTTTCGTCTTCCTCGAGCGCTGCCTCATATTCAGCGCTGTCGTGCAGGTACCCCAACTGGCTGAGCGCGTAGCAAAGCTGCGCCACATCGTAAAGCCCGCGCTGGAACACGGGAGTCTTCGGGGCCCGCGAGAGCGCGCGATCATGTTTGGTCTTCAACGCTCGGCTGACGGCGCCCTGAGCGGCCGCGGGGTCACGGATCGGTTTCGTCGGTTTCGACATCGATGCTCTCCTCAATATTTCGAGTTCGGCCCGCGGCACGAGCGTCATGCCGGCGGTGTCAAGAAGTCGTTCCGCCCATGTCACCATCGGTGCGGTGTCGATACCGTTGGCGCGCGCTTCCGCGAGCGCGCTGGGCAATGCCGGGATTGGCACCTGACTGATCTCTAACAGGTCCACTTTGGTGAAATCGACCCCACCCGCCCGCGCCTTCTCTGTCGCAAATTTCCACGCGATCGGCTGCCAGGAGGTAGAGACCGCGTTGACGTAACGCGCTTTGACCATCCGATAGATCATGTCGGCGAAGGGGCTCAAATCCCGATCGGCGTACTCGACGGTGCCCTTGAGCTTGCCGTTCACATCGCCGATATCGATGACCCGGCCGATGGGTGGCTGCGAATCGTCGTGGAACCACAGAAAGACGGGATTGCGTTGGAAATTGTCGAGCTGCCATGCATCCGGCGCGACCGTGTGTAAGTCCCGCCCCACCGCCGGCGTCGAGAACGTGTAGGTCACGAGACGGCCGCTCTCGCCGAATTCCGGCGTACCGAGCGAGGCCATGGTGACCCCGAGGGATTCGGCATCGCGCTGCTGATCGGGGAGCTTCGCGAATTCGTCGATCGTGTAGAGGCGCCTCATACTTTCTTCAGCCCTTTCTTTGGCGGTCGCCCGCCGCCCTCTCCGCCTTCGCCCGTCTGATCGCTGCCGACCGCCGGCTGCTTTGTCTTACTCGTGTCATCCAATGTGTCGTCATCGATCGGCAATGTGTTCACTGGCCGGAACACGATGTCTCCGCCCTCGACCTCTTCCTGACCCTCATCGGCGCGTACTTCGTTGACGGTGCGCCAGCCGGCGCCACCGAGCGCCACGCGATTGGCGGCAAAGCGCGTCGCAATGTCGGCCCGCAGCAGTCGATCGACGTCGAATTCGATGAATAGCTCGTCGGTGTCCAGATCGAAGGTGAACGGAATCCGCTGTTCCCACATCTCGAGCCAGGTCGAGAGCGTGTAATTCAAATATTCCTGCGCCAGCTGCGTGATGGTGTTGCCTGTGGCGCGCATCACGACGCCCAACATGTGCGGCGGCATCCGGTAGATGCGCGCGATCTCCGCCAGCTGGAATTCCCGCGAGGCGATGAACTCCATGTCCTGCATGGTCATCGATAGGGCCTGCCACTTGAGGCCCTGCTCGAGGATCGCCGTCTTGCCGGCGTTGAACAGGCCGCTATTGAGCGTCTTCCAGTCATCGGCCAGTCGCTTCGCGGCCTCCGGCGTGAGTTTCTGCTCGGTCGTCAGAATGCCGCTCGGCTTCGCGCTGTTCCCGGCCCACCGGGACGCGAGCTGCTCCTGCGCGATGGCCAATCCGATAGATTCGCGCGCCAGGCTGATCGGCGACAGGCCCAAGAGCCCGTTCATCGTCAGGGCCTTCAAGTGGAAAACCCGTTCATCGTCAGGGCCTTCAAGTGGAAAATATCTTCGGCCGGAATCAGGAGCGGTTCGTTGCGCAAGACCGCCATCTCGTGCAGCCCGGAGCGCGTGACCATGTAGAACAGTTGACCGTCCTGTGCCTCCCAGAGCGCGACGCGATCCGGATTGATCGGTACCAGTGTCGTCGGTCTGCCTCTGCCATCTCGCAGGATCACGGCGTAGCCGTTACCCCGCAGCAGCACGCTCGTCTGCAGCATGCCGCAGAATTCAAACCAGGTCAGCCAAGGCGCTGGGTTCTTCAGCAGTGGATAGAGAACGTGATCCGTCGCCTTCTGACGCTTGCCGCGTCGTTCGCCGCGGAATATCGATGTGCCCAGTTTCGCGATGTCGTAGGCAATCATCGAGACGCAGGCATAGACAGCCGACACCTGCATCGCCGAGGCCTGGTTGACCATGACGCCGGCGGCCGTCGGGGTCGACCACCCATAGTCGGCCCAGTTCAAGGCATCCGTCGTCGTATCGTTAGTGCGATCGAGCTTCGCGCCGAGGCCGCGCAGGATGCTCCGTGCCAGAGCTCCCATCAGGCGCCCCGCTCGCGCAGGAGCGCGCCGGCGATCAGGAGAACGCCGCCGACGATGAAGCCGGCCGGCTGGGATGCGAGCCACGCGCCATAGGAGATCAGGGCGGCACCAACCAAGAACACGACGGTTTCCAGGCCGTCGGCCAATGCCGGTCCGACAGCGCGTAGGGCCGCACCGATATGCTTTGCAATCATGGGGCCCTTGGGTTTCGAGTCAAACGACTAACAATCCGCGCTCTTCGTAGACCGACCCCGCGGTGGGCGGCGCCTGAGTGGCCGCGCCGACGGCCATGGTGAGCGCGACCAATGCATCGATCCGGTTCACCGCGCGGCGCTTCGAGAACCAGCGGTTGTCGAACGGATCGTGTTCGACCGCCGCGGACATCATCGCGGAGATCAGCACCGGGGAACGCCTGAGCCGAACGCGCTTCTCCAGGATCAGCGTCTCGAGCGAGAGCACGGATCCCGGCATCCAGAGGCCCTGCGGCGGTTCCTCGCCTGAGCGTTTCGCCGCCTCGAGCTGCTCGTCCGTCGGTTTCGCGCGTCGTATCCCACCTTGCGGATGCTCGGCCTGCGCGATCGTCACGCCCTGGGCATCGAGCTCCTGTTCGAGCTTGCGATAGGCGTAGCGGTCATACGCGAGCACCTCGATCTGATACTCGGCGTTCGCCTCCGCAATCCGCGCGGCCACAAAATCCAGGCGGATGTTGCGGCCCTCGACGGCATTCAGCCATCCGTCGCGGACCCAGACGTCATAGGGCGCCTGATCTCGGAGTGATCGCTCGGCGAGCGTGTCCCGCGGCGTCCAGGCCTCGACCCACGCATCGAAGGTCGGCAGCTTGACCGGAACGCCTTCTCGCAAGACCTCGACGCTTCCGGTTTCCACCACAAAGGCGAGCGCGGTCAAGTCCTGCGAGCCCGAGAGATCCGCGGCGGCGTGCGCTTTCTTGCCGACGTGCTCCATCGGATCGAACTCGGCCAGAACCTGCTCGAGCGCCGCGCGGCCCATCCAGGCCTGCTCGGCGTCCGTCCACACACAGAAGTGCAGACGCAGAATCCCGTTGAGCTTGCCCGGGATCGACTTAGCCTGGCGCACGACGCCCGCCAGGTAATCGCGCTTGACCGTGACCCCTAGGAGCGGGTTCGCCTTGATCCAGCAGGTCGGGTCCTCGAGCGGGTCGTCGGCCTTGTCGAGCGCGCAGACGTAGCTGAAGGCCTCGTCGTCTATTACATCACCGACAAAGGTCGCATCCTCGTCCGGCGTCATAGTGCCAGCCGCGACCCGCACCGCGTGCTGGTGTTCCTGCCAACAGACCGAGTTGCGATCGGAGCCAGAATTCGTCGCCATAACGAGGAGCGGCTGCTCGCGCGACTTGAACCCGCGCTCGAGCAGCTCGATCGTCGTGCTGTTCCGATGCTCGTGCACCTCATCGCACAGCGCACAGGACGGCCGCGGACCCGACTGCCCGTCATCACTTGAGATCGGGCGAAAGAAGGAGCCGGTCTTGAAATCGGCCAGGTTCCACACCGGATTGCCGCCAGACTTCTTCACGCGAAGAGCGAGCGCCGGCGACTGATCGACCATGGCGACCGCGTCGCGAAAGAGGACCATGGCCTGGTCCTTCTTCGAGCCTGCAGCATAGATCTCGGCGCGAGACTCTCCATCGGCCAGCATGCAATACAGGCCGATGCCGGCGAGCAAGGGGGATTTGCCGTTGCCCTTCCCCTCCTCGTCGTACATGCGCCGAAAGCGCCTGGTACCGTCCGCCCTCTTCCACCCGAATAGAGATCCCACGCGAAACGCCTGCGAGGGATGCAAGCTGAATCGCACACCCTCGAACCTGCCGCCATTCAGGCGTAGCACGTCCGGAAAGAAGTCGATCGCACGCCGCGCCGCGGTCACATCCCATTTCAGGCCGCGCTTCCGGCCCTCAACCAGATCCTTCAGATGCCGCCGGCACGAGTTGCGCACGTGTGGGCCAGCGAGCACCTTGCCCTTGACCACTGCACGCGCGTAGGCCGTGACCGGGTCCTGGGCGCTAGTCGAAGTACTTCGAGGCCGGGTTGCTCGCCTCTTTGGAGGCATCGGGTTTCTCCTGCGGCGCGCGGCCTGTCGTGATCGTTACTCCCATGCGATCCCGGGAAGTAACGTCAAGCCCGAGCTCCGATCCCACCGCCCGCAGCTGTGCGATGCGTGAGGCGATCATCTCGGTCGGCTTCTTCTCGTACTCGGCCTGCAGGTGACACCACATCAGCGCTTTCGGGCCATCCGCCCAGGTCAGCCAATGGCAGCGGACGATGTAGCGATCCCAGAGCTTGCCGGCGGCGCCTTTGAGTTTGTCGGGGCGCTCAATTGGGCCACCCGGTACAGGTTCGCCGCGCTGTTGCGGCAACGGACGTCGCCCCGGGTTGCCGGCGATCAGTTTCAGGACAACCGGGGTCGGCTTCCTGCCGCTTATGGCCATCGCTCACGCTCCGTTCAAACAAAAATCGACGTTTTTTGAATCGCGCCTCTACACACGGCGGCACCCCACGGTTGCGCAGCCGGGGCTCCGGTTGCCCGGAAACCCCCTACCCCATGGGTTTGATCCATATCTATTAGCTCAACCATATCCGCTTCGCCACACCTTTGATCCACTCTGTATAGCCACAGCCCACACGACAGGGGGCTCAGGTGGCTCGCAGGTAGTAGATGCCATCGGCCCCATAGAACGCGACCGGGTCATCAGCCACCAAGTACACGGTGCCCAACACCATCGGCCCACGATTGACTACGCGCTGGTCAAGGCGCTTCCCTCGAGCGACGCGGATGACGCGCAGCCGCTCATCGAAGTCCTCTCGCCGCACCGGCTTGAAGCTGTAGCCCAAGTCGACGATGTTCGAGGCAACGGCGTTAGACACGACGCTGCGGGTCCAAAGGCCAGCCGTTCACATCGCACCCTTTGACGCGGAACTCGCCGCCCTGCTTGCGCAGCCCGCGCCGCTCCTTGACTTGCGCGTCATGCGTCAGGCATAGCGAGCGCAGATTATTCAGCCGATCCAGCGACGTTGGGCTAGGCGCATTTGGGCGCGTCTCGATGTGGTCAGCAACCACGGCGCGCAGCCCACAGCCGTGCACTACACAGCGCCAGTTGTCGCGCTCGAGGCATTGCTCGCGCAGCTCCTTCCAGTGCTGTGACTGGTAGTACGGCGAGCTCATGCGATCGCGAGAATGATCTGGGCCCGGAACACGGCGCCTGACACCATGGTCACGAGGACATTGATCGTGTAGATCTGCCCCGAAGTACCGGCACCTAAGTAAGCGGTCGCCGTGAGTGCGCCGAATGACTGTAAGGTGATCGTGAGCGCGGCATCGGGCGGATTCGCTTGCGTCCACGTCACGCTCAAGATCGAGTCCTCGCCGGCCGCGGGCGGCGCCACCGTAGTCCAGGTGAGCGAGCCATCAGGCGTAGTGCCGCCGACTGTCTTCGACCAGGCAGGCTCGAGCGCGCCCGTCTGCCCCGCAGGACCGTTATTCTTATAGAGAAAACCAGTCTGATTCGGGTTCGTCGGCCGAAGGAGCGCGTTCGCCGCGATGGAGATGCCGGCATTCCACCCAACCACCGCCGCATTGCCGACATCGATGATGTACGGCAGATTCTGCCCGGCGAACTGGCTGACATTGGCCGGCGTCGAGGCGTTGACGGAGATGTCGGTCACTTCAGGTTCCCTTGAGATTGAACGTCCGATCGCCTGGGTTCAATTGGATCAGCCGGTCGTCATCGCTCACCTGCACCCACCGATCTGCGGCGATGAACTTGAACCGCCGGTTGCCCGTGTCGATCACCACGATTAGACGATCATCCCCTTGCAGCGCAATCAGTTGCCCGCCGGCGCCCTGAATGGACGCAGGCTTCGCGACGACAAACCTGAACGGCTGCTGGATCTCTTGACGCGACCAAAAGTAAGCCGCCGATTGATCGCTTTGCCTTAAGACTACGGGCGCCGCGGCCGCGGGAATCGATTGCCGCTGTTGTTGGAAAATCAGTGTTTCGTAACGCGCGCTCGCGCCAAACGGCATTTGCAGCGCCAGCGCCGGCACGAAGCTGGGCAGCGGTGGCAGCGGTATCGCATTGACCGTCGTCTGCGGAATCTCAACGTGTGCGCGCCAATAGGCGGCAGTTTGATCGCTTTGCTTCGGCTGCGGTACGCCCAACGGCAAGCCTGGGGTGTATTCCGACACCAATTGCTCGGACAGGATCTCAATCGCAATCGGATGACCCGGGAAATAGGCTGCCATCTGAAATTCGTATCGCGGCGCATAGAACTGCGGCGGCGGTATCGGCGCGAAATAAGTCGGCTGCTGGATTTCTACGCGAGCGCGCCAGGTCGCTTGAGCTTGATCCACCTGCGTCGGTGGCGGACTCCCGAGCGGCTGCCCCGCCGTCTGATAGGTCGCCGGCGGCAGCGTCGGCTCATCCGGCGTCGTCTCAAAGCCGAAGAAATCCGGCGCCGGCACGAACACGACCGTAGTCGGCAGCGCGAAAACTTGCGGCTGCTGAATCTCCGCCCGCACGCGCCAGGTCGCCTGCGTTTGATCCGTTTGCGCAGGGTTTGGAACCCCGAGCGGTTGGCCCTGCGTAAAATTCGGGTCAACGACGCCCACGGCTTCTTGAGCGGCTTCATCCTGCGGCCGGGCCCGAAAGTAAGCGGCTGATTGATCGCCTTGTACCGGATTCGGAACGCCGAGCAGCGGTGTTGGCGTGAAGGCCGGACTGACGATGCCGAGCGCCTCCTGCGCGGCTTCATCCTGAGGCCTCTGCCGAAAGTAGGCAGCCGTTTGATTGCCCTGGACCGGCTGCGGAACTCCAAGCAGCGTTCCAGGCGTCAGGTTCACGGAGACCACATCGGCCGCTGCCTCCAGCGCCTCCGTGTCGGGCCGCTGCCGCCAATACGCCGCGCCCTGCTCACCCTGCTTTGGTTGGGGAATACCGAGGGACGTGCCGGCCGTGAACTCGACCCAGTAGTTCTCGACGATCCACTCGATCGGCCAGCGTGCCGAGAATGGAATCTGCAGACTCGGCGCCGGCACGTAAGCGAATGGAGTTCCGGCGGTCACGGTGCGGTTGATGACCCGGGTCGCGACCTCGAAGGCCTCAGCATCTGGGCGCTGCCGATAATACGCGCCGATCTGCTGCATCTGCATGTCGGTGCAGGCTTTCGGAATCCCGAGCGGTAACCCGGGCGTAAAGTACGTCGGCGGCTGCTGCGGGACCTGCGGCGGCCGAAACGTGCTCATGGACTACCTATTGGCAAGAGCAATCTGCTCAGGCGTCGCCTCCAATGGGGCATAGTTCATGACGCGCGCATGCTTCACCGGATCTCGCGGATCGATGCGCTTCAGCCACTGGATCGGCATGAACCAGGGACCGGGAGTCTTGAACCACCAGGCTGCATCTGCGGCCCAGACTTCCACGAAATATTCGGTGACTTCCTGACCGCACTCGGCGCACATGCAGAAACAGAAGTGCGGCTCGCCCATGACCTGGACGAGCAAGCCGCTCTCCGGCGTGCAGTGACTGCGGCGCACCTCGGCCAAGTCCCCGGGACGGCAGAGTTCTTCCTCGTGCGGCCTCGGGGTCTTGTAGATTTCCGAACGCGTCAACATCGCGTTAGCTGCCGCGCAGCTCTCTCCACGCAATACGGGCATATCGCGTGGCCGATTGCGGGGCCGTCAGGAACGTCAGGCCCACGATGCCACCCTGCGGCACCAGGGGCCGCTCTTCCTGCGCGGGCAGATAGATATAGCCATTGAGGTCATTGAGACCATCCGAAATGAACTGCTCGCCGTTGGTCCCTTCAGCCGAGGCGGTGATGCCGGTGGCCGCGACACCCAAGCTCGCATCCGTGGTCGGGTTGATCGGGTTCTGCTTGACCACGGTGGTGCCGGCAACGCCGGTCGTGACGGTGGCCGCGGCGGTCTTGCGCAGGAGCGAGACGGCAAGCTGAACGGAGGTGGCCGTCGATCCTTGAGAGACCGACGCGCGAAGGATCTCCGCAGCGCCGTTGGTGCCCGCCTTATATTGCACCGGGGTGATCGCGGTGCTGATCGACACGCCGTTATTCACAACGGCGTAACAAGGTCCGATGAACATGGGGGAAATCTCCTTAAAAGATATTGAGAAGCGAGCGTCGGGCGTTGAGGGGATCAATCAGCCATCGTCTTCGGGCTCGACGGTGCAGCCGTCGAAGGTCTTGGGGTCTTGCAGGAAACTGTGGGTCAGCATGCCGTCGGCGTCCTGCTTGCTATCGAATTTGGACGCGACCGCGTGGAATACCGGCGCGAGCACATGCCGATCGTGAACGAACTTGTTGCCGGTGCCATCTTTCTCGATCGAGTCCCGGGTGCCGACGATGTCGCAGTGTGAAAAGAATGTGCCGCTCGGATGCTTGATGACGAAGCGATTCTGTCGTGCCATGGGATCTGTCCTCTAGTTGACCATGAGTGCGTTGTGCTGCTGAAAGCCGGGCATCACATTGGGCGATCCCGGCACGGGCGGAAAGCCGCCGGCAGGCGTGTAAGTGATGCGGATGATTCCGTTGGCACCGGTGCCGAAATTACTATTGGCGGTGTTGCCGGACCCTGCCCCGCCGCCGCCATAAAGGCCGCCGTTTCCTGGAAGAGTCGTATTGGTGAAATCGCTGCCGCCGCCTCCTCCGCCTGAGCCGTGCGAGGCGTCCCAGTCAGTTCCTGGACCACCATTACCGCCATTGCCTGCGCCTGCGCCGCCGCCGCCGCCGCCGGCGGTACCCGCAGCCCCCGCGCCGGTCGTTCCCACGCCGCCGCCCGCGCCTAACGAATTATTGCCACCATTGCTCCCAACCGTATTCGACGTGGCGGTAGCTCCAGCTACGCCGCCACCATTACCGCCGCCGCCCGCACCCACGGTGAGCCCATTCGGGGTACCCCCCACGGCGCCGGCGCCATTCGGGCCCCCGGCCCCACCACCTCCTGCGCCGCCACCCCCGAGTCCGGCACCCCCATTGCCACCATTGAACTTTGTGGTTCCAACACCAGCAGCAGCGAGGCCGCCGGTACCTGGAGCATTCGTAGCTTCAGTTCCTGCCCCCGCTCCTTTGGCGAGGACAGTGCCGGTACTTACGATCCAAGTGTCGGTGCCGCCCGCGGCGACGGTAGCGCCTCCTTGGCCGACCTGCAACGCATTGCCGTTCGCGATGGTGACGTTGGTCTGCGCGGAGTAGGCACCTGCGCCGCCGCCCGCGCCATTTGATGGAGATCCCGAAGAGTTGAGTCCTGCGCCGCCAGCGCCAATGCATTCGACTTTATCGGCAATACCCGGCCAATCCCCGGGCGCCGTGAAGGTCGTCCCCGAGGTGATGTAGATGACGGTCATTCAGTGCTTGACCGCGCCTAAATCCCACGTGCCAGACCAGGCAATCCCCAAGGCGTCATAGAGGCTCGGGACTGTTGTGCCGCCAGAGTAATTCGCCGTCGGCTTGTAGTCCGAGATCAGGCTGAAACTACCGCTTCCATTGGTGAAGCCTGGATTGTTGGTGACTGCGGCGGTGTTATTCGATACCGTGTTGCCTGTACCAGTATTATGCACGGCGGGGCCTGTCGCCGTTGTCGGTACATAGAACAGATTGTTCTTCGCAACGCTATTGGCCGTCGCTGCGGATGCGCTACCCGAGGTATCGTAGCCAATGCACTGCTGGCCGGATTGCGTGTTCGGTGCATAGCATGTGTTGTTGTAGGCCTCATTGAATTGAACTGTCGAACAGCTACTGCTGCAATTGCCGCTGCCACGCTGCGCGACAATAGCTCCTGTCACGGCGTAAATTGCTCCATTCGCGGGCATATAGAATGCGTTATCGCGCAGCGTTAGATTCGCGCCAGTAAAGAAAAGCAGCGTATCGCAGCACTGATTAGTGGGCGAACTGTAAAGATTTCTCTCAATGACGATATTGCGCAGCCGCTCATCGACACCCCCATTCTCGGGTGCGACGTCGCTTAAAATTCCGCCGGAATTTCCCGTGAAAAGGTTGTCCGAAATCTCAACAAGCTCCGTGTACTGCCCGGTAAAGCAGGACACATTGACGAACGTCGCGCCTACCGTGCAGGGAACAGGGCAGGCACCACTGGTATTGCCACAACTCTGATAGGTATTGGCGTTGTGGAGCTTGAATACGCCACCGACATTGTTGGCATTCTCTATGGTGTTATTCGTATAGGTACACAGGCGGCATTCCGCGGTGCGCACTGTTTCGATGCCTGATCCGCTGCCACCAGCAGTGCCAACACCATTGACAAAATTACCGAGGAAGGCCGTGTAATTGACATTCGGGAAAGTCCCAAACATCTGAGCCGGGTTACTTCCTTCATTGTTGATGAACACCGCAATGCTGCCCCGCGAGTTCAATTGCGTGCTGCTGATCAATCCCCATTGAGCGCCCTGAGACCAAGAATATCCAGCGCCATTCCCTGTCGATTGCAAATTAGACAGGGTGACCTGATACGGGATGTTCTGGGTAACAAAGGCGATTGTTTCGACCGCGCATTTGGCAGTCCCGTTACCGTTGAAATAAATATCGGAGATACGGAGGTCTCCGGTGTTCGCCCCAATTTCAATGTGACAGTTGGTGGACGTGTCGCTGAATATCGGCTGGCTCGTCTGTGTGCCTTCGCAGCCTCCATAGGCTCCGATGCTCGCCGTAATCGCAGTCACCGTCACGTTATCGCCGGTAAAGGTGTCACCACACTTGAACAGCACGCGCTTGCCATTGCCCATATAGGTCGCGCCAAGCGCGGTCGCGAAGCTCGCGGTGTTGAGTACCCCCGCTGCGCTCGGGCATCCGCCGGCCCCGGCCACAGGCGTCGTCGAGGCGGCGACACAGGTGGTTGCGGTGCCGGGAAATCCGTTCGAGCCTGAAGGGTCATAGACCGTGACACCGACACCGCACACCGCGGTGCTCGTGCCATTCTTCACCGTCACCGTCGCGGTGTACTTCGTGTCACGACCTTCGGTGATGAAAAGGTGCGCGGCAATGCCGCCCGTGGCCTTGTTCCGCGCGTTGACGCCCGGCATCGAGCCATACGGCCAGGTCGTCGTGCCGGATTTGAGCGTGTCGCCGAAATTCCAACCGAAGTAGTCGTCCTGAAACACGGTGGTATTGCCGGTCACCGCGGAATCGGTCGTGCCAGTCGCATCGAAGAAGATCAGGCACGGCGAGATGCACGTGGTGCGCGTCGGCGTAACGGCGGCCGTGATCGTGCCCACGGTCACCGGACACGCGCCATTCACGTTGATCGCCTGCGCCTGCGCGGCCATGAGCACCAGCCAGATCAGCGTGAGACAGGCGGCCAAGAATCGACGCATCGCGTTCCTCAAATCGTAAGGGTGCCGGTCGCGCCGGTGACAGTGTCAACGGCCTGGATCACCGTCGGGTCGCTCCCTTGCGGGGTCGGCGAGGGCCAACTGAAGAGGCCGCTGGTCGTACCCAGGGAACTGACCGTCTGCCCGGTCAACGGCGACAGGACGCTCCAAGTGATCAGATTCGAACTGTTGGTCACGTTCAGAATCAATTCGTACGGGACGCCGATCGCCGCATCCGGCACCGGCTGACCGCCATTCGCCTGGAGGGTGAGCGTTCCGGTCAACAGCGCCGCGTATCCGCTCGCCATCCCGCGCGCAATGCGGATCGGGTGCTGGCCCATCAGGCGTCCTTTTGTCGGTCGGTCAGCGCCGGGCTATACATCGCGTTCGGAATAAAAAAGCCGGCGGGGGGGCCGGCTGAAGTTATGGCAGGACGCCAGGGATGAGCGGCCTGTCGGCTGGAATCGTCGGAGCCCAGAAACGCAAAAACCCGCGGCGGCGGGTTCGTTTCGGGGGCCTCGGCAGTTCCAAGTGACACTTTTCGAGGCTGGGACGGGGTATAACAGATCAATCCCACGCAAATCAAGCCTTCAGGCCGCCATCCTTGCAAAAATCGTGATAGGCGTCACCCTTGCGCTTGATAAGCCGGCATTGGAGTAAGCCACGTCGCGCCTCTAGGACGACCGGCATGACAGGGGTAACCTCCACTTTCATCGGCCACGCCGTATTGCGATAGAGGCCCAAGACGAGATCGCGGGTCTCGGCAAAGTAGGTCTTTTCGTGTTTCCCGAATTTGAACCATTCGCCCAATTGCCGCCAGGCACGAAATTCTTGATGCAGTCGAGTCTCGATCCGCAAAGCGACATAGCGCGACACGACATTGCACACGCCGAACGTCAACGGCCTCGCGGCGCAATTATTGACCAAGCTCAGGAGTCGCTGTGTCGGCTGATCGGTTATGCCGATCTTAATGTAAACCATGTCCTTGGCGTCCCCGGCACAGCACAAAAAATACACATAGGAGCCGACCAGACGCCCATCGGCTCCGTGCAAATTACTGATCCAACGCTGCCTTGACTGACTCATGGGCCTCCTCAAGATTTCTAAAGTAAGCCGATCGTGACCAGCACCATTTACCGCATATTTCGCGCCAGTGCATACGCAACTGATAGCGCTCGATTAACAGCGCGCGCTCGGAATAGTGGATCTTACGCACCGCCGCATCGACGGCAAGCACGTCCGATGTCGCATCGCTCGGTGCATGAAGCGGTGTTTTGAGTGCGCGTTCACCGAACATCGGCGACATCGAGGGGTAATTGATATTTTGCATCGCTCCCCATGTTCCCCACTCACGCAATCGCTCAACAATGCTCATGTGCTGAGGCCGAATCCAATCACGGACGAACGCTATGGCCGCGTCCTTGATCTTCACGGCCGTTTCCCGTGGGAGATTCTATTCACCAAGTCGAGCGCGTCCGTCAAAGACGGGCCTTTGACTACGACCCCATTCGTGATTCGCCAAACTCGTCGATCCACTGTCCCGGGCAGCACGAACACCTGCGGGCGACGACCAAAGATCAATCGCACCAGGTAGCCGCGGTTGTCGAAGCGAGAGCCGTCCACGTCAGTGGTGAAAACGGACCAGAATGAGGATCGCGGCGACGCCCAAAATGAGCGCACGGATCACACGGTGGACAAGCGAGATCTGCGGCCGCATCGCGAAATGATCCCGAGGCAGACGTGGAGCTCGGGGTTGTAGTTCGATTCGTAGGTTGCTCATAAAACGTGACTCCATGTTTTGCGGTTCCGTACATTCGAGACTGCAGATATCGAGACATTGAGGCGTAGCGCGAGTGCTGCAAGCTTCTCGTCGCTGTTACGAATTGATCGCACATCGGCATCGGTAAGCTTCGCCCGCTTGTTCTTTTCTCCAGTTAAAAGCGTGCCATGAGCGATCCGATCGTTCAGGTTTTCAGCGCGAGCATCCCATCGCAGGTTTTCTAATCTGTTGTCAGAGCGGCATCCGTTGTTATGGCAGCCGTCTGCACCCTTAGGCCGAGGGCCCACGAAAACAGTCAGCACCAGGACATGGACCCGGAACGTTTTATATTTCTTTCGCGCCCCAAGTCCGAGCTTGACGCTCGCGTATCCTTTCTGGATCCACGGGTTTAGCGGCCGCCAGTCGCTGCGTTGCCGGTTTTGATTGATCTTCAGCGTCCAGACTGTACCGTCCGATCCAACTCGGTAGCCTGGAGCAAAATCTAATTCTCGGTATTCACACATGCGGGCGCCAACCCTTTTCGTAGAGAACTCGCTGTAGGAAATTAATCGCATGTTTGTTTTTGACCCAAGTGGTCGCGAAGCGCAGCGTCTGGTACCCCAAGAGCGCGGCGTCGTTTTGCTTCATCATGTTTCGCGTGATATCGACGGGATGCCCGTGTGCCCCGTAGGAGAAAATTCCCCCATCCACCTCGACCATCAGTTTGTATTCAACGCAGCAGTAATCCGCGATCCACACCTTGCGCTTGTTATCCGGGTGGAGGCTTTGGGGAAATCTGTAGTGATGACGAAACGGCGGCAAGCGGTACTGCACGAGCTGCTGCCCGAAGAGCGTTTCCGCCGTCTTGTCCTGCCTGCGCGCCGGCGTGACATTGAGCGCGCCGTCGATCCCGAGCCGGGCCCGGGTGTCTGGATCGAGATCGTCGGCGCGGGCGGACATGTCAGCTCTTTATCCCGTAGCGTTCGACCAGGTGATCGAGAAATTTGATAAAGATTCCTAGCGGGACGTAGACCCAGAACAAGAACATCTGAAGTTCGCCGGCGCCGCTGTGGACGAGCATGAAGTGCACCAGGTAATACCAAATCGGCAGGCCAATGAAGACCGCGAGCAGTCCAGATATTATTTTCGCGGCTTTCACGTCAGGCCGGCCGCTTCTGGATCGTGGCCGTGACGTTGACATTCGCGCTCAAGATGCCGGCATCAGAGTTCCACAGCGATCCGTGGACGGTCACCGACACATCCTGCGTTTCATCATCGGCCAGCAGTTCAACGAAGCCCTCGACGGCATTTTGCGCCTGGGCCTGGTCGGCAGCATGCGGCGGCTGAGCGAGGACGACCTCGGCTAGTTTCTCGGCGACCTTGGCGATGGCTTCGGCTTTCGTGGCGCCTGATACTTGGAACGAATACGACATGTTGAAATCTCCTAGACTGCGTTGATGAAATCGAGTCAGACCTGATCAGTTCACCGCATCCGCACCCCGAGCTCGCTGCGATCGGCGCTTCGGTTTGCCTTGGTTGCGATCCGCCTCGAGCTGCTCGGCAATCGCGACCTCGCGCAGCCGGGCCTTCTCGCGTTCTTCCTCGGGCGTGCCGATACTGGCGGCCGCATCGCATTGATCACAATCCTCGCCCATCGGATTGCCGTGCGCGCACACCGAGTCTGCCGCGAGAGCATCCTCGAGCGTCGCCGGCGTGTCGGTCTCTTCGCCATCACTGGCGCCATTGCCGTTCGCGGCGCCACCGCCTTCGAGTTCCATCTCCTCCTGCACTTCCTTGACCTGGAGCTCGCCGAACTGCAGCTCGATGTCCGCGTCGCGATCCATCCACAGAAATACCTCGTTGTTTTTGTTGGTGATGATCGATTGGATCTTGAATTTAAGCTCGACCATGCTGCCGACCTTTTGCGGATCGAAGCTCAAGGAGGCGAATCTCGCGGCCGGTAAATTAATCTCAACCGCATTCACGCCGACCCACATCTTCGCCCGCGAATTCTCGAACTTGCCCTTGAGTTTGTAGGGCTTGAAGTCTTTGAGCGCGCGCTCGGCGAGCTTGCCGTCGTGCGTATCGAACCAACGCTCGGCGAGATGTGTGTCGCCGGTAATCTTCGCCGCTTCCGCGACAGTGACCAGAACCGAGAATGAAATATCCATGAACGGGACGGGTTCTTCCCCATGCATTTCACGGCGCCCATTGATTGCCGTGCCGATGTGGCCGGTGCGTTTACTCAGTTGGTAGGACATGTTGCTTCCCCTTGCGTTGTTCGGTTGTGACTGGTTTGGCTAGTCGCTCGCCATAAAATCGCTCGTAGACCTGCGCCCACGTTTGCTTGGTTTTCTTCGTCGCCGGCGAACTAGCGAGATCGAGTCTGAATATTTCGTCACGAATTCGCAGTTGTCGCTGCTTGAATGTGGTGACGCCTTGCGTGATGTGAGCGGGATTGCCAAGTTGGCCGATAATCCAGGCCTCGACGTCGAAGCGGTTGAAGTGCTCATCCGCGGCGAGCATCACGTGGCCGTTTTTGAGGACGCGTTTCATGTGGAACCGCCGATTCGTTTCAAACCGCCGATGGAGTCGTGGTAAGCGATTTGCGGCAACGCCTCGCGCGTAGCCAGTGAGTCCTGAATGGCCTCGAAATGCTCAGTGAAGCGGCGTTCGAGGAACGTGAGTTTATCCTCATCGCACATAGCGATGACGTTGGCTCCGCCGACGGCGCGCACGGCTTTCGCGATCAGCGGCGGACAATCCGCATGCAGCGTGTAGCCGTGCAATCCCCACATGAGGTAGCGACGTGCTTCGATCCATGCTTCGCCGGGGGTGGCGCGTCCTGCCTTGCGCAGGGCTTCGAAGTGATGCGGCAAGGGCATCCATTCGCAGGTTCGCAACAACTGGTTGGCCGCGGCCTGGAAGTCTGCGAGGTCCCATCCTTGCATCGAATTCCAATACAGTTCGAGCGCCGGGGCCGATAGCGTTTTACCTCTGAGTTCGGCAAAACCCATCACGATTTCCAAAAACGGCTCGCGGTCTTCGGCGTTCAATGTTTTGGCTCCGTGCGGCGCATGAATTCCTCCGCTGCGGTGAGATTTGCATTGAGGCGAACATCGGCTTTGGTTGCCGGAGGATCCCAGCGTTCTAGAAACGGTTTGCCCGGGCCCAGGAACGTCGAAGCCTGCTTGACGTACTCGGTTCCGAGCTTGCCGGTGATGCGGCAAAATTCGTGATATCGCCTGGCGCCGTCGAGGAATTCGCTTGGGTTATGGCCCTCCCGGATCCGCGCATTCCCGGCCTTCGCTGCCGCGCGCCATTTCTGATCCCCACCGCGCTCCGGGTAAAGCAATTTGAATTCAGCAAGCCATTCCGGCTCACTGGGCGGCGTTTTGGCCGCCGAACGATCTTCTCCGTTCAATGGTTTGGTATGGTCTGGAGTGGATTCAGACTGGAGTGGAGTGGAATGGATTGGATGCTCGACGTTTGCTTTAGCAGAGCTTGAGCTCCGCTCCGTGTTTGCTTTGCCGTTTGCTTGAGCGGCGCTCGGTATTTGCTTTGACGCAAGCCCACCTTTCCGCCCGGCCTCGGCTCGACGATCGGCAAGCCAAATGGACTTCGCGCGGTGTTTTTCAAGCGTAGGATTTCGGCGCTGGCCATCCGAATCGACGGGGAACTTAGGTTCGCACTTGAGCCATCCCTTTGCCCATTCCGCCGCCGTTGCGCCGATCATTCCGCACAGTTCCTGGATATCGGCGGGCAGCGCTCCGAGGTCCCATTGCGCATCGAGCATTTCGCGATAGACGCCTTTCGCGGTCACCGACCAGCCACGGGTCGAGCGCATGAAGTCCCCCGGGAACCACGGCATCATGGCGAGACTGTCATCGCTCATCGTCGCCCCTTCCCTGGCCGGCGCCTGATCCACCGATGCATCGCCCAGTACCAGCGCATGCGGATACCGAAATCCTCCGCCTCGATCATCTTGCGATACGTGCGGCTCACCATCCGTTCGATCGCGGCCGGTGTCATGCCGCGCTCACGTCGTCAGACAAAACCCGACGCGCTCTCGTCAAATTCGCCGACAGAATTCGCGCGCTGGCCCGCGGTATGGTGGCGATGGGAGGTTGCGTTCCCGCTTCGTCGATCGAGAAGTCCAAACTGGTCACAGAGCCGATTAACCACCCGTCGAGATAGAGTTTTCCCGGACCGAACGCATAAGACATCGGCTGACACCAATCTTCCGGGCACCAACCGCCGGCCGGCGGCAGAAAAAATGTGCGCTTCGGTACCGTCAACCGCAGGAGCTCGATACCGCCCGCCGTGACCGCAACGCTCGCGCCGATCGCTTGCAGGAAGGCGCGGCGGTTCACAGCTCGGACTCCACTTTCAGCCGAACGAGCCGCTTCAAATCCGCGATCTCGACCGCTTGCTCGGCGATCTTCTTTTCCAAGGCGTTTTGCTTCTCGCGCACGCTCTCCCAGTCGTAGCCGCGGGCATTGACGAGCCACATCAGCGGCGCCTCGTTGCCGCAGAGGTCCATGAGCTGCTCGAGCTTGTTCACGGGGAAATGCGCGTTATCCGATTCGATGCGAGACCAGGTCGCGGCGTCGATGCCGAGAGCTTTATAGACCTGCTTGCGATGGAGCCCAGAGCTTTGGACGCAGAGCACGATGGCGGCGTTGAAGGTGGGCTGGCGGGTCACTGCCTCTAAGCCCACGTCGACGGAATGCTGGGATGTCAGCCTCAACCCAAGCTGACGCAAGTTATTTGAGTCGCTTTGACGGTCACTTTTGGGGGTGAATGCGGGCATGCGAGCGGGATGCCTCGTTGGAATAATTCAAATAGCAGGAGCAAAAAAAGTCATGCGGTTTCGCGCGGATAGATGTCCGGACGAAGGTCGTGACGCGAGACGCTCGTGACCCGCTCGATCTCAAGTACGCGTTCGGCCGGCGGTCGACCCGTCGCCTGCCACTTCTGCACAGCCTGGTAACTGACCTTGCATAACTTAGCCAGCTGCAAGACGCCCCCCACCGCATCGATTGCGAGCTGTATGGAGTTGGGCTCTTCGTCCGGCGCCTCGTCCGGCGCCTCAATCGGTTTCGGTGTGGATTTCATGGTCGGCAATCTACAACCGATAGTTGCATGCCGTCAACAACTGATTCGTGTATCGGTTGGCGATAGGCTGCAACCGATGGTTGTGTTAACAAAACAGCAGTGCAAAGACCGATTCTCGGAGCGGCTCAATGAAGCTGTGGAAAAAGCATGGGACGTGACCAAGGAGCAACGGCCGCATACGGCATTGGTCCGGGAGCGTCTCGATATCAAGATTAGCTACGAAGCTGTGCGCAAGTGGCTAAGCGCCGAGTCCATCCCGGATATGACTCACGTTTCCCTGATCTGCGCAGTCCTGGAGATCAGCCCTACCTGGCTATTAACCGGGAATGGACCAATGCTTATAGCTGATGAGGTCCAGATCAAGGACCACCGCAATGCGGTGTCGATAAATCAATCGTCGCTTTTTCCGCCCGAACTGCGCGAGCGCTATGACAAATTGGGCCGCGATGACAAGATCCGGGTGCAGGAGACCGTAAGGAACAGGATCGGAGAGTTAGAAGCAAACCTCAAAAGAAAAAAATCGCGCGGCTAATCGATTTTGAACTCTATCGAGCCCGCCTCACATGGAAGCAGTTCACAGAAAAACTCAATTCAGCAATTAGCGTGACGACGAATCATGGTGAGAAACCTACCGTCGGCGAAGCGGACCAATAAGGCGCTTTGAATAATTTAGGCCAAGAAACAAGCCTAAATTGCAGTCGCAAATAAATACAACTATCGGTTGTTGACAAATCACAACTGATAGTTGTATTGTCTCTCTAGCGGGGAATCACCCTCAGGAGAGATTAGATGGCCACAAAGAGCAAACAGAATGGGACGCCAGGCCAGCCCCAACTCTCGAAGCGAGAGCATTTCGCCGGCTACGCTCTGGCGGGATTACTCGCTCGCGGCACAGTACCTCAGGACGCCCCGAAGGTTGCTGTGGCCGCCGCCGATCTACTGGTCGCCGAACTCGATGGGCGGCGCAAGTCATGAAAACCCCACCCACCCGCCTCCACGGCGTGCACTCCCAGTGGCTTCCGCCGCAAGACGACCCAGGGGCCGATGTCGAGGAGTACCGCCAGACTTGGGAGCACGCGAAGTTGCGCATCGTTCACCGTCAGCGCGCGCGCAAACTGCGCCGTCGCGGCGAAGAGGTCGTCGATACGGATGAGCGCACGCGCACCGGCCGCAAGATATCCATGTGGTTCGTCGAGGTGCGCACGTGAAGGGCCCCTACACCATCACGCTCTTAGACGCCGACGGCTGCGTCATGGCATGCGACGAGCTCGACACCGTCACCCAGGCCCGCACCTGCGCTCGCGAGTACATCACCGATCCCGAATATCCCGACGCGCACAAGGTCGAGGTCGTCAATGCGGATGGCGTGTGCGTGTTCGACCTCTTCGCGAATCAGGTGGCCGCCTAATGAGCACCTCCTTCGCCAGTCTTCAGGCTCTCGCCGACGTTGCGCCGGCCTACATGAAGTTGCGTGCTCAGCATCCGGGGGTGCCGGCCCGCAAAGTTCATGCCTATCTTCGCAGCGACCCCGCCGAAACCTTCGAACAATTCTGCTGCCCCGGTCACGAATGGGCCTACACGGGCACGGCCTACGGTGGCGATGACGAGAGCTACCACGGCGAGGGCCGCTGCTACTGCTCAATCTGTGGCGCGGACGGTGACGCATGAACAAGATCCCGCCCATCACCGTCCCCGCCATCCACCCGCGCCAGCGCGCCCGCCGCGGCGCCGTGCAGGTCGAGAACGAGCAACTCCGCGCCGCACTCTCCCGCATTCGGGTCCTGGCCACCGGTGTGATCACTTCTGACGGAAGCGCCAAGGAATGGCAAGCGGCTGCGCTCAGCTTGACGGAAAAATTGGGCGGCATCCACCACATTGCCGCGACGGCGCTCGGGGGTGAGTCGTGAGCCGCGACCTCTGGGCCCTCATCGCCCTCATCGCGTTCGTGGTGCTCTCGTACCTACCTATTGGCACGTTCGTCCTGAGCACGATCGGCCGGCTCGCGCGGATCGTTGGAGGTGGGGCATGAGCAGCTCCACCACGGATCTCAGTCTCGTCGGCAAGGTCCCGCTCGCGCGCACCTTTCACTTGAGGCTTAGCGTCCAAGGCCACCTATTCGCCTCGCTATATGTCGTCGGCCCGAAACGGCTCCCGAAGACGCTGGCGTTGGCCGTCCTGAAGTTGACAGATTGCTATCTATACCTCGGCAAATACGACAACAGCGCGCTGTGGCTCGGACATACGGCATTCGACGTGAGCGAGGCCGAAGCGCAAGCCATCCGCGCGACCTACGAGCCGCTCGGTCTGCACATCGAGAGAGAGGGTGAGATGGCGCGCACCATCGAATTGCGATCGAGCGCGGACGCGGCGGTGCATCCGTGAGAGGCCCGCTCACCGTGTGGCTGGCCACTGACCAAGCGCGCGCCCGCGCGACGGATCCAGGGACTTCCATTGCTGCGGCCAAGTCCGTCGACGTGACCCGGCTCGAAGGCGTGATCCTCGACAAACTGAAACGATATGCCGCCCCAGGCGCCACCAGCTACGAGCTCGCCCAATCGCTCGGCCTGAGCCTGGTCAGCGTGAGCCCGCGCATGCGCCCGCTCGCGGAGAAGCACCTCATCGTCGACACGGGGTTCAGGGTTCGCGGCGCGTCCGGCCGCCATCAAATCATCTGGCGCGCAGTGGTGCCCGCATGAAACTGCTTTTCGATCTTCTGGCCTTCGCCTTCTTCCTGGTCCTACTGATCGCGCCCCTGGCGCTGAGGTTCTCATGACCTACGTCTACGTTTTCTTGTTTCTATTCTGTCTCGCCTTCATCTGCCTTGTCATTGGCGCAAGCGATTGGGGATACACGCGCTGGCGCATTTGGAGCGAGAAGCGCGCGATCGCCCGCCGCGACGCCGAGGAGACCAAGCGGCAGGACGATTTGCGTAAGTGGTGCTTGCTCGCCTATCCGCCGGGACCCAGGCGCATTCCGAACGCCCAACTCGATCCGGCACATCGGACCGGCCAATTCAGCATTCCGCGCACCATGCGCGATGCGAAGGGCGTGCATCGACCGCTGCGGTTGCCGGACGTGCGTCGGGGCACCCAATGAGCGACGGCGAATTCTGCGTGTGCCAGTTCTTCGAGGACGAGTCCTACGAATATTACAAGCGGGGTGTGGGCGCTGAGGAAGCGGTCAAGGCCGCACACTTCTTGAGCCACAACGTCGCCGCAAACATGGGCATTACCCAGCGCGTGATCATTACCGACGGCGACGATTGCTGCGTTTTTGAATGGAAGCATGGCGAAGGCGTGACGTTTCCGACGCCCGAGGAACGCGAGCTCGAACGCCGGGCGCAGTCGCCGCACGCCTTGTTGAAATTACAGGCCGATTAACCCCAAACACCTTAAAGGAATTCTCATGGTCAATGCAGCATCTAGCTCCAAACAGGTTGCCCCACACGGGCAACGCGGAACCGTCGAAAAGTCAGGCGTCGTTAAGTTCGAAGAGCCGGTCAAGGGCCGCGTCTCGCTGGTGGCGCGCATTGCGGCCCGCTACTCCGTCGATGCCGACAAGCTGGCCAGCACGCTCAAATCGACGGCGTTCAAGCCCGTCAAAGCGGACGGCAGGCTCATCGAGGTCACGGACGAACAGCTCATGGCTCTCTTGATCGTCGCCGACCAATACCATCTCAATCCGTTCGTGAAAGAGATCTACGCATTTCCGGCGAAGGGCGGCGGAATCGTGCCCGTGGTCGCCATCGACGGGTGGATTCGCATCATCAATTCGCACCCTCAGTTCGACTACATGGAACAGCGCGAGGGCCCGGAGAACGAAAAAGAGATCCCGAAATGGATCGAGACGGAGATCAAGCGCCTCGATCGCTCGCGCCCCACGATCAAGAAAGAGCGTTACAACGAGTGCTACCGCAATACCGATCCGTGGAATGAAATGCCGACGCGGATGCTCGGCTGGAAGTCGATGGCGCAGTGCGCGCGAGTGGCCTTCGGCTATGCCGGCATCTACGACCCCGATGAAGCCGAGCGCATCGCGAATGCGATCGATGTCACGCCGCGGGCCGCCGGGAAACCGGAGACGCGCGCGCCTCAGGCCCGCGTCCACCAGGACGCGCCCCCACCGACTGATCCGGAGATCCAACGCATCACCATGGATCAGGCCACCGCGATCGCGGACAAACTCAAAGAGGAGGGAGTCGCTCTCGATCGCTTTCTTGCGCACGTCGGGCTCAAGTCGATTGAGGACATAGACGCTCGCGGCTACTCATCGGCGTTCGAGGCGATCGACGAGCTCAGCGGCTGATGACGAAGGGCGCAGAACTGACGTTCGACGTTGCGACACACACGTACCGCTATGGCGGCCGCGTGGTGCCGAGCGTGACGACGGTCCTGCGCCCCATCGACAACTTCGACCGCGTCGACCCGGAGCTCCTCGAGAGAGCACGGCGGTTTGGATCGCACGTTCACCAAGCGACCGATCTCTTCGACCGCGGCATCCTGGACGAAGACGAGCTCGACCCGGGGCTGGTCCCGCACTTGAACGGCTACAAGCTGTTCCTCTCGGAGACGGGATTTCAGGTCACGCACTCCGAGCAGCAGGTCTACAACCCGCGGCAGCGCTACGCCGGAACTCTCGATCGGCAGGGCAACTGGAAACGGACCAGCTGGCTCCTCGACTTGAAGTCGGGCGCCGTGCCCAGGAGCGTCGGCCTTCAAACCGAAGGCTATCGCCAGTCGTTGCCGCCGGAAGAGCGGCCGCGGCGCCGGCTGTGTCTGCAGCTGCTCCCGAACAATTACAAGCTCATCGCGTGTGACGAGACCAGCGATTGGAGTTTTTTTGTCAGTTTTTTAAATACGTACCGCTTTCTCAATAGGACTACTACTCATGCCAGCAGCGAAAACGAAATCAGCGCCGTCGCCTGAGCCCGCGGCCGCCGTGCCGAGGAATTTGGTGCAGCTCTCGATCCCGACGCCGGACGGGGACGCGGCCTCGGAGTCGAACAAGGCGCTGATCTACGCCGAAGGCCTCGCTGTTGCGTCCGCCTCCGATTCGGCCAAGGCACAGGAAGCACGCGCACGGCTCAACACGCGGATCAAGGTGCTCACCGACGCGCGGATGGCGTTGACGAGGCCGATCGACGCCGCCAAGAAAACGATCATGGACTTCTTCGCGGGTCCCATATCGACGCTCACCCGGGCGAAGAACATTCTCGACGAGAAGGTCATCGCCTGGGACACCCAGCAGGAGGAAATCCGTAAGGCCGAGCAGCGCCGGCTCGACAAGATCGCCGAGGATGAACGTCGCCGATTGCAGGCGATCGCGGACGAAGAGACGCGCAAAGCGAACGCGAAGGCTGAGCAGCTGCGAAAGGATGCGGAGGCCGCCGCGGCGGCGGGTCGCGCTGAGGAAGCGGCGAAGCTTGCGGCGAAGGCCGCTCGCGTGGAGGAGAAGGCCGCAGACAAGGCGGACGTGTTCGAGGGTCGCGCGGCCGCGGTCGTTGCCCCAGTTGCTGTCGCGGACACGGCCCGCGTCGCCGGGTCGTCTTTCCGGGACCTGTGGGAATTCGAGGTCATCGACGCTTCCAAGATCAATCCGCAATTCATGATGCCGGACGAGACCAAGATCGATCGCGTCGTGAAATCGCTCAAGTTGGACGCCGTCGGCGTGGTGGGCGATGGGATCAAGGTCACGAGCCGCAAGATCCTCGCGAATCGGCGCACGTAATCAATCGAAGTTTTTTAACAACAAACGAAGGGGTCTATTGTGGCAAAGGCAAAAAATGTAAAGGTCGAAATTAGTCCACCGAATTTCCAATCGGTGACGCTGCGCATGGAGGGTAACGCCCCTCTTATGACGCACAAGTTCAGCGAGAAGATGCGCAAGCAGATGGAGGAAAAACAGACGCGCACCGATTCGGTCGGCAAGAAGCGCGAACCTAAGGACTATGTCGCGGAATTCAATGCCGCGCGCTACATCAGCACGAAGGGCTGGGACGGCATACCTGCCGGCGCAATCCGCGCTGCCATGATCGCGGCCTGCCGCACGATCGAGGGCTTGACGATGGTCAAGGCAAAAGGCGCGTTTTTCATCAAGGCGGACGGACGCGAAGTGACGGACGGCACTCCGTTGGTGCGCATCAATGGCAAGGCAAAGCACGACACGCGACCCGTGCGGCTCGAATCGGGCGTCGCCGACATGCGCAATCGTCCACGATACGATGATTGGTCGTGCGATGTGACGATCGAGTTTGACGCAGATGCGCTCAGCGTCAGCGATGTGACGAATCTACTCGCGCGAGCCGGCGTGCATGTCGGGCTATGCGAGTTGCGTCCGCAGGCGCCGAACAGTTTCGGCGGTGACTTCGGGACGTTCTCGGTCAAGCAGGCGAAGCGACTGAAGGCCGTCGCGTAAACCATGAAGGTCTACAAATACAAGTGGACGAAGAAGTATCGCGCCGACCCGCAGGTGGCCGGCGCGATCTTTCAAAAACTCAAGGATGACGATGCAGTCCTTGAAGAAGCGGCAAACGCTCGCTCGCCTCTGCACGCGGATTTTGACTGGGACGACACGAGCGCAGCGCATGCGCATCGCCTGCACCAGGTCCGCACCATGCGGTGCAGCCTGCAAATCGAGGTCATCACGAAATCAAGGAAGAGCGAGCACATCAATGCATTTGTGCTGCGCGTAGGCAAGCCTGGGTTTGTCCCGGTTATGGAAGCTACGCCGACAGAATTATCTCAGGCGGAAAAAGTTTGCTGGCGTGCGGCCGTGAAGTTCCGACAACGATTCAAGGGACTTCAGTTTGCGCGCGAGATTGTGGAGGCGATCGCCGACAAAGAGCGCTCGGTAAATCGAGTTGGGGCCAAGCGCCTCAAGCATGGTTAGGCCGGGTTTCTTTCGGCGCGACGTGATGCGGTTCGGCAGCTGGGGTTAGGCCAGGAATGGTAAGACGAGGCACGGTGCGGATGGCCCGGAACGATCAGGTTGGGCAGGCGAGGCGCGGCCTGGACGGGTATGGCGAGGTAAGGCGCGGTCGGGCGAGGCGCGGAGCGGCTTGGTCAGGCAGTTGTGGCGCGAAGCGGAATGGCAAGGCGAGGCGAGAAGCGGCAAGGCGCGGCAGTTGAGGTGAGGTGCGACAAGGAGTGGCATGGCGAGGCTTGTTGCGGTTGGGCAGGTTTTTTTAGAGGAAACTATGAGCGCAGTTATTATTGATGTGGAAACGACGGGTACGGACGACGCTGCAGAGGTCATCGAATTCGCGAGCACCTCGCTCATCGATTCGCCCAGCAACGTCTGCCTCATGACCGACGAGATCACGATCGCCGACGCCCGTTTTTCGAGCGACCGCCCGATCAGCTTGGGCGCCATGTCTATCCATCACATCATTGATGAGGACCTGGTGGGTTTGCGCCCGTTCCCGGGCTTCGATACCTCGCGCGGGATCGAGTACATCGTCGGTCACAATATCGACTATGACTGGCGAATGATGGGAAGACCCAAGGTTAGGCGCATCTGCACGTTCGCTCTCTCCCGCTGGCTCTGGCCGCTGATCGACTCCCATACCCTGGGCGCGATGGTCTATCACCTGAGCCGCGACAAGCACCAGGCGCGCAGCATGTTGCGGGGAGCCCATAGCGCGAAGGCGGATGTCGAATGCATCCTCGACGTGGTGCTCCCTGAGATCCTGCTGAAGCTCCATCCGCGCGCAAAAACATGGGAGCAGCTCTGGATCATCTCTGAGGATGCGCGGATCCCTACCGTGCTTAGTTTCGGCAAGCATAAAGGCAAGCCAATCGGCGACGTTCCCGGCGAGTACAAGAGGTGGCTTCTCTCTCAGCCCGATATCGATCCGTATCTTGCGATCGCGCTGAAGCGTTCATGAAACGCAAACCGCCCATCGAACGATTTTGGCCGAAGGTCCGCGTGCTTGGGTCGGCTGAATGCTGGCCATGGCTCGGCGCCCTCAGGGGATTGCCCGGGAAACAGTATGGCAATTTCTGGTACGGCGTCGACGGGTATCGAAATATCGGAGCGCATTGCTTCGCCTGGATCCTCAAGAATGGACCGATCCCGCCCGGCGTCTGGATATTGCATCGTTGCGACTTCATGCTCTGTTGCAATGAGAGCCATTTGTTTCCCGGCGATGCTCAAATCAATAACGCCGACATGGCTGCAAAGAACAGAAACCGGTTCAGCGAGCGGCACTGGAACTGCAGGTTGACCGACGAGCAGATCGAAGAAATCCGAATCGCAACCGCGCGCGGTGAAGTTCAACAGGTCACCGCCGATCGGTTCGGCATCAATCAATCACACGTCAGCCGCATCTCGCGGATGAAAGATCGAATCAAAAGGATGGAGCAAGCAGCATGACAATAGCATGCGCCTCCGACACCATCCGCGCGATCGCGCTCAAGGAGCTCGTCGTCTCGAGCACGGGCCCTCATCCTGCCCGGAGATCCGGAATTCAATCAAACGCTCCGGGCAGGCCGGTAAGCGTGTCATCAACGAAGGGAGATCTGACGACATGAGCCGATTTACTAAGGTAGGCGCCGACGGCGCAAAACTCGCCGACGGCGCTGCGGAATGGGTCGCCGTGCTCGACAACACGACGGCACTACTCTGGACCGTAGAGGAAACCAAAGAGATGAACTGGGCGAAGGCGCAGGCCTCGGTCCAGAAGCTCGAGACTGCCGGCTTCACGGATTGGAGGTTACCGACCGTCGAGGAACTCTTCCTGCTGGCCGATCGCACGAAGCATTCGCCGGCGATCGATACCGCCTACTTCCCGAAGCGCAAATCCGAGTGGTATTGGACCAGCACGCCCGCAGCGTACTCGCCGGGCGATTACGCCTGGGTTGTCTACTTCGGCTACGGCGGTGCCGGCTGGGGCAGCCAGGACGGCGGCTTTTGCGTCCGCGCGGTCCGCGCCAGTCAGTCATAGGTTTTTTGGAATTCTTCACGAAGGGAGAACTTGAATGTCGATCAATCCAACTGCGGTGACGCTTCATATAGCAGCGCCGACGATGAAGGAACTGCTCGCCGCAGCGTCAGATTTGTGCCAAGGCCACACGAATCTGCCGGAGGCAAAGCTGCAGGTCCTCGAGACCCCCGCCGGTCCGCGCTTCCAGGTCGCTGGTGACACGGTCCTTGATCGCACTACGGGCCTTGAATGGTCGCGTGAGAACGTGCCGGGCGGCCGGCTGAATTGGAAGGATGCGCAGGAGGCCTGCAAGAAGCTTGAACTCGGCGGCCATTCGGATTGGCGCCTGCCGACGATTCGCGAACTCCTCACCTTGGTGGATTATGAACGCCATGAGCCGGCGATCGACACGGATGCTTTCAAATGCGAGTCATCCTGGTATTGGACCTCGACTCCTCTTCATAGCTCGCCGGGCGATTGCGCCTGGTTTGTCAGCTTCGGCGACGGCGATGCCGACTGGGACGACCAGGGCGACGGCTATTGCGTCCGCGCGGTCCGCGCCAGTCAGTCATTGGATCTTTGGCACGTTAGATGAGCTTTAGTCTCCCGCCCATCGTGATCGCAGCGGAACGCCTGCTCCTTGAGATCGAGCAGGCGGTTCGCCGGTTCCCGCGCTACCACAAGTACACGCACGGGACGCGGCTGCGCGAGCAGGCGATGAACATTGCCCGCCTCGCACATCGAGCCTGGCGCGATCAGGCGCACCGGGCGATGTGGACGACGAAGCTCATCTGGGCCGTCGATGACTTGAAGCTCAGCCTGCAGTTGGGCAAGCAGATCGAGGCCTTCGTGAGTTTCGCGCAGTTCGAGATGCTGGCGAGACTCTGTTCCGACCTGGGCAAGCAGTGTGGAGGGTGGCGAAAGCAGCAGCACCGAGACAGCCAGAATGAGGCCGGGAAACCATCCCAGTCTCAGCGCGCTGAGATACTGAGTTCCCAGGCCGCCCGCGGGGCACATCCATGACGAAGCCGCGCCACCTTCAAGGCCGTGCGGCCGGGTCGCAAGCGCTTGGGATAACAGCGTACTCGCCGGGCGATTACGCCTGGAATGTCAACTTCAACAACGGCAATGCCAACTGGAACAACCAGGACAACGACAATTGCGTCCGCGCGGTCCGCGCCAGTGAGTATCACGGTGATCCGAGCTTTCGTTCCCTCCACTCGGCTTGGCGCAAAGCCCGTCGAGGCAAAAAGCCGAGCCCCAATCAGCTCACGTTCGACAGCCAATGGATCGATGGGCTGCTCGATCTCGAACAGGATCTCAGAGCAGGGACATGGCAGCCGCGGCCGACGACCTGTTTCATCGCGACCTCTCCGAAGGCGCGGGAAATCCATGCGCCCGACTTCGCCGACCGGATCGTGCATCACTGGATCGTCCCGCAGCTCGAAGCGATCTACGAGCCAACCTTCATCGTCGACAGTTTCTCGAACCGAGTGGGCAAGGGAACGCATGCCGCGGTCGAGCGCCTGCAGGCCTTCATGCGAGAAGTTCACTCTGGCCAGGGCGGCGGCTACTATCTGCAGCTCGACATCAAGAATTTCTTCAACCGCATCCATCGCCCGACGCTCTACGCGCTGCTGAAGAAGCGGATGGAGCAGCGCGACCTGCCGATCGCGTGTCGCCGCGCCGTGCATGCACTGCTCCGTCGATCGCCGTTGGAGCACGGCGTCACCTTCGCGTGCACGCCGTTCGAGCGGGAACGCGTGCCACTACACAAACGGTTGGACCAGGCGCCGCCAGGCTGCGGCATCCCGATCGGCAACCTGTCGAGCCAGTTCTTCGCGAACGTCTACCTCGATCGGCTCGACCAGTTCGTGAAGCGAGGCCTGCGCGCGAGGCGATACTTACGCTACGTCGATGACTTTGTGCTGGTCCATGAGAGCCGAGAACAGCTTGAGGCCTGGCGCGGGGCGATCGCCACTTTCCTGCTCGAGGAGCTCAAGCTCGAATTGAAGGCGGATGTGAGGTTACGTCTACTCACCGCCGGCGCCGACTTTCTGGGCTATATCATCTTCCCAACACATCGGCTGGTGCGCCGGCGTGTCGTCGGACACTGCCGAATGAAGCTTTCGACCTGGGAGCGGCGTCACGTCCGCGGCGGGCGAATCCTCGCTCAGCGCAAAGATATCGAGGAACTGCGATCCGCCTGCGCGAGCTATGGCGGTCACTTCTCGCACGCGCAGAGCTTTAAGGTTCGGCAACGAATTGGGCGGCAATTCCCATGGCTACGGACGGCGCTCAAGTGAGCTTCGAAGATGAAGATACCACCGAGGCGCATGAGCGGCGCATCGTCCGCTGCAGCTCCTGCCACGCGAAGATCATTTGGTTTAAGACGGAGGCCGGGCGGAACATGCCGGTCGACGCGGACACGGTTGAGCCCGAGGACGACGCGAACGAGCTCGATTTATCGCGGCATCAATCTCACTTCGCATCATGCCCGAACGCCGATAAACACAGGAGATCGAAGGGATGAGTAAGTCATGCAAGACGTGTGGCGGCACCGATTTCACGGACGGCGGTAAGTGCCGGGCCTGCAAGCGTGCGTCGAATCAGGCGTATCTCGCCAAGGTCGCGGGGGGGGGGTAGCGCTGTGAAAACCAAAGCGAAGAGCGCGAAGCCCGCGGAGATCTCCGCGCCGGCGCCCGACCAGCTCGTGATCGAGCATGGCTACGGCCTCACCGCGGCGATCGATGAGGAGTACTTGATCGTCACGCAGCACGACGGCGAGACTGATAAGGACGACAAGATCTGCCTGTCGCGGTCGGAGCTGCGGCAGCTGATTAGCAAGTTTGGCGGGTGGGCGGCGTGAGGTTCAAACCAGGCGATTTGGTGATGGTCATATCCACTGAGCCCCCTGCCGCCGTCGATTTCGGCAAGATATCGAGTATCAAGACGCACTGCTCGTGCTTGACATCCCTCATGCTGCAGCGGCTGCGAGGGATTCCCTATTATCAGCTGACCGGTATGGAACAACACTGCTATCGCGAGGACGCGTTAAAGAAGATCGGCGACGACGGCCGGAAGGTCGAGATACCTGAGACGCGGGATGCGCCGGTGCCGCATGAACCGGTGGCGGCATGAAAGCACTGTCGAAAGCTCAGCAGCGCGCGCTCACGCTGATTCAAGCCGCGCCATTGAGGCGGAACAATACCGGCTGGATTACGGAAGATGCCGGCCAGTTCGTGGCGCTGATCGTCATCAAGAAGCTGCGCGTGGCCGGGCTCGTGAAGCTCTCGGCGGATCGGCGGTCGGTGCATCCCGTATGAGCAAAACACCAATGATAGA
>WNFI01038780.1_pt1 | contig 45046 bp, 40 predicted proteins | sample 5400471 | NCBI WGS metagenome assembly WNFI01 (sample SAMN13153348, study PRJNA577476) | soil metagenome | isolation source: 100 cm saprolite on Douglas fir-dominated hillslope | place: USA:California | collected 2013-09-17 | reverse complement strand
CGACGCCGTGAAAGTGACGCTGGGGCCCAAGGGCCGCAACGTCGTGCTCGAGCGCTCGTTCGGCGCCCCCACCGTCACCAAGGACGGCGTGTCGGTCGCTAAAGAGATCGAGCTGAAGGACAAGTTCGAGAACATGGGCGCGCAGATGGTGAAGGAAGTCGCCTCCAAGACCTCCGACGTCGCCGGCGACGGCACCACCACGGCCACCGTTCTCGCCCAGGCGATCGTGCGCGAAGGCATGAAGTTCGTCGCCTCCGGCATGAACCCGATGGACCTGAAGCGCGGCATCGACAAGGCAGTCATCGCGGTGGTCGAGGAGCTGAAGAAGATCTCCAAGCCCTGCTCGAGCTCCAAGGAAATCGCCCAGGTCGGCGCGATCTCGGCGAACGCGGATTTCGACATCGGCAAGATCATCGCCGACGCCATGGACAAGGTCGGCAAGGAAGGCGTGATTACCGTCGAGGACGGCAAGTCGCTCGAGAACGAGCTTGATCTGGTCGAGGGCATGCAGTTCGACCGCGGCTACCTGTCGCCGTACTTCATCAACAACCCCGAGAAGCAGATCGCGGTGCTCGAGGACCCCTACATTCTTCTGTACGACAAGAAGATCTCGTCGATCCGCGAGCTGCTGCCGATCCTGGAGCTGGTCGCGAAAGCGGGCAAGCCGCTGCTGATCATCGCCGAGGAAGTAGAAGGCGAAGCGCTCGCCACTCTGGTGGTGAACAATATCCGCGGCATCCTGAAGACCGTCGCGGTGAAGGCTCCGGGCTTCGGTGACCGCAGGAAGGCGATGCTGGAAGACATGGCGATCCTCGCCGGAGGCACCGTGATCAGCGAAGAGCTGGGCCTGAAGCTTGAGAACGCGACGCTGAAGGACCTGGGCCGCGCGAAGAAGGTCGAAGCCGGCAAGGAGAACACCACCGTCATCGACGGCGCCGGCGACAAGAAGCAGATCGAGGCCCGCGTGAAGCAGATCCGCGTCCAGATCGACGAGGCGACCAGCGACTACGACAAGGAGAAGCTGCAGGAGCGAGTGGCGAAGCTCGCCGGCGGCGTTGCGGTGATCAAAGTCGGCGCCGCGACCGAAGTCGAGATGAAGGAGAAAAAGGCCCGCGTCGAGGATGCGTTGCACGCAACGCGCGCGGCAGTCGAAGAGGGCGTGGTCCCCGGTGGCGGCGTGGCGTACATCCGCGCCAAGCAGGCGCTCGAGGGCAAGCTGAAGGGCGACAACCACGACCAGGACGCCGGCATCAAGATCGTAATGAAGGCGCTTGAGGAGCCGATGCGCATCATCGTCGACAACTCCGGTGCGGAGCCGTCGGTGGTGCTCAACAAGGTGCTCGAGAACAAGGGCAACTTCGGCTTTAACGCGCAGACCGAAGAGTTCGGCGATCTCGTGCAGATGGGCGTCATTGACCCGACCAAGGTCAGCCGCACGGCGCTGCAGAACGCCTCGTCGGTCGCAGGCCTGATGCTCACCACCGACGCGATGGTCGCGGAGCTGGTCGAGGAGAAAAAAGGCGGCGGACACGGCCATGGCATGCCTGACATGGGCGGCATGGGCGGCATGGATATGTAGCCGTAGTTTTTTCGAAAGCAATTGCTGGAAGGGGCTCCGAAAGGAGCCCTTTCTTTTTGTATTACACTGGCCCTGGAGAGAGGAGGCCAGCTACTTGCGGATACTCGTCGCTGAAGACGACGCGATCCTAGCCGACGGCGTAACGACGTCGCTGCGCCAGTCGGGGTTCGCCGTGGACTGGGTCAAGAACGGCGTCGAGGCGGACAGCGCGCTCGATGCCGAGCACTTCGATCTGCTGATTCTCGATCTCGGCCTGCCGAGAAAGTCCGGCCTCGATGTGCTCAAGCGCCTTCGTTCGCGTGATTCGAAAGTTCCGGTGCTGATCCTTACGGCGCGCGACGCGGTCGAAGACCGCGTTCGCGGGCTCGACGCCGGGGCCGACGACTACCTGGCGAAGCCGTTCGACCTGGCGGAGCTCGAGGCGCGCGCGCGCGCGCTCACGCGCCGCGGCATGGCGGGCGGGCCGACGCTGCTGCGGCATGGCTCCCTGACTTACGATCAGGTCGGCAGGGTGGCGCAGCTCAATGGCGCGCCGCTCGAGCTTTCCGCGCGCGAGGTGAGCTTGCTGGAAATCTTCCTGCAGCGCGCGGGACGGCTGGTGTCCAAAGACCAGCTGGTGTCGCACCTGTGCGAATGGGGCGAGGAAGTGTCGCCTAACGCGATCGAGGTGTACGTCCACCGCTTGCGCAAGAAGCTCGAACCGGGTGGTGTGCGCATCGTCACCGTTCGCGGTCTCGGCTACAGCCTGGAGAAGGCCGACGAACGCCAGGCGCAGTGAGCCTGCTTGCTATAATCCGCGCCTTTCCCGCGCAGTTTTCCGAACGGCCAAGTAGCTCAGTTGGTAGAGCAGCGGACTGAAAATCCGTGTGTCGCTGGTTCGATTCCGGCCTTGGCCACCATTCTCCTTTACCTCTCTGGGTATGACCTAAGCCTGCTCCGCGATCAGGACCACGTTTGATCCACCGAAGGCGAACGAGTTGGACATCACCGCGCGCGGCGGCTCGATCTTCTCCGCCTTTATCGGAACGTGGCGCAGGCGACAGGCGGGATCGGGTTGCTCGAGATAGGCGGTGGGCGCGACGATGCCCTGCTCGAGCGCGAGCAACGCGACTGCAAACTCGAGCGCGCCGGCGCCCCCCAGCAGATGACCATGCAGCGACTTGGTCGAGCTCACCCGCACGGCGGCGTCGCCGCTCGGTTCTCCAAACACCGCATTCACGGCCTCGGCCTCGACGACGTCACCGACCGTCGTGGCGGTGCCGTGCGCGTTGACATAACCGATGGCGTCCGGCGCCAGCCCGGATTCGGCGAGCGCCTCCTTCATCGCGCGCACCTGGCCGTCGCGATCGGGGCGCGACATGTGGGCCGCGTCGCACGAGTTGCCGTAGCCGGTGAGATAGCCGTGGATGCGTGCGCCGCGCGCGCGGGCGTGAGATTCGTCCTCCAGAACGAATGCCGCCGCTCCTTCGCCGAGCACCAGGCCGGCGCGGCGCTTGTCGAACGGCTTGCAGCTTGCCGCGGGATCGGCCGGATCCGCGGGCGCGAGCGTGCGCAGGGCAAACCAGGCGGCGAGCATGCCCGGCGTGAGCAGCGCTTCGGCACCGCCGGCGACTACGGCATCGGCGCGCCCAGCAGCGATCGTGCGCATCGCCTCGCCTAGGGCCATCGCCGAGGACGAGCACGCGGTAGAGTAGTTGGCGAACGGCCCGCGCAGGCCGTGGCGCAGAGCCACGTTGGAGGCTGCGGCATTGTTCATCGCCATCACGACGGTGAGCGGGCGCCCGCGCCACTCACGGTTCGCGTAGAGTCGGTGGAAGCTCGCGTCCAGAGTCTGCGCGCCGCCCATGCCGGTTCCCCAGTACACGCCGATGCGGTTACGGTCGGTCGATTTCAGATCCAGGCCGCTCGCAGAGAGGGCTTGCGCGGCCGCGGCAATCGCGAACTGGGAAACGCGATCGATGTTGGCGGCTTCTGCCTCGGTGAACGTCGGGGCCGGATTCCAGTCGACCAGCGCGCCGACCTGCACCCCGGAGCCCTGCGCGATGCTGTCCGGCAGGCGGCGGATGCCGGAGCGCCCCTCGGAGAGCGAGCGGTGAAACTCCTCCATCGACTGGCCGAGGGGTGAAACGACGCCCGCCCCGGTGACCGCGACCCGGCGAACGGCCATTGCGGGCGATCTCAGGCCTTGCCCGCGGCGAGGAGGGCGGCGGCGACGTGGCGCTCGAGATCGGCGAGAGTCTTGATGCTTCTCAAGTCCTCGTCCGAGACGCTGACGCCGAACTCCTCTTCGATCTTGAACATGAACTCGATGAAGCTGAGGGAGTCGACGCCGAGCTTGTCGAGCGGGGCGGCGGGATCCAGCCCGCCTGGATCGATCGAGAACTCCTTGGCGGCCATGTCCTTGATGCGGGCGAGCGTGTCCATGCGGGATGAATTATAGTCTGCGGCTGGTACGCGATGGCCACCGTCATTTCCCCGCCGCAGGGCAGCGCCGTCTTCGAGAATCCGGGCCAGCTGTATCGCCTGATCGCGGAGACCGTTCCACTCATGGTGTGGACCGCCACGGTGGACGGCGGGGTGGATTTCGTCAACAAGCGCGTCCTGGAGTACACCGGGCTCGACTCTGCGCGAATCGAAGGCTGGAACTGGAAGGCGGTCGTTCACCCCGACGATTGGGAGCAGTGCATCTCGAACTGGACCCGGGCGCTGCAGAGCGGCGAGCGCTCCGAGAACGAAATGCGGTTGCGCAGGGCAGACGGCGCGTATCGGTGGCATCACGGCAGCAGCGTGCCGCTGCGCGACGCGGACGGCCATGTCATCCGTTGGTTTGGAATCTGCACCGACATTGAAGATCAGATCCGCGGTGCGCAGGTACTCGAGAGCCTCGTCGCGGAGCGCACGCGGGCGCTGCGGGAGGCACAGGCGAGGCTGCGGCAAGTCATCGACAACGAGCCGGAATGCGTCAAGCTGCTCGACCGCGAGGGGCGATTGCTTGAAATGAATGCAGCCGGTCTGCGCATGATCGAAGCCGATAGCATGGATCCGCTTTTCGGCAAGTGCATGTACGACCTGATTGTGGGCACGCATCGGGCGGCCTTTCGCGAGCTTACCGAACGGGTCTGCCGCGGCGAGCGCGGGCGTCTCCAGTTCGAGATCATCGGGCTCAAAGGGACCCGCCGCTGGCTGGAAACGCATGCCGCGCCGTTTCGCGAGGACGCCAGCGGCGAGACGCGCCTGCTCGGAATCACCCGCGACGTTACCGATCGCAAGCGCGCCGAACAGGCCCTGCGCGACAGCGAGCTGCGCTTCAGGTCGTTCATGGACAATGCGCCGGCCATAGCCTGGATCAAGGACGCCCAATTTCGCTATACCTACATAAACCGAGCTCACGAGCGATTTCACGGCCGCGCGCCCGAGGACGTGCTGGGGCATGACGACTTCGATCTCTGGCCCGCCGAGGTGGCGCAGCAGTTCCGCAGCCACGACGAGGAAGCACTTCGCGCCGAGGGTGCCGCTGTTCAGACGCTGGAGAAGGCCCCTTACGCCGATGGCCGTCCGGGTGACTGGCTGGTGGTCAAGTTTCCGCTTCCGAACGCTTCGGGGGGGACGGGGATCGGCGGCATCGGCATAGACGTCACGCCGCGCATCCTGGCGGAGGAACAGGCGCGTGGCTACGCCGCGGACGTGCGCCGGCTGATGGACCGCCTGGTCGCGGCACAGGAATCGGAACGCCGGCGCCTGGCCGACGATCTGCACGATCTCATCGGCCAGAATCTGACTGCGCTGGGTATCGACCTGGCGACGCTCAAGCAACGCCTGCATGGCGAAGCCGATCCGAACGCGGAAACGCGTATCGATGCGATGCGCGCGCTTGTGGAGAAGACCATCGATGCGATCCGCGGCGTCATGACCGACCTGCGGCCTCCGGCGCTCGAAGAGTTTGGCCTTGCGCCCGCGCTGCGCTGGTATGCGGCCGAGTTCAGCGAGCGCACCGGGATGAAGGCATCGCTCAACGTCGCGGGCGGCGAGCGGCGCCTGCCGCGGGATACGGAGCTCGCGCTGTTCCGCATCGTGCAGGAAGCCCTGACCAACGCCGCCAAGCACAGCGGCGCCAGCTCGGTGCACGTCAGCGTCGCCGAGGAATCAGGCCGCATCCGGCTGAGCGTAGAGGACGACGGGCGCGGCTTCGCCGACCCGGTCGGCGCACGCAGCGAGCGGCGCGGCGGCTGGGGACTGCCCGCGATGCGCGAGCGCGCGGAAGCGCATGGCGGCACCCTGCGCATCGAGTTTCCGGGGCGCGGCACCCGGCTGATCGTCGAGATTCCGGGTGGCGATTAGCGTTCTTCTTCTCGACGATCACGCGGTGGTGCGCGACGGGCTGCAGGCGCTGATCGCCGCGCAGCCTGATCTGCACGTCGCGGGCAGCTTCGGGGTTGCCGCCGATGCCGTGCGCTTTGCCTCGGAATCGCCGCCCGATGTCGCGGTGCTCGACATCGCCCTGGGCGGAATCGACGGCATCGAGGCCGCGAAGCGAATCCACGACCTGTGCCCGGAGACCCACATTCTGATGCTCTCGATGCATGCCAGCCCGGAGTTCGTGTACCAGGCGTTGCGCGCCGGGGCGAGCGGCTACGTGCTCAAGGAATCGGCGGGCGAGGAAGTTGTTGCGGCGGTGCGCGCCGTGCATGCCGGCAAGCGCTATCTGAGCGAGAAGATCTCGGCGCGGGCGCTCGACGACTACATGCGTGCGCGCGGCCCGGAGCGTCCTCTGGAGCGCTTGAGTCCGCGAGAGCGCCAGGTCATGAAGTTGATCGTCGAAGGCAACACCAGCAACGAGGTCGCGGCGCTGCTCGGCGTGTCGTCCAAGAGTGTCGACACCTATCGCAGCCGCCTGATGGCGAAGCTGGGAATCGACGATCTGCCGGGGCTGGTGAAATTTGCCATCCGCCACGGTGTCACGAGCGTGTGACATCTGCCACAGGGCAGCCGTCGAAATTATTCCGGGCAGCCTTTCGCGATCTCCAAAAGACCGCTGATCGTCGCATCCAGATTTCCCTACAGACACTAACAGCGAATCCCGATAGCTTGCTCTGAGAAGGGGGGTCGGCGGGCCCAAGTGCCGGGGAACACGGCGGGCCGAAGGCTGGAGCCATGTTGCAAGGCGGCGAGGATCTTTTGTGGCGTGGTTTCACCGACGAGCGCCGCGTATTTCTCTCGACATTGCCGGCAACGCCCGGCGAGCGCCGGCTGGCGTTCATCGTGGTGGCCGTTTCCGCGGCGATCTTTTTCGCACTGATCCCGTTTGCCAAGACGCCGCTCGCGCCCCTTTGGGCCTTCATTCCGATCTATCAGTCGGCGCTTGCGGTCAACGACCTGATCACGGCGGTGCTGCTGTTCGGGCAGTTCAGCTTCGTCAGGTCGCGGGCGTTGCTGATGCTGGCAAGCGGCTACCTGTTTACCGCGCTCATGGCTGCGGCGCACGGACTCACCTTCCCGGGCCTGTTCTCGCCCACCGGGTTGCTGGGAGCGGGCCCTCAGAGCACGGCCTGGCTGTTTATGTTCTGGCACGGTGGCTTTCCGGCGCTCGTCATCGCTTACGCGCTGCTGAAGGACGGCGGCGTCAGCGACGCCCCAACAAACCGCCGGCGGCGTGCCCGCAGCGCCGTTCTGGCGGGCATCGGTACCGTCGGCGCCACGGTCCTCGGGCTCACGCTGCTCGCGACCGCCGGGCAGGATCTCCTGCCATCGATCATGCAGGGCAACCACTACACGCCTGCAATGATCTTCGTTGTCTCCGGCGTCTGGGCCTTGAGCCTGCTTGCTCTCGTCATTCTTTGGCGCCGGCCGCCGCACTCCGTACTCGATCTGTGGCTGATGGTGGTGATGTGCGCATGGCTTTTCGATATAGCGCTCGCCGCAGTCTTCAATGCCGGGCGCTTCGACCTCGGCTTCTACGCAGGACGGATCTACGGGTTGCTCGCGGCGAGCTTCGTGCTCATCGTCCTTCTGATCGAGAACGGCGTGCTCTACGGCCGCCTCGTTGCAGCGCACGAAGGCGAGTTCCGCGAGCGCCGGCGCGCGCAGGAAAAGGCCATCGAGTTGAGCGCGGTGAACAAGGAGCTCGAGTCCTTCTCGTATTCCGTATCGCACGATCTGCGCGCCCCGCTGCGGGCGATCGACGGCTATTCACGGCTGCTCGAAGAGGACAGCGGCGAGCGCCTGGGCGAGGAAGGGCGCCGACTGCTCAGCGTGGTGCGCGCGAGCAGCCAGAGGATGGGCCGCCTGATCGACGATCTTCTTGCCTTTTCGCGGCTTGGCCAGCAGGAGCCGGCCAAGAGCAGGGTGGACATGACGCAGCTGGCGCAGGAAACTGCGGCCGAGCTCGGGCGCGACTTTCCGGCCGCGCAGCTTACGATTTCCCCGCTGCCGCCGGCGATGGCGGATCGCGCGCTGCTGAAGCAGGTATGGGCGAACCTTATCGGCAACGCGCTCAAGTACAGCTTCAAACGCGAGCAGCCGCAGATCGAGGTCGGCGGCAGGCAGGAGGCGGAAGAGAGCGTTTACTGGATCCGCGACAACGGCGTCGGTTTCGACATGCGCTACGCCGCGAAGCTCTTCGGGGTGTTCCAGCGGCTGCACCGCCAGGACGAATTTCCGGGAACCGGCGTCGGCTTGGCGATCGTGCAGCGCGTGATTAGCCGCCACCGCGGCCGGGTGTGGGCCGAAAGCCAGCCGGACCAGGGCGCCCGCTTCCATTTCTCCCTGCCGCGGGAGAGCGACGATGCGGCGCGATGACATGAGCGCGGCGATCGCGTCCAGCATCCGCGTCCTGCTTACCGAGGATGTCGCCGCGGACGCCGAGCTCGAGGTGCGCGAGCTGAAGCGCGCCGGCTTGCGGGTCACGCACCTCATCGTCGATACCGAACAGGCGTTCGAGCGCGCGCTGCGCGAGTTCGCGCCGGATGTCATCCTCTCGGACTTCTCCATGCCGGGGTTCGACGGCATGGCGGCGCTCGCGCTCGCGCGCGAGCTCAGCCCGGACACGCCGTTCGTCTTCGTTTCCGGGACGATCGGCGAGGAGTACGCGATCCGCGCGCTGAAGAGCGGCGCCACGGACTACGTGCTGAAGAGCAACCTGGTGCGCCTGCCGGCGGCGGTGGAGCGCGCGCTCGCCGAGTCGCGCGAGCACCGCGAGCTGCATCGGCTGTCAAGGATCCGCGATATCGTCAGCAGCATCAACTCGGCTCTGGTGCGCTTGCGAGAGCGCGCGGCGCTGTTCGACGAATTCTGCCGGATCGCGGTTTCCCGGGGCGGATTCGTGCTTGCGCGCATCGTGATGATCGATGGCGACGGCAAGGCGCGCATCGCGGCGACCACGGAATCCGAGAGCGAAATCTTCCAGGCGGTGCTGGACGAATACAATCGCTTTCCCGAGCGCGCGGATTCCCTGTTCGCGGAGGCGATTCGCGGCGGCCGGGCGATGATTTCCAACGATGTCGCCGCGGACGCGAGGGTAAAAAATCGGGCGGCCCTGACCCGCAAGGGAAATTATGCGCTTGCGTTACTGCCCCTCATCGTCGAAAGCCGCATCGCCGGGCTGGTGGTGCTGCGAGCGCGCGAGGCGGGCTTCTTCGATCAGGAGGAAGTCCGTCTGCTGACCGAGATGGTGTCGAACATCTCGTTCGCGCTGGAGCTGATCGAGAAACAGGACCGCATCGCCTACCTCGCCCTCTACGACACGCTGACGGGTCTGCCGAACCGCGCGCTTTTTCACGAGCGGCTCACGCAGGCGATCGATTCCGGGCGGCGCGGCGGCGCCGCCTTCGCGCTGACGCTGATCGACTTCGAGCGTTTCAAGGCGATCAACGACACCCTCGGTCAGCACACCGGGGACCGCGTGCTGCAGGCCGCTGCGGGACGCCTCAAGGAGGCCGCGGAGGGCGATTTCAGCCGCGTGGCGCGTCTGGGCGGCAATCTTTTCGCGCTGGTATTCCACGATATTGAAGGCGCGGAAGACGTGGCACGGCGGCTTGAGCAGGCGTTGGCAGGGCTTTCCAACGCGCCGTTCGACGTCGACGGGCGTGAACTGCGCATGGCGGCGAAATCGGGCATCGCCGTGTTCCCGGAGGACGGCGCCGATGCCGACGCCCTGTTCCGCAACGCCGAGGCCTCGCTCAAGCGCGCCAAGGAGACCGGCGAGCACTATCTGTTCTATGCGCCGCACATCAACGCGCGCGTCGCCGAGCAGGTCGACCTGGAGCACCGACTGCGCCAGGCGGTCGAGCGCGGCGAGCTGTTCCTGCACTACCAGCCGAAGGTCGACATGGTCACGCGCCGCATCGTCGGGCTCGAGGCCCTGATGCGCTGGGTCGGACCCGGCGGCACGCTGCTTTCACCGGCCCGGTTCGTTCCAGTGCTCGAGCAGACCGGGCTGATCCTGGAGGCGGGGCGCCAGGCTATCGCCACCGCGAGCACGGCCTTCCGCCGCTGGCAGGCGCGCGGCCTCCTCGTTCCGCGCATCGCCGTCAATGTCTCGGCATTGCAGCTCAGGCGCCGCAGCTTCGCCTCCGATGTGCGCGCGGCGCTCGACGACGCGGGCAGGGACGGCGGCGGCGTGGATCTGGAGATCACCGAGAGCCTGCTCATGACCGAGGTGGACGAGAGCATCCGCAAGCTGCGCGAGCTGCGCGACATGGGGCTGCGCATCGCACTCGACGACTTCGGCACCGGCTTTTCCTCGCTCGCCTATCTCAGCAAGCTGCCGGTCGACAGCTTGAAGATCGATCGCGGCTTCATTCACGGCATGACCGAGAAGGCCGACGACACGAGCATCATTTCCGCCATCATCTCGCTCGCGCAGTCGCTGCGGCTGAAAGTCGTGGCCGAAGGCGTCGAGACCGAGCAGCAGGCGCAGCTGCTGCGCCTGCTGCGCTGCGACCAGGCGCAGGGCTTTCTGTTCAGCCCGCCGGTGCCCGCCGAAGGCGTCGATGCCCTGCTGGAGACCGCTCCGGTGTGAGGTACCGCATATAATCCGCGGTGTCAGCACCCTCCGGTCGCATTGCGCCGCATGTCATCACTGTATGCTCTTGGACTGAATCATCAGACTGCGCCTCTCGGCGTCAGGGAGCGGGTCGCGTTCGCCACCCAATCGCTCGCGCGTGCGTTGTCCGCGATGAAGGACGTCGGCCTTGCTTCCGAGGCGGCGATCCTGTCGACCTGCAACCGAACCGAGCTTTACTTCGAAGGCGAGCAGCCTGACGCCGCGGCCCAGTGGCTCGCGCAGTATCACCGCGTCCAGCCCGACGAGCTCTCGCCCTACCTCTACACGCTGCCGCACGATCAGGCGGTGCGCCACGCGTTTCGCGTCGCCTCGGGCCTCGACTCGATGGTGCTGGGCGAGCCGCAGATCCTGGGCCAGATGAAGGAAGCGGCGCGCGCCGCCGAGTCCGCCGGAACCCTCGGCGCTGTGCTGCACCGCCTCTTCCAGCGCTCGTTCGCCGTGGCCAAGGAAGTGCGCTCGACGACGCAGGTCGGCGCGGCCAGCGTCTCGATGGCGGCCGCCGCGGTGAAGCTCGCGGCGCGCATCTTCCCGAGCCTGCGCGAGCAGAACGTGCTGCTCATCGGCGCCGGCGAGATGATCGAGCTGTGCGCGACGCACTTTGCGGCGCAGGGGCCGGCGCGCATCACCGTGGCTAACCGTACGCTCGAGCGGGCCAACCGCCTCGCGCACCGCTTCAACGGCCGCGCGCTCGAGCTCAGGGCGCTGGCCGGGCAGCTGCATGAGCACGACATCGTCGTTTCCTGCACCGCCTCCTCGCTGCCGATTCTGGGCAAGGGCCTGGTGGAGCGGGCGCTGCGCGCCAGGCGCCGGCGGCCGATGTTCATGGTCGATCTCGCCGTGCCGCGCGACATCGAGCCGGAAGTCGCCGAACTCGACGATGTCTTCCTGTACACGGTGGACGACCTGGCGGGGATCGTGTCGGCGAACCTGGACTCGCGCCGCGCCGCCGTCGAGCAGGCCGAGGCGATCATCGATACGCAGGTGAACCAGTTCATGCGCTGGATGCAGCTGCGCGAGAACGTGCCGCTCATCCGCGCGCTGCGCGAGAGCGCGGAAGCGGCGCGGCGCGACGAGGTGCAGCGCGCGCTGAAGCTGCTAGAGCGCGGCGAGGATCCGGGGAGCGTTCTCGAGGCGCTGTCCAAGGGCCTGACCAACAAGCTCATGCACGGCCCGACCCAGGCGCTCAGCGAGAGCGCGGGCGAAGAGCGCCGGCTCCTTGCCGACGCGCTCGCGCGCCTGTTCCGCGCGAAGTGAAGGCCGCCCTGCGCGCCAAGCTCGACAGTCTCGTCGGGCGCCTGGAAGAGCTGAACCATCTCCTCGCGGCCGAGAACGCGGCCAGGGACATGGACCAGTTCAGGAAGCTCTCGCGCGAGCACTCCGAGCTGTCCAGCATCGTTTCCTTGTATGAAAACTACCGCCAGGCGGAGCGCGATGCCGACGACGCCCGGGATATGGGCAACGACTCGGCGATGAAGTCCTACGCCGACGAGGAATTGAAGAAAGCCCGGGCGGCGATGGAGCGGCTCGAGGCCGAGGTGCAGAAGGCGCTGCTTCCCAAGGACCCCAACGACGAGCGCAATACCTTCCTCGAGGTGCGTGCCGGTACCGGGGGCGACGAGTCGGCGCTGTTCGCGGGCGATCTGTTTCGCATGTACGCGCGCTATGCCGAGCGCCAGGGCTGGCAGGTCGAAATCATCTCCGAGAGCCCCTCCGAGCTCGGCGGCTACAAGGAGGTCATCGCCCGGATCGTCGGGCAGGGCGTGTACTCGAAGCTCAAGTTCGAGTCGGGCGGGCATCGCGTGCAGCGCGTGCCCGAGACCGAGGCGCAGGGGCGCATCCACACTTCGGCATGCACCATCGCGGTCCTGCCCGAGGCCGACGCGATCAACGAGGTGGTGCTGAACCCGGCGGAGCTGCGGATCGACACGTTCCGCGCCTCGGGCGCGGGCGGGCAGCACGTCAACAAGACGGAATCAGCGATCCGCGTCACGCATCTGCCCACGGGCATCGTGGTCGAGTGCCAGGACTCGCGCTCCCAGCACAAGAACCGGGAGAAGGCGCTCGGCGTGCTGGCCGCGCGGATCCGCGACAAGCAGATGAGCGACCAGCAGGCGAAGACCGCCTCGACGCGAAAATCGCTCATCGGCTCCGGCGACCGCTCGCAGCGCATCCGCACCTACAACTTTCCGCAGGGACGCGTCACCGATCACCGCATCAACCTGACCCTGTACAAGATCGAGCGTATCATGGACGGCGAGCTCGATGAGCTCATCGCTGCCCTGCAGAACGAGTACAAAGCGGAGCAGCTCTCGGCGCTCGCCGAAGAAGCGGCTTGACGGTTCAACAAGCACTCGGCAGCAGCGGCATCGATGCGCGCGAGTCGCGCTTGCTCCTCGCTGAAGCGACTGGTTTTAGCGAGGCCAGTGTGATTGCATTCCCCGAAAGGCAGCTGCCCGCTGAGGTCGAAAAATCTTTCCTTGAATACGTCTCCCGGAGAAAACGCGGAGAGCCGATCGCCTACATCGTCGGCCACAAGGAGTTCTACGGCCTGGACCTGGCAGTCAATCCCGCCGTCCTGATCCCGCGCCCCGAGACGGAATTGCTCGTCGATCTTGCCTTGGAAAAATCCTTTGATTCAGCCCTCGACTTGGGTACCGGCAGCGGGGCGGTAGCGCTCGCCTTGAAGAAGCATCGGCCGAAGGCGAGGGTGACTGCGGTGGAGGCAAGCGCAGCGGCCCTGGCTGTGGCGCGGCGCAACGCGGTGAAGTTCGGGATCGAGATTGATTTCCGGCACGGCCAGTGGTTCGGCCCGCTCGCCGGCGAGCGTTTCGATCTCATCGTGGGCAATCCCCCCTACGTCGCGGCCGGCGACCCGCGCCTCGCGGACCTGCGCTTCGAGCCGCATGGGGCGCTGCTGGCGGGGCCGGAGGGGCTCGATTCGATACGAGAGATCGTGACGACAGCAGGGGCATTCATGCTTCCCGGCGCCTGGCTGCTGCTGGAACACGGGCTCGGGCAGGACAAGGCAGTAAGGGAGTTGATCGGCGAGGCGGGGCTTGAATCCGTCACGACCTGGCCCGACCTGGCAGGCATTGCCCGGGTCTCGGGCGGACGGCTAAAATCATGAGCATGGATACTCAAGACAAAATCAAGCAGCAGGTCACCGGCAACCCCGTCGTGCTCTACATGAAGGGCACGCCGCAATTCCCGCAATGCGGTTTCTCGGCGCTCGCGGTGCAGGCGCTCAACGCCTGTGGCGTGACGGACTTCTTCACCGTCAACGTGCTCGAGAACCCCGACATCCGCGAGGGCATCAAGGCCTACGCCAACTGGCCGACCATCCCGCAGCTCTACGTCAACGGCGAATTCGTCGGCGGCTCGGACATTGTGAAAGAGATGTATCAGTCGGGCGAGTTGCAGAAACTCCTAGAAAGCTCGAAGCAGAAGGCCTAGCGTCGCTTTCACCTGCCCGAGGTAGCCACCGCCGAAGAGGTTCAGGTGGTTGAGCAGGTGATACAGGTTGTAGAGATTTTTTCTCACCGAATAATCTCGCGGTAGCGGGAATGCTTCGTTGTACGAAGCATAGAATTCCCCTGGAAATCCCCCGAACAGCTCAGTCATCGCCAGGTCGGCCTCGCGGTCGCCGTAGTACACCGCCGGGTCGAAAATAACGGGCCCCTCGGAGGTGAATCCTGCGTTGCCGTTCCAGAGATCGCCATGCAGCAGGCTGGGCGGCGGCTTGTGCTTTTCGAGGATTCTCGAATAATTCATTTTCTCGAATCGAAATCCATTCCGTTCAGCCACCTGGAATTGCGGCTGCAAACGCCGCTCGATCCAGAACTCCGTCCAGTCATCGCACCAGCCGTTCCTCTGCGGCGAGAGGCCGATCCAGTTGTCGCTCATCCAGCCGAAGCACTCCGAGGTCTGGCGATGAAGCGCGGCGAGCATGCGTCCCATCGCCGGCCAGTCGGCTCGGCCGCCGAGCTCCAGGCGCTCCATTTCGATGAACGCCTTTCCGTCGCGTACGCCGTGATCGAAGGGCTCGGGGGCGCGCACGCCCGCAGCGCGCAGCGCGCGCAAGCCCTCGGCCTCCGCCGAGTACATCGCAACGCGGCTCGGAGGGCCCTGCTTGACGTATGTGCTGCGGCTCAGACGCCGGAGAGGCGCAGGTTCGCCATCGACAGGCGCTCGACCAGGATTTCCATGAACGCCCGGTCGAACTTGTGGCGGCAGGAATCCGACGCCTGCGCGAGCCCCTCGGTCGGCACCGAGATGATGTTGGCCTCGTGCACCACGCTGACGTCGGCGCCGCGCAGGTGCTCGCCCTTGGTGAGGTAGGCCATCTCGCCGAAGGGCTCGCCGGTGCGCAGCAGGTTGAGGAGCTTGCCTTTCTTGGTCACCTTCACCTGGCCTTCGGCGAGGATGCAGAAGAAATCGCCGGCCTCTCCTTCCTTCATCAGGAGCTCGCCCATCGCCGCGTGCCGCCAGGACGACATGCGCGCCACCTCCCACAGCTCTGCATCGGAGAAGTGCACGAAGAACGGCAGCTTGCGCAGGGTCTCGAACTTGTCCGAGTCGGCGAACTCCTGCGCCTTGTGCGCGCCCAGGTGCTCGGTGCGGAACGACTCGGCGAGGTCGAGCGAGAAATCCTCCCACTGGCGGTAACGCTCCGTGAGGTCCTTGGCCATGGCGTGCCGCACGATGGTCTCGACCGCTTCGGGGATCTCCGGGCGGAACGTGGTGGGTGAGTCGGGCTCGACGTTGGTGATCTGGTAGATCAGGCTGAAGTTGTTTGCGGCGTTGAACGGCAGCCGCCCGGTGAGCAGGTGGTACATCACCACGCCCATGGAGTAGATGTCGGTCTGATGGTCGAGCGGGTGCTCCTTCACCTGCTCCGGCGACATGTAAGCCGGCGAGCCGATGGCGCTCACTTGCGTGGTCGCTGCCGAGGCAATAAGCGCCGCGCCGAAGTCCGTGATCTTCACGTCGGTGTCGCCGGTATGAAGGATATTCGCCGGCTTGATGTCGCGGTGCGTGACGCCCGCCTTGTGCGCGAACTCTAGCGCGCGGGTGCACTTGAATACGATCTCGACGACGCGGTCCACCGGCAGCAGCATCTCGGGGCGGCAGAACTTCTCCAGCGTGCCGCCGTCGACGAATTCCATCACGATGTAGTGCAGCTTCTCGTCCGCGACCGCGTCGTAGATCTGGCAGATGTGCGGGTGCTGCAGCTTGCCGGCGAGCGACGCCTCGGTGAGGAACAGCTTGCGGTACAGCTTGCCGCGCTCGGGGTCCTGAAAAGTCTCCGGAAACGCGACCTTGATCGCGACGTCGCGCCTGCCGAAGGGGTCGTTGCACAGATAGACCTCGGAGGTCGCTCCTTCGCCGAGCTTGCGCAGCACCGGGTACTTGCCGATCTGCCTCAGCATGCCGCGGTCCATTACTTCGACCTTGCCGACGGCTTGCGTGCCCGCGCCAACTTGGATCGCGCTCGCGCGATGGCCTGGCGGACCTGGGCTGGCGCGGTCCCGCCGATATGGTTGCGCGCCGCCACCGAGCCCTCGGGCGTAAGTACGTTTTTCGCGTCGCGACCGATTTTCGAAGAAAAGGTCTTCAACTTGGAAAAAGGAAGCTCCGACAAATCCAATCCCGTCCTTTCCGCCTCGCGCACGGCGCGCGCCACGATTTCGTGGGCGTCGCGAAACGGCACGCCCTTGCGCGCCAGGTAATCCGCCAGATCGGTCGCCGTGGCGTGGCCTTCGAGCGTCGCAGCGCGCATGGCGCGAGGCACCGGCACGAGATCGGCGATCAGACCCGCGAATACCTCGAGCGAGCCCTTCACCGTTGCCGCGGCGTCGAACAGCGGCTCCTTGTCTTCCTGATTGTCCTTGTTGTACGCCAGCGGCTGCCCTTTCATTACGGCGAGCAGGGCGACGAGGCTGCCGAACACCCGGCCGCTCTTGCCGCGCACCAGCTCCGGCACATCCGGATTCTTCTTCTGCGGCATGATCGAGGAGCCGGTGCAATAGCGGTCCGGCAGGCGCACGAAGCCGAAGCGCGGGCTTGCCCAGAGCACCAGCTCCTCCGCGAGGCGCGACAGATGAACCATCACAAGCGACGCGCAGGCGCAGAACTCGATCGCAAAGTCGCGGTCGGAGACGGCGTCGAGCGAATTCTCGGCGACGCCCTCGAACCCGAGTTCGCGCGCCACGCGCTCCCGGTCGATGGCGAAGCCGGTGCCGGCCAGCGCGGCGGCGCCGAGCGGCAGCCGGTTGACGCGCCTGCGGCAGTCGGCGAGGCGCTCGCAGTCGCGCTCGAGCATCGCCACGTAGGCGAGCAGGTGATGGCCGAACGTGACCGGCTGCGCCACCTGCAGGTGCGTGTAGCCGGGCATGATCAGCGCGGCATGGCGCGTCGCCTGCGCGAGCAGCGAGCGCTCGAGCGTCGCGATGAGCTTGCCGATCTCGTCGATCTCGGCGCGCAGCCAAAGGCGCAGATCGGTTGCCACCTGGTCGTTGCGCGAGCGCGCCGTGTGCAGCCGCTTGCCCGCGTCGCCGGCGAGCGCCGTGAGCCTGCGCTCGATGGCGACGTGCACGTCCTCGTCGTCGGGCGACCACTCGAAGCGGCCGGTCTCGATCTCGCGCCGCACGCGCGCGAGGCCGCGCTCGATCGCCGTCACGTCGCGCCGGGCGAGGATGGCGCAGGCGCCGAGCATGCGCGCGTGGGCGAGCGAGCCCTGAATGTCGTAGAGCGCCAGCCTCTTGTCGAAAGACAGCGATGAGGTGAACTTCTTGACCGCCGGATCCACCGCCTCCCTGAAGCGGCCGGACCAAAGTTGCTTCTTCTTGGGCATGCCCGGAGAATGCTGTTAACGAAACCGAGGTATCAAATCCAATTTCGCCGCAGTTTGGATTCGGCGAAATCGGCGACTCTATGATCAGTATAAGGCAAGATGTCTCTGCGGACTTTCTTCCGGATTTCCGCAACCTGGGGGTCGTGGCGCGCACGCTGGTCGGCGTGAACGCGCTCGCGTTCGGCGCCGCGCTGCTTTCCTCGCGTGATCTCACGCAGGCCGCGGAGCGCTTCATGCAAAGCGCCGTCGTGATCGAGCCGCTGCTGATCGCCGCCATGGTCGGGCTGTTCACTTTGTCCACGCTGCTCGCGCGCCTGCCCTACCTTGCCGGCTGCGCTGCAGTCATCGCGCTGGTGCTCGCGCTGGCGGTCGCGGTCCACGCCGCCCTGCTCTGGCTGGTCGGCGAGCCCCCGGCGGACCTCGCACGCACGCTGGCGCTGAGCGCTCTTGCCGCGGTATGCCTGCTCGCATACTTTCGCCTGCTGATCCGGGCGTATTCGCCGGCGCTCGCCGAGGCGCGCCTGCAGGCGCTGCAGGCGAGAATCCGGCCGCACTTCCTGTTCAACAGCCTGAACGCGGTGCTGTCGTTGATCCGCCGCGATCCCAGGGGGGCCGAGCGCGCGCTCGAGGATCTGGCGGTTCTGTGCCGCACGCTCATGGCGGACGCGCGCCGCTTCGTGCGCCTGGCGGACGAGATCGCGCTGCTAGAGCGCTACGCCGAGATCGAGCAACTGCGCCTTGGCGAACGCCTGCATATCACCTGGGAGGTCGACGCCGCGCCCTCCGATGCCCTGCTGCCGCCGTTGGTGCTGCAGCCGCTGCTCGAGAACGCCGTGTACCACGGTGTCGAGCCTGGTACCGGCACCGGCGAGATCCTGGTCCACATCGAGCGTCGCGGCGACCGGGTGCTCGCGCGCATCGAGAATCCGCGCCTCGAGGAGCCGAGCCAGCATGCCGGCAACCGCATGGCGCTGGACAATATCCGCGAGCGCCTGGCGCTGTTCTTCGACGCCGAGGCGCGCATCGAGACCAGCGCGCGCGGCGGCCGCTACCGCGTCGAGATCGAGATGCCGTATCGGACGGATGCGCGCAAGGAAGCGCGCCCGGAGGCGGCATGACGGCGCTGCGGGTGTTCATCGTCGATGACGAGACCCCGGCGCGCGAGCGCTTGAAGGAGCTGCTGGGAGACATCGCCGCGAACATCCCGACCGAAGTCGTGGGCGAGGCGCGCAATGGCCTGGAGGCGCTCGAGGCGGTGCCGGCGAGCGGCGCCCAGGTCCTGCTGCTGGACATCCAGATGCCGGGGGTCGGCGGCCTGGAGGTGGCGCGCCATCTCGTGACGCTCGAGAAGCCGCCGGCGGTGATTTTCGTGACCGCCCACGAGCGCCATGCGGTGCAGGCGTTCGAGCTCAACGCGCTCGACTATCTTCTGAAGCCGGTTCGCACCGAGCGGCTCGCGGCGGCGTTGCGCAAGGCCGCCGGCGGGGCGGCGCCGGGGCGCGAGCAGCTGGCGCGCGCGGCGGTAGCCGCGCGCGAGTACCTGTCGATCGCCGAGCGCAACCGGATCGTGCTCGTGTCGATACGCGACATCGTTTTCCTGAGGGCCGAGCAGAAATACGTCACCTTGCGAACCCGGGAGCGGGAACACCTGATCGAAGAAGCGCTGGTATCGCTGGAGCGGGAATTCGCCGAGCGCTTCGTGCGCATCCACCGCAACTGCCTCGTGGCGCGCGCGGCCATCCGCGGCTTCGAGCGGACCGGGGACGGCGATGATGCGAGCTGGCTGGTGGTGCTGGAAGGAATCGCCGAACGCCTGCCCGTGAGCCGCCGGCAGTGGCCGATGCTGCGGGAACTGGTCGCCGAGAAATGATGGCCGAGAAGCCGGCCTGGAAGCAGCCATGAAGCGCCTGGTCATCGCCACCCGCCGCAGCCGGCTCGCGCTGTGGCAGGCCGAGCACGTGAAGCAGCGCCTCGAGAGCCGCCATCCGGACCTGGAAGTGGCGCTGCTGCCGTTGAGCACGCGCGGCGACGAGTTGCAGGAAGCGCGGCTCGACGAGGCCGGCGGCAAGGGCCTGTTCGTCAAGGAGCTGGAAAACGCCATGGCGGAGGGCCGCGCCGACATCGCGGTGCACTCGATGAAGGACGTGCCGGCCGAGCTGCCGCCGGGCTTCGTGCTCGCTGCGATCAGCGCGCGCGAGGACCCGCGCGATGCGCTCGTTTCGATCCGGCATGCGGACTTCAAGAGCATGCCGCCGCGCTCGATTGTCGGCACATCGAGCCTGCGCCGGGAGGCGCAGATCGCGGCGCGCCATCCGGCGCTCGCGATCCGCCTGCTGCGCGGCAACGTCGAGACGCGCCTCGCAAAGCTCGACCGCGGCGAGTACGACGCCATCGTGCTCGCGGTAGCGGGACTTGCGCGGCTCGGCCTGGAATCGCGCATCCGGGTCAAGCTGGCGATCGAGGACATCCTGCCGGCGCCCGGACAAGGCGCACTTGGAATCGAATGTCTTGCGGCGCGTTCCGACGTGACCACGCTTTTGACTCCACTGGCGGACGCGGCCACCGCGGCTTGCGTGCGCGCGGAGCGGACGGTCAGTCGCGCGTTGGGGGGCAGCTGCACGATTCCGCTCGCGGCGTACGCGGAATTGTCCGGCGCCGGGCTGCGTCTACGCGCGCTCGTCGCCTCGCCCGACGGCAAGCGCATCGCGCGCGCCGAATGCGAAGGCACGGCCTCGGACCCTGAAGCGCTCGGCGCCCGCGCCGCTGCCGAGCTGCGCCGCCGGGGCGCCGCAGAGATTCTTGCTTCGATTGGCCAATAAGCCACTCGCGGGACGCGGCATCGTGGTGACGCGGCCGCGCGACCAGGCGGCCGGGCTCGCCGCCCTGATCGAGGCGGCAGGCGGGCGCGCGCTCGTCTATCCAGCGATCGAGATCGAGGATCTCGCCGACCTGGCGCCCGTGCTGAGACTGATCGAGCGCCTGGAGCTATTTGACTTTGCGATCTTTGTCAGCCCCAGCGCCGTTCAAAAGGGGCTTGCATTGATAGAACGACACGGTAAATGGCCCACTGGCTTGCGCGCCGCCGCCATCGGCCGAGGAAGCCGCGACGAGCTTGCGCGCCATGGAATTCCGGGTGCACTCGTCCCCGAATCCGGCGCCGACAGCGAGGCGCTGCTGGCGCTGCCCGAGCTGGCGAGCGTCGCCGGCAAGCGGATCGTGATCTTCCGCGGCGAAGGCGGGCGTGAACTGCTTGGCGAAACGCTCTCAGCCCGTGGCGCGAGAGTCGAGCACGCCGCCTGCTATCGGCGCTCGCCGCCGCGCATCGATGTGGGCCCGCTGCTGGCGGCCTGGGCGAAGGGCGCGGTGCACGCGGTCACGGTTTCCTCGGCAACCGGGCTCGGCAACCTGCTTGCGATGCTGGGGGAGCCGGGCCGCGGGCTGCTCGGGGGCACGCCTTTTTTCGTGCCGCATCCGCGCGTCGCGGAGCAGGCACGGCGGCTCGGCGTGCGCACCGCGGTGGTGGCCGGCCCCGCGGACGCTGAACTGGTCGAGCGGCTGGTGGCATACTTCGATGAACCATGACTGACGCTCCGACCGAAACGCCGCGACCGCCGCGCGCTTCGCGCGCGCCGGTGCTGGCGATGATCGCGCTGGCGCTGGCGGCCGCGCTCGCGGCGCTGTTCTGGATCGATGCCCGGCAGCGGATCGGCTCGACCCAGGAGGAGCTGGCGCACCGGCTGCGCGACATCGAGACCGATGCGCGCGAGGCGCGCTCGATCGCCCGCCGGTCGCAGGACGCGGTCTGGGACGCCCAGGCGAGGATCGGCCAGCTCGAGGCGCGCCTCGCCGAATCGCAAAGCCAGCAGCTCGCCCTCGAGGCGCTCTATCAGGATCTGACGCGCAACCGCGACGAATGGCAGCTCGCCGAGATCGAACAGGTGCTCGCGATCGCGTCGCAGCAGCTGCAGCTTGCGGGCAACGTGCGCGCCGCGCTGCTCGCGCTGCAGCTCGCCGAGGCGCGCCTCGCCCGCACCGACCGGCCGCAGTTCATGCCGATCCGTCGCGCGCTGGGGCGCGACATCGACCGGCTGAAAGCGCTTCCGGCCATCGATTTCCCCGGCATGAGCATGCGCATCGACACTCTCGTGGCCTCGGTCGATTCACTGCCGCTTGCGTTCGACGAGCGCGCCGAGCGCATCGCCGCCGCCAAAGAGGCGGCGGGTGCGGCGGAGCGCGGCTTCTGGGCGCGCCTGGGCGCCGAGATCTGGGGCGAGGTGAAACAGCTCGTGGTGGTGCGGCAGATGAGCTCTCCGGAGCCGCCGCTTCTGCCGCCGACGCAGGCCTGGTTCCTCAAGGAGAACCTGCGGCTGCGGCTTCTGAACGCCCGCCTTTCGCTCCTCGCGCGCGACGAGGCCGGCTATCGCGAGGACCTGCGCGCGGCGCAGAACTGGCTGCGGCGCTACTTCGACGTGCGCTCGAAGCAGACCGCCGACGCGCTCGCCCAGCTGAAACAGCTTTCCTCGGCCTCGATCAGCTTCGAGATGCCGACGATCTCCGAGAGCCTCGACGCGGTGCGCGGGTTCAAGTCGCGCCGCGAGCGGAATCCATGAAGTCGCACCTGGAGCGCTCCGCCTGATGTCGCGCCCGGGGCGCTCCGCCTGATGCGATCGCTGTTCTGGCTGCTCGCGGTGTTCGCGGCTGCCGTCGCTCTCGTGATTGTGGGGCGCGTCGACGCCGGATACGTCCTGTTTGTCTATCCGCCGTACCGGGTCGAGATGTCAGTGCTGTTTTTCGCCGTTGCCGCCGTCGCGGTGTTCACGCTGCTGTACGCCGCCGCCCGCCTGCTGGGCCATGCCCTGTCGCTCCCGGGATATGTACGCTCGTTTCGCGCGCGCCGGCGGCGCGATCGCGCCCAGGCGGCCTTTGCCTCGGCGCTGCAGGCGTATTACGAGGGCCGCTACGCGCGCGTGGAGAAGGACGCGGCCCTGGTGTACGAGATCGGCGCGACGCCCGGGCTCGCCGCGCTGCTGGCGGCGCGGGCGGCGCACCAGATGCGCGACTTCGAGCGCCGCGACCGCTGGCTCGAGCGGGCCGAGAGCGCGACGCCCGACCTGCAGACAGCGCGCCTGGTGACGCGCGCCGAGCTCGCGCTCGAGGAGCGCGATTTCCCCGCCGCACGCGCGGCCCTGCACGGCCTGCACGAGGCGGGCCCGAAGCACATCGCCACGCTGCGCATGCTGCTGCGCGCCGAGCGCGGCGCCGGCGCCTGGGACGAGGTGCTGCGCCTCGCCACCTTGCTCGCCAAGCGCGACGCTATCGCGCCCGCGCTCGCCGAGGAGTACAAGGCGCAGGCGACTGTCGAGCTGCTGCAGCGCTCGGCCGACGATGCCAGCGCCTTCGAGCGCCGCTGGCGCGGCGTCCCATCCGCGGACCAGAAAAAGCCGCGCGTCGCGGCCGCGGCGGCGCGGCATGCGGTCGCGCTGGGCCGCTCGGACCTGGCGCGCGACATCATCGAGCGCGCGCTCGACGAGGAATGGTCGCCGCCGCTCGTGGTGCTATATGGCGAGCTGCCCGAGCTGCCGGATTCTTCGAATCGCCTCGCCGAGGCTCTGCTGCGCATCGAGAACGCGGAGCGATGGCTGCGCAGCCGCAGCCGCGACCCGCAGCTGCTCGCCGCGCTTGGCCGGCTGTGCGCGCACGCCGAGCTGTGGGGCAAGGCGCGCAGCTACCTCGAGGCGAGCCTGTCGTTCGAGGAGAGCCGCGCCGCGCGCCTCGAGATCGCGCGTCTCGCCGAGCGGCTCGGCCAGGCGGAGGATGCGCAGCGCCACTATCGAAAGGCCGCCGAGCTGCCCTAGTCCTTGGCCCAGTCGCGCGGCCGCAGGAAATCGGTGTAGAGCTTTTCCTCGGGTGAGCCCGGCGCGGGTTTCCAGTCGTAGCGCCAGTCGGCGCGCGGCGGAAGAGACATCAGGATCGACTCGGTGCGGCCGCCGGATTGAAGGCCGAAGAGGGTACCGCGGTCGTAGACGAGGTTGAACTCCACGTAGCGGCCGCGGCGGTAGGCCTGGAAGCTCCGCTCCTTTTCTCCAAAAGCAATTTCCTTCCGACGCTCGAGGATCGGCAGGTACGCGCCGAGGAAATGATCGCCCACCGAACGCGCAAGGCTGAATGAGAAATCGAAGTCGCGCTCGGCGAAGTCGTCGAAGAAGATGCCGCCGATGCCGCGCGGCTCGCCGCGATGCTTCAGCTGGAAGTACTCGTCGCACCCGCGCTTGAATTTCGGGTAGTACTCGGGGCCGCTCGAGGCGAGCGCCTGCTTGCAGGTCGAGTGGAAGTGGCGGGCGTCGTCTTCGAAGCCGTAATACGGCGTGAGGTCCATGCCGCCGCCGAACCACCAAGCCGGGTTTTCGTCTCTTGTCGAGAAAAACCTTACGTTGAGATGGACGGTGGGGCAGTACGGATTGCGGGGGTGCAGCACCAGCGATACTCCCATCGCCTCGTAAGCGCGTCCGGCGAGCTGCGGCCGCGCCGCGGTCGCAGAGGCGGGGAGGGCGTGGCCCTGGACGCGTGAAAGGTTTACGCCGCCGCGCTCGAACAGCTTGCCGTCCTCGATGATGCAGGTGAGCCCGCCGCCGCCCTCCGGGCGCTGCCAGGGCTCTCTCTTGAACGGCCCGTCCAGTTTCTCGAGCGCCACCACGATGCGCTGCTGCAAGCCGGCGAAATACTCGTTGACCGAGCCGGCATCCATGGCTTAGCTGCGCTTCAAGGCGTGGTGGCCGATGTCTTTGCGGTACTGCATGCCGCTGAAGCGGATCGCGTCGACCGCCCCGTAGGCGCGAGTGCGCGCCATCTTGACCGAGTCGCCCAGCGCGGTGACGCACAGCACGCGGCCGCCGCTGGCGGCCGTCGAGGCCGCGCTCGACGAGCTCGAGCAGGTCCGATTTCAGCCGCAGGATGATCGGCTCGGCTTCCGGATCGCCGAGCCTGCAGTTGAATTCGACGGTGCGCGGATTGCCCTCCTTGTCGATCATCAGGCCTGCGTAGAGGAAGCCGACGAAGGGCACGCCGTCGTCCGCCATGCCTTGCACCGTGGGCAGGATGATCTCGCGCATCACGCGCGCATGGACCTTGGGCGTCACGACCGGAGCGGGCGAATACGCGCCCATGCCGCCGGTGTTGGGGCCCCGGTCGCCGTCGCGCAGGCGTTTGTGGTCCTGGCTGGTGGCGAGGGGCAGCACGTTCACGCCGTCGCTCATGACGATAAAGCTCGCTTCCTCGCCCTCCATGAATTCCTCGATCACCACCCGCGCTCCCGCGGTGCCGAGCCGGCCACCGGTCATCATGGAATCGATGGCCGTGTGAGCCTCTTCGCGGGTCGCAGCGACCACCACGCCTTTGCCGGCGGCGAGACCGTCGGCTTTGATGACGATCGGCGCACCCCTTTTGGCAACTTCGGCATCGACATGCGCCTTCGCCTCTTCGGCGCGGTCGAAGCTCGCGTGCTTCGCGGTGGGAATGCGATGGCGCACCATGAAGGACTTCGCGAAGTCCTTGGACGACTCGAGCCGCGCCGCGGCGCGCGTCGGGCCGAAGATTTTCAGCCCCGCTTCCTTGAAGGCGTCGACGATGCCGGCTGCCAGCGGCGCTTCCGGCCCGACTACGGTGAGATGGATGTTCTGTTGTTTTGAGAATTCAATCAAGCCGGGAATCTCGGTGATCGGCGCATTGTCCAGGCCGTTCTCCAGAGCCGTGCCGGCATTGCCAGGCGCGACGAACACCTTCTGCACCCGCGGGCTCTGCGCGAGCTTCCAGGCAAGAGCGTGCTCGCGGCCGCCCGATCCGATCACCAGCAATTTCATTTTCTGTTCTTGGAATTCTTCATTGAACAGAAACTCAATGCCTGAAGTGGCGAATGCCGGTAAACACCATTGCCGTGCCGCGCTCGTCGGCCGCGGCAATGACTTCGGCGTCGCGCACGCTGCCGCCGGGCTGGATGACCGCGCTCGCGCCGGCGTCGATCACCGCATCGAGGCCGTCGCGGAACGGGAAGAAAGCGTCGGAGGCGACCGCCGCGCCGGCAAGCGCGAGACCGGCATTCTGCGCCTTGATGGCGGCGATGCGCGCGCTGTCGACCCGGCTCATCTGGCCGGCGCCGATGCCGAGCGTCATGCCCTCGCGGCAATAGACGATGGCGTTGGATTTCACGAACTTGGCGACCGTCCACGCGAAGAGCAGGTCGGCCCACTGCGCGTCGGTTGGTTTTTTCTTTGTAACCACTTTTAGATTTTTCTTATCCAGAACTGCAGAGTCGGTGCTTTGCACGAGTACACCCCCACCGACTCTCTTGAAGTCGTGCGGCTGGTGCTCGTGCGACAGCGGCACTTCGAGCACGCGCACGTTGGCCTTCTTCGCGAGTTCCTTCTGCGCCTCGGGCTCGACCCGCGGGGCGATCACCACTTCGGCGAACTGCTTGGCGACCGCCTCCGCCGTGGCGCGATCCAGCGCGCGGTTGAAAGCGAGGATGCCGCCGAAGGCGGACACGGGGTCGGTCTTGAAGGCTTTGTCGTACGCGGCGAGCAGGCTCTCGCCGAGCGCGACGCCGCAGGGGTTGGCATGCTTGACGATCACGCAGCAGGGTTCGGCGAAGCTCTTCACGCACTCCCAGGCGGCGTCGGAGTCGGCGATGTTGTTGTAGGAAAGCTCCTTTCCCTGCAGCTGGCGGTAGCGGGCGAGGCCGCCCTCGACCGGCCGTTCGTCGCGATAGAACGCCGCGCTCTGATGCGGGTTCTCGCCGTAGCGCAGGTCCTGCAGCTTGCTGAACTGCAGGCTCAGGACGTCGGAGTATTCCCGCCTCTTTTTCCTTTCATCGAGAGCAAAGAGGTAGTTCGCGATGGCGCCGTCGTAGGCGGCGGTGTGGGCGAATACCTTGCGCGCCAGCTCGAAGCGCATCGTCTGTGGCACAACACCATTTTTCTTCAATTCAGAAATCACCTTTTGATAATCGGCTGGATCGACCACGACTGCGACCCCGTCGTGGTTCTTCGCCGCGGCGCGCAGCATGGCCGGGCCGCCGATATCGATGTTCTCCACAGCGTCCTCGAAGCGGCAGTCCGGGTCCGCGACGGTAGCCTGGAAAGGGTAAAGGTTGACGACCAGAAGGTCGATCGGCTCGATGCCGGCCTTCTTGATCGCGGCCAAATGAGCGGGATCGTCGCGCCGCGCGAGCAGGCCGCCGTGGATCTTGTGGTGCAGCGTCTTGACGCGGCCGTCGAGCATTTCGGGAAAGCCGGTGTGCGCCGAAACCTCGACTACTGCGACTCCCTCTTTCGCCAGCAGTTGCGCGGTGCCGCCGGTGGACAGGATTTCTATGCCGAGCGCCGCGAGCGAGCGCGCGAGCTCGACGATGCCGGACTTGTCGGAGACGCTGACGAGCGCCCTGGCGACTTTCGACACTACCCTTTGATCCGCAGCTGCTGCATCTTCTTGCGCAGCGTATTGCGGTTGATGCCGAGCATCTCGGCGGCGAGGGTCTGGTTGCCCTTGGCGTGCGCCAGGACCAGCTCGATCATCGGCTTCTCGACGTTCTTCAGCACCATGTCGTGGATCGAGGTCGGCTTCTCGCCATCCATGTCCTTGAAATAGCGCTCGAGCGAGCGCTTGACGCAGTCTGCAAGCTCGTTGGTCCGGCTCATGCGGCGAGCCTCTCTTGGAAATCGTTGGCTGCCACGCGCTGGAAATAGGCGGCGACGGCCCGCAGCTGCGCGTCGGCGTCCACGATGAGATTTGCCTCGCGGCGGAACTCTTCCCCGCCCGGCAGGCCGCGCACCGTCCAGCCGATGTGCTTGCGCGCGATGCGCGCGCCGTGCTCGGCGCCGTAGAGGTCGTAGAGCCCCTCCAGCTGCTCGGTCATCACGGCCGCCATTTCGCTCGCTGTCGGCGGCGCCGCGCGCTCGCCGCTCTCGAGATAGCGCACGATCTCGCGAAACAGCCAGGGGCGTCCCTGGGCGGCGCGGCCGACCATGATGCCGTCGGCGCCGGTCAGCTCGAGCACTCGCTTCGCCTCCTCGGGCGTATGGATATCGCCGTTGGCGATCACCGGGATGCGCACCCGCGATTTCACCTCGGCGATGCTGTCGTACTCCGCAGCGCCGGCAAAACCGCAGGCCCGCGTGCGGCCATGGATCGCAAGCAGCTGCACGCCCGCGGATTCCGCGATCTGCGCCACGCGCACGGCGTTGCGCCGCTCGGGGCGCGGCCCCGTGCGGATCTTGAGCGTGACGGGGACGCTTACGGCGGCGGTCACGCTCCGGAGGATTCGCGCGACCAGCGCCTCGTCCTCCAGGAGCGCGGATCCGGCATTCACGTTGCAGACCTTCTTCGCCGGGCAGCCCATGTTGATGTCGACGATCTCGGCGCCTTGGTCGACGTTATAGCGCGCGGCGTCGGCGAGCATCGCCGGGTCCGCGCCGGCGATCTGCACCGAAATGGGGCCCGGTTCACCGGCGTGGTCGCGGCGCAGCCGGCTCTTGCGGGACTCGCGCAGCTCGGGTTTCGCCGAGAGCATCTCGGACACGGCGATCGCGGCGCCGAAGCCCCTGGCGAGCCGCCTGAAGGGACGATCGGTAATGCCCGCCATCGGAGCGACGAACAATCCATTGCGCAGGATATGCGCTCCAATTCTCATTGCCGCGGCTTGGCGTTGCTCGAACGAAAATGAGGGAAGCGGATTCTATCTGCTTTTGCGCCGAAAAAGAATCACATCAAAATCATTTGTTGTTTTTTATGGCAGCGCGGAAGGTCCATAGATCATGCGGCGCGCAAAAAAGCGCCGCGGCGCTGGAAAAACGTCGAGCACGGTGAGCGCCGCGGCACGCGCGGCGCGCGCGAAGCGCCCCGATCCCAGGAACGCGCCCGCGAGCAGGTCCGTGACGCGGATGATGGCCTGCGCGTCGAATCGCCGCGCCGCGGCATAGCGCGCGAGCGTGGCGGCGTCCCCGGGATCGCTTACCCGGCGCAAGATCTGCGCCAGGTCCCATGCATCGCGCAGTCCGAGATTGAGCCCCTGTCCCGCTACGGGGTGCAGGGTCTGCGCCGCGTTTCCTATGTACACCGAGCGCTCGCCGGTGCGCGCCGGGCGCACGCGCAGCGCCAGCGGCTGGACCGAGCGGCCCTCGGCCGCTATCGGAGTCCCGATCCTGCTGCCTGCGGCTGCCGACAGCTCGGCAAGGAATGATTTCTCAGGAATCCCCGCCAGCCATTGTGCGCGCTCCGGCTGCGCGCTCCATACGAGTGCGTAGCGACCCGAGTGCGGCAGCAGGGCGAGCGGTCCTTCCGGGGTGAAGCGCTCGAAAGCCGTGCTGCCGGCGGGCGATGCCAGCCGCACGAGGCCCACCACGGCATCCTGCGAATAACGCTTTTCCCCGGCATCCGGCGCGGAGCCCTCGGCATGGACTTCACACAAGGCCGGTACGGGTTCCTCCGTTTTTGGAATGCCTTGGAATTCAATTTGTGAATGAAGGGTTGCGACAAGGTCCGCGTATTGAGCCACGTATCCCAGCGCCGGCACGCCCGAGTCGCGCGCCTCGAGCCGCGTGCGGCCGAAGCCGCCCTGCTGCGACACATGGACGGTTTCGATCGGCGTGGCGGCCAGGCCTTCCCAGGCGCCGATCCGCTCGAGGATCAAGCGGCTGGCGTAGGAAAGGGCGATCGGCCTGAAGGGAGAAGTCTTTTTCTGGGAAAAAAAATCAAAGATCGAAATACGCAGGCCGCAATCCCGCAACGCGAGCGCCAGCGTGCAGCCTACGGGACCTGCGCCGCGAATCAATACGTCGACTTGCCTAGTCGCGCGTCCGGCCATCGCGCCCTAAGGCCCGCGAAGATTCCGCTCTGACATCAACGCTTCGATGTCCTCGATCCGTTTCGGCGCCTCGCCACTCAGCACCTCGCAGCCCTCGGCGCCGACCAGCACGTCGTCCTCGATGCGGATGCCGATGTTGTGCAGCCGCTCGGGCACGTCGGCCGCGGCGCGGATGTAAAGCCCCGGCTCGACGGTGAGCGTCATCCCGGGCTGGAGCGTGCGCCATTCCCCGGCGCGCTTGTAGTCGCCGGCATCGTGCACGTCGAGCCCGAGCCAGTGCCCGGTGCGGTGCATATAGAAGCGCTTGTAGGTTTCCTTCTCGAGCACTTCGTCGAGATCGCCGGAAAGAAGCTTGAGATCAAGCATGCCCTGCGCCAGCACGCGCACCGCGGTGTCGTGCGGCTCGTTCCACTTGCCGCCCGGCCGGACCTTGCCGATCGCGGCGAGCTGCGCCGCGAGCACCAGCTCGTAGACCTCGCGCTGCGCGCCGCTGTAGCGGCCGCTGACGGGGAAAGTTCGCGTCACATCGGAGGCGTAGCCGTCGAGCTCGCAGCCGGCGTCGATCAGCAGCAGCTCGCCCGCGGCCAGCGGCGCGTTGTTGAACACGTAATGCAAGACGCAGGCGTTGGCGCCGCCCGCGACGATCGGCCAGTACGCCGGGAATTGCGCGCCGCCGCGCCGGAACTCGTAGAGCAGTTCGGCTTCGATCTCGTACTCGTTCTTTCCGGGGCGGGCGGCCTGCATCGCGCGCCGGTGCGCCGCGGCAGCAATGCGCCCGGCGCGCCGCATGATCGCGATCTCATGCGAATCCTTGATCAGCCGCTGCTCGTCGATCAGCGCGCGCACGTCGTGCACCCGTTCCGGCGCCGCAGCGCCGGCCCGTACCCTGGCGCGCACCGCGTTCAGCCACTGCATCGCGCGCGCGTCCCAGGCAGCGTCGGCGCCTACTGGATAGTAAAGCGCCGGCTGGTTCTCGAGCAGCGCGCCAAGCGCCGCGTCGAGCGCTTCGATCGGCTGCGCTTCGTCGAATCCGAAGCGCTCGCGTGCCGCCTCCGGGCCATATCTGAAGCCCTCCCAGACCTCCCGCTCCTCGCTGCGGCTGCGGCAGAAGAGCACGGTCTTCGGCGCCGAAGTCGAGCTGCCGGCGGCCACGACCACCAGCACGGCTTCGGGCTCCGTGAAGCCCGTGAGGTAATAGAAATGGCTGTCGAAGCGGTATGGATAGTGAGTGTCGCGGTTGCGTATCCGCTCCGGTGCGGTCGGGATCACCGCGACGCCGCCGCCCATCGCCTGAGCCAGGCCCTCGCGCCGCTTCCTATATGTGGAGATGTCTTCAGCGATTTTCATGTCGCGATTCCAGCAATGTCTCGAGCTCGGCCAGGCGCTCGCAGGTTCCCACGTCCTGCCAGAGTCCGCGGTACAGCTCGCCGGTCATCAGGCTGCGGTCGGCGGCCTCATACAGCAGCGGCGCGAGCGACGCCTTCTCACCCGGTTTCACGCCCTGCACCAGCTGCGGCGACACGAGCGCAACGCCTGCGTAAGTGTAGCGCGGACCGGCGTTGCTTTTGACGTAATCGGACACTAGACCGAAATCGCCGCGCGGGCGATGCGCCGGGTTCGGCACCAGAATCAAGTGCGCGAGCTTCGTGCCGAGAGCCATGCCGAGAAGGCGCGCCAGGTCGTACTCGCAGTACACGTCGGCATTGAGCAGCAGAAACGGTTCAGGTCCGAGGAGCTGACGGGCTTGCGCGATGCCGCCCGCGGTCTCGAGCCGCTCGGCCTCGCGGGAGTAGGCGACGTGCAGGCCGAAGCGCGCGCCGTCGCCGATGTGCTCGACGATGCGCTCGCCGAGATGCGAGATGTTGATCACGGCTTCCCGGCAGCCGGCGGTGGCGAGCCGCTCGAGGTGCCAGGCGATCAGCGGCTTGCCGCCGGCCTCGACCATCGCCTTGGGCACGGAATCGGTCAGGGGCCGCAATCGCTCGCCGCGCCCCGCAGCCAGAAGCATCGCTTTCACGAAACCCCTTCCAGCAATTGCGCGAGAGGGGCAAGCTCTCCATACCTCCTTGAAACTGCAAGGGCATAGCCGATGAAGCGCGGCGTGTCCTCGAGGTACTTGGGTTTGCCGTCGCGATAGTTGATGCGCGCGAAGATGCCGAGCACCTTCAGGTGCCGCTGCAATTTTTCCCAGTAGCGCGCGCACCAGTCGAGCACGCGCTCCTCGTCCCAGCTGAGGAACGCATCGCGCAGCAGCGACGCGATGTCGTAGCTGATCGGCCCGTGCACCGCATCCTGAAAGTCGAGCACGCCGGGATTGGGCTCGCACAGAATCAGGTTGCGCGGCATGTAGTCGCGATGCACGTACACCGCGGGCTGGGCGAGCGCGCTCTTCACAAGAACTCCGAAAATATTTTCGAGGATCTGCTTTTGCCCCGCCGTCAGTGAAATGCGCAAATGCTTCGACAAATACCATTCAGGAAACAGGTTCATCTCGCGCCGCAGGAGCGCCTCGTCGTACGGCGGCAGCTCGCCGGCGCGCGTGGCGAGCTGCCAGCGCACCAGCGCGTCGGTGGCGTCGGCGAACAGGCGCGCGGCGTTGTCCGCGTTCAGCTCCTGGAGGTAAGTCTTCGTGCCGAGGTCGGAGAGCAGCAGAAAGCCCTGCGTCAGGTCCTGCGCATGGATCTCTGGAGCATTGACACCCGCTTCGCGTAACAGGCGGCCCACATGCACGAACGGCCGGCAGTCTTCCTTCCCGGGCGGCGCGTCCATGGCGACGTAGCTGCGGCCGTCGTCGAGGGCGGCGCGAAAGTAGCGGCGGAAGCTGGCGTCCTCGGACGCCGGCGCGAGCGAGAATCGGGCTCCCTGAAATTTCGTTGCCAGCCAGCGCTGCAGGGCGGCGCGCCGCGCATCCCCGTGTATCATTAAAAATTCTACACCAACGAAAAAATTCTCTTCGACCGCCTCATGCCGCAGCGCTACGCGATGCTCGTGGTCGCCATGGTGGCCGCCGCCGACGCGCTCGCGCAGATTCCTCCCGGCAAGGAGCCGATGACGGTCGATGCCGAGCGCATCGAGGGCGTCGGCGGGCTCGAGATCACCGCGCGCGGCGCCGCCGAGATCAGGCAGGGCGAGCTCAATATCTTCGGCGAGACGCTGAAGTTCAACCAGGAGCTGGGCTGGGTCGACGGCGACGGCGGCGTGCGGCTCAAGAGCGGCGTCGACCGCTTCTTCGGTCCGCGCCTGCGCTACGACATGCTCGACGACACCGGCATCTTCGAGCAGCCGCAGTTTCTTCTGCGGCGCGAGCTGCCGGCGCGCGGCAGCGCCGACAGCATGGAATTCGTCGGCAAGGACAAGTACCGCTTCAAGAACGCGACCTTCACGACCTGCGAGCCGGGCAACGACGACTGGCAGCTCGAGGCGAAGGAGCTCTACCTCGACTACGAAGCCGAGGAAGGCCGCGCCGAGGGCCCGCGGCTGCGGTTTTTCGACACCACGATCCTCGGGGCGCCCTTCGTCACCTTTCCGCTGGAGAACCGGCGCAAGAGCGGTCTCCTGACCCCCTACTACTCGCATAGCAGCACGCGCGGCTTCGAGTCCGGCATTCCGTACTACTGGAACATCGCGCCCGAGTACGACGCCACGATCACGCCGGCCTACATGACCAAGCGCGGCTCGTTCCTGAGGAACGAAGGCCGCTACCTGGGTCGCGCCTACAAGGGCGACCTCAGGGTGGAGTACATGCCCGAGGATGCCGAGATCAAGCGCGAGCGCCACGGAGTCTCTTGGAATCACACGCAGACGCCGCTGCCGGGCATGGGCCTAGTGGTGGACTACAACCGGGTTTCCGATGACCGCTACTTCGTCGATCTGACGAGCCAGGTGCGCCAGTCCTCGATCGGCAACCTGCAGCAGGATGCCTATGTCACCTATGCAGGGGCCCTCGGCGGGTACGCACCGCCGTACCACCGGGTGCCGCAGCTCAACTTCACCGCCAGCGCGAACGATATCGGCGGCGCGCTGGACTCCACCTTGCCGCTCGAATACGCGCGCTTTCTCCACTCCTTCCTGCAGCAGGGATCGCGCTTCACCGCCGCCCCGACGCTTGCCGCGCCGGCGCTTTCGCCCGGGGGCTTCTTTACGCCCAAGGCGGGGCTGAAATATGTTCAATACAACTTGGAGAATGTGCCGACGGGCAGCAACGGCAGGCCGGGAGTCGCGATCCCCTGGTTCAGCGTCGATACCGGCCTGATCTTCGACCGCGACGCGCGCTTTTTCGGCGAGAACCTCACCCAGACACTCGAGCCGCGCTTCTTCTACGTCAACATTCCACACCGCAACCAGGACCCGATGCCGTTGTTCGACACCGCGCTCGCCGACTTCAACTTCCCGCAGCTGTTCACCGAAAACCGGTTCAACGGCGGCGACCGCTTCGGCGACGCCAATCAGCTCACCTCGGCGATCACCACGCGCTTCCTGTACGGCGGCGGCCAGGAGGCGTTCCGCGCCACGATCGGGCAGCGCAATTATTTTCGCGACGAGCGCGTCGGCCTGACGCCGGACTCGCCGCTGCGCACGTACCACACCTCGGACCTGCTCGCCTCGCTGGGCGGGCGCCCGTTCCGCAGCTGGACCTTCGATACCACCACCCAGTACAACCGCCGCGACGGGCGGGAGGAAAAGTTCTCGATGGCGGCGCGCTATTCGCCGGAGGCCGCCAAGGTGGTGAGCGCGAGCTACCGCTACAACCGCGAGGCCCTGAAGCAGGTGGATATTTCCGGCCAGTGGCCGGTGAGCCCCGGATGGTACGCTGTAGGGCGCTACAATTACTCGCTGCTGGACAAGCGGCTGGTGGACGGCCTGGGCGGCCTGGAATACAACGCGGGCTGCTGGGTGTTCCGGGCCTTGTTCCAGCGCATCCAGGCGGCGGCGCAAGTGAGTTCGACGGCGTTCTTCTTCCAACTGGAGTTCACCGGTGTCGGCCAGATCGGCACCGACGAGATCGTTACTTTGCTCAAGCGCAACGTGCCAGGCTACGCCATCACCAACCCCCGGGACCCGTCGTTCACGCCGCCGAGCGTGCGCAAGCCGCTGCCGTTCGAGCAGATTTACTAGGGCATGGCTTCGTTCAGGGCATCGCTCGCCGCTTTCATCCTGCTCGCGCCGCTGCCGTCGCCATTCGAGGCGCCGGCCCAGGGCGCCGGCTTGGTGGACCGCATCGTCGCGGTCGTGAACAAGGAAGTGATCACGCTCTCCGAGCTGAACGAGGCGATGGGCGCGGCCACGCGGCAGCTGCGCCGGCAGGGAACCCAGGCGCCGCCGCACGACGTGCTCGAGCGCCAGATGCTCGAGCGGCTGATCCTGGACAAGGCGCAGCTGCAGATGGCGAAGGAAACCGGAATACGCGTCGAGGAAACGCAGGTCGACCGCGCCGTGCAGCGCGTCGCGGAGCAGAACAAGCTGACGCTGGCGGATTTCCGCGCCGCACTCGAGCGCGACGGCATTCCGTTCGATGCCTTCCGCTCGGACCTGCGCGACCAGATCGTCCTGACGCGGCTGCGCGAGCGCGAAGTGGACGACAAGATCCAGGTCAGCGACACGGAGATCGATCTGTTCCTTCAGGAGACCGGCGCGCAGAGCGCCGAGCGCGCGGAATACAACCTCGCCCACATCCTGGTGCGGGTGCCCGAGCAGGCGAGTCCCGAGCGTATCGAGGCGGCGCGCGCCAGGGCCGAGAAGGCGCGCGCCGAGGCGGCGAGCGGGGATTTCGGCGCGGTCGCCGCGAGCTACTCCGACGCGCCCGATGCCTTGCGGGGCGGCGTCCTCGGCTGGCGGTCCGCGGACCGCCTGCCGGAGCTTTTCTCCTCCGCGGTTGCGAAGATGGGCTCCGGCCAGGTGAGCGAAGTGCTGAAGAGCTCGGCGGGATTCCACGTCCTGAAGCTGCTCGATCGGCGCGGTGCCGTGGCGCCCAACGTGCCAATCGTCCAGACCCGCATCCGCCACATCCTCGTCCGCACCAGCGAGACGATGTCCGAGGCCGAGGCGCGCCGCCGCCTGCTCGGGCTTCGCGAGCGAATCGCCGCGGGCGCGGATTTCGCCGCGCTCGCGCGCGCCAATTCCGACGACTCCACCGCGGCGCGCGGCGGCGACCTCGACTGGATCTACCCCGGCGACACGGTGCCGGAATTCGAGCGCGCCTTCCAGGACCTGACGCCCGGCGAGATCAGCCAGCCGGTCAAGACGCCTTTCGGCTATCACCTCATCCAGGTGCTGGAGCGCCGTTCTGCGGACATGAGCCCCGAGCGGCGACGGCTCCAGGCGCGGCAGGTGTTGCGCGAGCGCAAGTCCGACGAGGCGTTCCAGCAGTGGCTGCGCCAGCTGCGCGATCAGACGTACGTGGAGTTGCGTCTGGAGGAGAGATAGGAATTTCCTCCACCATCGCGGTGACCTCGGGTGAGCCCGCGGGAATCGGCCCGGAGATCTGCGCCCTGCTTGCAAAGGAGTCCCTTCCGGCGCGCATCGTGGTCATCGGCGACCGTGGCATCCTGCCGGGCTGCCCGAACGTCGAGCACGTCCTCCTCGAGCGGCCGCGCGTTCCCGGCAAGCTCGATCCCGCCAACAGCCGCTATGTGCTGCGCCTCATCGACCGCGCGGTGCAGGGCTGCCTCGCCAGCGAGTACCGCGCGATGGTGACGGCGCCAGTCCAGAAAAGCGTGATCAACGACGCTGGTATCGCCTTCACCGGCCATACCGAATATCTGGCCGAGCGAGCCAAGGCCGAGCACGTCGTGATGATGCTCGTCGGCGGCGGCTTGCGGGTTGCGCTCGCAACCACCCACATGCCGCTCGCGCAGGTCCCCGCGGCCATAACAAAAGACAGTCTTGTGCGTGCCTTGAGCGTGCTCGACCGCGACCTGAAGCGGCGTTTCAAGATAAAGCAACCGCGCATCCTGGTCGCGGGCCTTAACCCCCACAGCGGCGAATCCGGGCATCTTGGCGCCGAAGACACCGAGGTCATCGCTCCCGCAATTCAGAAAGCAATTTCTCTGGGGATCGATGCGAGCGGCCCGATTCCCGCCGACACGCTCTTCGTGCCCGAGCGGCTGAAAGGCGCCGATTGCGTGCTCGCCATGTACCACGACCAGGGATTGCCGGTCCTCAAGTACGCGAGCTTCGGGCGCGGCGTGAATGTCACGCTGGGCCTGCCCTTCGTGCGCACCTCGGTCGATCACGGCACGGCGCTCGATATCGCCGGCAGCGGAAAAGCCGATCCACGCAGCCTCGTCGAGGCAGTGAAGCTTGCGATCGAACTTGCATCCGCCGCGTAAGAGGTTTGGACAGCACTTTCTCCACGAGCGCCACGTGGTCGAGCGCTTGGTGAAAGAGATCAACCCGAGAAAAAAAGACTCCATCGTGGAAATCGGGCCGGGGGAGGGCGCATTGACGGCGCCTCTCCTCGAAAGGGTCGACAAGCTGCAAGTCGTCGAAGTCGACCGCGATCTGGCGGCCCGGCTCGAAAATCTATTCTCGAGGGAAAAGCTGACCGTCCACTGCGCCGACGCGCTGGCATTCGATTTCGCCGCGTTCCCGCCGGGCATGCGCATCGTCGGCAACCTGCCCTACAACATCTCGACGCCGCTGCTGTTCCATCTCGCCGGCTACGCCGCCCGGCTGCGCGACATGCATTTCATGTTGCAGCGGGAGGTGGTCGAGCGCATGGTGGCCGCGCCCTCGACCGCGGCCTATGGCCGCCTTTCGGTCAGTCTACAGGCGCGTTTCCGGATGAAGAAGCTGTTCAACGTGGCGAAGGGCGCGTTTCGCCCGCCGCCGAAAGTGGAATCCGCCCTGGTGCGCCTCGAGCCGCTGGCAAAGATCCTCGAGATCGACGAAGACCTGCTGCGAAGGGCGTTCTCCGCGCGCCGCAAGACGCTGCGCAACGCCCTGCCTGAAGTTGATTTTGCCGCGCTCGCGATCGATCCGGGCCTGAGACCGGAGAATCTGTCTCCCGAGGATTACGCGCGCATTAGTGGAGCGGCAAGAAACCGCCGCTGACTTCAGCGCTTGCGCTCGATGAACTCGATCTTGTAGCCGTCCGGGTCCTCGACGAAGGCGATCACCGTCGTGCCGCCTTTCACCGGTCCGGGCTCGCGCGTCACCTTGCCGCCTTTGCTTTTGACTTTGTCACAAGTAGTTTTCACATCCGGCACCTCGATCGCAACATGGCCGAAGCCGCCCCCGAGCTCGTAGCGCTCGACGCCGTAGTTATAGGTCAGTTCGAGCACTGAGGTCTTGTCTTCGGTGTCGTAGCCGACGAACGCGAGCGAGTATTTCTGCTCGGGCCGATCGGTGGCGCGCAGCAGCTTCATGCCGAGCACCTCGGTGTAGAACCCGACCGAGCGCTTCATGTCGCCGACGCGCAGCATGGTGTGGAGAAGTCTCATTGCGGCCTCCTGGTGATAGGACGGGATTCGAACAAGCTCAGCTGCTCGGGCACAGTGCCTTTTGCTGCTCTTCGATCCATGCTTCGGCGAGCCGGTTGATCGTTTTCGGGTCGCGGTTTGCGGGCTCGATGATCGGGCCGATGCGCACCGTGACGGTGCCCGGGCGTTTCAAAAAGGCATTGCGCGGCCAGAACAGGCCCGCGTTGTGCGCCACCGGCACGACTGGCGCGCCGCTCTCGGCCGCAAGCCAGGCGCCGCCGATCTGGTAGTCGCGGCGCTCGCCGGGCGCGACCCGCGTGCCTTCCGGAAACACCACCACCCAGAAACCCTGCTCGAGGCGCTCGCGGCCGCGGCGCGCGATGCTGCGCAGCGCGGCGACGCCGCGCCCCCGGTCGATCGCGATCGGGCTCATCAGCGCGAGTCCCCAGCCGAAGAACGGAATCCAGAGCAGCTCGCGCTTCAGGACGTGGACCTGCGGCGGGAAGATCATCTGGAAGGCCATCGTTTCCCATGCCGACTGGTGTTTCGCGAGGATGATTGCCGGAGTTGCCGGCAGATGCTCCCGTCCTTCGATCCGCCAGTCTATTCCCAGTATTTGCTTTGCAAGAAAAATCACTGTCCACGACCAGCCGGAGATGATCCGGTAGCGCGCCATTCTCGGCAGCGCGAACGTGGCGAGCGCGATCAGGGCGTAAGGCGGCGTGACCAGGACGAGCGCAAGCGCGAACAACACCGAGCGCGCCGCGTTCATGGCACGCGTGCCATCCTCATGGCGAGAGCTTCCGGGCGAACGTGGCGAGGTCCGGGTAGACCTCGGTGCCGGGCGGGAGCTTTCCCTCGTCGAAGGTTTTGCGCCCCTTCCCGGTGAGCACCAGCACCGGCCGCGCCTCCGCCGAGGCTGCCGCTTCCACATCGCGCCGCGCGTCGCCCACCATGCAGACATCGGAGAGCGAGACATTGAAGCGCCTCGCGATCTCGAGCAGCATGCCCGGCTTGGGCTTGCGGCAATCGCAGGCCGAGTCGGCGGCGTGCGGGCAGAAGAAGAAAGCATCGACGCGGCCGCCGGCCTGCGCGGCCGCGCGCTGCACCGTGTCGTGGATCGCGATCAGCGTCGCGGTGTCGAAAAGGCCGCGCGCAATGCCCGACTGGTTGGTCGCCACCACCACGCGGTAGCCCGCCTGGGTGAGCCGCGCGATGGCCTCGAGACTGCCGTCGATCGGGCGCCATTCGGCGACCGATTTTATGTACGAGTCGCTGTCCTCGTTGATGGTGCCGTCGCGATCCAGGATGACGAGCTTCATTTCTCGACGGCGAGCTTGGAGATGTCGGCGACCTGGTTCATGAAAGGATCGAGCTTTTGCCGGAGCAGCGCATGGCGGCTGGCACGAACATTCAGGTCGTCTGCGTTGACCAGCACCTTATTGAAGAAAGCCGTTACGAAGGGTTCGATCGTGGCCGTTGTTTGCAATGCCTTCGTAAATTCACCGGCTTCAATGAAAGCGTGAATCTGCGGCTGCAGATCGCTCACCGACTCGAGCAGCTTGCGCTCCTCGGGCTCGCTCAGGAGGGCTTCGTCCAGCCCCCCTTCGGTCCTCTCCGACTTGCGCAGGATGTTGCGGATGCGCTTGTTCGCGGTGGAAAGGCTTTCTGCCTGGGGCAGCTTGCGGAAAGCTTTCACCGCCTCCAGCCTCGCCGGCACCAGGTCGATACGTTCGGGCGACTGGCTGATCACCGACTCGATCTCGTTCGCCTCGTAGCCCTGCTCGCGCAGCAGATTGCGCAGCCGTTCCATCAGGAACGGCCGCACCTCCGCGACCTCGGGACCGAGGATCTTGAGGTCCCTGTAGCCGGCGGCCGCGCCGTCGAGCAGCCGCTGGAGCGGCAGCGCGAGCTTTCTCCCGACCAGGATCCGCAACACGCCGAGAGCCTGCCGGCGCAGGCCGAACGGGTCTTTCTCGCCGCTCGGCTGCTCGCCGATGCCGAACAGCCCGACCAGAGCGTCCAGCTTGTCCGCGAGCGCGACCGCGCATGCCACCAGGCCCTCTGGCAAGCGATCGCCCGCGAAGCGAGGGCGATAGTGCGCCTCGATGGCATCTGCGATCTCGGGCGCCTCGCCGTCGTTCAGCGCGTAGTAGCGCCCCATGATGCCCTGCAGCTCGGGGAATTCGCCGACCATGCCGCTCAGCAGATCGGCCTTCGCCAGCCACGCTGCGCGCTCGGCAAGCTCGCCATTCGCTTTCAGCTCGCGCGCGATGCTCCCGGCGAGGCGCTGGATGCGGCGCACGCGCTCGATCTGGCTGCCAAGCTTGCGGTGATAGACGACCCTTGCAAGCTGCGCCACGCGCGCCTCCAGGCGGACCTTGCGGTCCTGGTCGTAGAAGAAGCGCGCGTCCTGCAGCCGTGGGCGCACGACGCGCTCGTTCCCGCTGACGATGTGGCGCGGGTCGGCCACCGCCATGTTCGACACGATCAGGAACTTCGGCAGCAGCTTGCCCGCGGCGTCGAACAACGGGAAATACTTCTGGTTCTGCCGCATGGTAAGGATCAGGCATTCGGGCGGCACTTCCAGATACAAAGCATCGAATTTCCCTGCGTAGATAACCGGGAACTCGACCAGCGCTGTGACTTCGTCGAGCAGGTCCTCATAAACGCCGAGGCCGGCCTTCTGCATCCTTGCTTCGGACTGCAGCTGCCGGTCGATTTCCACCTTTCGCCTCTCGAAGTCGGCGATCACCTTGCCTTCCCCGGCAAGCCTCGCCTCGTACTCGCCGGCATCGCGCAGCAGGATCGGGGACTTGCCGAGAAATCGGTGCCCCTGCGTGCGATTCCCCGAATCGAGTCCGAAAACCCGCCCCGGGATGACGCGCTTGCCGTGCATCATCACCACGCTGTGCACCGGGCGCACGAACTGCGCGTCGCCGCCGCCCCAGCGCATCATCCTGGGTATCGGCAGCTTCTTGATGGCCTCGCCAATGATGTCGGCGAGGACCGCGTCGAGCACCGCGCCCTTAAGTTTCACCCGAGCAACGTAGATTCCGCCTTTGGGGGTCTCGCGCTGCTCAAGGCTGGCGATGGCGACGCCGTTCTTTCTGGCAAATCCGGCAATCGCCTCGGGAGGCGCCTTGACGGACGGTCCGGATACCTCGGTTGACCGGTCCTGGGCTGCTTCAAGAACATCGGGTACGAGCGTTGCCAGCCGGCGAGGGGTTGCGAATACCTTTCGCCCCGCAAAGTCGCGCTGCTTGAGCTGGCGCTCGACCAGACCGTTGAACACCTCATCGGCGAAGAACCGGCCGAGCATCAGAAGAGACTTCGGCGGCAATTCTTCCGTCAGGAGCTCGACGAGCAGTGACCGGGAAGCTTTCTTCGGCATCTACTGGGCCCGCGCCTTCTTCTTCTGCGCTGGCGCGTGCTTGAGCATCGGGAAGCCGAGCTTCTCGCGCGACTCGTAGTAGGCCTGCGCCACGCTGCGCGCCAGCGCGCGCACGCGGCCGATGTAAGCCGCACGCTCGGTGACGGAGATGGCCCCGCGCGCGTCGAGCAGATTGAAGGTGTGCGAGGATTTCAGGACCATCTCGTACGCCGGCAGCACGCACTGCGCCTCGATCAGGCGCTTCGCTTCCGATTCGAACTCGCCGAAGTGCCGGAACAGCATTTCGCCGTTGGACAGTTCGAAGTTGTAGCGTGACTGCTCCACTTCGTTTTGATGATAGACGTCGCCGTACAAGATGGGAGTCGACGCCCGCGTCTCCGCGCCATCCACCCACACCAGGTCGAAGATGCTTTCCTTGTCCTGCAGATGCATCGCGAGGCGCTCCAATCCGTAAGTGATCTCGCCGAGCACCGGCTTGCAGGCGAGGCCGCCGACTTCCTGGAAATAGGTGAACTGGGTGATCTCCATGCCGTCGAGCCATACTTCCCAGCCCAGGCCCCAGGCGCCGAGAGTCGGCGACTCCCAGTCGTCCTCGACGAAGCGGATGTCGTGCTCCTTCGGCTTGATCCCAAGATCCTGCAGGGACTTCAGGTAGAGATCCTGGATGTCGGCAGGCGAGGGCTTCAGCACGACCTGGTACTGATAGTAGTGCTGCAGCCGGTTCGGATTCTCGCCGTAGCGCCCGTCTTTCGGCCGGCGCGACGGCTGGACGTACGCCGCTTTCCACGGCTCGGGCCCGATGGCGCGCAGGAAGGTCGCGGTATGAAAGGTCCCGGCGCCGACTTCCATGTCATAGGGTTGGAGCAGCGCGCAGCCTTGGCGGTCCCAGAATGCGTCGAGACGGAGGATCAGCTGCTGGAAGGTCAGCACGCGCGAATTTTAGCGGCTGTGCCCGAGTCGTGCGCTTGCCACGCCGACGATCAGGACCAGCAGCGAGAGGAAAATGATCGGCCAGTCGCCGAACAGCACGAAAGGCGTTGCGCCGGCGTAGCCTTGCGCAGCGATCTCCAGGCGGCCCTCGGCGTACTGCGGCAGCCGCGCGAGCACCCGGCCGTCGCGGTCGATTGCGGCGGTGATTCCGGTGTTGGTCGCGGCCAGATGCATGCGCCCGGTCTCGACGGCGCGCAGCCGCGCGATCTGCAGGTGCTGGGCGGGTGCGAGCGAGTCGCCGAACCAGGCGACGTTGGAGGCGTTGACCAGCAGCGTCGCCTGCGGCACGCGGCGCGCGAGGTCGTCGCCGAAGGCGTCCTCGTAGCAGATGTTGACGGCGACGCTCTGGCCGGCCACGGCGAGCGGCGGCTGCTCGCGCGCGCCGCGCGAGAAGTCGGACAGCGGGATCTCGAGGATATGCAGCACCCAGCCGAACGCGGGCGGCACGAATTCGCCGAACGGCACGAGATGCGTCTTGTGATAGATCTGCCTTGGCGAACTGCCGAGGCTCAGCACGCTGTTGTAGTACTCGCGCGGCGCGGCGCGGTAGGGAACGCCGAGCAGCAAATCGCCGCCGTTGCGCCTGGCCGCTTCTTCGAGGCGCGCCAGGTAGGCCGGGTCGATGAGATCGAGCGGGCGCGGCACGGCGGTCTCGGGAAGCACGATGAGCCTGGCTCGCGTCGCCTCGGCGAGGCGCGCGTAAGTGTCGAGGATGCGGGCATAACGCTCGGGCTGGAACTTCAGGTCCTGCGCGCCAGGCGACGCCCGCCATGGACAGGGTCGCGAAAGAAACTCCAAAAACCCCGATCGCCGGGGCGAGGCCCTGCATCGGCCAGTCGGTCGAGGCGTAGCCCGCGGAGAGCCACGGGAAGCCCGTCAGCATCCAGCTGCGCAGCCATTCGCCGAGCGTCCACGAGGCCGGGATCAGCAGGCAGGCGCGCGCCGCGTCCGGGGCAGGAATGCGCGCCTGCAGCCAGCCCGCGGCAGCGGTGAACAGCGCGAGCAGGGCGCAGAAGCCGAGCGTCGCAATTGCCGCGAGCGGCGCCGGCATGCCGCCGAACTGGCTGAGGCTGATGTAGACCCAGGACACCCCGGCGCCGAACAGCCCTAGGCCGAAGGAAAACCCCAGCCAGAAGCACTCCCGCTGCGGCGCGCGCATCCACAAATGGACGAGCAGCGCGAACGTGAACAGTGCGAGCGGATAGAGGCCGGTCGGGGCGAAGGCGAGCACGGTCGCCGCGCCAGCTAGAAATGCCAATGAAAGTTGTTTCAAGCCTTCGGCTTGTCGACGAGCAGCGTGTAGACCCGGCGGCTATCGGCGCGCAGTACCTGGAAGCGCACGCCTTCGATGCTCAGGGACTCGCCGCGCTTGGGCAGCCGGCCGAGGTGCGCGATGACCAGGCCGCCGACGGTGTCGGTCGTTTCATCGCTGAACTTGCTGCCGAGCGCGGCGTTGAGATCCGCGATCTGCGTCAGCGCCTTGACCCGGTGGCGCCCGCCCTGCTCGGGGAGGATATTGTCCGAGGCCTCGTCGAAGTCGTACTCGTCCTCGATCTCGCCGACGATCTGCTCGAGCACATCCTCGATCGTCACCAGGCCGGCCATGCCGCCGTACTCGTCGACCACGATCGCCATGTGGTTGCGGCTGGCGCGAAATTCGCGCAGCAGCACGTTGAGGCGTTTTGCCTCGGGCACGAATACCGCCGGGCGCAGCATCTCGCGCACGTTGAACTCTTCCTCGCCGGCGTAGTGACGAAGAAGATCCTTGGCGAGCAGGATGCCGATCACGTCGTCGCGGTTCTGGTCGATCACCGGGAAGCGCGAATGCGCGGTGGAAATCACCTGCGGGATGAAGCTCTCCACCGGCTCGTGGATGTCGATGAAATCCACCTGCGCGCGCGGAATCATGATGTCGCGCACCTGCATCTCGGAAACCGTGAGCGCGCCTTCGATGATCGACATCGCGTCGGCGTCGAGCAGGTTGCGCGAATAGGCAGAGCGCAGCAGCCGCACCAGCTGTTCGCGATCCCCAGGCTGGCGCAGGATCAGCGCCGAAAGGCGCTCGAGCAGGCTGGGGCGCGCGGGATCGCTCATGAGAGGTGCTTCATTTTAGCGCGTAGGGATTGCCGAGACCGATGCGCTCGAGAATCCTGATTTCGGCGCTCTGCATTCTCGTCGCCTGCTTGCTTGTCGCATGCTCGTAGCCGCGCAGGTGCAGCACGCCGTGCACCACGAGGTGCGCGTAGTGCGCGGCAACGGATTTTCCCTGCGCGCGCGCCTCGCGCGCAATGACGGGATGGCAAAGGACTACGTCGCCTTCGCCTCCGTAGGAGAAGCTGAGCACGTTGGTCGCGCGGTTTTTCCTGCGGAATTTCTTATTGAGACGCTTTCCTTCCGGCGCAGCCACGATGCGCAGCGTCACGTCCATGGCGGGATCCGCCGCGCGTGCCCAGCGGCGGAGCGAGGCCGCGCTCGGCGTGCCGCGGCGCGGGACGGCGAATTGAACGACAACCCGCAACGGCAGCACGGAAAACCTACTCCTGCTGCGTGTGCTTTTCGTAGGCATCGATGATGCGCGCGACCAGCGGGTGCCGCACGACGTCCTGGGCGCCGAACTGGGTGAAGGCGATGCCGCGCACGCCTTCGAGGATCCTGCGCGCCTCGATCAGACCGCTCTTCTGGCCGCGCGCCAGATCGATCTGGGTGACATCGCCGTTGACCACCGCCTTGGCGCCGAAGCCGATGCGCGTCAGGAACATCTTCATCTGCTCGGGCGTGGTGTTCTGCGCCTCGTCGAGGATGATGAAGGCGTGGTTCAGCGTGCGTCCGCGCATGTAGGCGAGCGGCGCGAGCTCGATGGTGCCGCGCTCGAGCAGCTTGCCGGTCTTCTCGAAG
>WNFI01089986.1_pt1 | contig 45074 bp, 41 predicted proteins | sample 5400471 | NCBI WGS metagenome assembly WNFI01 (sample SAMN13153348, study PRJNA577476) | soil metagenome | isolation source: 100 cm saprolite on Douglas fir-dominated hillslope | place: USA:California | collected 2013-09-17 | reverse complement strand
CGCGGCGAGCGCGAAACGAAAGCGATTTTCTGCTTGGTGGCGAGACATGGGATTCCCCTTGGATATGAACGCGGGACAGGCTATCACGCGGACTCCGCGTGACAGTGTGATGACAGTCACACGGATTCCGGGATTTAGCCGCGGGAGGGTATTGCAGCGGTAGCAAAGCGCGGCGAGGCACTAAAATGGCGCGATGGCGAGCCTTTGGCGCATGACCCGATGACGGACTAGCTCCCGCCCCTGGCGTGGCGCCTCGACGCGCGGCTGCGTGAGGCTCCGGTGGACCCCACCGCGTTCGCGCGCGCGGTCGATGCGCGCGTCGACGAGATCGCGACGGCGCGCTCGCAGCCGGCGCGCCTCCTCGCCATGCTGGTCGAGGCGGCTCCGTTGCTGCGCGTCGCCGGCCGGTTGGAGGAGGCGCGCAAGACCGCTTCGGCGGCGATCGCGTTGGCCGAGCTCCTCGAGGATGCGCGCGCCGTCTTCGCCGGGCAGCTGGCGCTCGCCCAGGTGATGCAATGGGAAGGCCGCTTCGAGATCGCGACGCCGCTCTTCGACCGCCTCATCTCGCAAGCGCGCTCCGCGCCGCCCTTCTCGGACTTCCTCCACACGGCGCTGTTCCAGGCCGGCGCCAACCTCTTCGACCAGGGGCGCTACCCGGAGGCGGCGCGCTTCTTCCGCGAGGCGCAGGCGCTGCGGCGCAAGGGCGGCCTCGAAGAGCTGCTCGAGATTTCGGCCGAGGCGATGCGCAGGACCATCGAGCTCGCAAAGCCCGGCGAGCGATCGCGTTAGTGGAGTCGAGCGCCCTCGTCTCGTGCCTGTGCGTGACGCGCAACCGCGTTCCCCTGCTGCGCCGCTCGGTCGCGTGTTTTCTCAACCAGACTTTCGCGCCGCGCGAGCTCGTCATTCAATATGAAGCCGACGACCCCGCGACGCAGCGTTATGTCGCCACCCTCGACGATCCGCGCATCCGCGGCCTCGAGATTCCCGCTTCTCCGCGCCTGCGCTTGGGCGAGCGGCGCAATCGCGCCGTCGAAGCCGCTCGCGGCCGCTACATCGCGCAATGGGACGACGACGATTGGCACGGGCCCACGCGGCTGGCGGAGCAGTTCGCGGCGCTGCGCGACAGCGCCAAGCATGGATGCGTCCTGTGGCGCGTGGTGCTCTTCGACTCGACGACGGGCCGGGGCTACATTTCCGAGGGACGCCCCTGCGAAGGAACCCTCGTCGCGGAGCGCGACAAGGTACCGGCGTTTGCCGAGCTGGGGCGCGGCGAGGACGAGCACGCGATCCGCAAGATGATCGAGGCCGACGCGCTCGCCGCCCTCGACCGGCCGCTCCTCTACGTCTATGTCTACCACGGCTCGAACACTTCCGGCCGCACCCATTTCAAGAAGCGGCTCTTCGCGCACGCGCAGCCGCTGGGCGCCGCGGACGAGGAACGCGTTCGCGCCGCCTTGTCAGGCCTTGTGGTAGATATCGTAGAGCAGTAGCCAGCGGCGGCAGTCGGGGTCGTTCACCGGCTCCACGCCGTGGAAGGAGAAGTCCGTCTTGAAGAACGCCAGCAGCGAATTGGGCTCGAAGGGTGCGGTCCACGCGCGGTCGAACGCCTCGTGGCGGTGGTGCGCCACCCCGGGACAGCGGAACTCGCGATCCTTCGGGATGTACATCGAGGTCCCGAGATGCCGCTGGGACAGGTCCTTTGGCAGGTAGAAGAGCAGCGTGATGACCTTTCGCGGCGAATCGGTGTGCGGTCCCAGCTTGTAGTTGGTGGTGTCCTGCACCAGCAGCGCCTCGTTGTAGAAGCTGATCCCGGAGCGGTCCGGAAAGCGCTGGTTCACGTAGGGCGCGAACTTGTTCAGCACCAGGCGCGCGAACGCCCCGCCCATCAGCCACTCGTGCAGCTCGCTCCAGAAGGCGCGTTGAGGGGCGCTGAGCATGGCGAGATGCTCTTCCTTGAATTCGAGCACGAAGCGCTCGTCGTATCCCTTCACGTTGCGCGCCTTCTCGAGCGAAAGCAGCGCCTTCGGGTCCGGAAGCATCGCCTGCATGCGCGCGTAGAAATCCGCGGGGAACGCCTCGCTGATGAAGAAGTGCGGATACGGAAACGCTCGGAACGGCTCGTTGGCGACCTTGTAGGTGAGGTGCAGCTCAGCGCTTGAAGACATATTCCGCCACGCCCTTGAAAGTTCCCGACTTGCGTTCCGCGCGACTCACCTGCGCCGGATCGTGGCGGAACCCCAGCGCCTCGATCTCGCCCACCATCGCGAGGTGATCCTCGAGGTTGCGATTGGTCTCGACCAGCAGCGACTTCACCGCCGGATCGCGAAGCGTGGCCCGTGCGCCCGCGATCACCTTGGGCTCGAAACCGTCGACGTCGATCTTGACATGGTTCGGCACGGGCACCGCGCCGGATGCGACGAGCTCGTCCAGGGTGGCGGCGATGCAACCCTGGGAGAAGAGCGGCTGCAGCGGCTCATGCCGGAAATCGAGCGCCTCGCCCACCGAATGGCACGATCCGCCCGGCTGCAGGTCCGCCATGTGCAGCGCCGAGAGCCCCGACCTGTCGAGCAGGCCCATGCAGTAGGCGCTGACCGAATGCGCGACACCGTTCAGCTGGATGTTGCGGTTGAGCAGGGCGTAGTTCTGCGCCTCGGGCTCGAAGGCGAAGACGCGCGCGCGGCGCGTGGCCGCCGCCCAGATCGTGTACATCCCGACGTTCGCGCCGCAATCGACGAGGATGTCGCCGGGGCCGAATCCCGCGATCCATTCGAGCGTCCACGGCTCCTTCTCGCGGATCGTCTTCACGCGCCACAGCGTGGTCGTGTTCGGGGTCGCGAAAGTCATCTTGACGCCCTCGTGCTCGATTTCGCTCGTGGGCTGGATCTTCTCGAATTGCTCCAGCGTGATCTGCATGTTCCGGTGCCTAAAGCGGCAGGACGCGGGAGAGGTCGGGGCGCCGCGTGAACGCGTAGAACGCCTCGGCGAGCCGATCGCTTTCCGAGATGGCGCCGCGCCAGTATTTCATGCGGCCCGCATCGTCGCGCTGGAAGCGCGCGAAATCCTTGCGGTCGGGCAGCTTGCCGTGCGGCAGCCGGGCGAGATACTCGCGCGAGGGCGCCACCAGCACGACGTTGTCGAGCCACTGGCCGCGCGCCCTGCGCCATGGCATCGCCTTGTCGAGCCACCCGGGCACGATGCGATCGGTGAAATGCGGATAGAGCACCAGGCCCTTCGAGTGGTGGTAGGGCAGGTGCAGATGATAGTCGATGATGCCGCCGTCCCAGTAGATGCCGGCGGGCGCGCGCGGAATGTTCGCGATGCCCTCGAGGATCATCGGAATCGAGGCGGAAGCGAGCAGCGCGTCGCCGAGGTTGGCGCGATCGAGCGTCACCGTATGCGTGTGGAAAGCGTCGAAGCGGATCGGCTGCGAAGCCTCGCGCGCGGTGAGATCTCCGAAGGTGAGGAACGGCGGGTGGTCGCGGGCGTCGTGGAAGACCGTGCGGTCGATGAAGCGGGCGAGGTGGCGCCGGCCAACGGCGTTGGCCATCGCCGCCATGCCGAAGCCGACCGAGGTCGAGAACGAGTTGTCGCGCGTGAGCGGCCAACGCCCGCGCACCGTGAGGATGTGCAGCCGGTAGTGCGGGTTGGAAAGGATCTCGTCCTCGCGGCCCGCGAAGAGCGTTCCCAGCATCTCGCGCGCCGACTGCGAGACGAAGCGCCGGCTGGGCCGCGGCGGGTAGCTTTGCTCGGTGTAGGCGCGGGCGAACTCGTCGAGCGCGCCGAGCGGATTCGTGCGGCACGCGGCGGCGAAGCGCCATGCGCCGATCGAGGCGCCGATCAAGTGCCTCGCGCCGGGAGCCGACGGCAGCCATTCGCCGAAGATGGCGCGGTCGAGCCCCGAGATGCCGAGCCCCTTCGGGCCGCCCGCCGCACCCGGAATGATCTCGACATCGGCTGCGTTCAACCCCGAGCGGCGCATCTGCTCGAGGGCGCGCTTTCCCGCGCGGATGATGAGCACGTCGTTCGATGCCATGGATCGACTACTATATCCCGCGCTTCCCTACCCTCGCTCCCATGTCCAGCCTCTTCTCGCCCCTCGAGCTGCGTTCCGTCGCGTTCAGGAACCGCATCTTCGTATCTCCCATGTGTCAGTACTCGAGCGACGACGGCATGCCCAACGAATGGCACTTCGTCCATCTCGGCAGCCGCGCGGTCGGCGGCGCCGCATTGGTGAGCGTGGAAGCGAGCGCGGTCACGCCCGAGGGGCGCATCACGCCGTGGGACGCCGGCATCTGGTCCGGCGCGCACGCCAAGGCGTGGAAGCCGGTCGCGGATTTCATCCGTACGCAGGGCGCTGTTCCCGCGATCCAGATCGCACACGCGGGTCGCAAGGCTTCATGCAACAAGCCGTGGTCCGGCGGAAAGCCGCTCGCACCTACGGAAGGTGCGTGGCAAACGCTCGGGCCCAGCGATGTCGCCTTCGGGCACTACCCGCCGCCGAGGGCGATGAGCCTCGAGGAGATTCGCCGCACGGTGGAGGATTTCCGCAACGCCGCGCAGCGCTCTCTGATGGCCGGCTTCGACGTCGTGGAGATCCATGGAGCGCACGGCTACCTGCTGCACAGCTTCGTGTCGCCGCTCTCGAACCTGCGCAGCGACGCCTACGGCGGCTCATTCGACAACCGCATTCGCCTGGCGCTCGAGGTGACGCACGCCGTGCGCGAGGTGTGGCCCGCGGACAAGCCCCTGTTCTACCGTCTCTCCGCGACCGATTGGGCGCCTGGCGGCTGGGACCTGGAACAATCCGTCAGGCTCTGCCGCCGCCTCAAGGAAGCCGGCGTGGACATGGTCGATTGCTCGAGCGGCGGCAACATCCACGACGCGAAGATGAAGCTCGGCCCGGGGTATCAGGTGCCGTTCGCCGAGGCGATCCGAAGCGGCGCGGGAATTCCGACGCTCGCGGTGGGTCTCATCTCCGAGGCAGTACAAGCCGAACAGATCGTGGCGCTCGGCCAGGCCGATGCCGTATGCCTTGCGCGCGCATTGCTGCGCGATCCGTACTGGCCGCGCCACGCCGCCAAAGCGTTGGGCGTGGCGATGGACTGGCCGGATCAGTACAAGCGTTGCGATGTCGGCCCCCTGGGACGCTAAAGAATTCTTTTCTGCATAATCCCGAGATGATCGTCTTCGTCACCGGCGCCACCGCCGGCTTCGGCTCCGCCATCGCGCGGCGCTTCGCGCGCGACGGTCACCGCATTGTGGCTGCAGGCCGCAGGCGCGAGCGGCTCGACGCGCTGCGCAAGGAAATCGGCGAGGCGCTTCTTCCCCTCGAGCTCGACGTGCGCGACCGCGCGGCGGTGCTGCGGGCCTTCGAGTCCCTGCCCGCGGGCTTCGCCGGGGTCGACGTCCTGGTCAACAACGCCGGCCTCGCCCTCGGCCTGGAGGGCGCGCAGGCCGCGAACCTCGACGAGTGGGACGCGATGATCGATACCAACGTGAAAGGCCTCATGTACTGCACGCGCGCCGCCCTTCCCGGAATGGTCGCGCGCGATCGCGGCCACGTCGTGAACATCGGGTCGGTCGCGGCCATGTATCCCTATCCCGGCGGCAACGTCTACGGAGCGAGCAAGGCCTTCGTGCACCAGTTCAGCCTCAATCTGCGCGCCGATCTCCTCGGCACGGCGGTGCGCGTGACCGACGTGCAGCCGGGCATGTGCAGCGGTACGGAGTTTTCTCAGGTGCGCTTCAAGGGCGACGCGGCGCGAGCGGCGAAGGTCTACGAGGGTGTGCACGCGTTGAGCGCCGACGATGTGGCCGACACCGTGCACTGGGTCGCGACCCGCCCGGCGCACATGAACGTGAATGTCGTCGAGGTCATGCCGGTCGCGCAGGCGTTCAACTTGTTCAAGTACGACCGCAAGGGCGGATAATCCGCCTCCTGGAGGTTAGACCCATGATCGACCTTTACTACTGGACCACGCCCAACGGACACAAGATCACCATGTTCCTCGAGGAGGCCGGCCTCGAGTACACGGTGAAGCCGGTGAACATCGGCAAGGGCGACCAGTTCGACACGGCGTTCCTCAAGATCTCGCCCAACAACAAGATTCCGGCGATCGTGGACCACAAGCCCGACGGCGGCGGCAAGCCCATCGCTGTCTTCGAGTCCGGCGCGATCCTGCTCTATCTCGCGGGAAAGACCGGCGCCTTCATTCCCAAGGACCTGCGCGGCCAGGTGGAGACGCTCGAGTGGGTCATGTGGCAGATGGGAGGGCTGGGTCCCATGCTGGGACAGAATCACCATTTCGCGCACTACGCGCCGGAAAAACTTCCCTACGCGATCGATCGCTACACCAAGGAGACTTCGCGCCTCTACGGCGTGCTGAACAAGCGGCTCACCGGGCGCGATTTCGTCCTCGGCAAGCAATACAGCATCGCCGACATGGCCGCCTATCCGTGGATCCTTCCCGAGCGGCAGGGGCAGGACATCGACGAGTTTCCGAGTCTGAAGCGCTGGCACGCGGCCATTCGCGCGCGTCCCGCCACGCAGCGCGCTTATGCACGCGCCAAGGAAGTGAATCCGACGCCCTCCGCACCGCGCACCGAAGAGGAGCGCCGCATTCTCTTCGGGCAAGATAAATCGGTGGTGAAATAGTGAGCCGCCTCAAGGATCCCGCCGCGGTCCGCAAGATCGCGAAGAAGTCGCTCTTCGAGGGGCTCGACGCATTGTGCGAGGGCGCGATCATCGTCGATCGCGATGCGCGCATCGTGTGGCTGAGCGACAAGTACGCGGCGCGCCTGAATCTCGGCTCCACGGTCGAGGCGATCGGGCGCGAGGTCGAGGAGGTCATCCCGAACAGCCTGATGCGTGAAGTCGTGCGCACCGGCGAGCCGATCATGCTCGACATCATGCAGTTCGGCGACGCGTCGTTCGTGGTGATGCGCGTTCCGATCAAGGACGAGCGCTCCCGCGTGATCGGCGGAGCGGGCTTCATGCTCTTCGACCGCCTGCAATACCTGCAGCCGCTGGTGTCGAAGTTCCAGCGCCTGCAGACCGAGCTCGCCGACGTGCAGAAGTCGCTCGCCGAGGAGCGGCGCGTGAAGTACACGTTCTCCAATTTCATCGGCGCATCCTCCGCGGCGATGGAAGCCAAGCGCCAGGCGCGCCGCGCCGCACAGGTCGATACCACGGTGCTGCTGCTGGGCGAGACCGGCACCGGCAAGGAAGTCCTGGCGCAGGCGATCCATTCCGCCTCGCCGCGCGCGCACGGCCCCTTCATCGGCGTGAACGTCGCGGCGATTCCCGACACGCTGCTCGAGGCGGAATTCTTCGGCGCCACGCCCTCCGCGTACGCCGGGACCGACCGCCGGGCGCGCGACGGCAAGTTCGTCGCCGCGAGCGGCGGCACGCTCTTCCTCGACGAGGTCGGCGACATGCCGATGGCCACGCAGGCGAAGATCCTGCGCGTGCTACAGGAAAAGGAAGTCGAGCCGCTCGGCTCCAATCGCGTGACCAAGGTCGACGTGCGCGTGATCGCGGCGAGCAGCGTGGACCTGCGGCAGATGGTCTCGATGGGGCGTTTCCGCTCCGACCTCTACTACCGGCTCTCGGTGCTGCCGATCGAGCTGCCGCCGCTGCGCGATCGGCCGGGCGACCTCGAGTCGCTCTGCGACCACATCCTCGAGGAGATCGCCCGGCGCACCGGGCGCCCGCAGCGCGAGATCACGCCGACGGCACTCGCGGTGCTCTCCGCGTACGGCTGGCCGGGCAACATCCGCGAGCTGAGGAACGTGCTCGAGCAGGTGACGCTCAACTCCGACAACCCGCGGCTTTCCGCCGAGGAGTTCAGCCTGGTGCTGCCGCGCGTGGCGAGCCAGACGCGCTCCGGCGACCGGCCGACGCTCAAGTTGGCCGACATCGTCGCCGACGCCGAGCGCGGCGCCATTCGCTCGGCGCTCGCCGCGGCGGAAGGCAAGAAGATCCTCGCTGCGGAGCTCCTCGGCATCTCGCGCGCGACGCTCTACCAAAAGCTCTCGACGCTCGCCAGCGGACGCTCCGACCGGCGCCATTGAGCGCTTTCGCACCGTAGTGTCCGGATATCCGGACGGCTTTCCGGAATCCGTGACGAAACCTCGATTTCCAGAGGGAACCGCGCCGCGCGCGCCGTAAAATCGGCGTCCAAATCTCTTGACACTCGGAGACGGACGCGAGAGCCTGTGAGCCCGCTCCAGGAGACGATCCCATGTCCGCACTCATGCGCGCAGCGCTTCTCGCATTGCCCCTGGCCATCGCGGCCTGTCACCACCACAAGAACAATTTCGGCGACGAAAACGTAAAACCCGACTACATAAGGGGCACGATCGTTTCGTCCACGTACGACGGCAGCGCCAACGATCTGCTCACCGCGGGTCTCGGCAAGTCGGGTCTCGCCGGCGCGGCACCGACGGTGGCCGTGCCTACCGCACCGACGGTCACCGAGCTGCGCATGCTCGCGATCTACAACAACTATCGCGCCCTCCTCGACATGACCGCCAACGGCGGCTATGGCGTTCTGTACGGGCCCAACATCGACATCAACGGCGGCAACACGCTGGGTGAGGGCAAGATCGCCGGCGAAGAGCACCTGGCTTACGCCGATGACGGCACCGGCGCGCAAAACGTGACGCTCATGGTGCAGATTCCCGCCTCGTTCAACGTGGAGAACCCCTGCATCGTGAGCGCCACCTCGAGCGGATCGCGCGGCGTGTACGGCGCCATCGGCACCGCCGGCGAATGGGGCTTGAAGCACGGCTGCGCCGTGGCCTACACGGACAAGGGCACCGGCAACGGCGGGCATGACCTCGTCGCGAACACAGTGACCAACTTGCAGGGCGCGCGCGTCTCGGCGGCGAGCGCCGGCACCCAATCGGAATTCACCGCGAACCTTTCGGCGACCGATCTTGCCGCGTACAACGCGGCCTTCCCGAATCGCTGGGCCTACAAGCACGCGCACTCGCAGCAGAACCCGGAAGCCACCTGGGGCCGCGACACGCTGCGCGCGATTGAATTCGCGTTCTACATGCTCAACCAGAAATTCGGCGAGAGCCACAACGACAAGATCTACAAGAGCGACAAGCTGGCACTCGACAAGACCATCGTGATCGCCTCCAGCGTCTCCAACGGCGGCGGCGCGGCACTCGCGGCCGCGGAGCAGGACACCACCGGTCTCATCGACGGCGTGGCGGTCGGCGAACCGGAGGTGCAAGTGAACCTGCCGGCGAGCATCGTCATCAAGCGCGGCAGCACCACGATCACGGGCGGCGGCAAGTCGCTGCTCGACTACTTCACCATCGCCAACCTCTACGAGCCGTGCGCCGCGCTTGCCACGGCCGCGGCCGGCACGCCTCTGGTCGCCGCCGTCTCGGTTTCCGCGGCCACCAACCGCTGCAGCGCGCTCGCCGCCAAAGGCCTCATCAGCGGCGCGACGCCGACGGCGCAGGGCGATTCGGCCCTCGCGAAGCTCCTCGCCAACGGTTGGGAAGCGGAGGCGATTCCGTTCATGCCCACGCACTACCTGTTCGCGGTGCCGCCGGTCGCCCTCACCTACGCCAACACGTACGCGAAAGCGAGCGTGAAGGACAATCTGTGCGGTTTCAGCGTAGGCGGAGCGCCCGCCGCGGGTGTGGCCACACCGGTGAACGCAGTCGCTGCCGCGCAGGGATTCGGCACCGGCAACGGCGTTCCCGGCGCGGGCCTCACCATCATCGCCAACAATTCGGTGGGTGGCGCGGTCGCCGACGGCGCGGGGATTTCGGTCTCCACCGGCAAGGCCGATTACGACTACGACGGCGCGCAATGCCTGGCGGATCTCCTCACGGCGCAGAACGCGACCGGCACCACGCTGCGCGCGAGCATCGATGCGGTCAAGCGCACCGGCAACCTGCGCGGCAAGCCGGCGATCATCGTCCAGGGTCGCTCCGACACGCTGCTTCCGGTGAACCACACCGGCAGGCCGTACTACGCGCTCAGCAGGAGCGTCGATAGCTCGAGCAAGCTTTCGTACTACGAGGTCACCAACGCGCAGCACTTCGACTCGTTCGTGGGCACCGCGGCCTTCGCGGGCTACGACACGCGCCTCGTGCCGCTGCACCGCTACCTGGTGCAGGCGTTGGACATCATGTACGCGAACCTGAAGAACGGCACGGCGATCCCGCCCTCGCAGGTGGTGCGCACCACGCCGCGCGGCGGCACACCCGGCGCAGCACCCGCGATCACCGTGGCCAACGTGCCGCCGATCGCGGCGACGCCGGCGGCGGCCGACGCGATTACCTTCAGCAACAACACGCTGACGGTTCCGGAGTAAGGCGACCCTCTCCCCGGCCCGCTGCGTTCAATCCTGGCCCAGAGGGTCCCCGGGGAAAGGGAGGGTTTTATCCCACCGTCATCAGGCTCGCGTTGCCGCCGGCGGCGGCGGTGTTCACGCTCACGACGCGCTCGATGAGGAGGCGCTCGATCGGGGCCGCCTCCTCGCCGGGCGCGAAGCCGTGGACGTTGACGATGGGTCCGTCGCGAAGGGCCAGGCGCGCGGCGACCGCGCGCCGCTCATCCTGCGGCGCGTGGTGAAGGACGGCGTCGAACTTCGCCTGCGGGGAATGCCAGTCGGCGACGAGGTCGATCGCCGCGCGCGCCTCGGCAGGCAGGCGGCCCGCGAGCGCCTTCGCCTCGGCCGAGGCGGGCCACACCGCGCGGCTTCCCAGCGAGAGCACGACGGCGAGCTCGGAGAGCCGGTCGCCCTGCGCTTGCGCGAGGCACAGCACCGCTTCGCGCGGAAGCACGGCGTACGAGTTGCGTTCCCCGGTGGGACCGGGAAGCTCGACCGCGACACCCGCGGGCGAAAGCACGGCGAGCCGATCGCACTGCGCGGCGAGCGCCTGGTGCTTCTCGCTTCGCGCCCATCGGCGTAGCGCCTCGAACGGCGCCAGCATCGCGCGCCGCGAATCGATCGCGACCGCGATCGCGGCTTCCTCGATGGCGCGCAGCTCCTCGATGGCGGCTTCCGGAGGGCACGCGGAGAGCAACCGGTAGAGATACAGCGGCCCGCCGGCCTTGGGCCCCGTGCCCGAGAGGCCTTCGCCGCCGAAGGGTTGCACACCGACGACCGCGCCGACGATGTTGCGATTCACGTAGACGTTTCCCACGCGGGCGCGCTCGACGATCGCCTCGATCGTCTCGTCGACGCGCGAATGGATTCCCAGCGTGAGCCCGTAGCCCAGGGCGTTGATGCCGTCGACGAGCGCTTCGAGCTCGCCGCGGCGGAAGCGCACGACGTGGAGGACAGGTCCGAAGACTTCGCGTTCCAGCTCTTCGAGACGGTCGATCTCGATCAGGGTCGGCGGTACATACGTACCCTCTCCCAAGAGAGAGGGAGATTTCTGGTAAACCCGATGCCCCTTCTTGCGCATCTGCTCGATGTGCTGCTCCAGCATCTTGCGCGCCGGCTCGTCGATCACCGGGCCCACGTCGATGGCGAGGCGGTCGGGCTCGCCCATCGCCAGCTCGGCCATCGCGCCTTCGAGCATTTCGACGACGCGATCGGCGATCTCCTCCTGCAGGCAGAGCACGCGCAGCGCCGAGCAGCGCTGCCCCGCGCTGTCGAACGCGGAGACGCACGCGTCAGCGACGACCTGCTCGGCGAGCGCGGAGGAATCGACGATCATCGCGTTCTGCCCGCCGGTCTCGGCGATGAGGGCGATCGCCCGCCCGTCACGCCCGACGCGTTTCGCGAGCGAGCGCTGGATGATGCGCGCCACGTCGGTCGAGCCGGTGAACACCACGCCCTGCACGCGAGCGTCTCCCACGAGCTTCGCCCCCACCGTTTCGCCGGGTCCCGGCAGGAGCTGCAACACGTCCTCCGGAATGCCGGCCGCGTGAAGGATGCGCACCGCCTCGGCGGCGATGAGCGGCGTTTGCTCCGCGGGCTTCGCCAGCACCGGGTTGCCCGCCGCGAGCGCGGCACTCACCTGCCCGGTGAAGATCGCGAGCGGAAAATTCCACGGGCTGATGCAGGCCACGGGACCGAGCGCGCGATGGCGTTCGACGCTCAACCGCGAGCGCGACTGGCGCGCGTAGTAGCGCAGGAAGTCGACCGCCTCGCGCACTTCCGAGATCGCGTTGGCAAAGGTCTTGCCGGCTTCGCGCACGATGAGGCCCATGAGGAGCGTCATCCGCGCTTCCATCATGCCGGCCGCACGCTCGAGCCGCGCGGCGCGCTCTGCGGGTTGCGTCGCCTGCCATCGCGCCGCGGCGCCGGCGGCCGCCTGCAGCGCGCGCTCGACATCGTCATCGCTCGCGTCGACGACTTCGCCGACGACATCCGCGGAATCGGCGGGATTGACCACCGGCTCTCCACGCCCGGCGTTCGAGTCCGAGGGATGCGAACGCCACTGCATGCTCAGGCCTTCCTCGAGCGCGTCCGCGAGCTCCGCGAGATCGCTCTCGTCGGTCAAGTCCAGTCCGGTTGAATTCGGGCGCAGCTCGCCGAAGAGCGCGCGCGGCAGCGGGATCTTCGGATGCGGCACGCCCAAGATCCCTTCCTCGGCCGCGATGCGCTTCACCGTTTCCACGGGGCTTGCCACGAGCTCGTCGAGCGAGACCCTGGGATCGGCGATGCGATTGATGAACGAGGTGTTCGCGCCGTTCTCGAGGAGCCGGCGCACCAGGTACGCGAGCAGCGTCTCGTGCGTGCCCACCGGCGCATAGATGCGGCATGGGCGCCCGAGCTTGCCTTCGTCGACCGCTCCCACCACCTGCGTGTAGAGCGGCTCGCCCATTCCGTGCAGGCACTGGAACTCGTACTGGCCGGGGCGATAGTCCCCCGCCATGTGATAGATCGAAGCGAGCGTCTGCGCGTTGTGCGTGGCGAACTGCGGATAGACGGCGTCGGGGGCGGCGAGCAGCTTGCGCGCGCATGCGAGGTACGAGACGTCGGTATAGGACTTGCGCGTGTAGACCGGATAGCCGTCGAGCCCCTCGACCTGCGCGCGCTTGATCTCCGAATCCCAGTACGCGCCCTTCACGAGCCGCACCATCATGCGGTGCGAGGTGCGGCGCGCGAGGTCGATCAAATAGCCGATCAAGCAAGGACAGCGCTTCTGGTACCCCTGGACGACGAAACCGATGCCGTTCCAGCGATCGAGCGAGCCTTCCGTGCAGAGCCGCTCGAGCAGATCGAGCGAGACATCGAGGCGATCGGCTTCCTCGGCGTCGATGTTGATTCCGATGTCGTAATTCCGCGCCAGGTCGGCGAGCCTCTTCAGCCGCGGATAGAGCTCCGAGAGAACGCGCTCGCGTTGCGCGTAGGAATAGCGCGGGTGCAGCGCCGAGAGCTTGATCGAGATTCCGGGCCCGGCGTGCACGCCGCGTCCGTCGGCGGCCGCGCCGATCGCGTGGATCGCGCTCTCATAGGACGCGTAGTAGCGCTCGGCATCGCGGGAAGTCACCGCCGCTTCTCCCAGCATGTCGTAGGAATAGCGGAAGCCCTGCAGCTCGAAGCGCTTGGCGTTCTCGAGCGCCTCGGCGATGGTCTCGCCGGCGACGAACTGCCGGCCCATGAGCCGCATCGCGAGGTCGACCGCCTTGCGAATCAGCGGCTCGCCGAACCTCCCCGTGAGGCGCGTCACCGCGCTCGACAACCCGGTTTCCTCGTGCGTGGCGACGAGCTTTCCGGTGACGAGCAGGCCCCACGTGGCGGCGTTCACGAAGGGCGAGGCGCTTTGCCCCACGTGAGCCTTCCAGTCGCCGCGGCCGATCTTGTCGCGGATCAGCGCGTCGCGCGTGGCGGGATCGGGAATCCTCAACAGCGCTTCGGCCATGCACATGAGCGCCACGCCTTCCTCGCTGGAGAGCGAGAACTCCTGCAGCAGCCCCTGCACCAGGTTCTCGCGCGCCACGCCCATCTGGCGGCCGCGCAGTCCCGCGATGAGCCGGCGCGCAAGCTCGGAAGCCGCCCGCTCCTGCGCGGGCTCGAGCTGGGCCAGCGGCAGCAAGGGCGGGACGCACTCCGGCTCCGGCGCGCGGCGCGCGGCCGTGATGGCCTTGCGAAGCGCGGAGCGCCCGGGAAGGCTCGCCGCGAACGCGGCGAACGGCTGTTGACGCAAAAAGGCTCGCGAGCTAGCGGTTCGCCTCGATGGCGTCGTTGATCGATTTCATGGTCGCGTTGTATTCCTCGATCGCGGCCTTGTGCATGTTCTGGTTGGCCTCGTGCATCGCCTTGCGCTCTTCCATGTAGGCGAGCATGCACTTCTTGTAGTTGTCGATGTCGCGCTCGTACTGGCGGCGCTTGTTCTCCATCGCGCGCATCGCGGCCCCGCCCGGAAAGACGGGCCTGGGCTCGCAATTCCACTTCGCGACTTCGACATGGGCCGCGGGAACGGCGCTCGCCTTGGCCGCCTCGGGGCGCTGCTTGGGCGCATCCATCTGCTGCGGCGGGGTCTGGGTCTGCGGCATGTACTCGGCGGCGAACGGCGTGACAGCGCACGCAAGGAGGGCGGCTGCAAGGGTGAGGCGCTTCATGGATTCCTCTCGAGGGTCTTGTTGGCGGGCGCTAGTTTACTTTAGTCGGGCAAGGGCACGGTGTAGTTCAGCGCGAGGCGCCCTCCGTCCGGATAGAGGGTCTGGCCGGTCACGTAGGAGGCCTCGTCGCTCGCGAGGAACACCGCGACGTTCGCGATCTCGTCGGGGTCTCCCATGCGTCCCAGCGGCGTGCGCGACAGGATCTTGCGCTCGGCCTCGCGGTTGCCGAGCACCGCCGTCTTCGCGAGCTCGGTGAGAATGGTCCCCGGGCCGATGCCGTTCACGCGGATGCGGTGCGTGGCGAGTGCCACCGCCATCACCTTGGTGAGCTGGTTGATGCCGCCCTTGGAGACGACGTAGGGCACCTGGTTCGGGATCGCGAGGATGGCGTTCACGCTCGACATGTTGATGATGGCCCCGCCGCCGCCCTGCTTCACCATCTGCCGCGCGGCCGCCTGCCCCGCGAGGAAGATGCCCTTCAGGTTCACGGCGAGCACGCGGTCGAAGTCGGCTTCCTCGAGGTCGAGGAATTCCGCGGCGTGCACGATGCCGGCGTGTTCACGTCGGCAAGCAGTACCTGGGCGCCTTCGCGCGCGAACGCCTGCGCGCAGGCGAGCCCGATGCCCTGTGCGGCGCCGGTGACGAGGGCGACCTTATCCGCGAGCCTCACGCTGTCACTGCGGCTTCGGCGGGCTCGCCGGATTCGGCGGGTTCGGCGGGTTCACCACGGCACCCAGCTCGGCGCAGAACGCCTCCTGGCCCTTGGGGCAGCCCTGCGAGCAGCGTGAATAGATCGCGGAGCGATCGTCCTTCGCCGCGGGGCTCTTCAGGTGCGCGTAGACGAATTCCTTGAACTGCGGGTCCTTCTGCATCGCGGCGCTGAACGCCTCGACGTTCTTCCATTCGACGATGAGGCGCAAGAGCGCGTCGGTGTAGAGATCGGCGATCTCGCCCGTGTCGCAGTGCGAGAAATCGACATAGGCCTTCTGCATCTGCGTCCAGTTGACGACGCTGTCGATTCCCTTGTCGGCCTTGGCCTTGTCGGCCGGAGTGCACGGCTTGTCCGCGGCCTGCGCGGAAGCGATGACAGCCAGGAACGCGAGCGACAGCGCCACTCTCGACAGTCCCGTTTTCACGCGGCCTTTCCGGGGCGCCGGCCGGCGAGGGCCAGGCGTTCGCGCACCGCCCGCGCGATTCCTTCGCCGTCGAGCCCGCAATCGATGAGGAGCTGCTGCGGATCGCCGTGCTCGACGAAATGGTCCGGCAGGCCCAGGGTGAGGACCGGAACCGCGATGCCGTCGGCGGCGAGCGCTTCGGCCACCGCGCTGCCCGCCCCGCCCGCGGCGACGTTCTCCTCGACCGTCACGATGAGCTCGTGCGTGGTCGCCAGCCGGAAGACGAGGTCGCTGTCGAGGGGCTTCACGAAGCGCATGTTCGCGACCGTCGCGTTCATCTCGGCGGCCGCCTCGAGCGCGGGCTTCAACATCGAGCCGAAGGCGAGGATCGCGACCCGCTTGCCTTCGCGCCGCACTTCGCCGCGCCCGATGGGAAGCACCGCCATCTGGTGCTGCAGCTCCGCGCCCGGCCCCGCGCCGCGCGGATAGCGCACCGCGCTCGGAGCGTCGATGGCGAACGCGGTGTAGAGCATCTGGCGGCATTCGTTCTCGTCGGACGGCGCCATCACCGTCAGGTTCGGAATGCAGCGCAGGTACGAAAGGTCGAAGGCGCCGTGGTGCGTGGGACCGTCCGCGCCCACCAGCCCGCCGCGATCGAGCGCGAAGACGACCGGCAGGTTCTGCAGTGCGACGTCATGGATCAATTGATCGTAGGCGCGCTGCAGGAATGTCGAGTAGATCGCGACCACCGGCTTCATTCCCGCCACCGCGAGGCCCGCGGCGAAGGTCACCGCGTGCTGCTCGGCGATGCCGACGTCGAAGTAGCGATCGGCAAATTCCTGCGAGAACCTGACCATGCCCGAACCCTCGCGCATCGCGGGGGTGATGCCGACCAATCGCGGATCGAGGCGCGCCATGTCGCACAGCCACTCGCCGAAAATCTGCGTGTAGGTGGGGCGCGGGCGCGCATCGACGGGCGGCTTCGCCTTCACGATGCCCACGCCGGGATCGAACTTGCCGGGACCGTGGTACGTGATGGGATCTTCCTCGGCGTGCCTGTAACCCTGGCCCTTGCGCGTCACCACGTGCAGGAACTGCGGGCCGGGAAGGCGCGTCACGTTGTGCAGCGTGTCGATGAGCACATCGATGTTGTGACCGTCGATGGGACCGGTGTAGTTGAAGCCGACGACATGAGCTTGGCGAGGTAGTTGTTGAGCGCGCCGACGTTCTCCGAGATCGACATGTCGTTGTCGTTCAGCACCACGATCACGTTGGCGTTCGCCTGTTTCGCGTTGTTCAGCGCCTCGAACGCCATGCCGGCGGTCATCGCGCCGTCGCCGATCACCGCGACCACGCGATGATCGAGTCCCTGCGCGCGCGCGGCCACCGCCATGCCGATCGCCGCCGAGATCGAGGTCGACGAATGCGCGGTGCCGAACGTGTCGTAGACGCTTTCCTCGCGTCGCGGAAAACCGGCGATGCCGCCTTTTTGCCGCAGCCGTCCCATGCCCGCGCGCCGGCCGGTAAGGATCTTGTGGCCATAGGTCTGGTGTCCCACGTCCCAGATCAGCTTGTCCTCGGGTGTCTTGAAGACGTAGTGCAGCGCGATGGTGAGCTCGACCGTGCCCAGGTTCGACGACAGGTGCCCGCCGGTCGCGGACACCGAATCGACGATGAAGGCGCGCAGCTCCGTCGCGAGCTGCGGCAGCTGCTTGCGGTCCAGCCGCCGCAGGACAGCGGGATCGTCGATGGTCTCGAGGAGGGGATAGGATGTCACGGGAACAATTGTAAACGAGGGTCCGAGTGAGGAGTCTGACCTAGCGCCGGCGGTGCACGATGAACTCCGCGATCTCCGCGAGGCGCCGGGCGCGGGTGCCGAAGCTCGCGAGGGCCTCGCGCGCATCGGCGAGCAGCTCGGCCGCGAAGCGTTTCGCGGGAGCGAGCCCCATGAGGGCCGTGTAGGTCGGCTTGCCGCCGGCCTTGTCCTTGCCCGCGGTCTTGCCGAGGGTCGCCGCGTCACCTTCTTCGTCGAGGATGTCATCCACTACTTGAAACGCGAGACCCACGCATTTGGCATACCGGTCGAGGTGATCGAAGTCCACCTGTCCCAGCTCCGTGCCGCAATGGGCGCCCAGCAAGACCGAGGCGCGGATGAGCGCGCCGGTCTTCAGGATGTGCATGAACTCGAGCTCGGGAAGGGTCAGGCCCTTGCCCACCGCCTCGAGGTCGATGGCCTGCCCGCCCGCCATGCCGCGCGAGCCGCACGCGATGGCGAAGAGCTGGATCATCTTCAGCTGCGCCTCGGGCCGCTCGGCGAGGCGGTATTCGGCAAGGAGCTGGAAAGCGAGGCTCTGCAGGCCGTCGCCCGCGAGGAGTGCCGTCGCTTCGTCGAACTCCACGTGGCAGGTGGGCTTGCCGCGCCGAAGGACGTCGTCGTCCATGCACGGAAGGTCGTCGTGGATGAGCGAGTAGGCGTGGATCATCTCAACCGCGGCCGCGGCGATCTTGAGGCGTTCGGGATCGGCCTGGCTCACCTCTCCCGCGCCGTAGACCAGCATCGCCCGCACGCGCTTTCCGCCTCCCAGCGTCGAGTAGCGCATCGCGTCGTGCAGGCGCGAGGGCGCGATGCGCGCGGCGGGCAGCAGGTCCGCAAGGGCCGTCTCGACGCGGCCCGCCACATCGCGCGACCAGGTCTGGAAATCAGGGTCGCTCACTTATCGGGAGAAAAGTCGCGCAGCGTATCGCCGTCGAGGATCGCGATGCGCGCCTGGGCCTGGGAGAGCTTCGACTCGCACAGCTTGATCAGCTCGGCGCCGCGCTGGTAGGCGGCGAGCGACTCCTCGAGGGGGAGCTTGCCGTCCTCCATGCGGGCGACGAGCGCCTCGAGCTCCTCCAGGGCCTTCTCGAACGTGAGGGTGTCTGCGGGGGGGGTCTGAGGCATCGGCAAATTATCCCACGACCGCGCGCATTGACGGCCACGACACCCTTAGGCCACTCTCGGAGTTCGAGTCCTCGCCATCAGATGAAAGAGCCCGTGAATGCCCCGACGATGAAGATCGCGCCCACCACGCTCACCGGCAAGTCCATTCGCCTCGAGCCGCTTACGGAGGCGCACACCGGCGACCTCGACTACGCGTGCCGCGACCCCGTCGACGGGCGCCGCACCATCTGGCGCTATCTGCTCGACGCGCGCATCTACCGCGAGGGCGGAATGGACCGGATGGTGAAGGAGCTCCTCGCGCGGCAGGCGCACGGCACCGACCTGCCCTTCGCGATCATCGACCTGAAGAGCGGCAACGCCTGCGGCACCACGCGCTTCATGGAGATCCAGGTCGAGAACCGGGCGCTGGAGATCGGCACCTGGATCGGGCTGGGCTACCAGCGCGAGGGCATGAACCTGGAGAGCAAGTACCTCATGCTGAAGCATGCCTTCGGGGCCCTTAACGCAATGCGCGTGCAGTTCAAGATCGACACGCGCAATTTCGCCTCGATCGAGGCGATCGAGCGCATCAAGGCCACGCGCGAGGGCCTGCTTCGCAACCACATCCTCCTGCACGACGGCACCCCGCGGTCCTCGGCGATGTACTCGATCCTCGACAACGAATGGCCGGCCGTGGAAATCCATCTCGAGAACCTGATGGCGCGCAGCAATTGAGCGCGCATTCGCGCAAGCTCCTCTGGCTCTCGGTGTGGGTGACGGGGTTCGCCGTGGCCATGGCGTGCCTGCTCCTCGTCTTCAAGCATCGCGCGGCGCTGGATGCGCTGCAGCGCGATCGCCTCGAGCGCGTGGCCGACGAGATCGATGGAACCGTCTCGCGCAGCCTCGCCATCGGCATGCCGTTCACGGAGATCGCGGTCCTTCCCGAGGTGCTCGATTCGCAGAAGAACATCGACGCCCTGGTGGCGGGAATCGATGTGGCCGATGCGGAAGGCCGCGTGCTCTATTCCACGCAGCCCGAGCGCGTGCGCGGCGACGTCGGCGCGGCGTGGCGCTCCGCGATCGCGCGCGCGAAGGTGCGCCAGTGGCACGCGACAGACGGCGACATCGCGGTGGTCGGCGGCACGCTGCGAAACGCTTTCGGCCTCATCGTCGGCCACGTCCTGGTGCGCTACGAGCTGGCCACGCTCGAGAAGTCCAACCACGAGTTCGCGAAGAGACTGGCGGCGTGGGGCGCGGCGATCGCGGCGGCGAGCGCTTTGCTCGTCTTCGTCATGCTCAGTTGGGTGCAAGGCGTGGTCGAGCGGCGCCTCGCCCGCGCGCGCGCCGCGTTGCATGCCGGGCCTCCGCGGCCCATGCGTCCGGGCTCGCTCACCGGAGAGGCTTCCGCGGCACGGCTTGCCATCGAGGCGGCGCATCGCGAGCTCGACGCGGCCTCGGATGTCGTCACGTGAGCGCGGCGCACGCGCCGTTCCGGCGCCTTTCCTGGATCTCGCTGGGCACCATGGCCCTGGGGATCGCGGTGGCCATCATCGCTTGCGCCGCCGTGGCCTACGTCGCCTTCGAGCGCGAGCTGCGGCCCGAGACGCTGCGCAAGGCCGAGAGCGTGGGCCGCTCGATCGAGGCCCTCGTCACCAAGACGGCGCGCTGGCAGATTCCGCTCGAGAAAACACCCGGATTCGAGGATCTCTTCGCGCAGATCCAGAAGGAGAATCCCGAGCTCGCGTGGATTGCGATCCGCTCCGAGGGCCGCGTCCTCTACTCGCGCGGCGACGCGCGCCTCGCGAGGGCCACCGAGGGCATCGTGCAGATGCCCCTCATCAGCGCCGAGGCGCCCGCGATCCTCGAGATCGCCGTCGATCCGGCGTGGGTCGGCGGGCTCTTCCGCGAGATGCTTCTCGACATGGCGGTGATCCTCGTGGTGGCGCTGGTGATCACGATGGAGCTCGCGCTCTACATGGCCGGCAGCGGCATCCTGAGAAGCCTGGGCGTGCTCGCTTTCTCGCTGCAGGCGGCCGGCGCGGGCCAGTTCGATCGCGTGCGCACGGTCGAAGCCGACGGCGAGGCGCAGAGGCTGCTCGCGGAGCTCAAAGCGAAGATCGACGCGCTCGCCGAGCGCTGCCGATGGGGGCGATCGAGATCCCGGTGCACCTGGTGGTGAGCCTGCCGATCACGATCTTCATGCTCGTCGTGGCGCTGTCGCAGCCGGTGCTCGGCAACTGGAGCGAGCGCATCGGCCGGCGGCGCGCGTTCCTCGCCGGGGCGGCGCTTGGATGCGCGGCGCACTTCCTGTCGGCCATGGCGACTTCGTTCGTGATCCTGCTGGCGTTGCGCGCCGCCGCGGGGCTCGCGTGGGCGGTGACTTTCGTCGCCGCGCAGGGGTTCGTGATCGACCACACCGACCGCAACACGCGCACGCGCGGCCTCGCCGTGTTCGTCGGCATCATCATGGCCGCGTCGATCTGCGGCCCATCGATCGGCGGCATCCTCGCTGACGGGCTCGGGCCGCGCTGGACTTTCGCCATCGGAGGCGCGCTGGCGCTTGCCGCCACGTTGCTCGCCTGGCGCGACCTCCCCCGGACGCCGGACACGCAAGCCGCCCCGCGCGCGACGCACCTTCGCGACTACGCCGCCGCGCTCGCCAACCCGCGCTTTGCACTCCTGCTCGGCTTCGCCGCGATTCCCGCGAAGGTGATCCTCATCGCCTATCTGTTCTTCCTTCTGCCGCTCTACGTCGCCGACGCGGGCCACAACGCGGCGATGGCCGGGCGCATCATCATGCTTTACTCCGTGATGACGGTGCTGCTCGTGCCCGTGACGACCGAGCTCATCGAACGCATCCAGAGGCTGCGCGGCACGCGGCCCCATGCCGCGTTCGTCGCCGGCGGGCTGGCGCTCTCGGGAATCGGAGGACTGCTGATGCTGCTGCCCACGGGGCTCGCGAGCGCGGTCGCGCTGGTAGTGCTGCTCGGCATCGCGCAGGCGATGTCGATCGCGCCGCAGGCCTCGATGGTGGCCGACGTGAGCGGCGTCTACGCCAAGCGCGTGGGCGAGAGCACGATCTACGGCGTCTACCGCCTCGTCGAGCGCCTCGGCAACGCGGCCGGTCCCATCATCGCCGCCTTCCTGCTGCAATCCGCGGGATTCGAGACGGCATTCGCGGCGATCGGCGCGGCGGTGCTTGCGTGCGCGGTGATCTTCTACTTCTCGTTCCGCGACAGCCTCGCGCGGAAGGCGGGCGCATGAGGCGCCGCGCGCTCCTCGCAGCGCTCGCCGCGGCGGCGGCCTTTCCGCGCGCGGCATTCGCGGCCGCGAAGCCATATCGCCTCTACATGGTGACGTGGCGCGGCATGACCGACGCGGAGACGGGGTTCAAGGATTACCTCGCGCGCCGCGCGGTGAATGTGCAGTACACGTGGCGCGACGCCGGACAGGACCGCGCCCGGCTCGCGGAATTCGCGCGCGAGATCGAGGCGATGAAACCGGACCTCGTGTACACATGGGGAACACCGGCGTCACGCACGTGGCGCCGCTGGCCGCGCATCTCGAGGCGATGCGCGCCTACCGGCCGTTCACGACGGTAGGCGTGCTCTTCAACTCGGCGGAAGCCAACTCCGTCTCGGCAGTCGAGGAGCTGCGAACCGAATCGCGCCGCGGCCGGTTCAAGCTCGCCGAGGCGTCGTTCGCGCTCGGCCCCGACGGCCGTCCGCACGGCGAGGGCATCGAAGAACGCGTCGCGGGCCTGCGCGCCGCGGGAGCCGAGTGGCTCTACCTCGGGCCCGACACTTATCTCTTCACGCAAATCTCGCGCGTGGCCGCCGCCGCGATGAGGGCGCGGCTTCCGACCTTCGCCACCACCGAGTCGTACCTCGACGGCGAATCGCAGGTGCTGGCCGGGCTCGTGTGCCGCTTTCGGCAGATCGGCGAGTTCGCGGCGTTCAAGGCCGAGCAGATCCTCACCGGCAAGCGCAGGGCGCGGCAGATCCCGGTCGAGACCCTCGCGCGCTTTTCGTTCGTCGTGCGCATGGACGTCGCGAAGGCGATCGACATCCTGCCGCCGATCACGATCTTCAACTACGCCGAGCTGCGCTAGCTCTTCAGGCCGGGGGTAGCTGCACACCCTCCAGGAGGGGGGCGATCTCGGGAGCGCGCAGCGCGCGGTCGAGTGCTTCGATCGCGCGCGTGTGCTCCTGCATGAAGTAGGGGTAGTAGTACTCGCCGATGAAGAAGAACTGCGCGATCTGCGCGTTGACGACGCGCTCCCACGTCGGCGTCACCTCCTGCAGGTGGAGCATGCGCCCCGGCAGCCAGCGGTCGAAGACCATCCCCGCGTTTCCGCCGTTGTTGAGCACCGTGTTCTGGGTGGCCAGGGCGAGCTGCAGGCGCCGCAGGTCCGAGGGATCCTGGATGAGAACGGTAAAGCGTGCGCCAAGCGCGTCACGCTGGTTCGTGTCCCAGAGCAGGCGCCGCCACGCGGCACGGTCGGGCGCATCGACGAGCTTGATCTCGGGAAGCGGCTCGGTGAACATGTCGGCCGCGGCGGACGAAGCCCTCGAGAAGCGGAAAGTGAGTGCCAGCGCCTTGCCGGGATTCATCGCGAAGAAGCTCTTCGGATCGGCTCCGTCGCCGTAGCGCGCGAGGACCTGCGTCACCGAGACCGGCCGCTGGTCGATTTCGCCCACTTTCTCGAAGAAGGTCAAGTTCTGGGGACGGATCTCCGCCCCCGCGTCAAGCCGGTCGAGCATGCGATACATCATTCCGGTCACGAAGATGAACTCGCCCGGGATGCGGCTGCCGGCGAATTGCGCGAACGGCTGCTGCGTGGCGAGATCGGACTTGCGCTCGATGACGCGGTTGGCGGCGTCGCGATAGCGCAGGAACCGCTGGTTGAAGCGGAAGTGCGCGCTGTCGACGAGATCTTCCGCGCGGATGCGGTAGTGCTCCTTGAAGAGCGAGGTGGCGAAGAGGTCGAAGCGCGCGTCGTCCTTGGGATACTGCGCCTTGGTCTCGCGGATGTTCTCGGTCACCACCGACGGAGTGAGCACGATGATCACCTCGCGCATGTCGTCGCTGGTGCTGGTGTGGCCGAAGAGCGCGCCCACGATCGGAATCGACCCCAGCAGCGGCACGCGCCCCGAGGTCTTCGAGGTGCTCTTGCTCACCAGGCCGCCGATGATAAGCGGCATGTTGTCGCGGATGCGCGCATAGGTCTGCACGCGGCGCGTGGCCACGGTCGGCGCGGACGCCACGACGAGCCGCGTGACGGGGTCGATCACGCGCAGGTCCTGGTTGGGAACGGTCGCCGACACCGTCGCGTCGATCAGCATGCTGATCTCCTGCCCGTCCTCGGAAATGCGCGGCCGCACGTTCAGCATGATCCCGGTGGGAAGGTAGGAGAAATCGAACGAAAGCTGTCCGGTGTTGGTGCCGGTATTGCGCGACTTCGACACCGGGATGTCGGTGCCGACGCGGATCGTGGCCTGGCGGTTGTCGAGAGTGATGACGCTCGGCCGCGACAGCACTTCGGCCTTGCTCGAGGTCACCAGCGCGTTGATGCGCGCCGCGATCTGGGCCGGCGAGATATTGGAGGTGACGATCGAGCTGCCGCCGGCCGCCTCGACGATGGTGCTGCGCATGAAGCTGAACGCGGAGCCGCCGTCGGGAACCGGGCCGAAGGAGCCGATCGTGACCTGCTTGTTGCCCTTGCGGATGTCCCACTGCACGCCGAGCTCGTCCAGGCCTTCCTTGCTGATCTCGAGCACGAGCCCCTCGATGAAAACCTGCCGCGCGGGACGGTCGATCGAGTCCTGGACGATGCGCTTCAACTTCTGGAACTGCTCGGGGTAATCGGGGTGGAAGAGGATGAGCAGCTCGGCGGTGCCGCCGGCGACCGTCTCCGTCAGGGGTGCGGCCGCGCTCGGCACCATCGAAGTCCCGAACTGGTTCGCCTGCGCCTGCGCCGGGTTCAGGTCCGCTCCGACCAGACCCAGGTTGCGCGGCTCCGTCGACGGAACGCGCACGATGATCGGCAGGCGGTCGAAGCTGATCGTGGTGGGCAGGTTCTTGATCGCCGGAAAGCGCGGCAGGAAGCGCGCCTGCTGGTCGGGCGGCAGGCCCGAGATGGCACTCTGTTGTTGTTGCTGCTGCATCTGCTGTTGCTGCATCTGATTCGGATCCGGCATTCCCGGCGCCCCTGGCGTTCCCGGCGCGCCCGGCATCCCTGTGGGCGCGGCCACGAGCAGCTCCTCGCCCTTGTACGAATCATCCTTCTGCAGCGACTCCGAGTCGGTGATCGCCGAGTAACCCATCGCGCGCAGCGAAAAAAGCGCGGCATCGGCATCGACGTACGAGAGCAGCAGCGTGCGCGACTCCAGGTCCGCGATGCGCAGCCGCGAAAAGATGCGCGAGCGCTCGCTGAGGATGGTGCGGATCGTGGGATCGAGCTTCTGCTCGTCTCCGTCCGCGTTGGGACTCACGCTCCCCTGCTTCAGGGAGAACGCCTGCACCCAGAGCTGCGGCAGGCGGCGCGGCGGCTGGATGTAGCCGAAGCGGATGTAATCGCTCCCGTCGCGAACGACCATTCCGGCGGGCGTGACGCTCGCGGGAAACGGCGGCACCTCCTTCGGGGCCTGGGTCAGCGGCACGCGCTTGTAGCCCGTGGTGATCTCGAGCTGCAGCGAGATGTCCGACACCAATTCCTGAAGCTGCTGCTCGGCGAGGACGGGGAGCGGAATCAGCCGCGCCGCTGGAAGGGTTGCCTGCTGGGCGGCGGCCGCGAGGGCGGCGAACGCGAGCAGGAAAAGCGCGACTCGTTGAAATCTCATCGTGGCCGATTGTGCCTCAAATCGTTACCCGTGTAACCGGCGCCGGGGTCCGCAATCATCTTCCCAAAGGTCTTGAAAGCCAAGGGAACTCGGCCCAAAATACGGGTCTGAAACAGAGGTACGGGACGGAGCTGCAGAGTTAAAAGCTAGCTGACTCGATTGCCCCGAAGTTGTCTTCAATCTTCGTGTCCATGGAGGTTTGGATAATGACGGATCTCGCGAGCCAGAAAGCGCTCACGCGCTCGGCTCCCCACTTGCCCCTGTCGTGGTACTTCGACCCCAAGGTCGCCGCAGCCGAGCAGCGTCTTCTTTTCGCCCGCAGCGCCGGCTACGTCGCCCACGAGCAGATGGCGCCGAATCCCGGCGACTATCGCGTGCTCGACTGGAAGGCCAACGGCGCCTGGTCGCTCGTGAACAACGACGGGCGGCACGATCTGGTTTCCAACGTCTGCCGCCATCGCCAGGCGATCATGCTCGAAGGCGCCGGCAGCCTTCCCGGCGGCACCATCACTTGCCCGCTTCACCGCTGGAGCTACAACAGCGAGGGCAAGCACATCGGCGCTCCTCAATTTTCCGACATGCCGTGCCTCGACCTTCCGCGTCAGTCGCTTGCGAAATGGAACGGCATGCTCTTCAACGGCGTGCGTGACGCGGCGCGCGACCTCGCCGGCCTCGGCGTCGCGAAGGAGCTCGACTTCGAGGGCTACCGGCTCGATAAGGTCGAGTGCATCGAATACGACTTCAACTGGAAGACCTTCATCGAGGTCTACCTCGAGGACTATCACGTCGGCCCGTTCCACCCGGGGCTGGGCAAGTTCGTCACCTGCGACGATCTGCGCTGGGAGCTGGGCGACTGGTACAGCGTGCAGACCGTGGGCGTGAACCAGCGCCTCGGCACGCCGGGCTCGGACACGTACAAGATGTGGCACGAGCAGGTGTTGAAGTACCGCAACGGCGAGCCGCCGCCGCACGGCGCGATATGGCTCACGTACTACCCGAACGTGATGGTGGAGTGGTACCCGCACGTGTTGGTGATCTCGACGCTCCATCCGCGCGGTCCCGAGAAGTGCCTGAACGTGGTCGAGTTCTACTATCCCGAGGAGATCGCGCTCTTCGAGCCCGAATTCATCGCCGCGCAGCAGAAGGCCTACCACGAGACCGCGATCGAGGACGAGGAGATCTGCGTGCGCATGACGCAGGGCCGCAAGGCGCTACTCCTCGACGGCCGCGAAGAGCACGGCCCGTACCAGTCGCCGATGGAAGACGGCATGGTGCACTTCCACGAGTTGATCCGGCGCGAGATCGGGCAGCACGTTTGATCGTTGCTCGTCATCCCGGACGCCCGTGAGGGCAACGGTCCGGGATCCAATTTCATAAGCGAAACGGGGCGGCTAGTGCCGCCCCGTTCGCCTTGTGATCCTCCTCCCTATTCGTTGTCGAACTCGTGCACCACCGCCCAGAGGGTGGCGAACGTGTGCTGCGAATAGTGCCGGTGCAGCTCCTCGTAGTCCTCGGCGCGGATCGGCTCGCGTTCCTTGCCCTTGCGGATCTCGAACCAGCGCTGTTGGATCTGCTCGCGCACCGGGTGCGGCGGCATCGACGGGCGGCGCAAGAGCGAGCTCGTGCCGGCGAAGAGACGGCGCTTGAGCGTCACGTCCGCCGACGAGATGCGGAAAAGTTTGGTGAGCATGTTGGAGGTGGCGCCATGCCGGATGAAGTACTCGAGCTGGCGCGATCTCTTGTTGAGGTAGTCGACCTGGCGCAACCCGTGCTCGAGAGATCCGGCGTCGATCTCGATCGCCACGCGCGGCTCGGTCATCTCGGAGAGCTTCACGAGCTCCGCCGAGCTCAGGGCCCGCAGCTCCTCGACCTGCTTCTCGGTGAACCCTTCGGGCGGAGGCGACCTTTCTTCCGCGCCCTGGTGCAGCTCGCGAATGAGCTGGGCGAGCACCATCAACCTCAATTGCTGGTCGCGAATGACGATCATCGGGACCCTCCCTTGCGCCGCTATTTCCTGCAGTTTTTTTTGCGTCGACCTTCGCCGCCAAATTGCTACGGACAGGCGGCGAAGTCAACCGGAAATCCCGACTTTTTTTCGCTCGGAGCGAGCACCCGCTTCTAGTCTTCCTCGCGCTCCAGCTTGAACTGCGACGCGAGCTGCTGCTGGGTCTGCGGCGGCACCGGCGCGTAGTGGCTGAATTCAATCGTATAAGCGCCCTGGCCCCCGGTGACCGAGCGCAGCCGCGACTGGTGAGGATCGCGTCGATCACCGCTTTTCGGCCCGCGGTCACGAAGGCGATCTCCTTCGAGTCGACATCGTGGCTCTTGCCGTCGTAGACGATCACGCGAAGATCCTCGACGGGGTATCCCGAGATGACGCCATGGTCGAGCGCCTGACGCACGCCCTTTTCCACCGCGGGGATAAACACCGTGGGAATCACCCCGCCCTTCACCTCGCTCGCGAACTGGAACCCGCTGCCGCGCGAGAGCGGCTCGATCTTGAGGAACACTTCGCCGAATTGCCCCGCGCCGCCGGTCTGCTTCTTGTGGCGGCAGTGGCCTTCGGCGCGCCGCGTCACGGTCTCGCGATACGGGATCTTCGGCGGCTTGGTCGCCACGTCCATCTTGTACTGCTGCTGCAGCTTCTCCAGCTTGATGCGCATGTGCAGGTCGCCCAGGCCGCGCATCACCGTCTCGTGCGTGGTCGGATGGCGCTCGATCCACAGGCACGGGTCTTCGACCTCGAGCTTGTGGAGCACTTCGAAGAGGCGCTGCTCGTCGCCCTTCTTCTTCGTCTCGACAGCGATCGAGTGCATCGGCGTGGGGAATTCGAGCGAGCGCAGCCGGATATGGTCCTCGTCGTGCGAGTCGTGCAGCACGGCGTTGAATTCGATCTCGTCGATCTTCGCCACCGCGCCGATGTCGCCGGGCACGAGCGTGTCGGTCTCGACGTGGTCCTTGCCCTGCAGGTAATACAGATGTCCGGTCTTGAAGGGCTTCTTGCCCTCGCCGATGTAGAGCTGCGTGTCCTTGTGGATCGTGCCCTGGTGGACGCGAAACACCGCGACCTTGCCCACGTACGGATCCATGATGATCTTGAAGACGTGCGCCAGCACGTGCTTCTTCGGATCCGGCTCGGCGTGGAATTCCTCGCCCTCGCTGCTCTCGGACTTGAGGAACGGCGGCGGATTGCCCTCGGTCGCGTTCGGCGCCAGCCGCGCGAGGATCTCGAGAAACTCCGGGATGCCGGCGCCGGTGCGCGACGAAGCGAAGCACACCGGGATCAGGTGGCCTTCGCGCAGGGCCTTCTCGAAAGGCGCGTGCAGCTGCTCGGGCGAAAGCTCTTCTCCCTGCTCGAGGTAAAGCGCCATCAGCTCCTCGTCGACCTCGACCACCTGGTCGATCAGCGCCGAGTGGGCCGCCTTCACGGAGGAGAAATCGGATTCGCCGTCGGGATTGAAGAAGCAGTCGACCACGTCCTTGCCGCCATGCGAGGGCAGGTTGATCGGCAGGCATTCCTTGCCGAAGACGTCTTGAATTCGTGCGAGAAGCCCGGGAAGGTCGACGTTCTCCGCGTCGATCTTGTTGACGAGGATCATGCGGTCGAGCTTGCGCTTGCCCGCCGCGCGCATCATGCGCGTCGTGTTGAGCTCGATGCCGTTCTGCGCGTTGATGACGACGACCGCGAGCTCGACGCCCGCGAGCGCGGCGATCGACTGCCCGGCGAAGTCCGGCATGCCGGGGGTGTCGATCAGGTGAACGTGGATGCCTTTGTAGGGGAAATTGACGAGCGCGGAGCTGAGGGAGTGGCCGTAGGTTTTTTCGAGGGGATCGAAGTCGCAGACGGTGGTGCCTCGCTCGGTACTGCCCATCGCGCCGATCGCTCCGGATTTCCACAGCAGGGCCTCGGCCAGCGTCGTTTTCCCGGCCCCGCCGTGGCCCACTAGAGCCACGGTGTGGATGTTCTCAGTGGTGTATTTCGCCACGGCGACGGCTCCTCTCTGCTGCGTTGCAGCAAGACCGGTTTGCGGGGGATTTCCCTAATTTAACACCGGCGGAGCTAGGCGGAAATTTCGAGCTGGATCGTGGGATCGTCGCCGGCGAGGATCTGCGCCACCCACTGGAAGGCGCGGATCGCGGCGCGCGCATTCTCGACCGCTTCCACCTCCGATGCGCCGCGCGCCACGCATCCGGGCAAGTCGATCACGTGGGCGAAGTAGCAACCCTTGGCGCGATGGATGGCGACGCGAAACCGCTGTGGCGAGCTCATGATTCGGCGAACATATCTGGATCCAAAGGCACCTGCTTCAAAGGAGGACGAAGTGAAGGAACTGACTCTCGAGGAAGTGTTGCGCATCGCCGGCGGCGTGCCGGTTTCTGCGGCGCTTGATGAGCTCACCTACCGTGCGCCGGAGGAATCTGCGAGCGAGTCGGAGCATGCGCGACTCCTGGGCGCCGGCCTTCGCGATTCCGAGCCCGCATGATCCACGCAGGCGCGGCCCGCGTCTCCGGCCGCCCGCAAATCCGATTCACAGCACGGAGATTCTGATGAAAGAAAAGGAACAGAAGGACGACAAGGGCACGAAGCCGGAGGTCCCGGATGTGTCGGGCGGCTTCCTTCCCGACGACGGATGTTTCCCGATCCCGATCGGCCCGCCGGGCGGCGACTATCCGCCCTATCCGGGCCTCCCCGGAGACCGGATCGATCCCATCACGGGATTGCCGAAAGTCATCGACGTCTGAAAACATCAACCCAGGAGAATGAAATGAGCGATACGAAACCCCAAGGCCTTACCCCGGAACAGCTGCAGATCATCAGCGGCGGCGACTGCACCATCAGTGACCTTCAAGGCGCCCTGGTGCAACTCAAGGATTCCTACGACACACTCGTCGACTTCACCTCGTACGTGATCGGCCGCGTCGCCGGCCAATAGCGGGCACACCCGGGCCGCGATCCGTTGCGGCCCGCTCCGGACCCAGAGGGGCCATGGATCCATCGGCAACGCGCGGCGCGTCCGGATTCCAGATCGCGTTCCTCGTCTTTGCGGCATTGATTCTGCTCGCCGCGGGCGACAGGTACGTCTTCGATCATTGGCAGTGGGCAAATGACTCCGGATTTCCAGTCGGCCGGACGATGATCTTCATTTCGGGCGGCGCGATCCTGCTCGGATTTCCCGGCCTGCGCCGGCTCTGCATGAGCTTGCTCGCTGCCGAGGTGCCGAAAACGAAACGCAAGGAAGTCGTCGCAGTGACGGCTCTTCACGTGTCGACGGCCTTCGCAGCCATGGGCGCGCTTGCGCTGTGGTGGTGGTCCTCGGGCGGCGAGCCGGCGCTTGCGAGACATATGGGGCAATCGAAACATGCCGCCGACGAGTGGCAACAGGCGCTCTCATTGAACGGCGTTGTGACTACATTGGTCCTGGCGGGGATTCTCGCGCCGATCGTCGAGGAGCTGGTGTTCCGGGGAATGCTCTATCGAGCGTGGGCCATGCGATGGGGTTGGTTCCCGAGCGCCATCGGCACCTCCCTGGTATTCGCCGTGTTTCACTCGGGAATGGTCTCGCAATTCTTCTTGTCGCTCCTGCTGGTTTCCTTATTGCGGAGAACAGGATCGCTGCGCGCGTGCATTTTCTCGCACTCGGCCTTCAACATCCTCATGTGGTATCCGTTGATCGGCCACTTCGTCCTTCCCGCCGGTCGCTCGACGGGGGAGATCTCCTTCTGGCTGCCGCATCTCATTTGCCTGCCGATAGCGCTCATCGCCGTTCCGGCCTACTTGTGGATGGGTCGCGAGACGAGACGATAGCGGCGGAGAATGACCGGAGAATCTTTCTTCCGGCAGGAGTCGGAGCAGGCGCGTGCGACCGCATGGCTCGGCCGCGTGGTTCTGATCCGGCCCCTGTCGTTCACGCTCCTCACCGCGTGCGCCCTGGGATTCGCGGTGGCGCTCGCGATCTTCTTCGTCTTCGGCGAGTACACGCGCAAGGCGCGCGTCTCCGGGATCCTCGCGCCCGCGCAGGGGTTGGTGAAGATCCTCGCGCAGCAATCGGGCATCGTCGAGGCGGTTCATGCGAGGGAAGGCGCGCAGGTCGAGAAGAATGCGCCGCTCGTCATCCTGGGCGATGGGCGCGCCGGCCGCGGCAGCGAGGAGATCGGTTCGGCGGTCAGGAGCCGCGTCGCTGAAAGGCGACGCGCGCTGCAGCAGCAGCGCCAGTACGCGGTCGATGCGATGCGCACCGAGCAGGCGGCATTCCTGCAACGCAAGGCCGCTCTCGCGCGGGAGCTCATGCAGCTCGACGTCGAGCTCGAATCGCAGACGAAGCGAGCGGCGCTGGCGGATCACGGGCTCGATCGCGCGAGGCGCCTGGAACGCATTGGCTTTCTCTCGGGAGCGGCACTCGATCACGAGCATGAGGCGTCACTCGACCAGCAGGCGCGCCTCGAGGCGACGCGCCGCTCGCGCATGGCGCTCGCGCGCGAGCTGGCCGCGGCCGAATTCGAGGGCGAGTCCGCGCGATCACGCGCGCACGCGCAGCTCGCGGGAATCGACCTGCAAGGCGCGGCGATCGAGCAGGAGCACGTCGAGCGCGACCTTCAATACCATGCGGCCATCGTCGCGCCCGCCGCGGGAATGGTTACGACCGTCCTCGTCGAGCGCGGCCAGATGGTCACGCCCGGCACGCCGCTCGCCTCCCTCATTCCCGCCAACACCATCCTCGAGGGGCATCTCTTCTCGCCGTCGCGCTCGATCGGGTTCGTTCGCGCGGGCCAGGAGGTGCTGCTGCGTTATCTCGCCTATCCGCACCAGAAATTCGGAATGCATCGCGCGAATGTCGTCGCGATCTCGAGAAACCCGATGCTTCCGGGCGAGCTCGGCTACACGCCGATCGACGGGTCCCGCGAGCCGCTCTACCGCATCAAGGTCGCCCTCGATGCGCAGGCGATTCGCGCCTACGGACGCCTCGAGCCCCTGCAGCCGGGAATGCAGGTCGAGGCCGACATCCTTCTCGACCGCCGGCGCCTCATCGAGTGGATCTTCGAGCCGCTGCTCTCCCTCGCCGGGAGAGCGTAATGGACCGGCTCGCCGAGCTGCATTTCGGTTCGGCCAGGCGCTTGCCGGTCTTCCTCCAGACCGAGGCGGCCGAGTGCGGGCTCGCGAGCCTCGGCATGATCGCGTGCTTTCACGGCCACCGCATCGATTTGGCGGGGCTGCGGCGGCGCTTCACGGTATCGCTCAAGGGCTCGACACTCGCTTACCTGATCCAGGCGGCGGGCCGGTTGCACCTCGCGCCGCGCCCGCTTCGCCTCGAGTTGGACGAGCTGCCCCAGCTGCGCGCCCCGTGCGTCCTTCATTGGGACATGAATCACTTCGTCGTCCTCAAATCGGCGGATGCGCGCGGCGCGGTCGTGCACGATCCCGCGTTCGGCGTGCGCCGGCTCACCATGGCGGAAGTCTCTAGGCATTTCACCGGCATCGCCCTGGAGCTCTCGCCAACCTCCGAGTTCCACCCAGCCGACGAGCGGCGTCACGTGCGGCTGCGCGACCTGATGGGACCGGTCGTCGGCCTGAAGCGCTCGCTCGCACAGGTTTTCATCCTCGCGATCGCGCTCCAGGCGATCGCCATCGTCAGCCCCTTCTACATGCAATGGGCGGTGGACGGCGCGGTGGTCTCGGCGGATCGCGATCTGCTCACGGTGCTCGGGCTGGGATTCCTCCTGTTGGCGTTGATCCAGGTCGCGCTCTCGGCGCTGCGCTCCTGGGTGGTGCTGTATCTCAGCACGACGATGAACCTGCAATGGCTCGCCAACGTCTTCTCGCACCTGCTCAAGCTGCCGGTGAGCTATTTCGAGAAGCGGCACCTCGGCGACGTCGTCTCGCGTTTCGGCGCCGTGAACAACATCCAGCGCACGCTCACATCGAGCTTCGTGGAGGCGCTGATCGACGGCGCCATGGCGCTCGCCACGCTCGCGATGATGATGATCTACAGCGTCATGCTGACCTCGGCGGCCATCTGTGCCGTGGCGCTGTACGGCGTCCTGCGATGGGCTTTCTACGAGCCGCTGCGCCGCGCCACCGAGGAGCACATCGTGCATTCGGCCAAGCAGCAGAGCCACTTCCTCGAAACGGTGCGCGGCGTCCAGTCGATCAAGCTTTTCGGCCGGCAGGAGGAGCGGCGATCGCGGTGGCTGAACCTGGTCGTCGACGCGGTGAACCAGGACCTCGCCACGCAGAAGCTCGGCCTCGGATTCCGCTCGGCGAATGGCCTCGTCTTCGGCGTCGAGCGCATCGCGATCGTATGGCTGGGCGCGTTGCTCGTCCTCGACAGCGCGTTTTCCGTCGGAATGCTCTTCGCGTTCATGTCGTACAAGGACCAGTTCTCGGCGCGCGTGGCCGGGTTGATCGACAAGATGATCGAGCTGCGCATGCTGAACCTCCAGGGCGAGCGGCTTGCCGACATCGTGCTCACCGCGCCCGAGCGAGAGTCGCCCGCGGCGCCGATGGACGCGATCGACGCCTCGCTCGAAGTGAAGGCGATCTCGTTTCGCTACTCCGACATGGAGCCCTTCGTCCTCCTCAATTGTTCCTTCCGCGTGGGCGCCGGAGAATCGGTCGCCGTCGTCGGGCCCTCGGGCGGCGGCAAGACCACGCTCGTGAAGCTCATGCTCGGGCTCCTCGCGCCCACCGACGGCAAGATCCTCGCCGGCGGCATCGACATCCAGAAGCTGGGCATCGACCGCTACCGCAAGCTCGTCGGCACCGTGATGCAGGACGACCAGCTCTTCGCGGGCTCCATCGCAGACAACATCTGCTTCTTCGATCCGCTGCCCGACCAGGCCGCGGTCGAGCGCTTCGCGCGCATGGCGGCGGTGCACGACGACATCGTCGCCATGCCGATGGCCTACAACACGCTCATCGGCGACATGGGTGCCGCGCTCTCCGGCGGCCAGAAGCAGCGCATCCTTCTCGCGCGCGCCCTCTACAAGCAGCCGCGGATCCTCTTTCTCGACGAGGCGACGAGCGCGCTCGACGTGCAGAAGGAGCGCGCGGTGAACGACGCGATCCGCTCGCTCAATCTCACGCGCATCATCATCGCCCACCGCCCCGAGACGATCGCCTCGGCGGACCGTGTAATCGTGCTGCAGGGCGGCCGGGTGGCGCAGGATCTCCGGCGAGTTGCTACCGTGGAATCGGCCTGATCGCGCTCATCGCGACGGCGACGCCAGAGCCGCCTTGAGGCCCATGCGGCTGAAAATCGCCATTGCCTTGGTGTCGGAACGAAGCGGCTCGAACTGGGGATCGAGGGCCAGCCACAGCAGCTGCGTATCGTGCACGCGGTACGCGGTCTCCAGCCATCGAATCGCGCGCGGGCGATCCTCGAGCGATATGTAGACCAGCACCAGCGCGGATGGGGGAAATGGGTGGGCTTCCCACGTTCGCTCGAGCTCCTTGCCCAAGGCAACCGCCGCGTCACGTTGCCCGGAGGCAGCCAGCGCGTAGGCCAGTGCCGCGAGCACGCCCGGATCGCGGCCGACAACCTTCAATGCCTCCTCGCAGCGCTTGATGGCCCGGACTCTTGCTCCCTTTCGCTCCAGGGCCTGCCCGGCCACGAAAAACGGAACGGTAAAGTGCGCGTCGATCTCGAGCGCACGCTCGAACTCCTCGATCGCCATGTCCAGGTCGCCCGCATAGTAGTAGGCGGACGACAGATCGACGCGAAGCAGCGGTGAGAGAGGGTTGAGGTCCACGGCCCGCCTGGTGATGTCCACGGATTCCCGCAGGCGCCCGCGAATCTGCAGGTAGTAGCCGTACAGGCTGTGAGCTTCCGCAAGGCTGGGGTTGATCGAGATTGCGATGTTGAGCTCGCGCGCGGCGCCTTCGAAATCCCGCTGCAGGAGAAGCATGTTGCCGCCCATCGCCTGGTGGGCTTCCGCAAGCCCGCTATCGAGCGATATCGCCTTTTCGGACGCGGCATTGGCCTTGGGCACCGCTTCCTCGAACTTCGCCACGCCGAGGGCCGCCATTGCCGAATACGCTTGCGAGATGCCGACATAGGCGAGCGCATAGTTCGGGTCAAGCTTCAATGCCTCTTCGTATTCCTTGATGGAATTGCGGAACCCTTCCTCGTTGAAGCGATTCCACTGATAGAGCCCCTTGAGGTAAAGCTGGTATGCCTTGACGTTGTCCGTATAGCGTCGGGCGAGCCGTGCGCGCTGTTCACTCGTGAGGCGAAGAACCAGCGCCCGGACAACCTGCTCGGCTATCGAGTCCTGGAGCCTGAAGACGTCGGAGAGGTCCTCGTCGAAATGAGAGGCCCATACCGAGCCGCCATCGGAGACACGCAATAATCTCACGCTCAGGCGCAGGCGTTGGCCCGCTCTCTGGATGGTTCCCTCGAGCACTGCGTCGACTCCCTGCTCCCGGCCTATGGCCAGCGCGTCTCGGGATCCCGAGCTATACCGGACGATCGAAGACGTGGGACGCACCGTGATTTCCCGAACGTTGCCCAGGCTCGTGATGAGCGCGTCGGCCATGCCCAGCCCGAGATAATCGTCGTCCGCGGCGCCGCGATTGAGGACCTGGAAAGGCGGGATCGCCATTGAGCGAATCCCGGTTGCGGCGGGGTGTGTTTCGGCGCTTCGAAAAAAAACCGTCATCTCGCGTCGGCCGAGCCAAAGGCCGGCTCCCACGAAGAGCACGAGGGCAAAGATCAAGCCTGCGCGGCGCGAGAACCGGTGTTCGGCGCGCGAGGCGGGCGGCCCTTTCCCAGGCGCTTCCATTTCCTTCGGTTCGGATTGGGGCGGCTCGGGATCCGCGGCAAGGGTGAACTGATATCCGCGCCCCGGCAATGTCGCGATCGCCCCCGCTCCCAGCAGTTTTCGCAGGGCGGCGATCTGCACGTGCAGGTTGTTCTCCTCGACGATCACCCCTTGCCAGACCGTATCCATCAGATTCTCTTTCGTGACCGCCTCGCCACGATGCCGGATCAGCATCAGCAGGGTATCGAAGGCCCGAGACCCAACCTCGACCGGCCGGCCATCGATGAGCAGCTTGCGTTCCGCCGGTACCACCTCGACGGCGCCGAACTTGTAGGCACGCTCCATTGATCACCTGATTCAGGGCAATTCAGAACAAATCAGCGCGAATTCATGCGGGTTAAGTACAGACCGGCGGTCCTTGCCGCAGAGTCGGTGCAGCTCGGGCCAACCGACAAGCACAGGAGCCATCCCGCATGAACCGCACTCTGCACCATCCGCCGCGCCGCGGCCGCCTTGACCGCGCAAGTGTATCCGCTCCGATGTTCTGGGCGCGGGTCGTCCTCTTCACCTTTTCGAGCCTGGCCGCCGCCCTTCCGGCGAGCGCCGCGAATGCGGCTGTCGACGAATCGACAACGTCACGCGCGCTCGCCGCTCTTCCACAAGCCGGCGTCAAGCTTCCCGTGACCGTCTATGAGGTGCGCTCCTCCGTCGCTGAAATCGATCCACGAGCCGCAGGCGACATGTTTACCACGGCGCTCATCAAATCACGCCGCTTCCGCGTCATGGAGAGGCAGCGCCTCGAGCAGGGCGCCGGAAGAGAAAGAGCGCTGAACGCCCAGGGATTCACCAGCGGCACTACGGCGAGCCAGCAGCTGACCGGAGCCGGATTGGTATTCGAGGCCACGTTCTCCGAAGCCAACGGCGGCAAGGGGAGGAAGGAGGGCGGGGTCGCGCTGGGTGGCATGAGCATGGGCGCCAGCTCGAACGCCGACGAGATCGGCCTGGACGTGAGAGTCGTCAACGTGGCAACGGGAGAGGTGCTGGACGCGATCAACGTGAGGAAGGAGATCGAGTCCTCCGCGATGGGATTCACCGGGGTCGGCAATCTCGTCGAGTCTGTCGCGCAGATGCGCGGGCGATCGTTGCGGGGGCTCGCGCCCGATGCGAGCTACCAGGAATCGCGCAGGGAAGGCGTGGACCGCGCGCTGCGATCGGTGATCGAGCTCGCGGTGCTGGAGCTGACCAAACACGCCGCCGATTGGATCCAGGAGCCGCAATGAGAGCCATCACACGATTCGCGCATCAAGGCCTGGTTCACGCGCTGTTGCTTTCGATCGCCGTCATCCCGCCCAAGGTCGAGGCCCGTCCTCCCGACCTTTGCGCGTCGTTGCCCGCAGCGGAGATCGAGAAGGTGCTCAAGGAAAAGGTCGTTTCGACCGAGCCCCTCAAGTACACCAGCGGCTGCACCTATGTGACGGCGAGAGCCGGGTATGGCGTGCGGCTCAACTTCCTCAACACAGGCGGCGACGCGAAGGAAGAATTCGCGGGGCAGAGGCGCCTGCAGTCATCCGCGGGGAAGGTGCAAATCATCGCCGGGCTCGGCGACGAAGCGTTCTTCGGCATGGTCCTCGTGGTGCGAGCCGGTGAGCGCGTGCTGATGGTGGAGCCGCAGCCCCTGGACGAGGCGCATCGCCGCGAGCAAGCGCGGGCGCTCGCCCAATTGGCGTTGGGGAAGAAACCATGACGCTGTTCGATGTCCTGACGCTGCCCTTCGATGCCTGGCCTCTCACGGCGCTCGGCGTTCTCGCGCTGGCGATAGCACTCTACGCAGCCTGCCAAGCCTACATGGCGCGTCGGGTCACGACACGCCCTCCTTCCGCCCTCCTTCTCGACCTGTACGGATGGCCGGCTTGGGCGATCGGCGCTTGGGGCGTTCTGCTGTCCGCCCTCGCGGCGTATGCCTTCGTCGACACGGAGAGCCTGAGGCGTATCGCCCGGGAGGGACGGGGGGAGATCGTCGAGGGCCGGCTCAGCGAAGCGGCGCGTTGGATAGCGAAGAAGACTCCCCACGAACGCCTGCGCATTGGTGACTCCGTCTTCGAGTACACGCAGACGCAGACGGCCACGCCGTACCCCTTGCTCGAAGGTCCGCATGAACTTCGGGTCGGCACGAGACTTCGCATCACCCACTACGACGGGCGAATCCTCAAGGTGGAAACGCTCGACAACTAAGGGAGATTCTCATGACGATGTTGAAGCACGTAAACCGCTTGTTCATCCCCATCGCCTTGCTGCTCGCGGGCAATGCGTGGGGCAATTCGCTGGGCGAGCTCTTCGCCTGCGCGAAGGATGTTGCCAAGTCCCAGTATGTCGCCGCGAAAGATGGCGTCAAGCTGATGGAGCTCTCCAACTCGCGTCCCGAGTGCGTCTCTAAGGCCGTGGGCCAGGACTATCTCCTCTACGGGGTGTCCGGCGCCCTGGTCGTGCTCCAGGCGTCCAATCCGAACGCGATCCAGGTGGGCAGTTGCGAGAACTCGCTCAAGACGAAGGTCGCCGCGCCGTTTGCGAAGGTGCTGGGAGGGGTTGCTCCGCCGCCCGCGTCGAGCATGATCGAGGACTTCCTCGCGACTCCCGACGGGGAGGCGACCATATGGAGCTTTCTTTACACGGTTCCCGGCGTGGATGTCTTCATGAGCGAGGTGAGCTGCGGCTGCGCGTTCATCGACGCCGGCGTCAACTATCAGAGCGCGAAGGAGCTGTTCGACGCAGCCGCCCAGGCGGGATCGACATGCTCGGGGGTCGTCACCGCGGCGTGCAAGGACACTGGGGCCCTTTCCTCCGCGTTCGCGAATGCCTGCGTAGCGGGCGTCGACTGGATCGGGAACCAGGCCAAGCAAGGGGTGCAGGACGTCAAGAATGCCACGACGTCGTTCGGGGAATTCGTGAGCGGCCAGGAGGACGCCGTGCCGGCCGACCAGTATTACGCCGATTGGTTCGCGGGGTATGAGGATAAAGCCGCGCGAAGCCTCGCGGTGGATCCGGCGTTCAATTGGATGACGACTCCATTCCTCAATCCGGCAATGGGTAGCAGCTACCAGAATTCCGGAAACGACTGGATCGAGCGGTGCAAGGAGTACTTCGACAATCACAAGTACTCGGCGGCCAACGCGCAACAGGTATGCGACACGTTGAGCCAACGATTCGATGCGCAAGCTCATGCAGGGGCGGCTCGCTACAAGGCGAAGATCGATCTCAAGTCCCTCTGGAACGCGAAGTACAAGTCGCAATTCAGCGCCAAATGGAAGGCGTTATGCGGTTCCGCCGACCCCTGCGGAAGCTTCCTCGACCATGCCGTTGGTGGCTACAAGGACTGGACTAACGATGGACCTTGGCAGTACGACGCATGGGGAATACTGGGAGCGGCTCTGAAGGTCCTTCCCGCTGCCAACGATCCCGAAGCGGCAATTCAGCTCGGGTACTTGGCCTCGACGCCGGCCCTCGCGAAAATTGCCGCCTCTGGCCGGAGTCTCGCGGAATACGCGAGCGACACCTACGGCGTTCTCCCTTCGCCATGCCCGCCGTCGATCCCGTTCAACACATGCAGGGCAACCATCGACGCAATGCAGACGCAGTGCGAGGCGTCGGTGGCTGTGGCCGCCGCCGACCCGAATGCGACCGCATCCTCTCTGATCGCCGCCACAGCGAAATGCCGGCCTGCGGCGGGTGCCTACGTGCATCAAGCCTGGGTCACCTATTTGGAGACGGCCATTCAGGGGCTGATCAAGAACTGTCCGCAGGGGTACTACGCCGCCAAGTGCAAGGAAGAGATCGAAAAGGGAGCGAAGCCCTTTCGGGATCAACTCGCCCACGCGGCGAAACCCTGCTGCGACTTCGGGCCCGACCCCGAACCCGGCGCCGCCGCTGCCGCGCTGATGAAGGGCTGGCCCCTCAACTGGATCGCCGCGGCCAAGATGCAGGACGCCTTCTTTCACAAGTGGGCCGGGCAGTGTCCGAACTCGGGACCGGTCGCTGCCGCGCAGTCGGCCAATCGTTGCGAGGGACCCCTGCGGGACGCGTTCGAGAAGTGCGAGCCGCGTCACTTACCCGATTGCCTCGAGGCAAAGGCGAAGGAGACCTTGGCGTCGTTGTCGTCGAGCGCCGCCCAGGCACAGAGCGCTCAGGGGCAACGCGCGGCCAAATCCGCTCAAACGATCCATGGGGCGCCATACGCGGAGCTCACGGCGGCCGGGCCGAGACCGGCGAGGTCCGGCGCTGCTGCCCCCTCCGCCGAAAGTCACGATCTTCGACGGCTTCCACCCTCTCCGTGCTTGACCGGGGCCCCTGGTTGCATCTCGCCTCACGCGGCGACCCCTGTGCCGCAGAGCGTACCGGTGTATCAGGCGCCTGCGGGCACACAAACGATGCACGCGGCATTGAGCATGGGACTCACGGCATCCGCGCCGAATCCCCCGAGATCGGGGACCGCATCCCTGCCGCCTTCACCTTGCAACGCGAGTCTCACGGGCTGCGCGCCGGCCACGGACCACAGGGCAAGCCTTGGCGTAACACCGAAGCGTGACTCGCCGAGGGAATCTCTCGCGCGCCTGCGCTGTGAATGGGTCCCCGCGAGATCTGCTTTTCGATGCGAGTCGAACGAAGGCTACAACGCCTGCTTGTCGATTCGCGACCAGGATCCCGCGATCAAGAACTGCGAGCGTGCGCGATAATATAGGGGAATGCTGATCTCGACGGAGGAGCTGGCCAGGCACCTGGACGACCCGCAATGGGTCGTCTTCGACACGCGCCATGACTTGATGGACGTCGAGAAGGGCCGGCGCGCGTACGCCGCGGGCCACATCCCCGGAGCCTATTTTCTCCACGTCGACGAGGATCTTTCGGGGGCGAAGACCGGAAAGAACGGCCGCCATCCGCTTCCCGGCCTCGAGGATTTCGCCGCGAAGATGAACGAGCGCGGCGTGGCGCCGGGCAAGCAGGTCGTGGTCTATGACGATCTCAGCGGCAATTTCGCGGTGCGGCTGTGGTGGATGCTACGCTGGCTGGGCCACGATCGCGTGGCCCTCCTCGACGGCGGATGGCCGCATTGGGAGAAGGAAGGCCGTCCCATCACCAAGGAGGTGCCGTCGCCGCGCAAGGGCGCCTTCGTCCCGAAGCCGCAACCGGGTGCCACGGTCGACGCGCATTTCGTCGAGCGGTTTCGCGAGGACCCGTCGTTGAAACTCGTGGACGCGCGCGCCGCGGAGCGCTTCAAGGGGCTGCAGGAGCCGATCGATCCGGTCGCGGGCCACATCCCCGGCGCCATCAATCGCTTCTGGCAGAAGAATCTTTTGCCCGACGGACGCTTCAAAGATCCCGAGGCCCTGCGCCGTGAGCTCACCGGGATGCTCGGATCGACCGCCGCCGAGCAAGCGGTGCACATGTGCGGCTCCGGCGTGACGGCATGTCACAATATCTTCGCCATGGAGCTTGCCGGGCTCCCGGGCGGACGCTTGTATCCCGGCTCCTGGAGCGAGTGGTGCGCCGATCCCGCCCGCCCCGTCGAACCTTCAACTACAAGACCCACCACACCGCAAAAATGAAAACCCGCGCCCTCGTCCTTCTCGCTTCGACCTTCTTCGCCTTCCACGGCGCCCTCGCCCAGGACGTCGTCACGCCGCCGTCGTCGCTCATCATCGACGGCATTCCCGCCATTCCCGCGGAGCTCGCGAAGAGGCTCAATCCGTACGGCGAATTCCGCCCGCACGGAATGCTCTCGTGGCATCCGGCGAAGCGCGAGATCCTCGTTCGCCGCCGGCTGAATGCCACCAACCAGGTGCACGTGGTCACCGATCCGGGCGTGACCCCGCAGCCGCTCACCGACTTTCCCGACGCGGTCGGCAACGCCACGTACCAGCCGACCACCGGCGATTACTTCCTCTTCTCGCGCGGCGAGGGTGGCAACGAAGTCTTCCGCATCTATCGCGAGGATATCGCCACCAGGACCGTCACGGCGTTGAGCCCCGAAGGCGTCCGCGCGGGTGGGATCGCCTGGAATCGCAAGGGCGATCGCATCGTCTACTCGACGCAACCCGTCGATCGCAACAACCCCGATCGCAAGGCGCGCACCTCGTTCCACGTCATGGATCCGATGAAGCCCGAGTCCGACCGCGTCGTCGTGACGCTCGATGGCGGCGGGTGGGGAAATTTCGCGTTCTCCGAGGACGGCAAGCGGCTCGCATTCATCGAATACCTCTCGGCCAACGAAAGCTACATCTGGGTGATGGACGTCGCCACCGGCCACAAGCGCCGCATCACGCCGGTGCGCAAGGACGATGCCGTCGCCTACGGCGAGCCGCGCTTCTCGAAAGACGGCAAGGCGATCTTCGCGATCAGCGACCGCGCGAGCGAGTACCGGCGCCTCGTGATGATGCCGGCGACGGCTTCATCGACTTGGCCACGCTGAAGGAGCAACCGCGTCCCCCGCTCGTGCCGGGCGTCATCGGCGGGCTCGCATGGCGGCCCAGGTCCAGCGAGGTCGGCTTCCACATGACCTCCGCGCGCTCCGCCGGCGACGTCTTCTCCTACGACGTGAAGACCAACCAGGTCACGCGCTGGACCAACGGCAACAACCCCGAGCTCAACACCAACGAGTTTCCCGAGCCGCGGCTCATCAAGTGGAAGAGCTTCGACGGCCGCGAGATCTCCGGCTTCCATTACCAGCCGCCGGCGAAGTTCACCGGCAAGCGCCCGGTCATCATCAACATCCACGGCGGCCCCGAGGCGCAATTCCGCCCGGGCTTCATCGCTCGCAACAACTACTTCGTCAACGAGCTCGGCGTGGCGGTGATCTTCCCCAACGTGCGCGGCTCGGCGGGCTTCGGCAAGAGCTTCCTCAAGCTGGACAACGGCATGAAGCGCGAGGACTCGGTGAAGGACATCGGAGCGCTGCTGGACTGGATCAAGGAGCAGCCGGACCTCGACGCCTCGCGGGTGAGCATCACCGGAGGCAGCTACGGCGGCTACATGACGCTCGCCTGCGCGTTCCACTTCGCCGATCGCATCGCGGGGGCGTTGAGCGTGGTGGGAATTTCCAACTTCGTCACGTTCCTCGAGCACACCGAAAGCTATCGCCGCGACCTGCGCCGCGTGGAGTACGGCGATGAGCGCGATCCGGCCATGCGCGCTTTCCTCGAGTCGATCTCGCCGCTCAACAACGCCGGGAAGATCACCAAGCCGCTCTTCGTGGTGCAGGGCCTGAACGATCCGCGCGTGCCCTACACGGAGGCCGAGCAGATCGTCGCGAACCTGAAGAAGCGCGGCACGCCGGTGTGGTTCCTCATGGCCAGGGACGAAGGCCACGGCTTCGCGAAGAAGCCGAACGTCGACTACCAGTTCTACGCGACGGTGGAGTTCACGAAGCAGACGCTGCTCAAGTGACGAAAGGAGGCCTTTGCCTCGTCGCGCTGCTCGGGGCGTCCCTCCTCGCGGGCACGATCGGGCACGACCCCTGGAAGCCGGACGAGGCCTACACCTTCGGCCTCGTTTACCACATCCTCCAAAGCGGCGAGTGGGTGGTGCCGACGCTCGGCGGCGAGCCCTTCATGGAGAAGCCGCCGCTTTACTACCTGGCGGCCGCCGCGAGCGCGCGCCTCTTCTCGCCGTTGCTGCCGCTTCACGACGGCGCGCGGCTGGCGAGCACTTTCTTCATCCTCGCCACGCTCGCTTTCACCGCGCTCGCCGCCAATCGCCTCTTCGGCCGCGGACACGGCGTCCGCGCCGCGCTCCTGCTTCTGGGCAGCATCGGCTTTGCGATGTTCGCGCATACGTTGATCCCCGACATCCTGCTCACGACGGGATTCGCCGTCGCGTTCTACGGATTGTGCTGGGCGCTCGAGCGGCCGCTGCGCGCCGGCGCCCTGCTCGGCACGGGCGTGGGAATCGGTTTCATGGCGAAGGGCCTGGTCGAGCCGTCGATGGTCGGCATCGCTGCGATCCTGCTGCCGGTGGTGTTTCGGGAGTGGCGCACGCGCCATTACATGGCCACGCTCGCGTGGGCATTGCTCTTCGCCTTGCCCTGGCTGCTGGTGTGGCCGATCGCCCTTTACCAACGCGATCCGATGCTCTTCCGCGAATGGTTCTGGATCAACAATTTCGGGCGCTATTTCGGGTTCGCGGAACTTGGCGGGTATAGCGAGCCGTTCTACTTCACGCGCACCCTTTCGTGGTTCTCATTGCCGGCAGGGATCCTGGCGCTCTATGTGCTGGCGCGCGGCCTCCGGGAACGAGGGCTGCGGATCCCGCAAGGTTTGCAGCTGTCTACCGCGATGTGCGCGGGGATTCTCGCGGTGCTGGGCACCGCAGCGAGCGTGCGCGAGCTCTACGCGCTTCCCATCCTAGTGCCCTTATGCGTTCTTGCCAGCGCCGGCGTGGACAAATTCCCGGCCCGCCTCGGGTTCGCGGCTTCCGTCGCCACTGCGCTGCTCGCGGTGTGCGTCGCCGCCCTCGCGTGGGGAATCTGGGTTTTCGGCGTCATCCACGGCCACGCGCCCGAAGTTCCGGTGATCTCGCGGCATCTCCCCACCGACTTCGATTTCCGCTTTCATCCGCTCTTCGTGTGCTGCGCCCTCGCCATCTGCGCGCTGTGGGTGGCGACCTGGATTCAACGTCCGGGACCCCAACCATGGCTGTCCTTGTGGGCGGCAAACCTCGCCTTGGGGTGGGGGGTGGTGATGACCCTTCTTCTGCCGTGGCTGGACAACGCCAAGAGCTTCCGCGAGCCGTTCGAGTCATTGGCCGCGCATCTGCAAAGGCCGGGATGCATCGCGAGCATTCATCTCGGCGAGGGCCAGCGGGCAATGCTCGATTACATGGCCCACAGGACGAGCTATCGC
>WNFI01013617.1_pt1 | contig 45129 bp, 77 predicted proteins | sample 5400471 | NCBI WGS metagenome assembly WNFI01 (sample SAMN13153348, study PRJNA577476) | soil metagenome | isolation source: 100 cm saprolite on Douglas fir-dominated hillslope | place: USA:California | collected 2013-09-17 | reverse complement strand
GTCACCCGCGTCGCGGTCTGGTGATTGCGCGCGTCTTCCGAGACGATCAGATCCGAGACGTTGATGGTGTCAGAGACCGGCCGCCGGCGCACCGGGCAGGTGTAGACCTTCTTGAACAGGTTGCCGCCGAAATACAGCTCGAACAGGCCGCGGTCGAAGTCCGGGTAATATTCCTTGGCGACCGTCGTCAGGTAGTAGTTCATGTCGGTCTCGAATGACCGCGCCAGGTCGTCTTCGTTCGGCTCGGTGCCGCCGATCGTCATGACCTTGCAGGGACCGCCGGCCGGCAGCAGCTCGGCACGCGCCGCGGACTGGCCGCGCACGCACGCCTCGAGCAACAGCGGATGACGCACCCGGCTGACATTGCGCTTCTGCGTCTTGGTGTTGGTCTGCTCCTCGATCCTGAGGCCGAGCAGGTCGATGCCTTTGGTGTAGTTGTCGATGAACTGCTGGCGCGAGCGCTCATCCGCCTCGACGCCCTGCAGGATCTCCTCGACGATCATCGCCTGGGCGCCGGAGGAGAGCTTCTTGGCGATGTTCTCGTTGAAGTCGCCATAGTCCTCGGCGTCAGGCCGCACGGCCGGCGCGGTCACCTCGATGGTGACGCCGCCGTCCGGCGTGACGCGCACGAGCGCCGTCGACGCCGGCGGCACGGTCGGCTGCGCCGGCATGGTCACGCCGGGTGCAGACCCGTTCATCTGGCCGTTGATCGGCGGCGGCATCAGGCCATCCGCTGGCGACATGGGCTATACCCCCGTCATCATGGAGCGGTGACCCAGCTCCGGCGGTCTTTGATCTGCGGGCGGATGGCGCGCAGCCAGTCATAGGCGTCATCGACGGACGTGCCGAACATCGACATGACCGTGAACAGCGCGACCAGGCCGGCGCGCTCCTGGCCGCCGCCGCAATGCACCAGGATGTCGGGGCCTGACTTGTTCAGCTCGCCGATGACCCACGCCACGGCGCGATCGATCCGTGCCCGCGAGGCCTGGTTGGGCCCGACCAGAATTGGCAGGCAGACGCAGTCGTGCGCCTGCGCCAGCGCCTCATGCACGCAAAGCCGCGTCAGCCCCGCCGCCTTGGCGGGACCGCATGAGCCCTCGGTGCCGATCCACAGGCGCGGCAAAACGCGATGCGCGATTTGCGCCTCGACCAGGAAACGCTCATCCATGATTTCAGATCTCGTAGTGCAGGCTCGCCTCGTTGCGGCCGGGCCCGAGGCGCATCAGCTCCTGCTGTTTCTCTTCGTCGATCTCCTCGGGGAACCGGGCCAGGCCCTGCCGGCGCAGCCAGCCGAGAGCCATCGACACCGAGTCCGCGATGTCGCGGCTCTGTCCCTTCGGGAATGCGGCCACGTCGTCGATGACCATGGCCGCGAACATGAACGGGTAGCCGTTGCTGTATGGCGCATAGACAAGGCCGCCGGAGAACAGCGGCACCACCGAGTGCATCCGCGCCACCTTGTCGCCCTGCGGATCGATGCCGATGGTGCGCCACTCGCCGTCGCGCATCATCCGCTTCATCTCCTGGATGGTGCTGAGGCCGGACGCCTTGGACTCGATCAGGCACACGTCGGCCTCGCGGCCTTTGGTGCGGCAGGTGTCCATGATCCGGTTCACCAGCTCATGGAGCGCGTAATGCTCTTTCCAGGCGCCGAGCAGCATCACCCGCGAGTTGCCGGCGCGATCGGTCCAGATCCCCCACTTGGTGCAGGCGCACCAGTCGTTTTCTTCTTTCTCGGTATAGGCGGTGTCGACCGAGACCAGGATGAAGCTGAAGGGCGGATAGCGCCACGGCCGGTAATTGTCCGACGCCGGCTCATAGTCGTCATCGCCCGGCCGGCCGACCGGCGGGGTTCCGCTGCCTTCGTAAGCCTCGTATCCGACGCAGGGGAACGGCTGCCACCAATCCTCGCGGACGATGCCGCCGCCCTTGGGGCTCGGCGATTGCTCGAGGCGCCCGGATGCCATGTAGGGCCCCAGGCTGCGCTCGATCTTGGCGACCGCACGGGCGTCCCAGCGCTTTTCCCACAGCAGCTCGCCGTCATCCTGCCGCGGATCTTCCCAGCCCAGGCTGGTGATGCAGTGCCGCATCGGATCGTGGTGCATCGGCACCATCAGGTGGCACCAGCCAGACGCGTCCTCGCCGGCGAGGATGAAGCCTGAGACATCGAGCGCGTGCAGCCGCTGCATGATCACGACGATCGCTGTCTGGTTTGAATCGTTGAGACGGGTGCTGGACAGCTCTTTCCACCAGGTGATCGCGCGCTCGCGATCGGCGTCCGACTCAACCTCCTCGGTGTTGTGCGGGTCGTCGACGATGATGACGTCGCCCCCAAGGCCGATCAGCGAGGCGCCGACCGACGAGGTCATGCGCGAGCCGCCGGCCGTGTTGTCGAACTGCGATTTGGTGTTCTGATCGTCCGACAGTGTGATTCGGTCGCCCCAGTGTTTCTGGAACCATGGCGAATGGATCAGGCGCCGCATCTTGTTCGAGTTGGTCAGCGACAGGTCGAAGCCGTAGGAACCGGTCAGGAGACGCACCTGCGGTCCGGAGACGTGACTGACCCGCTGCTGAATCCAGTTCCAGGCCGGCCAGCAGATCGACGCGATGTTGGTCTTGCCGGCGCGCGGCGGGTAATTGGCGAGCAGGAACCGGATCTCGCCGCGGGCCACCGCCTCCAGATGCTGGCACAGAGCCTCCAGGACCCAGTGGCGCTGGAATGGAGAGGGGTCGATCGACGGCCACGCCGCCTCGACGAAATCAATTAGGCTTGCCTCGTACCTCTTCGCGTCCGCCCGCCGCTTCTGCTCCCCCATCAGCTCGAGCAGATCCGCCCTCTCCGCCGGGTCCAACGAGGAGAGCAGTTGCTTGTACGATGCGTTCTGCGAGCCGGCGTTCAAGCTCATCGTCAGAAACCTGCCGAATGTTCGTGATGGTCATCTCGCTGGGCTGCACCGCCTTGCCGTCGAGCCGGTTGCCGATCTCGGCGATGGCGTTCATATCGCCGGCGCACGCCATCTTGACGACGCGGTCGGCGATGCGATGAAGCGCCTGCGGATTGCCCTTGCCGGCCATGCGCCGCTTCAGCGCCATCATCAGCGCCGTGCGCCACGGCTGCATTGACACCTGGCGCGAGCCCTGCTCCAGCTGCCCGCTCAAAAGATCCGGCGGCTCGACGTCGGTGGGCTCGAAGACCTGGGTCCCGTCGATCGCCTGCTGCAGCGCCGGCAGCGTCTCTTCGATCAGCGGTGGCTCGCCGCTCAGCTCGCGCATCATGGCTTTGCGCTCGCGATGGCGCTGCGCCAGGACTTTTCGTGACGCCTGTGGCATGAGATGTCCTCAGAACGTGCCAGACATCATCCCGTTGGGATTGAGATTGCCGGCGGGCGATGGCCCGCTGCAGTTCTTCGCTTCCCAGGTGACGCCGGTGCCAGGCTTTCCGTCGAAGCCGCCGCCGCACTCGACCATGTACACGTGAGCGGTGTTCTGGCCGTCGATGCTCATGAGCCGCGACTTGCCGGTGGCGGCCATGGCACCGTCGGCAGCCTGGCCGCAGCCGTCGAGATAAGCCGACGTCATGTACCAGCCCTTGAGCAGATACGTGGCACCGCCGCCCTGGTTGTAGCCGGTGCAGTCGCGGAGCTTCACGCCAACGCCGGCCAGGATATGCGCGCCGTTCGGATCGCCGGGCTGGAGGCCCATGCAGTTGTTCTCGAAGCCGACGTTGTGGAGAGACGCGGCACCGGTGCCGTTGTTGTAGAAGAACCCAAAGCCTTTGTTGTTGCGGGCATAGCCGCCGTACACGCGCACGTCGGTCGGGCCGCCGTATTGTCCATCGAAGTTCACGCACGCCATGCCGATGGCGCCGTTCTGGTTAAAGAAGCAGTTCATGAAGTTGACGGTCGAGATGATGCCGTTGTGGGACTGCGCCAGCGTGCATCCGTTCTGATGGCAGTCGAACAGATTGCAATTCGACATCGTGAATTCGAAGACGTCGCCCTCGTAGAGGATGCCGTTCTTGCCGGCGTTCTGAACGACGACGCTGTCGACCAGGAAGTTGGCGAAGTAGACGGTCGGGCTCAGCGCCGAGATATGCAGCCCGTTCCCCTCGGCGCCGTTGCAAGCGAAGGTGATATTGGTGAGGCGGAACCCGGAGATGACGTGCCATGACGTCAGGGACATGACGTCGGCGCCGTTGGTGATGAACGAGCGGAGCGTGGCGCCCTGCCCCAGCAATCCCCACAGCGAGTTGTTGTGCTGCTGGGAGACCCAGACGATCGGGTTACGGATGGCGTAGGTATGACCAGGCACCAGGACGCAGGAGCCGTTCTGGGCGCTCCAGGCGAGTGCCTTGCTGAAAGCAGCGCTGTCGTCGGTATTGCCGTCGCCGACCGCGCCGAAATCGCCGACCGTCATCGTTGGAGCGAGCGTCATGGTTCTTGCCTCCATTTATCCGTTGAGCCGCAGGAAGACTGGACCCGGCCGGGCTCCAGAGGAGGAAAACCCGGCCGGGCGACGGACGCAGCGACGTTGGCTGTCGGGGGCGCCGCTACTTCCGCCAATCGAGAAATTTTAGGGGGACCTGGCCGCCGGCCAGGTCAGGCGTTCGGTCTTGTCACACCGAGATGATTCGTCCGCGTCTCTTCGTCCGTGCCGTGCTCGAACACGATGTAGGGGTCATTCCCCGGCCCATGGTGCGGCGCGTAGGGACGCTCGCCGTTGATCTGGAAGAATTGGCAGGCCTCGTGGCGCTCGACCAGGATGATCTGCTCCAGGAGCCAGCGTCGCCACGAGCGCTCATCGTAAGCGGCCGGCGGGACCGGCATGTAGTGGTGGACCCGCATCTGACGCTCGGGGTGATAGGTGTCGACGCAGCTGATCAGGATGTTGAGCGTCAATCCAGCGGAGCCCTGCCCGCGGTCTACATGCTCCAGCGTGAAGCGCCAGCCAGGCCGGTACTTCAGGCCGTCGACCAGGCGCTTCAAGGCTTCTGGGTATGGCGCACGCTGCTCGAGGTCAGCCAATGGCCAGCCAGATCCCGATCGCCACGGCGTCGATGGCGGTCATGAACAGGGCCGGGAAAATCAGGATGCTCCCCGTGGCGCGCGAATCAGGATTGTCGGCGCCGAACCATTCGAGCGCGAACAGTCCCCAGGCGAGGACCATAATGATCGATAAAACGATGACGACATATTTCATGCGTCACTTCCCCGGCGGCGGCGTCTTGCTCCAATGCCGCTTCAGGTACTTCCAGCCCATGAAGCCGCCATAGACGGCCAGGCCGAGCACCGCCAGGCCAACGACAATATCCAGCGCGCTCATGAGCGGTTCCTTTCGGATAGACGAATAGCCCTCGCCGCAGCGGCGTCCGCCTTGGGGCGGTGCCACTTGTTGGAGATCAACAGCCGCGAGTAGATCCTGAAGCCGTGCACGTCAGAATCGATCTCCGGCACAATGCGCCAGTAGAGCGTGCCACGCTTCCCAGCTGCGTAGCGCAAGCCCAGCCATCGCACGATGCCGCGATCGTCCTGCTGACCGTGCGAGGTGACGGCCACATACAGCTCGCCAGTTGGTGCAACGGCCGATCGGCCAGGCGCCCCCGCCTTGAACCTGGCCTCGAGCCCGGCAATCGCCTGGCGCAGATCGTGACCGGTGATGACCATCCAGATCCTCCCTCGCATGGGTGCAGTAGAAGTAGAAGAGGTGTGGAACAATGACAGAACGACGGCTTAAGTCCTTAGCGCATCAGCGATCTGCCGTTTTCCGGTCTCGATCGCCCGCAGAACTCGCTTTGGCGGCCTCCGCGGCCCTCGCATCAGGTGATCGGCGCTCTCGATCAGCACCAGATTGCGCGGATCATTGTTGCCGTGATCACCGTCGAGGTGATGCACATCGAAGCCATCAGCCAGCTGCTCGCGTAGCCAGGCTTCGGACCTCTCAAGATGCGCGGACAACCACGCCAGGTGATGTAGCTCCATGCGGGGTAATGTTCTTTCGTGCGCTCGCTGACCCGTAGAAAGAAAATTGCCGATGGCGGAGTGCCAAGAGGACCCGTGATCCTGTGAGCTACGGTAAGCGGTTGCCGGGTAAGTGTGAAAAAGGGGACCTAGAAAAATGGGGGTGGGGAGTCCCAGAGGAGCTGGGGGACGGAGGCTCGATGATCTCCGTGCCTTGTTAAGAGACGTTAAGACGCTTGTAAGCCCCTACTCCCCCTCCCCTCGGGACCATCCCGGGGACCCGCCAGACCGTGCGAATCAGTCGCATTCGCGACCACCGAGCGGCCGGCTGGGCCACTGGCGCGCTAGTGCGTCCTGGGGCAGGACGGATGAGCTAAGCCTTATCAATGGCTTAGCTTGCTTTCCGTGTCACTTCCCGGGCACCGCGCCTATTGCGGCGTCGCATCACTGGCTTAGGTATACCGCTCCGTCAGCCGGCCGTAGGGCAGGCTACCGTGAACTGGACAAACAGGCTGGCCTGTTTATTAGCGCTTTCTAATATCAGCCGGGCATAGCCGGGGCGCCCGGGCAACCCTCCGCCCGCACTCCGCCCGCGCCGCTCACCATTCCCTTGTCGAGGCCCGCCACCCTCAGCCACGGCCGCAGGTGCCGCCGATCCACGTGCCCGACCTGGACGCACCGCGCCCGGTTTACCGCTGCACATATTCCACTGTCTGCTACTTGCCAGTACGCTACACCGTAGCCACATAACCAGCGGGCAATCCCGCCGCTGTCAGAGGAGAGCACCGCCTATGAAATCCCAGGACATGGCCGCAGACGTTGCGGCACTGCTCAGGGCGCGCAACCCGCTGCTGTGGGTTGTGACCCGTGAGGAGGCGCGCGTTGAGCGCTACTTGATCGAGGCCGCCGCCGCCGCTGGCTACGTTCCCCGGACGTGGGACGTGGCGCAGGGTGTGGCCGACCTCGCCGGCAAGCCGCAGACCAACCTCGGCTCACCTGACCCTGGCGACACGCTGGAGACCATCCGCGCCTACGCCGAGCGCGAGAGCGGCCCCGAGCGTGGGGTGTGGATCATGCGCGACCTTCCGCCCTGGCTGGAGAGCACGCCCGGGGCGCCGATCCGCCGCAAGCTCCGCAACTTGGCCCGCTCGCTTCCCGGCACGCCGCGCGAGCGCGCCCAGGCGGTGGTTGTGATCACGCCGTCCGGCGACGTGCCGGCCGAGCTGGCGAACCATGCCACGGTGATTGACTGGCCGTTGCCCGACCGCGAGGAAATCGCCGCCATCCTTGACGCGGCGATTGCGTCGCTCCCGGAAGACCTCCGGATCACCGCCGCCCCCAACGGGCAGCGCGACATGGCGATTGACGCCGCCGTGGGCCTGTCTGGCGAGGAGGCCGCGTCCTGCTACGCGCGGTCGCTGGTCAAACTGCGCCGGATCGATTCCGCCACCGTGGCGGCCGAGAAGCGGCGCGTCATCGCCCGTGAGCGCGTGCTGGAGTGGTTCGACCCGCTCCCGGGCGGCCTGGACGCGGTTGGCGGGCTGGACGTGCTCAAGGGCTGGCTCGTCTCCCGTCGCGGCGCCTACACGGCAGCGGCGCGCGAGTACGGCCTGCCGGCACCCAAGGGTGTGCTGCTGGGAGGCATCTCGGGGTGCGGGAAGTCCCTCACCGCCAAGGCGATTGCCACCGCCTGGGGGGTGCCGTTGCTCCGCGTCGACCTGGGCGCCCTCAAGTCCAAGTTCGTCGGCGAGTCCGAATCCAACCTGCGCCGGGCCTTTGACGTGATCAGCGCGATTGGCCGGTGCGTGGTGTGGTTCGACGAGATCGAGAAGGCGCTCGCCGGGGCAACGCAAGGTGCTGCTGACGGTGGCGTATCGTCCGACGCGTTGGGCGCGATCCTGTCATGGATGCAGGAGCGCCAGGGGCAGGCTTTCGTCATCGCGACCGCGAACGACGTCGAGTCACTGCCGGCCGAGTTGCTGCGCAAGGGCCGGTTTGACGAGGTGTTCTGGGTTGACCTGCCAACCGCCAGCGAGCGTGCCGCCATCCTGGGCGCCGCCCTCAAGGCGCACGGCCGTGGCAATCTCAAGATCGACGCCGCCGCCGTGGCCCGCAAGACCGCGACATTCACCGGGTCGGAAATCGCGTCGCTTGTGCCTGACGCGCTTTACACGGGCTTTGCCGATGGCGCCCGCGAGATCACGACCGAAGACCTGACGATCGCGGCCGGCAAGGTTGTTCCCCTGGCGAAGACGGCCGCCGAGAAGATCGCCCGCTTGCGCCAATGGGCCGAGGGGCGGGCGCGGCCAGCCAGCCTCGCCGACACGGAGACCGCCCCCGCCGCCGCCCAGGCCCGCACGCTCGACCTGTAGCCCCGCAACCAGCGGCCAGCGCGCCGCTCCCTAACCAGCCCGCTCCCGGCGAAAACCCGGGGCGGGCTTTCGGAGTCGAGGGTGCCGCAATCAAGCACTGCCCAACCGAGGACAAGACCATGCTTCGAACCACAACCCTGCGCCCGGGCTTTCTGGTGTCCCTGAAAACCAGCCTGACCGGCAATGTCAGCTATTCCACCGCGACCATCGAGAGCGACCACGAGACGGCGGCCGGCGAGCTCAAGGCGCGCTGGGAGACCGAGCGAACCGTGTCCGATCCGGCCGAGCACGAAGCCGGCATCAAGGCGCTGGCCGCGTCGCCGCCGATGACGCCGAGGCCGTGCGCGCCATCAACGCCGAGGTGCGCGGCTTGCTCGACGAAATGACCATTGGCCTTCGCCGGCTCGACGTCGACGCCGTGCGCGACGCCGCCCAGCGCGCCCGCAGCATGGGGCAAATGCTCACCCCCAACGCCGCCGAGCGCGTTCAGGTGGCCATCGATGCAGCGCGCAGCACCGCGCGGCGCATGGTGCGGGCCGGCGAACAGGCCGCCCGCGAGATCGACGCCGCAACCCTGGCGTCGATCGCCAGCGCCCGCACCGCGTTCCTGGACCTTGACGAGGCGCCGGCAATCGGCACCGTGACCGCGACCACCGCGCGCGCCCTGGACCTTGATCCGGCCGAGACCGCACCCGCCGGCACCGTCAGCACCGCCGCGCCGCGCCCGCAATTCGCACTAGAGCTTTAACCGCCGAGCCACCCCAGAGGAGCACCCGTCATGCCGTGCGATACCAAGCTTAAGCCCAACCAGACCATTCAGCAGCGCGCCACCGAGGTTCGGAAAGTGGTTGGCGCCTTGGAGGCGGCGCTTACCGCCGGCCGCGTCAAGGTGACGATCGGCCCGCAGGGGGCGGTGGCCTTCGCCGGCATCGCCGCGACCGAGCGCGACGGGGTGACCGATGCGTGCATGTATCGCCGGCTGATGGCCACAGGGAGCGCCTTGGCCAAGGTGGCGATCCAGCGCGCCGAGGCCCTGGCCGGCCGCCCCGTCAACCGTCAGGCCGTGGCGCACGGCGCGCACAGTCACGACGGCGGCCGCACATGGCACGACCATAAGGGATAACCGCCCTCTCCTCGGCAGCCCCGCGTCCGGCCTGAGAACCGGAGCGGGGCTTGAGGAGTCAGAAGCGCCCGCATTCCGCGCCAGCGCGTCACAGAGGAGCGAGAGACATGCACAACGTCAAAGCCACCGTCCAGGGGACCAAGCTTATTCTTGAGATCGACGTGAGCCCGGAGCGTCTGAAGTCCGCCGCCGTCAGCAGCTCCGGCAAGTCCCGGCTGGTCGCGTCGACATCAGGCTTTACCGGTGTCGACGGCAGCCCGGTCAAGTTCGGCCTGAACGTCACCGCGTCGCTCTAGCGAGATCGAAAAACGACGAATAGGAGGCTAACCGTAGATCAGGGCCGGCGGGGCGTTTCCCCATGATCCGCCGGCCCGCGTGTACGGAGAGCAACCCAGGAGGCAAGCATGACCATCCCCACAAGCACACCGGTCCGGGCATTCGCGGACCGGCTCCACAATCTTGAGCGGTGCGCCGAGGAGGCGCCGGAGCGGACCTACCTCCGCGCCAATGCGGCGGTGAACGCCATCAACACGGCCGCCGAAGCGGTGCGGGACGCGTTCAAGACCTACGGCTTCGCGGCGCTGGGCGATGACCGCGCCCGCGTTGTCGACGCCGTGTTGTACTGGTTTCTGCTAACCGGCAACCCGGACGAACCCGGGCTCATCACGGGCGAGGGATTCGGCGAAGCGATGGACGGACCCGAGGCCGCGCGCGTGTTGGCCCAGGCGACAAGCTACCGCGATGCGTTGGACAAATGCGCCATGACGCAAGCCGAGTACGACGCGGCGGAGAACAGCAACCGCTAAAAGTTCACCGTCAGACCGGGCCGGCCGATCGGAGGCGCGCCGGCCCCAGTGTGACGACGAACCCAGAGGAGGACAGACCATGCTGAACGAATCGGAACAGCTTTCCCTGCAGCGGCTCATCGACGCCTACGGCGTTGGCGAAATGCTTGAAGCCCTTGGCCGCATCTGCCGCGACAAGGCGGAAAACCTGCGCACGAATTCCCGTGGCGATTTGCGAGAGGGGCGTATGTCCGTGGCTTGGGACGTCACCGCCGAGCGCATTGACAAAGTCGCACGGCGCACCCGGATTTAACCGCGTCAACCTCAGACGAGGCCGGAGACCTGGGAGAACGCCGGCCGAAATGTGAGGATGACCAACCCAACCAGAGGAGACAGGACCATGCCAGCGTTCTACATCATCGAAGAGGCGGCCGGACGTGTCGCATTCATCCGCCGCGTTGAGGCCGAGACGGCCGAGGATGCCAAACGCATCGACGCCGAAGAGGGCGCCACGAGCGTAGGCCATACGATCATTCACGCCGAAGACGTGTTGAGCGTTCGTGCCGTGCCCGTCGGCTCCGATGATCCGGCGACCGATCCGGCCGCGATCTACCTCGATCCGCCGCCAGTCACACACCACACCGGGCCGAAAATACGCAAGGTGTGCGACGAGTGCGGATCGGATGACGTGCGCTGCGACGCCTTCGCCGCCTGGGACGTCGAGGCGCAGGAATGGGTTCTAGGCTCGACCTACGACGCCGAGCATTGCGAGCATTGCCAGGGCGAGGCGAGATTGGTCGACGAAGCGATTGACCCCGACGCGCCCGAGTTGCCCGAGATCGAGCCGCCGGAGCCGCACGCATACAAGAGCGTCGGCGATCTGGAGGGGCTGATCCCCGACAACGTCAACGTGACCACGCGCGAGTATGAGCCGGGCTGGAACTGGCAGGATTTGACCGGCGATCACGGCAAGGCCGGCCCGTTCCGCAACAAGCGCTCGGCCCTGGCCGACTACCTGACCAAGCACCCGACGCCATGACGTACACGCCCCGCCATGCCTTCGGCCTGTTCGCCGCGACGTGCGTGCTGGTCGCGGGCATGGCGGCGGCCGGCGAATATCTGCGCGGCAAGCTGTACGCGATCGACGGCGATACGTTCGTGATCCGCGCCACCGGCGAGCATATCCGCGTCGCCGGTGTCGACGCGCCCGAGCTGCACCCGTGCCATTGCGCCGCCGAGTGCAGCCTCGCCGCCCGCGCCCGCGCGCTGGCGCAAACCCTCCTCGATCAAGGCCCGGTCACCATCTCGCGCATCGAGCCCGACCGCTACGGCCGCACCGTCGCCGCCGTCGACGTCGCCGGCCGCGACCTGGGCGGGCGGCTGATCGCCGCCGGGCTGGCCCGCCCCTATCGCTATCCCGAGCGCCGCCGCCCCTGGTGTTGAAGACCCGGGGTGCCGCCCCTTGAATAACACTTGCTCATTCACTACATAAGACAGTGACACAGCAAAAGGGCCGGACATGTTCGCGATCGTTTTCGCCCTGTTGCGGGTGCTGGGGCACCCGGGGCGCCGCTCATGACAAGGCACGCGCAAGCCGGCCTGTTCGATCTGCCGCTGTTCCTCGCGGCACCGCCGGCCCCGGCTCCGGTGGCGAGTCCCCAGCCGATCGCGCCGACGCTCTACAGCGAGGACCCCGCAGCGTGGTCTTACATCCCGCCGTTCCTGCGCCATGGCTCCAGCGAGCGCGCCGCCGCCATCGCCAGCGGTCGCGCGATCCGCGAGGCCAAGGCGCAAGCCGCCGCACCCGTAGCCCCGCCGGCCGATCCGCGCGCCACGCTCAAGACCAACGCCGACGCGGTGCAGGCCGCCATCGACGGAGGCGCCACCGATCACGCGGCGCTGCGCACGGCCACCGGCCTCTGCGAGAGCGACCTCGCCGCCGCCATCGCCAAGCTGCGCGAGCGCAAGCGCCTCGCCGGTCTGCGCCAGAAGACGAAACCGGAGTCGAAACGATGATCTACGAGTGGCGCGAATTCGAGCGGTTCCCCGGCGACAAATGGTCCGGGCTTCTGCCGGTCGACGAGCCGAACAACTTCGCGCTGTCGCGGATTGCGTCCGTCTATCAGCGGGGCGACGAGATGTATTGCGCCAGCTACGCCTTTCACGCCAGCACCGGGAACAAGCCGGCTTCATGGTCGCTGCACAAGACCCGGCTCGGCGCCAAGCGCTGGATTGAGCGCCAGCTCGCCCAATTCTGGGAACCGCCAACCATCAAGGAGCCCGTGACGTCATGAGAAGCGCAACCGCGTTCAAGACCGCCGCCGGCTATATGGCCGCCTACAAGGACGAAGACGGCCAGACCTTCGTGATTAACCGGCCGCTCGTCGAGTGCGCCTTAGGACTCCGCAAGCCGCTCTATCCCACCCGCGCCGAGGCCGAAGCCGACGCGCGCGATTACCTGAAGGAGATCGCGTAAATGACCGACCCGCGCCAGATTGGGGGACGGCATGACCAAGCCGCAACCGCGTCTCGCCATCGGCGATCAGGTGATCTCGCACCGGGGCGAGTGGGACGAAGGCGACCAGCCGCTGCGGCGCCGCGAGACCGGACCGAACGCGACCGGAATCGTCGGCCGCATCGACGGCCCGCACGGCGCTCAGGGCTACATCTACTCCGTGACGTTCGATCCGAGCGGCGTTTGGGTGTTCCTCGACGATCGCGATTTCGACGCCGATCCGACCGCCTACACCCTGCTGCCGGCGCGCTGACTCGGAAATGCGGAAACCCGTGTCAAGCAAAATTTATCCGTCAATGATTCCGGAGCCGATCGCCGTGCAAGTCATTGACTCCGAGTCCGGTGCGAAAAGTCGATTTGCTATACTCACCCTCACGACGCGCGAAACCGCGTCGTTGTGTTCTTTCTCATCGTGAGGATCAAACCATGAAGCGAAGCGCAAAACCTGCGCCCGCGCGCAAGCGGGGCATCGTTCAAGGTGTCGACTGGCTGCCGGTGTTACTGAACGGCCAGCAGATCGGCATTGTCCGTTTCAACAACAAGGCGTGGGGCGACCGCTGGGACGAGGTGTCGCGCATCCTGGCCGACTATGCCGACGCACAGCACGGCGGTGAGTTCAACGACGGCCGCAACATGATCGCGCGGCGCAGTGCGGCCATCGACCGGTTCCTGGAGGTTCGCGGCCTGGAGCCGGACGAGTGGACCTTGAACGACAACAACGCGAAGCTGGACGCGGCCGGGTTCCACCTCACCATGCCGACAATCCAGGACAAAAAGAACCTCGACGACGCCTGCAAACTGGTCGGGTTGTGATCACCCGGGCGCGCTCCTCACGGGGCGCGCCCTTTCTTTTGGAGACAGCGGATGCCGGCAAAGCGCAAACCCGAGCCGTACTGGGTCGTGAGCTATTGGCTGCGCGGCAAGTTCACAAGAGCACGCGCCAGCTCGCCGACAAGATCACGGCCGAGCCGATCGGCAAATGGTTCGACACTTTCGACTTGCGCACCCGCGCCGTCGTGCTGCCCGCCGGCACGATGAGCGCCGTCTTGCAGGCGCAGGGAGTCGAGCTGATCGTGGCGCCGGCCAAGAAGAAGCGCCCGCGAAAGACCCGCCGCAAATGAGCGCCACCAGGATCTCAAACGCGGGGGGCTTCACCGTCACGGAGCGCTGGAGCTGGACGCCGGCGCGCCGCCGCGAGCACATCGCCGACATCGCGGCGCAGCGCAGCCCGATGACCGGGGTGCGCCTGTTCGGCGACAAGCCGATCGTGCGCGGCCGCAACGCCCGCCAGTACGGCTATCCCGAGCTGCCCGAGCCGGAGGATTGCACCCTGATGCGCCTGGCGCTGGCCTTGTTGGAGCAGCGCGGCATCGACACGCGCCAAGTCTCGCACGTGGCGATCCACTCCATGAGCCGGGTCGACGTCCACTGGCGCGACGGCCACATGGATACGGTCACGCTTCCGGGAGAAACCGCATTTCGGTCGCGCTGAATATCCGGGTCTCTCTCTCGTCGCGGCCGGACAGCCGCTCGGCGCCCGGGAACGTCGCTTCGCGCTCGCCGAACGTCGCCACCATCGGACCCTCGCCGTACTGGGCGCGCCGCCGATCGACCGCGGCGGCAAGATCGCTAAACCAGCGCCACACCTCCGCGTCGCTCAACGGATTGTGCGGATGCGGAATCACCGACAGCGACACGCCGTCCGGCACCGGCTTGATCGGCATGGCGACGCCGGCGCGTAGGATCGCCGGCGCCGCCAGCAACGCCGCGCCGCCACCCACCAGAAAGCGCCGGCGCGTCGTAAGGATCACGGCCATGACTTGCCTCGTAAGTTTTTGTTCGGCTCGCGCGGTGACGGCCGATTCCGTCTTCGCATGAGATGAAAGCCCCGCCGCCTCTGCGCCGGCTCTTTTGGCGTGGCCGCTTCTACAGGAGATTCCCGCTTCCACCGCAGCCAGGGCGATAACGGCCGTAACGCACTCGCCCGCCAACGCGGAATGCCGATAGAGCGGTCAGCCACCGGATAACGGCCGTCGCGCACGCCTGCGAGAAAATCAGAAAGGCCGCATTGCAGAAGATCGGCCGCTGTGTCTGCGTCGAGCCATTCGGGCCACTGGGTCACATCGAGCAAATCACGATAGCGCGCGATGTTGTGGAGCGGACACTCCTGACAGATCGCCTGCGCCTCGGCCTTTGCCGCGGCGCTCCGCGACGGGTAATGGCTAATATCAATCCTGGCCACATGCTGAAACCAGTACGACCGCAGTCGGTGCTGATTTTGCCGGACCACCCAGTTGACCGAGAGGCCGACATACAAAAGCCGGCCCGCTGCGTCATAGCAGCGGTAGACTTGCGCAACGCTCGTATAGACCTCCGCACGGATGACCGCGTAGTGCGGTAACCGGTTGATCTCTCCCGTGCTCAAAGGCTCTTCGTGGTTCTTTTTGATGAACACGCGAGTCGCGAACACCCGCTTGCGAAGCGGCGTCGCCGGACACGCTCATCGCTCATCCGGCCCGGACGGTCAAGTGAATCACGTGCTCTATCCGGAGGAGGCCCCAGCAGCCGTTCGGGCTGTCCACCGCTTCGGGCGCCGGGAGGTCATCGGCGTGCGCGCGGGAGACGTTGGCCGTGCCGGGGTTTGCTCCGGGCCGCCGCGACTGGGCCCTACGCACTTCGGCGACGGGACGGCCGACTAGCGCCGCGATCTCTTCCCGTGCCATACCCGTTATCCGATGGGCACCCCGTGTCACCGGGCGGCCCTCCGGCTTTCCTCAACAGGACGCTGAGCACTCAGCGCGAGCCTGAGGATGTTCCGGGCCGCGTTCACGTCGCGGTCGTGGCGGATGCCACAGTCGGAACAGTCCCAGGTTCTCATTCCAAGCCCTGCGATACCTTTCGGCCGCTCCGGCGGGAGGCTCCCGCACGAAGAACAGGTCTGGGTCGTGAATCTCTCGTCCACTTCGACATAGACAGCCCCGTGCCTGCTGGCCTTGTAGCGGAGCTGATTTCGGAAAGTGGACCATCCGGCGTCGAGCACGGATTTTGCCATCCGCGTCTTCGCCAGCTTGACGGAATCGACGTCGCCGACCGCGATCAGCGCGTTCTCGCGGACCAGCCTGGTCGAAAGCTTGTGCAGGAAATCCTTGCGGCAGTTCTTGATCTTGGCGTGCAGACGCCGCGTCCGCTGCCGGTTCCCGGCGCGTTGCGCCACCGCCAGCTTGCGTTCGTGGGCCCGATAGATGCGCGGCGCCTCGATGACGGCGCCGTCGCTGGCGGTGGCGAGCCGCCTGAGGCCGAGATCGAGGCCGATCTCGCCATCGCCGCCTCCCCTGTCCTCGGCAATCTCGACGTGGAAGGATACCCACCACCGCCCCAGCGAGTCCTCGACGAAGACGCCGCCCTTGGCGGTTTCCGGAAGTGGCCGGCGCTTGTTGCCGAACCAGCGGTAGCGCTTGCCCAGATACCGGATGGAATTGCCGTCGCGTTGATAGCTCGCCGGCCGGAACGGCACCCAGCCAAGCGCGCGACGCGGACCGCCCGAGGCCCGGAACCGCACCGATCCCCTTGCCCGATCTCGCGATTGGGCGAACTGCCGGCAGACCTCACCGATGGTATGCGCGTGAAGACCGAGATCCTTTGAGGTCCCCGCCGTGAGCTTCTGCAAATCGAAATGCGATGGCCATTTCCGCTTCGGCGCCCCGGCCCGGTGGCGGCTTTCGATGTCGCGCTGAACGGCGTTGCAATAGTTCCACACCTGGTTGGCGGCCCCCGCATGACGGCGCAGTGTCTTTCGGGCCGAGCGGTCCTTGAGGCGATATTTATAGGTCAGAATCATGGCCGCTCACGGGTTACTCTATGAGTAACCAGACGGTCAAATGAATTAGCCGAGCGCCTGGCGCGCCTCGGCAATCGCCGCATTCAGCCGGATCATCTTTTCATCTTCCCCGCCGGCATCCGTGTGCGCCACGCGCGACTTGTCGCGGTATCGCCGTTCCGCGATCACCAGCAGGTCCGCCGGGTCCAATCCGTCCGGCAGCGGTCCCAGCTCGTGGCGCCAGTCGACCGGCACCGGCCGCGCCCCCTGCGGCGGCGGCAGCGCCGTGAAGCCGCCAAAGGCGCGCTCCATCATGTGGGCGCCGCCGTGGCGCTCCAGGCCGCGCAGGTGCTCGATCGCGTGGCCGATCGAGCGCAGGTTGTCATGGACGTTCCAGAACACGTCGCGGGCCATCACCACCGCCCGCGTGTCGAGGGTGAAATACAGCGCCACCCCGGGATCGTCCATCCGCCGCCGCGCCGCATCGGCGTAAGGCTGGCCGTCGACGCGCAGCGGCAGGTTGCTGGAGATCACCGCCGACATGGCGCCCAGCAGCTGCAGCTCATTCAGCAGCTGCCGCCGCGCGCGGTCGAACGTCGTGGTGAACGGGCTGGTGTTGCGCCGGTGCGCGGCGGGCGTGCGCGGCCAGCCCTCCGGCCACAGCAGCGGATAGGCTTGCGTCATCGGTCTTGCCTCTCTCTGTTCTTTAGCTGTTCACGGCCGTGATCATGGCGATGGCGATGTTCATGTGTCGCGAACCACCGCCTGGAAGAACACGAACTCGGGTATGGCGAGCGCCGACGCGCTGATCGGCGCCGGCCGCGGCATCACCTTGAGGTCGCCGTAAACCGTCCACCCGTCGCCGAGGTGGCGGTTGACCAGCTCTGTCAGCTCGCCGACCGAAAATCCCTGGAGAATCTTGTAGCCGCCCATGGATATTCTGCCCTCTCACTGGCGCGCTGGGTCGGACGGTTTGAAACCGGCCGACCGGCGCTGCATTGAACGGGTTCTCTGGAACGACGCCCGGGAGCGGCGCTTGCGCGTCTCGGGGGTCAGCTCGGCCAGCACCACCTGCTCATCCGGCACCTTGACCTCGCGCACGCCGCCCAGGAATTCCAGCAGCACGCCGACGCGCTGGCGGTCGCTGCCGAGATACAGCCCGACGAAGCCCTGGAACGTGCCGCCGACGATGCGCAGGTACTCGCCGCGGCGGTAGCGGATCGGCTTGGTCTCGTCGACGACGTCGAGATAGCCGGCGGAGTCGCGGCGATGGCGCAGCTCGGCGATGAACTCGTCGGGCACCTGGAGCGGGATCTCGTCGCCCTCGGGGTCGCTGGCCACCGACGCCAGCACCGTCACCACGCCCTGCATGCGGTTGATCGGCTTCCATGTCGCCGCCGCGTCGATGTCGAAGCGCACGAAGATGTAGCCCGGGAACAGCGGCGCCGGCACCCGCTCCTTGCGGCGCTGGCGAATCTGTTCGCGCAGGTATTCCGGCGCGAACACGTCGAAGCCATCGCCGTGCAGGCCGGCCGCCACCGCGCGCTCGGCGCGCGGCCGCACCTGGACCACGTACCACGCCAGGGCCGGCCCCACATCCTCCGTCACTTCAGGGCCTCGTCGAAGATGTCGACCGCAAGGGCGCGCAGCTCTTCCGCCTGCGCCGTCCCCACCCGCAACGGCACTTCCGCGATATAATCCCGGATCACGGCGAGGGCGCCCCGGGCCTGCTCGCGTGCGAACGCCTTGCCGTTCTCGGGCAGCGCGTCGAACGGCAGCATGATTTTCGGCCCCGCCCAATGCGGCGACGTGTTGAACACGTCGACCAGCCGCCGCGCCACCCGCTCCGCGAGCTTGCTCATTTCAAGGCCTCGTCGATCATGGCCTGCCAGGCGACCCGCGCCGCCGCGTGCTCGCCCCAGTCCGGCTCGCCGGCCGCGAACACGTGGCAGGCCTCGGCCGCCTTCATCATCTCGACCGTCGGCTCGCGCAGCTCGGCCAGCGCCGCGCGCAGCGCCTCGCGGAACACCTGGACCGGGCACTCGCCCACGATGGTGTCGAACAGCCGGGCGTCGCGCAGCACCTTGACATGGGCCAGGCGCGCCCGCTCGATGATGTCGCTCATGTTTTCGCCCTCACCAACCGGTAACGGGCGTTTCCCCACGGGCCGGCATTCTCGACGTCGAGTCCCTGCGCCAGCAGCGTCTTGCGCACCGCCACCAGGTAGACCCTCACCGATTCCAGCTTGTCGCCGACGCTCTCGGCGATGGTCTCGGCGCTCACCGCATGCGCGGCCCCGCTGGCATCGGTCTGGCTGGCCAGGAAGCGCAGCACCCGGCGCCGCGCCGGCGGCAGATCGTCCGCCTTGATCTCGCGGCCGAACGCGATGATCGGCGCCTCGATCTCCGCCGCGGTGTCGAGGGCCACGGCGCGCAGCTCATATCCCAGATGATTGAACGCCGCAATCAGCAGCTCCAGGCTCGGATGGTGGCGCCCCCAGCCATAGATGGTCTCGCGCGAGGTGCCGACGGCGCGCGCGACCTCGCTCTTGGTGGCGCCGCCGTGGTCCGTCCCGGGCGGCCGCTTGCCCTGCGGACAGCTCGCCCTGAGCGCCGCGATCGAGCGTTCGCGTGTCGCGAGGCTGCGCCAGGTCTTCACGGCTTCTTGTGCTCCCACCAGCCGTGCCGGCGCTGCAGCTTCGGCGCGTGCGTCGCCAGCATCACCAGGCGGCGGTTGCTGATCGGCACGCCGTTGACCCGGAAGCAGCGCCGCCGCTGGCACCATTTCACGATGAAGCCGCCGGCGATCAGCACCCGGATCACCTCCTCCGGCGTCGTCTCCCGGCCGCTGAGATAGGGCAGCTGCTTCAGGTCGCGCAGCGCCCGCGCCCGGCGCGCCGCAGACATGCGCCGATGGTACTCGCGCATGTACTCGTTGTAGTGCCAGCGGCACATCTGGAAGTTTTGCCGGCGGCGCGGCGGCGCCTCCAGCCCGCAGACCCGGCACACCTGCGGCGCGTCGTCGTCGACCAGCAGGTGCTTGGGCGTGAACTGGTTGTGGTGTTTCACGTGAAAAAATGGCTTTGCCGCTCACGCCTCAGGCCTTTTCCGGGCCGGGCGATAAACCGGGCGGCCCCTGAATCGGCCCCTGGGTTTCGGCCGGGGCGAGGCTCAGCCGCTGGCGCATCCGCTCGTTGATCTCGTCGGCCCGCCGGCGCGCCGCCACCGCGGCCGCACTGTCGCCGACCCCGTCCTGCGCCAGCCGCCGCCTCAGCTCCGTCATCTGGCGCAGGAACTTCTCGCGCTCGGCCGGCGGCAGGTCGCGCACGAAGGTGATGCGCTCGCCCGGCGCCAGCGCCTTGCCGCTCTCCTCCATGATGCCCCCCTTGATCAGGGACGGGGGCGCGCTGGCGAGAACGGCAAGCCGGGCGCGCATGCGGCGCGCTGGCTCGGCGATCTCGTCGAGATACGCCGCCACCTCGCCGAAGGTGGGGAAGAACTTGAACCGCCGCGCCGCCCCGTACAGCGAGGCGCGCACGAAGCAAAAGCCCGGCTGATCGAGCCCGCCGGCGATCATCGCCAGCCGCTCCTTGTGCTCGTCTTCGGTGCCCTTGCCGCTCATGGTCAGCACCGCCAGCTCGGCCAGCCAGTGCCCGATCGTCCCCGGCTGGTCGACCGGCCCGACCGGCGGCGGCCGCAGCATGGCGTCCCAGTCCGCGAGCGCCGCCTTGGCCTGGTCGACCAGCCTGGCGCTCACCCGGTCCGGCGGCGTCCACGCGTTGTAGTATTCAACCGGGCGCCCGGGGTCGCGGTCGGTCGGGAACCGGCTCTGCATCGTTCCCTTGGTCGCGGTCTTGAGTTCGGGCGCGAGCGTCGGCGAGCACTCGGGCCATGGCCGATCCCATGGTGACTTGCTGATCAGATTGTTTCCCATTTCTGTCTCCGGAGGGGGGTCCTCGCAAAATCCGTTCGAGATAGGCCACCGCGTCGCCCTGCGGGGGCGCGCGCTGCGCGGCGTGGAAAGCGTCCAGCACCCGCGCCGCGCCGTGATCGCGAATCCACTGGCCGATCTTGCCGCGGTATTTGTCCGGGTCGCCGCCGTTGAGCCCGGCGAGCCAGCTCCGGCAGTCGCCGAACAGCATGGTTTTCAGGTCGGCCTCGTTGGGGAGCGCCCCCTGGGGCGGCGGTATCGCCGCCGCCGAAGGCGCTCTGCTCTGCTCTGTCTCTGTCTCTGTCTCTGCGCTACGCACCGGCGCTGTATCTGCGTTGGCATTGCTACGCAGCTGCTCTGCACGCTTCTTGCGGTTGCAGGACACACACAGGACTTGCAAATTGTCCTCTGTGGCGCCGCCGCCTTGGCTGACGGGCTTGATGTGGTCGAGTTCAAGACGCTCGGTGGCAGGGCAGCGGCGGCATTTGTGGCCGTCGCGCTCGAACACGGCGGCCCGCACCTCGTCGGGAACGTAGCGGCTCGGCCAGTCTTCGCGTTTGCCGAGCGCCGCCTCGTGGTTGTAGGGAACGATGAATCCGGCCGCCTCCATGGCGGCGAGGTCCACTGGCTGGTTGGCGTTGATCTTGGCGCCGATGAATTGCGGGTCCCACGGCAGCTTGTTGGCCATCCTGCTCGCCAGAACCCAAATGCTCATGAGTTGCCCCTTGGTCGCGTCGGGCAGGGCCGCGAACTCGTAGTCTTCGAGCATTTCGCCGTAGAGCTTGATCCACGGCGGCGAGCGGTCGCGGTAATGCTGGAACTTCGCGAAGTTCTTGACCGCGAAGAAGAGCGGCGCCGCGGTCATGCCAGTCTCCGCAGGCCGGCGGCGATGGCCAACCTGAACTCCTCATGCCGGGTCGTGTCTTCGGCCATGGCCATGGCCATGGCGCGATTCATGTCTTCCCAGATCCGCTGCATCACCTGCCCCCAGGCCATGTCGGCGTCGGCGGTGAAGTGGCTCGGCAGCTCGTCGAGCGTGAGCACGTGCCACTCCGCGCGGGGCGCGCTGACCGGCATCAGGCTGCCGGCGCGCACGAGCGCTGGCGCGGCCAGCAGCGCCACACCGGCGCCGAGCAATCCGCGGCGCGACAGACCGGTCATGCGAACACCGAGGCCGGCAGCTTGACGCCCCAGCCGACCAGCGTGTCGTAGACCTCGGGCAGCGAATAGCAGACCGCCGTCACGCCGCCGGCCGCGATCACCAGGCTGCGGAATCCCTTCTGCTCCGGGGTCAGGCCGTTCGGCTTGACCTTCAGCTCGATCACGCCGAGCCGTCCCCCCGAATGATCCCGGGCGGCCGGCAGCAGGAAATGCAGATCGAACACGCCGGCCCGCACCCCCATGCGCTTCAGGCGCTGGGCTTCCCGCGGGTTGCGCACGCCGCCGTTCGGCACCGCCCAGAAATAGACCGGGCAGACCCGCGCCAGGTAGTCGCAGACCTGCATCTGCAGATCGTCCTCGAGGTGGCGCTTGCGCTTCTTCATCCGCGCCTCACCGGCACGCGCGTGCCGCAGTTCGGGCAGGTGACGTGCCCGACCAGGCTGATCTGGCGCGCCCGGTGGAGCCGCCGCGCCCGTGCTGCAGGCCGCCTTTGGTGATCAGGCCGCGCTGCTCCAGGATGGTCACCAGCCGGAACACATAGGATTTCGAGCCGAAGCCCATCGCCTTGCGCATCTCCTCATACGACGGCGCGAAATGGTTGCGCGCCATGTATTGCCGCAGGAAGCGCAGCAGCCGGACCTGGTTGCGGGCGGTGTCGGGGTTCGGCATCACGGCCCTTCGTCTTGAATGGGCGCCGTCTCGCCGCCCGTGCTGCCGCTCCGGGACGGGCTCTCCACAGGGTCCGGCCGCGTGGCATCCGTCGCGCGGTTGTGCAGCCGCACGATGGTGGTGCGGATGACGTTGAGGCCGTTCTGCAGCGCCTCGATCTCGGCCAGCAGGCGGTTGATCAGCTCCGCCGGCAGCATCGCGCCCTCATACACCGGGCTCTCATAGGTCGTGTAGCGCACGCCGCAGATGCAGCGCCGGCGCCGGCGGATGGCGCCGTTGGCGCGCCGGCTGTCGATGACCTGCGAATCATCGCGGCCGCACTCCGGACATTCGATGCTGGTGCCGCGCGGTGTCGTCATGGCTCCGCCCGCTCCATCTCGCGGCCGCGCCGGGCCAGCTCCGCCCAGTCGCGGCCGAGCGCTGCCGACGACGTCCGGTCGATCGTCGGCTCGAAATAAACCGGTTTCGGCGTGACCAGGGCCGGGTTGGGGGCACGCTTCACAGCGGCCGGCCGGCGCGGATCGAGGGTGCGCAGGAATCCCCACCCGTCGGTGAGCGGCCCGTGGATGAACAGCGACCAGTTGGTGACCCCGGGTTTGCAGATCACGCGGTGGAACGTGCTGTCGCGCAGCAGGTACGGGACGAACGGCCGCCGCCAGCGGTCGGTCAGGATCACCCCGTCGCTGTCGAAGCCCGCCGGCCGGCGCTCCCAATAGCCGCCGGCCAGCGGCATCACCCAGGCCCAGCGAAACGGATGATTGTGCGGCGCCGGGTCGGGATCGCTGCGCAGATAGTGATGCAGGAACACCGTGACGCCCCGCACCCGCAGCAGCTTGTAGCGCTCGAACAGCGGCGTCTCGGGCAGGTCCGGCACATTGCGGCTGCGGTTCTCCGGCCCCGCCGTCACCACGCGCAGCGGCAAGCGGCCGGAGACGTGAAACAGAAATCGGCGCCACGCGGTCATGTCGCCGCACCGTCACGGGACGCAGGCGAAAGCGATAGCTGCGTGTCGCTCGATTCAAGCGTGCGAAGATTGGCGACGGCCTGCCGGAAATAGCTGTCTTTGAGTTCCACCCCGATGGCACGCCGCCCCATCTCAACCGCGACATACAACTCGGACCCGATACCGGCGAAGGGGCTGAACACGACGTCGCCCGGATTGGTCCACAGCTCGACGCAGCGGCGGATGACGGTCAGCTGCAGCGGCGAGATATGCCGCTCGTCCTCTTCGTCGCGGGCGGCGCGATGGCTGAGCACGTCGGACTGCGCGATATCCATCCACACAGGCTCGGCGTAGCGCTGCCAGATATGGATCGACTTGTGGTCGTCGAAGTCGCGGCCGCGCCTCGGTTCGAAGTCACGGCGCGCGACCTCGGTCAGCTGCGCGTCGCTCAAATCGTCGCCGTGATAGCGCTCGAACCGGCCGCCGATCGCCTCCGGGTTGTCCCCCGGCTTGCGCAAGGTCACCACATAGTCGGCGACCGCCATCCTCGACAGCGTGGAATCCTTGACGATCTGCTTGTGCAGCAGGCCGATCGCCTTGCTGCGCTGCATCGCCGAGACAGGGTCTTTGCGGATGCAGACCTCGGAGTGATAGATGAAGCCGCCGTCCGTGGTCGCTTCCTGGAACGCGCGGATGATCTCGCCGCGGAAATCGCGCAGGCCGATGAACCCGTCGCGCGTCTTCGATGTCGGGAGGTTCATGCAGTGGATCGAGACCAGCCGGCCTGGCATAGTGACCCGATACAACTCGGCGATCAGGAACTTGAAATGCGTCCAGAACGTCGCGCTGTCGCGACAGTTCGACAGGTCGCGCGGATCGTCCGAAAACGTGTACAAACTCTCGAACGGCGGCGAGAAGATCGTGTAGTGCAGCGAGTTGGCCGGCAGCCCGCGTGTCACGTCGATGCAATCGCCGTGATAGACGTGCCAATCCTTGTCGCCGGCCTGTGCCAGGACGTTCGCGCCGGCAACAACCCCGATCACGTCATGAGCCATTGCGGGATCTCCATCGGCACGGTGGGTCGGTAGTCGGAGTGGCGCGGCGGGGCGGTCGATACGGTGCGGCGGGTGATGTCGCGCATGAACTCCAGCATCGCGCCGGACATCTCTTCATGGGCGCGCTCCTTGGCCATCAAGTTGTTCACCACCGCCCCCTCGCGGTCCGACGCGACGAGATACGCGTTCACCGGCCGCGTCTGCCCGAACCGCCAGCAGCGTCGGATCGCCTGGTAGAGCTGCTCGAAGCTGTCGTTAAGCCCGACGAACGCCATATCGGCGCAGTGCTGCCAGTTCATGCCGAAACCGGCGATCGACGGCTTGGTCACCAGAACCCGCGGCGCGCCGCCGGCGAAGCCGAGAAGGTTTAGCGTCTTGACCTTGGCATCGTCCGTGCCGCGGACCTCGACGGCGCCTGGAATGGCGCGGACGAGGCCTTCGGACTCGGCGTTGAGGTTGCACCAGACCAGCCATGGCCGATCAGGTTTCGCGTTGACCAGTGTGGCCGTCGCCGCGACACGGTCATTGACGGTATCGCGGCGGGCGGCGATCCGTTCGCGCAAGGTCATCGGCCCGGCGGCGTAGCACGCAAAGAGATCGTCGGCCGGATGCCCGCTCGTCGGCACGGTGATCTGGTGCATGTGGAGCGGCGGCAGATCGTATCCCGGCTCATGGTAGCCGAGGTCTTGCGGGTGGCGGATCAACGCCGCCCACGACGAGACCCATTCCCAGAAAGCGCGCGTGGCGTGGCCCTTCAGCCGCCAGTCGCTGGTCGAATTGGCGCGCATCGAGCCGTCATGGACGAAAAACATGGCGAGCATTTCCTTCTCGCTCATGGCGTCCAGGAACTCGGCGTGATTGCCAAGTTCGCGCCAGTCGTTCGGCGCCGGCGTCGCCGTGCAGCACAGCTTGTAGGGGACATCGGCGCAGGCCTTGATCAGCATCGCCCGCGTCTTGCCGTCATGCGCCTTGATGATGCTGGATTCGTCGAGGATGATGCCGGCGTAGCGGGAGATATCGAAACTCTCGAAGCGCTCGTAATTGGTCACCACGACACGGCCGCCGGCCGCCCGGTCGGCTTCGGCCTGGTCGCGTGCATAAGCGCAGCCGGTAATGCCGAACTTGCCGGCTTCCGCGATGGTCTGTTCGGCGACCGCCAGTGGCGTCAGGTCGAGGATCTGGCCGCCGGTATGGCGTTCCACGGCGTCGGCCCAGGCGAGCTGCATCAGGGTCTTGCCCAGCCCAGTGCTGGCGAACAGCGCCGCCCGGGCGCGGCGCAGCGCCCAGGCGACGAGGTCGCGCTGGAACGGCTTCAGGGCCGCGCACAGGCGTCCGTCGGCCTCGATGCCAGATGGGCGCGAGGTGGAAATCTTGCGGTCGAGGAAATCGGCGTAGGCGTTCATGCCGCCGTGGCCAGCACGCTGAGCCAGCCGCTGTCGCCGCTGTCGGTCAGCACCAGGCGGTCGCTCATCTGGCTCAGATCGTCGGCGGTGGCGAGGCCGAGCCGCCCGCCGGCGCAGCGCGCCGCGTTCAGCAGCAGCCTGGCATCGACCCGGCGCTTGCACGCCGGCCCGCGCCCCGTGGTGGGCACGGCCTCGCGGCCCTCATGCAGCGGCGATTTGTCGCCGCTGGTCAGCACCATCTCGCCATCAGCAAACGCGATGTCGACCCGCGGCTTCGGCTGCGTCGACAGGCCGATCAGCCGCCACAGCGCCAGGCGCAGCCCGGTCGGATCGATCTCGGCGTGCGTCGCCAGATCCTTCGGGATGACGATGTCGAGATTGGGGAAGGCGCCGCCCTGCACCCGGCTGGTCAGGGTGACAGGACCGGCGTGGAAGCCGATCCAGGCCGGGTCGAGCACGGCCAGCGCCTCGCCGCTCTTCGGCAGCAGCTGCACCAGCATCTGCGCCGTCTTGGTCGGCACCGTGACCGTGGGCAGCGCCGCCGCGGTGACCTTGATGCCCTGCCGGCACATCATCTTGCCGTCGAAGGTCGAAGCGACGAGAGCGCCGTCTGTCAGGCGCAGATGCACGCCGGCGATGTCCTGGCGGAACTCGTCGTCGCTGGCCGCCGGCACCGTGCGCTTGAACAGGTCGAGGAGGACCGCGACCGGCAGGGCGAGTTTGGCGGTGGCGCCGGTCTCGCGCCCCTGGAACAGCGGAAAATCATCGGCCGGCAGTGCCGCGAACGTGGCACTGCTGTTGCCTTGCGACACCTTGGCCCGCGTGCCCTGGACCTCCAGCCGCACCTCGCCGGCGCCCGTGAGGCCGCCGACGAAGCGCTGCAGCGCGTGCGCCGGCACGCAGATGCCGCGCCCCATCGACTCCGCCGGCGCGGTGACCGGGATCGTCTGCTCCAGCCACGCATCATAGTCGGTCGCGGTGATATCCAGCCCGCCGGGGTTGACATCGAGCCGCACGCAGGTGATCGGCGGCACCGGGCTGACCTTGAGCGACAGCCGCGCCGCGGCGCCGAGGGCGGCCGCGAACGCCGCGGGATCGACGCTGAGCTTCACGTGCGTTTCTCCGGGCTGGCGTGCGTCTCCGGAATCGCCCGGGACGCGTGATGCGGAACGCGCCCATGCCCACTCCCCGGGCCCTTGTCGACCCCGAGGGCGCGGTCGATCGCGTGCTTGGCGTCGCGCAGGCGGATCAGCGCGTAGTTGGAGATCCGGGTGCTGTCGCCGCTCACGTCGAGCACATGCGGCATCTCGTCGATCACCCGGTCGATCTCGCGCAGCAGGGTCCGGAATCGCTCGACGTCCTGCGTATCGCTACTGGTGGGAGCCGGCATGGAAACTCCTTTCAGGCCCGGGGGTGGAAGCGGCGCAGCCGCGCCAGCAGCTCGTCGCAGGCCAGCGCGTCGCGGGCGCGCGCCGCCGCCGCCTTGCCGTCGACCGAGCCCTTGGCGTCCGGCTTCAGGCCGACATGGCGGATCTGCTCGTTGCCATGGCCTTCCCGGCGATAGGCGATGCCCTGCTGCTCCAGCACCGTCGTCACGTAGGTCGGATCGCAGCCGGCGAGGCGGGCGATCTCGACCCGCGTCTTGTCCGGGGCCGCCAGCGCGCAGATCCGCTTGTGCAGCTCGGTCTCGGAATGCCGGCGCGCCACGTAGGCGCGCTTCGACGCATCGCGCACGTCAATGGTCACGCGTCCCTCGCTTTCCGCAGGTAGCAGACGCGGTCGTGAGTCTGGCAATACGGGCCCGGCACCGCGCTCCGGATCGCGCGGCCGTCGACGAACATTGTCTGCGCCCGCAGCACCGTCGCCTTGCCGCAGAAGCGATGCGTCGGCCGCTCGACGTCGTCCCACAGCGGGTATTGGCAGGTGCGGATCGACACCGCCCCGGCCGGGGCGGGCAGCACCGGCAGCACGGCCAGCGCCTGCGCGACCGGCAGCGCCACCATCGGCGGCTTCGGCAGCGGCGGCGGAACCACCGCGATCGGCGGCACCGCGACCGGCTGGCGCGCGGGACTGGGCGGCTGGCGCGCTGCGTTCGGCGGCTGGTGCGCGGGGGCTGGCGCCTGGCGCGCGGCGTTGGGCGATTTCAAATCGACCAACGGGCGCTGCATTGAACAGTCCGGGCGCTGCATTGAAAGAGAAAGAGCCTGGCGCCGCTTGTTCGGGTTGGGCCTGGCCTCGAGATGCATCCGGCGCGCCTTGCCGCACACCGCGTTCTTGGACAGGCCGAGCCGGGCGCCGATCGTGGCGGTGCTCTCGCCCCCCGCCCACATGCGCTTCAGCACGGCCTTCTGTTCGTCCGTCCACGCGGCGTCGCCCGCGCCGACGCGATCCCCCACCTTCACGAGTTGGGACATCGGCAACCCTTCTCTCCCGGCGGTGGCCGGGGCTGGCGCGCTTACGTCGAGGCCTTCAAGGCCGAGGCGGGCGCTGCATTGAATCAGTGCTTGCCGGTCAGATCTTTTGGCAGGTGCACGCCGCATCTGTGCGCGGCTTCGTGGAGCGCATCCCAGCGCCATCGCGGGATGCCGTTGCGCCGCCAGCTGTCGATCGTCGTGAACGGCACGTCGTTCCCACTCTGACGGAGCGCGCGTGTCGTTTTCATCAGGCCGCCGAACGCCTTGATCACCGCGTTCGCCGTCGCGACGCGCCCATTGCGGGTCGAGCCATTGCGGGTCGAGCCATTGCGGGTCGAGAGAGCCCGGCCGTTGCGGAGAGTTTTACTCACGACCCCGGGTTACTCTATGCGTAACCAGACTGTCAAAGGGAACTTGGCGTCCCGAAATAATGTGCAATCGTGCCAGCAACATGCCATAACTACGCAATGCGTAAGATTCCGGCTGCTGCCGCCGACTCGTCAAAGGGCCGGCCCGTGTCTCGACACCATGGGGGTCGGGGGCGCGGCCCGCCGCTCTTGTCAGGCAAGCCCGGCACCGGGTCCGGCAAAGACAAAAACAAGCGGGGCGCCAACGGCCACGCCCGGCGCGCGAAGCAAAACCAGCCGCAAAAAATCGGCGGCCATCCGTGGATCAGGGACCGCCTGCGCCTGCTGCAGGATCAGGGTAAGGACAAGACCCAGGCCGGTCTCGCCAGCGCGATGGGCGTCGCCAAGGCGCGCATCAACGAGATGATCGATGGCGGGACCTGGCGCCGTACCGCCCGCCCCGGCCGGTCGATGCGGCGCATCAGCGCCGCCGACGTGCCGGTGATCGCCGCCTACCTGGAGATGGCGCCGCTCGACATCATCGGCAAGATCATCGGCGAGACCCTGCTCGGCAGCCAGGAGCGCCAGTGCCTGGTGCGCGGCCTGGTCGAGGCCGGCACGTTCCGCGTGGCGCCGCAGAAGATGGATGCCCAGGCCAGGGCCCAGCTCCTGTCAAAGGAGACCGGCGGCCTCGCCCGGCCGTCGCCGCTCACCGTCGATCCGCGGTTCCCCGACGCCGAGCAGGTGGTGTTCGAGGTCGCCGACGGCTCGTGCGGCGACGTCTATCCGCCGGGCTCGTTCCTGCTCACCGTCGGCCTCGAGGATCTGGCGCGCCGGCCGCGCGCCGGCGATCACGTCATCGTCGAATCGCGGCGCGGCGATTCCTACGAGTTCACCTGCCAGCAGGTGCTGGCCCGCGAGACGGCGGCGTCCGCGCCGTATGTGGCGCCGCTGCCGGGCGGCTTTCTCTCCCAGCGCTCGACCCACGGCGCCCGACCGGTCGCCCTGGTCATCGCCGCGCACATCAAACGCACGGTTTAATGCGGCGCCGGTCGGGCGCTCTGAAAGCGCCCAACCCCGCGCGCCGGCCGCAATCCCCTAAAGCATTGAAATAGCAGGCGCCGCCCAAAAGCGCGTAACTGGTTAATTTTTCGCTTGCGTAATGGTTACTGATTGCGTAACCCTGCGCCCGTGGGTCGTGCCACCTGGTGTCGGGGTCATCTGGACCGGTCCTCTGTTGAGTCTGGCGCGCTGGGTTGGGCGTCTTCAAGACGACCAACCGGCGCTGCATTGAATCAGAGGAGCCGCGATTTGCGGGAAATCTATTTCTTGCGCGGGGGCGCCGGCGCTGCTGTCGGCGGGGCCATCTTGCCCTTGGTCGTGAAGAACTCGATCAGGCTGCGGCGCACGATGTCGGTGACGTCGCGCCCCTCGTCTCTGGCGGCGGCCTCGATCACCTGGCGCAGCTCCTTCGTCGGCCGGAACCAGATCGGGTGTTTGTCGAGATCCAAATTGCGGCGGCCCATCGTAACTCCTTATGCGGGGGCGAATCCTCATCCAGGTCAGGGAGATCGTCCCTGTCTAGATAAGGCGGAGGCTTGACCGTGTCAAGTGTCAGCAGGTCACCCGCGGAAGGGAGCGCCTGATGCTGCTCACCGAGAAAGAGGCCCGGGGCAAATGGTGCCCGCATGTGCGGCTGCGCGTGCTGGACCGCGCCCACGCCGAGACGATGGCGTTCAACCGCGTGGTCAAGAAAGCCGGCCCGCACGATGCCCGCGATGACGTCGAGTTCACCCACTGCATCGGCTCGGGCTGCTCGCAATGGCGCTGGCCGGCGGCGGGCAGCGGCCAGCTCACCAATTCCGCCGGCGAGCGCGTCGGCTATTGCGGCCTGGCCGGCCGCCCGGAGGACTGATGCCCCTGCTCCAGCCCTGGTATCGGCACAGCCCGTGGAGCGGCAACCTCTACCGCGAGGCGCCGGATGCGTGGCTGTGGCGCTTCGGCTTCGCCAGGCGCGATCCCATGTCGGCGAAGAGCGAGATCGGCAAGGCGGTCGAGGCGGCGCTCGCCGCGCTCCTGCTCGGCACCATCACCGTCGCCGACGTCTACGGCTACGCGCTCCGCCTGTTCGACGAGGCGATGCAGGGCGAGATCGTGCCCGAGCGCTCCGACATCCAGCCGATCTGCGGCAACGCGGTGACGGCGATCCAGGCGATCCCCGGCAAGCTGATGACCTTCCAGTCGGTCTACCGCCTCGACGCCGGCGAGCGCTACGGCCTGGCGCACGCGGTGAAATGCAAAAGCGATTACACGTTCGACACGCAGATCGTCGATCTCAAGGTGACGTGGCGCGCGCCGAGCAACGATGCGGCCAAGTTCGCGCATGTGGCGCAGCTCGGCACCTATCACGCGCTGACCGGCAAGCCGCAATCCCTGCTCTACATCACGCCGAAGAAAATCGTCCCGGTCACGCTGACCGAGGCCCAGCTCGTCGACGGCTGGAAGACGATGCTGGCGACGTGGAAGCGCATCGACGCGCTGGAGCGCGCGTTCTCGACCCCCGAGCAGGTGGCGCAGATCCTGCCGTTGAACCTCGACAATTTCCGCTGGCCGCCGGAAACGCACGCCACCGCGCTCGCGTTGTGGAACGGCGAGGCCATCGAAGAATCGTTGCCCGCACCGGTGACGACATGAGTCACCTCGTCACCATCGGCATGGCCCAATCTGGCAAGGATGGGCGAGGTGAGGCGCGCCTAGGCGCGGCTGGATATGGCGCGGCCAGTCGCGGCATGGCCGGCAATGCAGGGCAGGTCCGGGCGAGGCTTGGCACGGCTTGGCTTGGCGCGGCCAGTCGCGGCTGGGCAAGGCCGGCAAGGCGAGTCGTCGCAAGCCGTGGTGGTGCATGGCAGGGCGTGGCAAGGCCGGCAACGCACGGTTGGTCATGTCGTGTCGAGGCTCGGCTGCGCCAGGCGGGGCCGGCGACGCTAGGCCTGTCGGGGCGAGGCTGGGCCAGGCACGGCCAGTCCCGGCAAGGCCGGCAAGGCGCGGCGGCGCTAGGCATGGCAAGGCGCGGCGCGGCGCGGCTCCGCGGGGCCGGCAACGCTTGGCATGTCGAGGCAGGTCTCGGCGCGGCACGGCGTGGCTGGCACGGCGGGTCCGGTCCAGGCATGGCATGGCGCTTCCTGGTGCGGCGGCGCAAGGCCGGCAAGGCCGGGCAAGTCGCGGCGAGCCGGGGCGTCGCAGCGGCATGGCCGGCCGCGGCATGGCTGGCCCGGCGGGGCAGGCCCGGTCGAGGCCCGTCCCGGCATGGCGTGGCGCCGGCGAGGCGAGGCAGGGCTCGGCCGGCGAGGCATGTCTTGGCTTGGCGAGGCCAGCCTCGGCATGGCGTGGCCGGCACGTCCGGGCAAGGCAACGCCTGGCGAGGTCGGGCCTGGCACGGCCGGCGAGGCACGGCATGGCTTGGCGAGTCTCGCTGCGGCTGGTCGCGGCATGGCTTGGCCGGCACGGCACGGCGTCGGCCGGGCTCGGTTTTGGCCTGTCGTGGCAGGGCCCGTCAGCGCAGGACACGGCAAGGCGGGGCCGGCGAGGCAAGGCAAGTCGCGTCGAGGCCCGGCTTCGCGCGGCATGCCGCGGCGAGGCAAGGCGGGGCCGGCAGCAGCGGAGCCGTCGGTTGAAAGGAGCGAGTGAATGACAGATCTCCGACAGCTGGCGGCTCCGTTCGACCCCGCCGTGGTGCAGTGGCGCGTCGGCAGCACCAACAAGGACAAGACCAGCGGCATGGCGCTGGCGTTCATCGACGCGCGCGCCGTGCAGCAGCGCTTCGACGACGTGATCGGGCCCGGCGGCTGGTGCTGCCATTATCACATGCTCAACGAGACGACGATCTGCACCATCGGCGTGTGGGTGGACGGGCAGTGGATTCATAAATCCGACGGCGCTGGCGCGACGGATTTCGAGGCCGAAAAAGGCGCGCTGTCGTCGGCGTTCAAGCGCGCCGCGGTGCCGTGGGGAGTCGGTCGATACCTGTACGATCTGCCGGCGCCATGGGTGCAGCTCCGGATGCGCGGCAATCATCCGATCATTCCAGACGACGTGCTGCTGCACCTGAAAAAGCTGCTGGCCGAACGGCCGGTGCCGCTGATCGGCGCGCCCACCCAAGCCGAACCGCCGCCCGCGGGACCGCTGACAGCGCCACTGACCGCGGAGACTCCCGCCGGCGATCCCCAGTCTGGTGATCCCGGGGCGGCGAACGCCGAGCTGACCGACGCCGACTACACCCGCGCCCGCGACGCCTATTACCGGATTCGCGACGCGCTGCGCCGGGCCGGCGACGCGCGCGCCATCCACGACATCCTGCGCCTGCAGAAATGGGATCTGGATCTGCTGCGCCAGGCCTACCCGGGCTCGCACGCCAGGCTGCTCGATCTCTCCGACATGCGCCTCGCGGACTTCACTGCGTCTGAAGATCGGGGCGCCGAACTCACGGGAGCGCAGGCATGAGCAGCGTCAACAAAGTCATCGTGGTCGGCAATCTCGGCAAAGATCCGGACGTGCACAGCTTCCAGAACGGTGGCAAGGTCTGCAATCTGTCGGTCGCCACCTCGGAGCGCTGGACCGACAAGCAGTCCGGCGAGGCGCGCGAGAAAACCGAGTGGCACCGCGTCGCCATCTTCGCCGAGCCGCTGGTCGAGGTCGCCGAGCGCTATCTCCGCCGGGGCTCCAAGGTCTATCTCGAGGGCCAGCTCGAGACCCGCAAATACACCGACCAGAGCGGCACCGAGAAATACACCACCGAGGTGGTGCTGCGCCCCTTCCGCAGCCAGCTGCAGCTGCTCGACCCGCCGCCGCAATCGGGTTCGTCGGCCGCGGCCGCTCGGGACGATCGCCACGACCCCGACTGGAAACAGGACCGGCGCGACACGTCGCGCCTGCCGCAGGGCGGCCCCGGCGCGCAGGGTCGGGCGCCTTCAGGGCGACCGGCCGGCGCTGCATCAAGACGGCCCCCGCCGCCGATCGACGACGACGATATCCCCTTCTAATGCGGCGCCGGTCGCTGGCTTTGAAAACCCGCAACCCCGCGCGCCAGTGACCGCGACACGACCAGAGAACGCGACACTTAACAGAGGAGACAGAGCCATGCCGTTTGATGCCACCCCGGACCCGTTGGCCATTCCCTTGGTCCCGCAAAAGACATCTCAGCCGCCGGTGCGCGACCTGCTCTGCGGCGCCCGCGCCTTGATCGCCCGTCCCGAAGATTGGTGCGTCCTGCATCAGGGGCGGACCGCGTCCGGCGTCTATGTCCAGCCGTGGGACCAGCGTGCCGTCCAGCGCTGCGCCATCGGCGCCGTCTTCGCGCTGGTCCGCCACAACACCGACTACGAGCACCCCGCACTCCACGCCCTCGCCGCCCAGGTGCCCGCCAAGGCGCTGAGCGAGGATGACAGGCAGCTGCCATCGGCATGCCAGGTCGCCATCTACAACAATGCCTCTAGCCACGCCGACGTGCTGGCGCTGTTCGACCGCGCCATCGCCGCGGCATAGGTGGGGGACCGATGCCCTTCGACGCTCTCCCTTCCGAAGAAACAAAGCATGCCGAAGCGCGGCACCTTCTGCTCTCCGCCGCCGACGTGATCCGCGAACGCGGATGGACGTCCGGCGGCACGCAAAAGGATGGCCGTGTTTGCGCGCTCATGGCGCTGGCGCTGGCGGCAGACGCGCCCGTCTATTCCCCCACCGGCGCGCATCTTCTGGCCATGAACGCCCTGTCCGACCATCTCGGTGTGCCGCGCGGCTGCAGCGGGATCTTCTGGTGGAACGACACGCTCTATTCGAGAACCTGGCGGCCCGAGCGCCGCGTCATCCTGGCGCTCGAAGGCGCCGCCGCCTCCCTCTAGCTACCCGCATTTACAGAGGAGATATCACGATGCCGTTCGACACCTTGCCCGCGATTGATCCAGAGATCGAACTCGCCCCTCAAGATCTTGGAAGGGCCACGCTGCGCCACGCCGCCCAGCTGCTGCGCGAGCGCGGCCATGTCAAGAAGGCGCTCATCGACCACCGCGGCAGTCTGTGCTTCTACGGCGCCATCCTCATGGCGGCCCATGAGGACTGCTTTGCCGGTGTCAACAACGTCCACAAGGCGACGACGAGCGACGCCCACCGGAGCGCGGTTGCGATCATCGAGCAGCTGTTGCCGCTGGACGGCTGGATCGTCTGGAACAACCTGCCCGAGCGCACCGCCGACGAGGTGATCGACGCCCTCGACGCGATGGGCAACGGCCGCGCGCCGTAACCTCAAATCAGAGGAGAGACAGATGACCGAAGCCGAGCTGCAACGCATCAACGAGGAACGTCGCCGCCGCGGTTTGCCGCCGCTGTCGATGTCGCAGGCCCGCAACGCGATCGAGGAGCGCCGCGCCAGTGCCGGGACCGACGACACGGCCGATTTCCTGATCGGCTTCATGACCGGCATCCCGATGCCGAGCCCGGGCGGCGTGATGGGCGCCATCCTGCACGGCGGCGATCCGGCGCCAGCCTGCGATTCACCGTCGTCAGAGTCTGGCCCCTCATACAGCCCGCCGGACTCCGGCTCACCAGACTCCAGCTCATCGGGCGGCGGCTCCGACAGCGGATCATCCGATGGCGGCGGCGGAGGGGGCGACGGGTCATGAGCGTGCTGTACCTGCACGTCGATTACGAGGCCTACAAATCGGCTGAGGAGCAGATGCGCGCGTTCAAGGAGACCACGCACAAATCGACCGGCGGCTTCTACCACAAATCGATCCGCCTGAAGCTCGGCCCGGGCCTCACCGTCGAGATCCACGGGCCGCTGGTCGGCGGCTATGGCCACGAGGACAAGACCTGATGCGCCCGATGCCCGATCAGCGCCTGGAGGAGTTTCGCCGGCCGGACATCGAGCGCGAGATCCATGGCGGCACCGGTCTCGGCACCGGCAGCGGCTGCTTCGTGGTCCGCCACGAGAGCAGCGTGCTCCGCGTCATCGCGGCCGATGCCGCTTCATGGCTGGAGGAGAAGATGCCCGGCGAGCCGTGGGAGCACGTCTCGGTCTCCCTCGACCACCGCTGCCCGACCTGGGAGGAGATGTGCCTGGTCAAGGATCTGTTCTGGCTGCCCGAGGAGACGGTCATGCAGCTGCACCCGCCGCAGTCGCGCTGGATCAACAATTATGCCTACTGCCTGCATCTCTGGCGGCCGTGCGGCGCCACGATCCCGCTGCCGCCGGACATCTGCGTCGGCATCCAGGCCGCCGGGCTCTTGACGCCGACGAACGAGAGCGAGGTCCGGCAGATCCTCAAGGACGCCGCCGACTACGTCGAGACATGGAAACAATGACCGGTGCCATGATCACCCGCCGCAACCTTCTGCTGGGCGGCCTGGCCGCCCCGCTCATCGTCCGCGCCGCGTCGCTGATGCCGGTTCATGCGCCGCGTGTCGTCATCACGTCCGGGAAAAGTCTTCGCGCGCCGCCATGGCTGCGGTGTGACGGGCGCCTGGTGGCCAGCACTCAATACCCCGAGCTGTTCAACGCGATCGGCACAACCTTTGGCGGCGACGGTCTGGCCTTCCGACTGCCGGACCTGCGGACCGGGCTCGTCGGCGTCAAGTACCGGATCGCGACGCGCAGCTATTCGCCTTACCTGCCGGCGGGCTGTGTCCATCTGTTCCGCAAAGAGGTGCCAGCATGACCGAGACGTTGCCCGCCAGCCCGCTTCCGGTCCAGGCCGATTTCTGCGATCTGCGGCCGGTCAAGAGCCGCAAGGTGATGCAGCTCATCTTCGAGGTGCCGATCGAGGCCGCCGATTCCGTCATCGCCTCGCTGGGTGGCTTCCCGCGCCCCGACCAGTCGCGCTGGGTCGGCATCGTGCGGCTGGCGCCCGCGGCGCCGAAAGCCCACGGCGACCAGCCGCCGGCGGAGACGCCGCCGCTGAAAGGCCGGTGGACCGACCTGAAGCTGCCGGCGCGGGCGGCGCTGCTGTGCAAGGCGCCCGAGTTCCAGAAATTCCTCGCCACCGACAACGAGGCCGACGCCGCCTACGTGCTGCGCCAGCGCTGCCGCGTCCAGTCGCGCGCCCATATCGAGGCGGGACATCCCTCCGGCGACCGCTACCTTAAGCTCGAGACCGAATATTTCGGCACCGGCCAGAAGCCGAACATGCCAGAGCCGAACACGGAGGAGCCGTGAGCACCCAGAATCACACCGGCGACCTGCCGACGATGTCGGCGATGTCGCACACCCACTCGACCTACGGCCTCGGCGCCATGAGCTATGACGCCGGCGCAAACGCCGCCGTCGCCGGCTGGCAGCCGAACCAGTTTCAGGCTCAGTCTGACGCTGAAGCGACGGCCATGCTGCGCAGCCGCCGCGTGGCCGCCCAGATGCTGCAACACCAACCGGAGGCAAGTCCCGCCATGGCCATTCCAACCTCAACCCTCATACCACAGGACCGCCTGGTCCGCGTCATCATCGCCGACACCAACAAAAGCATCCCGCAGGACAAGCGCATCCTGCACAAGAGCGAGGAGTTCTACACCGACTCAACCGACCAGGAGCTGTTCCACGAGGTCGACGTCATGGCGCTCCTGAGGAAGCACAACGAGTACCGGACGACGTTGCTCGACAAGGCGACCGACGGGACCAGCAAGACCAATCGGAACCTGGAGCCGGCGCGGGTCCGCGACCTGCACATGGCCGTGGTCACGGTCGCGATGTTCTGAGGGCGGCGCCGGGTGGCCGCCCCATCCAGCCTGACAACTGGGTTTTCGACGATCCGCACTGGCTGTCGCCCGAACGCACAGAGGACACCATGGGATTTGGATTTTTCGGCAAGCTGAATGACGCCCTGACCGACCAGCAGAATACCGCCATCGCGCGCGGCGAGCGGAGCGAGCAGGTCTACACCAACCCTTACGTGCTCGCCGAGATCGAGGCCGCCGCCGCTCCTCCCCCGGCGCCGGCACAGATGGCGCGGCCGGAGCCGGTGATGAACGACCTCGTGAGAAAGCTCAATCAGGACCGCAATGTACAGATTTTCGGCTACATGAGCTGGTACTGGCGGCCGTTGCGCGCCGTCGACGTCGAATTCCAGCCGAATGCCAACGTCACGCCTTACGACAAGCCGGTGCCGATCGACATGCTGCGCCGGGTCAAGACCATCGCCGACCGCTTCGGCAACAAGGTCGTCTTCGCCGTCACCGACTACGCGGCGGTGCGCCCCGATCCGTTCCTCGCCGTGTCCCCGCGCGGCCTGGTCGACCAGAGCCGAACTCTCGTCATCGGCGTGTGGGACGAGCCAGGGTTCGGCACATGAAATGGCATTGCATCGTGTGCGACGCCGACGGTTGTCGGACGATGGACGAGTCCGGCGACGTTGAGTCGTTTCGGACCTTCAAAGAAGCAGACGCGCGCGCCAAGGCGATTGCGACCGAGGCGCCAGGCCGTGACATTTTCATCTACGAAATGATCGCCGTCGCCAAGGCGCAGACACTGCCGGCCGAGACGACTCAAATACCAGCACGAACACTACGCGAGTGATCCCATGATCGAAGGCATCCACCTCGATTTCACCACCGACGAGCTGCGCACGCATTTGAAGACCATGGTCGAGCACCATCTCGAACGCGACGCCTGGTACCAGCGGCAATCGGCCGATCTGCGCGCCGAGCTGGATCGCGGGCCCGTCGGCAGCGCCGACAATGACCGCAACACGATACTCGTGAGCAAGGCGGTCAATCACCGCCGCAAAGCCGAGCGGCTGCAGCTGATCGCCGAGCATCTGGTCGACAGCGAGATTTACCGGCTTGACGATGGCGACTGCGCCGAGCTGGAGCTGTACCACCGGTGGTGACCCAAGAGCCCAACATCGGCCGCACCAAGGCGGCGCTGCTCCAGCACGCCGAGTGGCTTGCGGCCGAGCTGGCGCGCGCCCAGGAGAAGATCGCCGCCTTGGAGGTGCGGGTGCGCGCCGACGATGCGGCGTTGGAGCACACGGTCAACGCCAAGGCCGATTTGCAGGACGAGCTGACGCAGCTGCGCCGGCGGTTCGAGCGCCTGGAGATGCGCTGGCATGACGAGCACGACCACGCGCTGGAGTTCGCGGCCGACATCCTGTCGACCTGCGGCGTGTTCGAAAGCTGGCTGGTTCTGCATACCGCCGCGCAGCGCCAGGCGGCGGAGTTCCTGAGACGGCGCGGCCTCGCCGAGAGTCATCCCAATCAGGGCCACATGGCCCGCTTCATCGGGGGCGTTTCACGAGAGTCAGAGCAACAAGACCAACAGAGGAGACAAGACAATGCCACTGGACCAACAGAGGACGATGATCGAGCTGCCGCAGCTCAAGATCCGGGAATTTGACCTCACCCTGGTCGGCGACACGCCGCTGATCTGCCACGCCTGGTCGAGGAAGGCGCGCGAGGCCATCCTCAGCAAGCAGACCAAGAAGGCCTCGGCCGGCCGCGAGAAGCGCGAGCCCGAGCGCGATTTCGTCGAGAGCCTGTATCCGATGCCGGGCACCGGCGACGACGAGCTGCATCTCGGCCCCCCCACCAAATCATCTCCCGGGGGCGGCCTGCATATCCGCGCCGGCTTCCTCAAGGGCGGGGCCTGGGGCTTCCCGGTGATCGCCTTCAAGGCGGCGGCGGTCACCGCCTGCACGTCGATCGCCGACATCACCAAGGTCGCCGCCCGCCAGGCCTTCCACGTGCACGGCGACGCCAGGACCAACTATGTCGGCAACACGCCGTTCAGCGGCGAGTTCGTCCGCCTGCAGGGCGCCGATCCCCGGATGCGCGAGGACATGGTGCGCATCGGCATGGGCACCGCCGACATCCGGTTCCGCGGCGAGTTCTGGCCGTGGTGGACGCGGATCAAGATCCGCTTGAACGAAAACGTCATGTCGCCCGAGCAGATCGCCAACCTGCTCAACACCGCCGGCTTCGGCGTCGGCATCGGCGAGTGGCGCAGCGAGCGCGACGGCATGCACGGCCTCTTCCATGTCGGCGACGAGGAAGAGATCAAGAAGCTGGAGAAGCGGATCAAGCAGTCGTCTTGAACAGGCGCGCGGGGTTGGACGGCTTCCCGAGGATTTTCTGAAATCCGGGGGCCGGCCGACCGGCGCTGCATTAGACAGTCAGATTCGCTCCGCCCTGCTCTTCCCCTCTGACCCCGGGAGCAGGCGGCGGCGAAGCGGGGCGCGGCGGAACGGGGAACCAGGCCCCCGAGCGCCGCGTCCCGTCCCTTAAGGTTAGATACACTGGCGCGCTGGGTTGCGGACCTTCAAGGGCCGCGACCGGAGCCGCCTTAGAAAGGAGGAGAAGATGGCGAGCACGCCGAAACGAATCGAGCTTGAGTTTGCCTTCAGCGCCGGCGCCCGGGTGCCGCGCGGCGCCAATCCGCAGCTGGTCGGCGCCTATCTCGAGAACCTGCGTCTCGCCCATGGCGGCCAGCTGACGGCCCTGGAGATCGTCACCGACGCGAGGGACCGCACGTCGCCGCTGCATCCGTGGTTCGAGTGGTCGAACACCAAGGCCGCCGAGGCGTATCGTCTCGACCAGGCGCGCCATCTCGCGCGCTCGATCGAGATCGTCTATCGCAGCGATCCGCAAGGCGGCCCGCAGACGACGCGCGCCTATATCAACCTGAAGGCGGTCGGCGACGCGAACCGCGCCTATCACGCCGCGGTCGAGGTGATGGGCGACACGGCGCGGCGTGAGCGGGCGCTGCGCACGGCGTGGAAGGAGCTGCAGAGCTTCAAGGCGAAGTACCAGAACCTGCAGGAATTCGCGCAGCTGTTCGCGACGGTGCAGGAGCTGGAGCGCAGCCTGCCGCCGCTGATCGAAGCCGCCGACTGACATCATGGCATGGTCAGTCAGGCCGGCAAGGCTCGTCGAGGCAAGGCTTGGCATGGCAGGGCAACGCTCGGCCGGCGCGTCGCGGCTAGGCTTGGCATGGCAGGGCGGGCCACGGCAAGGCGAGGCCGGCGACGCTGGGCGGGGCTTGGCGAGGCTCGGCCGGCAACGTGTGGTCAGGCGTGTCACGGCTGGTCATGGCAATGCAAGTCTGGGCCGGCACGGCCGGCATCGCGGTCTCGCACGGCCAGTCCCGGCGAGGCTTGGCGAGTCCAGGCTGGGCCGGCGAGGCTTGGCACGTCATGGCGGGGCTTGGCGATGCAATGCATGGCGAGGCTCGGCCGGCTTGGCGAGTCTTGGCATGGCGAGGCTTGTCCGGGCGCGGCTTTGCTGGGCGTGGCCGGAGAGGCTGGGCGCGCTTAGGCGCCGCGCGGCGGGGCTGGTCACGGCACGGCAAGGCAGGCCGGGATAGTCCTGTCACGGCATGGCGAGTCTTGGCAAGGCAAGGCCGGCACGGCTCGGCATGTCGCGGCAAGCCATCGCGAGGCAGTGCGGGGCCGGGCCAGTCACGGCCGGCGTGGCATGGCAAGGCGATGCATCGGCTAGGCGGGTCGGGGCGTGGCCGGCGTGGCGATGCGAGGCAAGGCTGGCCATGGCGAGGCGAGGCTTGGCGCGTCATGGCCGGCAAGGCGTGGTCTGGCGGGGCTAGTCCTGGCGCGTCCGCGCAATGCGGGGCCAGCCATGGCCGGTCCGGGCGTGGCCGGCGCGGTCAGGTATGGCCAGGCAGGTCCAGGCCCGGCGGGGCACGGCGCAGCTTGGCCGGCATGGCAGGTCACGTCGTGGTCCGTCCCGTCGGGGCTAGGCAAGGCGAGGCCGGGCCGGCTGGTTGTGGCATGGCTGGCCTGGTCGCGGCAGGGCTTCGCAAGCCTGGGCCGGCGTGGCGGCGGCATGGGTGGCGGGTCTTGCCGGGGCGGGTCACGGCGGGGCTCGGCTAGGCATGGCCGGCGAGGCTGGGCATGGCGTGGTCAGTCATGGCCACGCATCGCTTGGCTGTGCCGGCATGGCAGGTCATGTCGTGGCTTGGCTTGGCCCGGCCGGCATGGCGATGCGAGGCAAGGCGAGGCGTGGCCAGTCGTCGGATGGCCGGCAAGGCATGGCAGGGCGAGGCACGGCGGGGCGCGGCGAGTCTTGGCAACGCCGGGCCGGCAGAAGCGCGGCGGGATCTGGTCACAGGCGCGCGGGGTTGGACGGCTTCCCAGGGATTTTCTGAAATCCGGGGCGGCCGACCGGCGCCGCATTAGACAGGTCCCGCCGCGGCTTGCTGTTACTTGACACTGTCAAGTCGAGGGTACACATTATGGAACATGAGAAGAACGCTCCATCTCATCCAAGGCCAGACCTGCCGCAGCTCTACACCCTGGCCGATCTCAGGCGCGCGACCGCGTACTCGTATCACACGCTGTGGCGGATCTTGCGCGACCATCCGGAGATCGAGCGCCTGGGCCGTCGCACGTCGCTGCGCTTCACGCTCGCCGGCTACAACCAGCTCCTCGAGGTAATCCGCACATGGCCCTCACGCTCAAGCCGCCACGCACCATCCGCTCGGTCAAGAACGGCGTCGAATACTGGAACAGGCACCAGCAGCTCGTCGGGACGTTCCGCGGGCGGCGCGTCAACGTCAGCACTGGCGAGACAGATCCGGTCAAGGCGGAAGAGTTCCGCATCGACTTCGAATCCGGCGCCCTCAAGACCGAGCGGCAAGGTGGTCCCACTGCGGCCACCGGCGAAGACGTAACCTTCCTTTACGCCGCCGACGCGTATGTGGTGGCGAAAGACGTCTCGACGGAGGACACCAAGCGGGTCGAGCGCCTGAAGACGCAGCCCGAGGTCAAGGGCAAGACACTGCGCCAGGTCACCCAGGACGACATCAACAAGATCGCCAAGCGTCTGTACCCGACTTCGATCGATTCACAGATCCGCAGCGTCTACACGCTGATGGCGGCGATCCTGCATTACGGGGCCGAGGACGCGAACGACTGGTGCCCCTACCGGCGGATCGAGAAGCCGCCGCCGCCGCCCAAGCGCAACCGCCTGCCGGCGCCCGACGCTTACGCGAAGCTCGCCGCCGCGACCGCGCCCGAGAACGGCGGCGACCCGAAACAGAGCCTGTTCATCGACTGGCTGTTCCGCCAGGGCCGGCGCGTCACCGAATATCTGAACGACGGCGTGCACAAGAACAGCGGCATCCTGGTCGAGCATATCGACCTTGGCGATCTCTGCTACGAGACCCACGTCTCGAAAAGCAATCACTGGCAGGTGTTCGAGCTGGACGAGGTCTGCGCCGGGCGGACCGCCAATGATGCGGACTTCAAGCGCGGCGGTGGTCCGCTGTTTCCCTGGCGCACCCGGCATCAGGTTTACGCGTGGCTCAATCCGCTGTGCGAGCGTCTGGGCTTGCGGGTGACCAAAGAGGTGCGCACGGCGAAGGGACATAAATACAAAAAAGTCGTCAGCGTGAAGATGACGCCGCACCGCGCCCGCCATCTCCTCGGCACCCAGCTCGCGGCCGATCACGTGCACCAGGCGAACATCCAGGGCATCCTCGGCCATCGCGACCGCAAGAGCACCGACCGCTACGTGCACGCCGATCGCGCGGCGATGCGCGGCGCGCTGGCGACCCGCGCCAAGCGCCTCGACACCGTGCAGGCGCTGCCGCCGGCGAAGAAGGAGCGCGCGTGATGTTTGAGCGGATCACCATTACCTTAAAAAAGGATGGCGCGACGTGGACCGTTCGCTTGCGTGACGGTCATTACTATTGGTTCAAGAGCGGCAGGCTGGCCGCTCATGTGTGCCACGAGTCTTTCGGCGAGAAAGACATTCTTAAATTCGCGTCTAAATGCCTGCCATGAACCACGCCGATCAATCCAACCCCAGCGAGGGGTTTCCCATGACCTGGCTGCGCGCAAGGTTCCATGTCAACCCAAAGGATTGGCGGCCGGTGAAGTGGCCGCCGCCGGGGCCGTGCTGGAAAACCGGCGCAACCGTTCTGGCCGATTTCACGCCCGGCAAGTCGATCGTGGTCGCCTATGTGAAAGACGAAACGCAGATCATTGAGTTCTGGCCGGATGCGACCGACATCGAGGCCGAGCCGAAAAGCGAAATCGTCTATACGGACCGCTTTCCGCGCCCGGAGTGGTGGTGACATCGTGACCAAGAAGCCGAACCCGGCCTATCCGCGCTTCCTGACGGCCGATCAGGCGCAATGGATCAAAAATGCGATCAGCGATGGCTATCATCGCCGCAACGACTACCCGCCGTTTGAGCTGATGTCCTTCCACGATCGCCCGCGCTATCACGAATATGTCTGCCGGGTCATCAACGACATGACCGAACCACAACCCACCGATCCCCAACCCCAGCGAGGCAAGTCAGATGGAAAATCCCAGCGCCGGTCCCCGCCCACTCACCCCGTTCGAGGCCGCCATCGAGCACGGGCTGCCCATCCTCGGTAACGTGATCGCCGGCGCCTTCGGCGGGGCCGTGCTCGGCTTCGTGGCCGGGCTTATCCCCGGCCTCGCCACCAACGACAACGTCGCCTTCCAGATCATCGGCTGGTTCGCCGTGGCCGGTGCCGGCTTCGGCCTCGCCAAGTGGAACTACACCCGCCGCCGCGCACAGTAAGAGGACACCATGCAGAATGACGAGATGCCGCCGCCGCTGGCGGCGCTGTTCAAGATGGTGTCGAGCGACGCGGATGGCCGGCCGAATGACAAGCCTTACGATCCGGAGCATTTCGACACCGACGTGCTGGCGCTGAAGCGCCAAGGCGGCGCCTATCTGGTCAAGCACGAGTTCACGCCGGGGCAGATCGTTCGCTTCAAAAAAGACCTGCCGAATACGATCTACAACCACCCCAAGGCCGGTCAGCAGTGCATCGTGATCGAGCACGTGCCCGGCCAGCGCGCCTACTATGACGGCGATCCCAGCAACGGGGGCTGGGGAAGCCGGGTCGATCTCTGCCTAGGGTTTTTCCGCGAGGGCAGCTTCATCACGATCTGGTTTGATTCCGGCTATTTCGAGCTGGTGCCGTGAGCGACCTTCCGACCGACCTCGAAGACTGGCAGCTGCGGCTGATCCAGGCCGCGGGGCAGATGCAGAGCGCCAGCATGACGATCGCCATCGCCGGGCGCGATGCACGGCCGGATCTGCTGGTCGAGGTGAGCAAGCGGCTGACGCGCCACGCCGCGGAGATCCTGCGCCACGCCGGCCTCCCCGACGACGTCGTCCGAACGGCGATGGAGGAGCAGGTGCGGCGCTACGCGGCGATCGATTTCGGCTTCCCGCCGCCCGGCACGATCAAGCAATGACCGAATGGGACGCCGATAACGGCTGGCTGACGCTCCGCGGCCGCGACTGCGAGATCACCATCGAGCGGCGCCCGTCTTATTGCGACCGCGGCAACTTCATCGCCAAGATCGAAGCGGATGCCGGTTCGAAGCTCGCCCAGGATCTGGACGCCGCGGATGGCTGGCCCCGGTACTATTTCGACCTCGACCGCGCCAAGCTCGAACTCGAAGCCTGGCTCGCCAAGCGCGGACAGAAGCTTTGAGCGCAAGAACGGACCGTGAATCGGCGTTAACGTTTCCGTGCATTTTCCGTGTAAATGAGGGGCCATTTGGTGCCGTTTTGTGCTCTTTCCAGCACTCTCGCGCTCTCGGCCATAACATTAAAAATCACGGCCTACACCATTGATTTTATAGATATTTGATT